>Ga0255182_1000013_pt1 | contig 335443 bp, 261 predicted proteins | sample Atl_UVDOM_RepA_8_FD_188420 | JGI IMG/M metagenome (GOLD analysis project Ga0255182, IMG submission 188420) | Freshwater microbial communities from Altamaha River, Georgia, United States - Atl_UVDOM_RepA_8d | ecosystem: Environmental > Aquatic > Freshwater > River | place: USA: Georgia...
TGAAGCTTTTAGACACCTCTATTTCCTGGGATGTTATTTTCCCATCCGCAAGAAGCGTTTCAAATACAACTCGCATACCATCAGCGAGTGCTGCCAACTCCACCAGGGATTTTCCAGTACCTGTTTTAGTAAACTTGGAGAGTACCGGTCCAAGAAATTCATCCCGGGTTTCTGTGGTTAAATGCAAACTTGCGGCAGCTACCGCTTTTTGAATGCCTGACTGGATCACGCTGGCAACGACATTACTCATGGGCAATTCCTTGGTTGAATTTTCGAGCATTAAGAATCTGAGTGGTGGAATTGTAATCAGGGAAAGAATGGAAATAAATCGTAAAACATTGCAGAAAAGTGTTTTAGTAAAACATACTAAAATTTGGGAATTATAAGCATCTGTTTAAAGCTTAAAGGGCCAATAAATCGGAAAAATTACCAAATAGATTCCGGGTTTACGAAATGCCTTGCTACATAAACCAGGAATCTTTTGTAAATGCTCAGTTTTTTATAAAACTTAAGATAAACATCCGTGCAGGAAGGGTCAATTTTTGAAAGGTTCTCCGCAAGAACAATTTGTTTGGCAGCCTCAAAATTCCTTTTACTTTTAAAATTTCCAAGTGCCGCATCTAAGATACCTGAAATATATTCTTTAATGGAAATTGAATCGGCCTTTACTTTTGGGTTCCACCACGAGAAAGCAGTTACTCCATTCAATTGATATCGTATTCGATACATGTAGCTGGAAAGAATTTTTAATTCCTTGTCGATATTATTGCCTTCTAATAACGGTTGAGATTCGGCCAAGATAAAGTTTGATATAGCTTTTTTAAATGAATCCGAAAGTCTTCTATCAAATGAATGTTTTAGGATTCTTTCCGAAAGATCGTTACCCCTTAGAGTGGCAAAATGATAAAAATTCTTGCCATCCGTCTTTAATTCGCATTCTTTTGGTACTGCGGTGAATTTTGTTTGCGATACGACTGCATCTCTTTTGACATGTATAATCTGGCGAAATTCAACATACCCTATAGAATCGCAGCCATCACAATCCACCATTCCAGAAGCACCACAGCAGGAACATGGGACCCTTGTCGAACCTTCGCAAAATTGGCAAACAATCACACCTCTGGTTGAACAATAAGCGCATGGCCTGCTCTTTATTCTTTCCATAGTTTTTTGAATAAAACCCATGCCTTTACATAAATTACACTTGGAAACAGTTACTTCTTTAAACACTGGAATATTTGGGTCATTTCTGGTGAGCGCATTCATCACAGCATTAAATCCATTCTTTTGAGCCACCACCCCCCTATCACAACTGCACGGAAGCATCTTTTCGTAACTATCAGAATATTCCTCCTCGCCGGTGCCTTTACAACGTACGCATTTTAACTTTCCAGCATTGCATTCATTGCACTTCAATGTTTTTTTTCCAAGGCATTCATGACATACCAATTGCTGGTTTCCTTTACAGTTTGGGCATAAGGAAGACCTTCGCGATTCTGGAATAACAGTGTCAAATTGATGAGGTTCAAAAATGGACCCTACCGGAATGGTAATCTTGCTGTGATCAACAATTTTAGCCTTGGAACCTTTGGGAATTTCAGAAGTATTCATGCAAGGCACTACTTCTTCCGAGGAAATTCTAGATTCATATAACAATGTCAGTGTTACACGAATCTCCTGGAAGGGTTCAATAGAAAGGATTTGAAGCTTTTTCTTGGCATCCTCCTTGCTGGTTATTTTGGAATGTACAACAGTTGAAAGAAGATTATTGTAAAAGTTTTTACAAAATTGCCTGTTTAATTGATACTCCAGTTCCCCAAGACGAAATTCATGATTTTTAATTTCTGGATTTAATCGAATAATAGATCCATAAATACCCATGACTAGATTTTTGTAACTTTCAAAATACTCCGGGCAATTTTCTTCATGAGAAATCATCATAACAAAATCCCGAAAAAGAAATTTTGTCTCTGCGTTTGCAAATCCAAAAAAGCCTGTGTCTTGGTGCCAAAACTTCAACATTTCAGAAATTTTTTTTTCTGTCCCTATAATTGGAGTTGCATAATCTGGTCTTAAAGTCGTTAAGTTTTCTACAAGGTAAAGAACCAAATCACTGACCTTTTGGTAATCAATGGTTCTGGATACTTCCCCGGCAGCAAGAGCCTGCCTGACAGTAAATAATAAATCTGAACTTAAAAGGCATTCCGATAAGGAAAATCTGTTAAAGCTTTTGAATAAAAGCTGAGACTGAATCCTATGCTTGGGCAATTTTTCCACACAAAAAAAGGAATTATTTGCGATTTTTTCAAATAATTGAATGATAGACAGTTTGAATGTACCAAGAAAAGTATTCATAGATTAATCTCTGCCGGAAGTATTTATATAAATCCATATTGAAAATTATTTCCTTTACAATTAAATCAAAAAAAGCTTTTAAAACCATTTTAGAATTATGTATGAGCATAAATATTTTTGTAGCAGGGCCAAAAAATATAATTTGCTCCTGTCCACCTTGGGGTTCCTGAGCCTGCATTCTATCTTAATTCACCTTGGACTTTTTCGGGGGCAGATCACTTTTACAAATTTATTATCCAATTCCATTTTCGCATTAACCCACTTTAAAAAATGTTTACATTTTAAGTCCCTTAAATTAAACTAATGCCAAGTAATTGATTCTCAAAGAGGATAATGCCCATGTTTTTTAATTCAAGATTAAGTGCAGTAATTTTATTATCTCATGTCTTTGTGTTAGGTATATGCCACGGGGCTGACCCACTTCCAAAATCTAGAACATCTGTAACCAGTAAGTTTGGCGATGGTACATCCACCAATCGTTCTGATGGTACTTCTTCCCAGACCAGAAAGTTTGGTGATGGTTCTATCACCACGGAAAGATCCAAAGATGGAAAAACCATTACCGGCGTTACCAGTAAATTTGGTGATGGAACCATAACAAGGTGGTCAGATGGCACCTACAGCCAGACTAGAAAATTTGGATCCGGCTATATAACAACTGACCATTACAAAGATGGAAAAACAGTCACTGGAACAACCAGCAAATTTGGAGATGGCACCATCACAAATCGAAACGATGGTTCTTCTTCCCAGACAAGGAAATTTGGCTCTGGCACTATCACTAACGAAACCATTACCAAACCAGGCTCATCTTTTCCTTCCAAGTATTCCACAAGCCAATCAGGTTCTTCGAATTCCCAATCTTCTTCCTCAAGCATGGGGAGATCGAGTTCATCCGCCACAGGTTCGAGAAGTGGTTATCAAGGAACCAGCAGCTACAGACCTTCTTCCTCCTCCTCATCCAGTTCTTCAAGGTCAGGTACTAGAAGATAGTAATTTGCAGAAAAACTTAGGAATCCTTCTGTTTGAAAATATCAAAGAATAAAAGTCATACATAAACAGCATTGCTGTTTAACTTCCTATGATGTTCTTGTATTCGGAATGTATCCAATCCTTTATCCCATTAAGATCCTTAATATCAAAGGAATCATTAAAGATTCCAAGTTCTTTGAAACGTTTGCAGAAATATTCACCGCTGGTAAGCTCACCTTTCATAAGGAATCGCGACATGTTCAGTTTTGATGGTCTAATTTCAAGAATCGTCTGATTTTTTCCCTCGTTGTTCACTGTATATTTTTTGATAATTTCATGTTTTTGAGGTTCCATGCTAATATCTAGGTTAATAATGTCCCCATCATGATCAAGAATCGTTTGGATAAATTTCTCTTGACTCCCATCGTCTAAAGTTGGGCTTTTGGATTCCAAACCAAGCATTTTTTGAAGTTTGTCAGCCGAAATAATAACAACCGAACCATGCAAAATGTGTACAGATCCATCCAAGTCTTGCCTGATCATTGTAATCTCCTTGTGTGTTTGGGTAACTTGTATTCATCTATTCGCATGAGAGACGAATTATTTAGTGATGTAAAAAAATATTTGGAAATACTTTTTTCAATTTAAAGCAGTTAGATTTTCGCACCCATAGCTAAGATTTCATGAACATTTTTGGTGAATTTGCAATGCACGCAATCCGAACTGGGGTCAGGCAAATAATTTCCATTCACGCAGATTTGAATATCTGCAATCGTTGGTTCTATCCAAGCTGTATCACCCGTATAAGAAATTAAGGTGGTATTAAATTTCAGTGTGTTATCAAAATGATGTTCACCCTTGATCCCGTTGGCATAAATGAAGAAAGCTGTATCAGATATTGGCAAGCCATTTTTCCTTAAAAGCCATTGGTAAATTTCGATCTGCCTCTTGTAGGAGTTTCCCCAACTATTTTCCAAACTAGGGTCTTCTTTCTTTGAGGTTGCCTTGTAATCAACCACATGTACTTGTCCTTTCTTGTCAACCATCAAATCATCCAGGGCGCCATATATTTCAAAATTGGTTGAAATGTGAAGGTACCTTACACCTGCGAAGTTTTTGCGCCATTCATCCAGTTTTGGGTGTTGGTAGGGCACAAGGTTTAGGCCATAATTTTGAAAAATTGGCGGAATTATTTGATTGGAACGGTAATGGTCCATTTCATTTTTTAATAAATGGTCAACCGCTGCATTGAGTGTGAATGCTGGGGAAGGTGGAATCTTTATGCCCTTCACAATATCCAGCCAAAAACACCTTTTGCATCGACAAAATAGTTCAATTTTAGACCTGCTGATTTTCATGCTAAATCCTTTTGATAAAGTTAATTCTCTTAAGTTCTTATTCGATCCGAGAAAGGATTTTATTTCCAATCTATGAGAAATTTTTAGATTTTTTGAAGCGTATTTAAATCAAATCCATCTTCACCATAAATTTAAAATATTTACGAAATTTAATTGCTTTTCATGCGAATAAGAGGACAGGTAAATAGGAAACTTTAATGGAATAAAAACATGAAGAAAATGATTGCAACTTTTGAATGTGATTATTGCACAAGACTTTGGAAGGTCATTTTAGATCAAAAAAATACACCCGAAATGGTTGAGGAAAAAGAATCGTCGACTGAATTTTGTGTGGATCCTTTGGAATATTGCCAAATTAGAGGGGTGTTTCCTCATCGCAAAATAATTAAACGAATAGAAATCTTTAATCGAAAAATAAGGATTTTAAACTTAATTTCCGCGCATCGTTTAAAAACTAAGGACGAGAGTAAAATTTTGTTCAAATTTAATCAAGGAATCGATGCAATTTCTATTTCCGAGATCCGGTCTATGTTAAAAGACAAGCTTAGAAGCAAAGTCAATGAAATATCTTCCAAATACCACCAGGCACCTTTTGAGGATATTACCGTCCCCTTTGGATTTCACTCTAAACCATCCTTGGGAAACTCAAATTATGTTTTGAAGCCTATCAATCGCGTAACTGCTTCAGTTATTTAAATCCTTTTTTTTTGGAGAGTAACCGCCATGAATCTTTTAAAGCTATATTTAAATCATGACAATTTGTTTTGCCCGGTAACTGGTCACCACATCCTAAGTTCACATCATTTTGAACCATCACCGGCTACCAAGTTTGTGTATCCATTAGAAGGTGATGACTTTGAAGTGATATCAGATGATTTGAAAATCATTGAAGAAAAGGTAAACCCTGAAGGCTGGGAAGAAGAAGCCGACGATGATGATGATTATCCAAAAAGATTGATAAGATTTTTAAAAGCAATCAAAGATGTTCCAAACTTAATTGTATTTTGTATTACCACATCTGGAATGTCATGTGGACCGACTTCTTCTACCGTTTATGTGGGAATTGACATGAATTACCAACTTAGATGAAAAACCAAAAAAATTTCAAAGTTGAAAAAATAGACTTATTTGCTTAATAGTTTTTGGATCAAATACCTTATGTATTTAAAAATAACTAACTAAATTGAAAAAATTAATCTTCAATTTGGGAACTGGCATGATCTTCCTTTAATTTGGCAAATTTTTCAGCCATGGTCGGATTATTTCTGGTGAGTTTTTTAACAGTTAATTCTTCGGCTTTATTATTAGCCAGGCGTAATTGATTTTCAGAACCAAGAAGTTCATCTTTTATCTTTTGAAGGTGAGTGATTGTTTTGTCAATTTCTTCAATTGCCTTATTAAATTTTTTGGATGCTAATTCATAATTCCTGGCAAAACCTGTTTTAAAAGTATCAAGGTCATTTTCGAATGTCGTAATATCGACATTCTGCGCTTTTACTAAATTAAGTTCGTTTTTATACTTCAAAGTGTTTTGTGCAGCGTTTCGTAACAAAGTAATTATTGGAATAAAAAATTGAGGTCTCACTACGTACATTTTTTTAAAACGGTGGGAAACATCAACAATTCCAGAATTATACAGTTCGCTATCCGGCTCTAAAAGTGACACCAATACCGCATATTCACATTTCTTTTCATTTCGATCTTTGTCCAGTTCCTTCAAAAAGTCCTCATTTTTCTTCTTCGTTGCTGTTTCATCATTCTCATTTTTCATTTCAAACATTATGGAAACGATTTCAGTTCCGGTTTCATCAAGATCCCGAAATATGTAATCACCCTTGCTGCCAGCTCGAGCATCATTATCTTTTTCAAAATATGCCACTGGAAATGCTGTTGCGCGTAATCGGTTAAACTCGGTTTCACAATGCTGCTCTAGAGTTTCCCCGACCATTTTAGTGGACAACTTTGCTTTCATATCACGCAATCGTTCAATGGCATCATCGCGATCCTTAATTTGGACTTCATATTTTTCCTGAAGCAGCTTTTCGGTAAGTTGTTTGTCTAACTGGACTTTATCCCATTTGCTTTTGAAATCATCCCGTCCTTTAAATTAATTGGACGGCTTCGTTTATTGCAAGTTTTTTGGTTACTTCAAAATGATCTATTTTGGATGTAAGCTCTTGGATTTTTGCAATCTTTGCTGAAGCATCCTTTTCAAATTTCAAGGTAAGGTCGGCTTTGGCAAGATTCACGGCATTTTCTTTTTCCTTCTCTGCCAAGGCTAAACGATCACTCAATTGTTTTTCAAATTCTTTATCCCGTATTTGTTTTACAATATCTGCGTAGCCCGCTTCATCAATTTTGAAAGCTTTATTGCAATGGGGGCAAATGATTTCATGCATAACTATGAATCCTTTACTTCACCAATCTCGGACTTAGATGAACTTTTGTAATATTTATCATTTTACCCTATTAAAGGTTTATCTAAGCATTTTTACTAGTTATTGGCAAATACCCTAGCTCTTTTCTTAGTTGCTTAGATTCTGCTTTGTAGTTCATTAAAGTTGTTTCCGGATCAAGCCAAAGAAATTTAAATGGAATTACCCATCTTTTGGTTTTGCGTTCTAACGGCGCAATTATCCGGTGGATTTCTTTTTTGCCATAAATGAATGTAGCGATGGAGCCATATGGGATCGCCACTAGTTTTTTCCAATCCATTTTTTTTGTTAAAGGTGCAGACAATTTATTTTTTAACAAATCATTAAAATAAAGATTATTCACATGGATTTTTACATGCTTTGGTTTTCCTCCAACCCATTCTTCAATACATAATTTTCGACCAGTTTTTTTGGCATAAAGAATGAGCAATTTCGCCACTGTACACCTGTGACAATTCGTTTTTCCGCCTACCTTGGCAAAATCGCAACTGCAAAAAAACACCACCCGCTTATTTTCTTTAGCTTTTTGTGCCGCTATTTCCAAAAGAGCAGAAACCGCAGCAGGTTCTGCGATTTGAATTCTTGGTCCGCGTTTAGAGGATATTCTTTTATTTCCAAGTGTGGGTACCCAAAGGTATCTATCTTCGCCGACGAATTTGGCAAATGTATTTCCCCTGAAATCTCTGGCCCTGACACTTCTTTGATAACGGATATCTACAAAATATGGCGGATTGAAACCACGCTGTCGTTCTGCTTCATCTATTGCTTGAACAAGATATCTTGCGTGATTCCCCCACCCAAAATATCCAAAGGAAAACATTGTTAACATGGATATATTCCTGAAATGCTCTTTAAAAATTATCATTTAAAAATCTTATGAATGGTTTTACACAATTCGGGCTTGTTTTACTCCGCAAAAAGGTAAAATACTTTCATCTTGTATTAGGGACATAGTTATGAAACTTCATTGCTTATCAGTACTGCAACCGTTAGCTAACGATATTATGAATGGTGAAAAGCTTGTAGAAAACCGTTCCTGGAACTGGCTCAAGGATCGGGATTGGAAAAAAGAAGGGCCAATTCTTTTGGGGATTCATGCAAGTACAAATAAATCTTTATGGAACGAATATTCCGAAGAAGAGAAGGCTTTATTCAGCAACGAATCTCAAGCCGGAAAAGTCGAGTTTGGAAAAGTTTTGGGGATAGTGGAACTAATTGAAATATGCCGACCACGAAAACTTCCCCAAAAATTGGCTGATCATTGGTCAGTAAACAAAGGTAGTGATAACTGGTGCTGGGTTTTAAGAAATCCAATATGGTTTCCAAAACCAGTAAAAGCTTCTGGTCAAGCCAAGTTGTTCTTCGCAAGTATTCCTTCAAAATACGTCAAACATTAATTTTAATTAAAAAACATTAAATGATTTTGCCTGACCATATTTCAATTAAGTCTTTCATTGCTTCGCTTCCAGGATATTTTCTTTTTGAAAGTTTTTTAAATCTTGGTATTAAAGTTTCCCCATATTTCAGAATGGGCTTTGATTGAAGAATTAATCTCGGATCGCTATTACCAGCCGGAAAATTTAAAAGAATTATACTTACCATTTTATTAAAAGAATTAGCTGCCATGTTGTAAAGTAGATGTGTTAAGTTGATAGACAAATGTTTATCAGAACTAGATGATAAACTTTCTAGCCATTGGAGATAAAATTCAACCACCGAAACAGTTATAAATCCTGTGGAACAATTCTTAAGATCTGCTACATCCTCAGCATTTAAGTTGGACCGAAGCGGTTCTAACAGCTTTATAACTCTAGGATCCGCAAGCATGATAAGGCCGCCTATACCACCAACAGGATTTACCATAGAACCATTTATAACACATTCAAAAACTGCGTTTGGTCCGGTAAGAGGATCTTCATCATGGAGAGGACAATTAAGCGAATAATCAAAAGCGGCGTTTGCAACCAATGTTGTTTCGGATTCTTTTAATAAAAAGGGAATCAAACAAGCCGGGTGCAACCCCAACTTTCTGACATTATTTTTAATTCTGTTGTAATCGGACTCTCGTATTTCTAGGGATATATTTTTTTCATATATCGAGTAAATGTTTAAAATTTTTGCGAATAAAAGCTGGTATGAATTCTTTCTTTTTGGAAACCTTGACTGATAATTTTTTCTGCAGGCTTCGGAAAATGATTCGGCATAAAACAATAAAAATGTGAGAAAATGTTCACGGAATTCGTTAGGATTCAATTTTTCTAAAAATTCTATATCCCCAACTTTTGAGAAACCATTGCCTAAATCAATTTTTTCACAAAGATGCATAGTCATTTCCTTTGTAAATGAGCGCTTTCCCTTTATTATGTAGCTTAGTTAAAAAAATTCAAAAGGTTATTATAGTTATGTTATATTCCTCATAAGTTTTGTAATATATTTTTTACCAATGCTTGCTAAGGTTATAAATTATTTCCCGATTTAGTTATTGTTTTGTTGAGTTTCTTTTTAGTATTCATCATTTCATAAATTTACTTCCAAAGCTTACAAACTTATTGTTTAGAAAAGCTTCTTGTAAGAATTCTTGCTAAATTTTGAATTTGAATGGTTAATTTTTATATTCATGGCGTTGTATCTATTATGTTTCAAAATCAGCATTCTTAAATTTTAAAGCACTGCAATTTTCATTGATGATTCGAATCTTTCCATCCGGCACGCCACGATCAAAGTCGGCCTCGATGGTTAAGGTGACCTTCACATCCGAACCCACAATATCATTCAGATGCAATATGATCTCCTGGGCGATCTGGCTCGCATCCCTAGCCAACCTTGTAGGATCCAATTCCGTGGTGGCATGAAAGCGTTTTATTTCTGGCTTGGGGGGTGGGGTGGTTGTGCCAGGTTTTATACCTGTAATCGCAGGGTCGGAAGTACCCTGCACAATACCGGTGCCTGTCCCGCCGCCTGTGGTGACTTTTTTCCTTGCTTCTTCAATTTCCTGCAAAATCTTGAATGCCGCCTCAGGCCTGACCAGTACTGAATTGGTATCGATGATGATCCTTGCGACCTTTCCCCCCACCAACCCGCGGTATTGCTTGTTTTTTGCATCATAACTGTCGGCGTAGGCGAATGTTTCAGACACCCAATTCAATGATGCGGTTCCATCCGCCATAGCTGCGGTTAACACATCCTCATCCCGAAGCCTAGGCATATAAATATACCGGGAGAAGTCATCAAGGATACTCTTGGTGCCCACATGCTCTTCCCCTTCCTTCCAGAGCGGAATGCGATCCATCTCCATACGCAGTCTTGTACCAGCAAACTTGGTGATCAAAAGCTCCTCGGAAATCAATTTCTTGGAAGCACCCTGCGCCAATCCATCCTTGCCATTGATCTTAATATCCCGCCAATCCATGGATCCTCTTGGATCGGATTGAACAGGCACGATGCACCAGATATAAGTCTCAGGGATTCTGGAGTCCACGGTTTCATTGGTGGATTTCTTCTGGGTGGTCGCCTGGTTGGTCTGGAAGGCATCAAGGTTAAGTGTGTCCTTATCCCGTAGGATGGACTCCCAGGCAAGATATCGCCTGGTCGCCTCGATCAGGTCTTTCAGCCGATTCGAATCTGGCGCCAGGAATACAAGCGAGTTCTTGTATATTCTTGGACTATTGCCCCTGGTGTCCAATATGGATGCAGCTTCTTTCCTTGCGGGGCTTTCAGTATCCTTGTTGGCATGGGTAAATTCCGGGGCGAGAAGCACCAATCGTGTCTCCCTTTCATCCGGTATATCGGTGGATGCAGGGCAATGATGCACCTTGGAAAAATCACCCCGGGAAGAACTTTCGGGCTTCAATCGTTTTTTGATCTCCTCCTCAACCACCTCCAGGGAATACTGGCTCGCCCTGTCATCCGCCATGCGCGCCACAGTCGGCTGTGTCGAAAACCAATACCTTGAGGAATCAGCGTAAAGATAAGTTGCTTTGTCGGTAAGCTTGCGCAAAGCATCACCAAAAGTCGCGACAGTCTCTCCCGGTTGCACGCAACCCAATTTTACTTGTCTTTCATCCAAGCCTTTATTGGATAACCTGAAAGTTGGCGCGGATCCCATGTAAATAGTTCGGCTTACCCTTCGCGTCGCACTGTATCTTCCCAGGTTGGCATTTTCCCGATCAATTCCCACCGGCAATGAATTTCCCCCGTCCACATCCTTGTTTATCACGGGTGCCCAATCATCAGGCATGTATCTGGTCAGTTCCTGCTGCACCTGGATATCATCAATAGGAACGCTGGCGGGCATGATCAGCAGATTGGAATCATTCCTTTCCCAAAGGCTGTGAATGACTGTCGCCATCAAGCGCAACACACCCCGGGTCCTTTGAAACTTAGGCAAGGTGGACCAGTCCTGGTACAACCGGTCAAAAAGTTCGGGGTGAATCGGGTAGGCAAGTTTCATCCTTCGTTCGTAATCTCCCTCCCTGCATTCAGGCGGAAATTCCTGCGCTTGCGATTGATACAGTTCAGAAAACGACCGCGCAACCGCATCCTGAAGCGCCGACTGATCGGCGGTAAGAGGCTGGAACAACCTTCTGCGAACGATCTCAAAGCCCTCATCCGGACTGGCAGGCCGCCAAGATGCCTCAACTCTTCCCACCGCGTTTTTAAGTTTATCCACAGCCTCCTGACCACGAGTCCCTCCCACTTCAATGTCGTTTACTTCCAAGTCGCGCCTGGGGTTTTGACCGGTGGTTTGATGCGGGCTTATGGATGCAGGGATGCTTACCACAAGCAGCGTGTTGTTGGCGGCCTTGGCGCTTTCGCTTAAAGTCTGGGCGAAAGTAAACTGGGTTTCAAAGGTGCCCGCGGGCAGCTCCTTGTCCTCGTGCAACTGTCTTGCATAAGCCACCCACTCATCAATCAGGATCAGGCAGGGGCCATATTTGTTGAACAAATCCTTCATCGTATTACCCGGACTTGTGCCCCGCTTATCATCATCCGCAACCATGGCGTAGCCTTCCTTGCCACCAAGTTGCCAGGCGATCTCCCCCCATAGGGTGCGTACAATGGTTCCATCTTTTTTCTTGTGTTCCTGCCCAGGGGAAATCTTGGTTCCCACGATAACCGCCCTGCGAACATTGGCAGGAATGGAAATGCCTTTTTTAAGAACAATCTGGTCAACACCGGGAAGGTCAACAGCTTTTGCACCACCATACAAGTGATAAAGTGCCAGCATGGAATGGGTTTTCCCCCCTCCGAAGTTGGTCTGCAACTCGATGACGGGATCCCCCTTCTTTTCCTTGGCGGTACTGCTCAATCGTAAAAGGGAATTACCAAGCAAATCGCGAAGCCCCTCAGTAAGGAAGGTTCTGCGGAAGAATTCAGTCGGGTTGCTGTATTCCTCAGTGCCTTCGCCCTCGTAAATCTGCCAAAGGTCGGCAGCGAATTCTGCCTGCTGGAACTTACCACTGGCAACATCGGGGTGTGGGGTGGCTATTTCCCGCCAGGGTTTCAAACCCGCCGATGGTTTTCCCGATAATGGGCTGAATGAAACTTTTCTTGTCTCATTGCGCCTTTTATCATCAAAAATCGTGCGCATCAGTTCCATGCGCATAGCATCCACTTCACTTGCAGGGTCTGCGGCACTCACACTTTCCAGCAGACGATGCACTGAATCAATTGCCCGCAATGTATCATTGGAGCTGAACTGCTCATTGTGCGCCCATTTATTACGGGCATCTTTTAGCTCAAACACCAGGCTTCTTTCAGCATGGCTGAAAAGATCCTTGAAAACCGTATGCCATTGATCGCACATCACCTGAAGAAGTGTCTGCGGGTCGGACCACTTTATCTGTCCGCCACCCGCTGGCTTACTTACCACACTCTGCCAGTTATCTTTCAACTTGCTTTTCAACTCGCGTTCAACAAACGGGCGCAGGCCCTCGGCTAAAAGTTCCAAACTCTTACCCACCCGTTCCCGATTTGACATCGCCATGCTGATTCTGCCTCTCTTGAAGTTTATCTATTTAAGAAAACATATCTTGTTGTTTGCTGCCGGAAGTGGTGACGGTGTTAGCCAAGGTCAACAGATCCGGCCAGGCAACCACCAAACCGTTATAGGATCTTGCATCTTCCGCCCACTTCTTTCGTTCACACAGGCTGTATAGGCGGTAAGCCAGTTCTCGGGCGGTATCCGCCTTGTCCTTCAATACTTTCAATAAATTCGCAGCGGCGCTCTCCCCTTCCCCTTCCAACACCTTCACCAACTGATGCACCACTTCCCATGCGGGGATTCTTTCATCCTTAGATGGATCCCAACCGGCTTCAAATTCAGCAGGCTTCAACAGCCTTACCTTACCCCGAGAAGACTTTAATATCCCAGCTTCCACCAAACCATTGATCGCGGTGTTCTTGCTTTTGGAAAGCTGCTCTGCAATACCAAACTCACCCTCGTTGAAGCCAAATTGCTCGAACCAGGCAAGCGCCCAGCGGCTGTCAGAATCAAAGTCACCTTCCTGCTCTGCCAAGGATTCATCCAAAGTTTGGTTGATAAGGGCCAGGGCCTCTCTCACAGAAAGGGGTTTGCCCTCTGCATCCAAGACTTTGGCAAAGCGGGTAAAAACAGCCATGCCGGGGCCAATAGCAGCCTGTGCCAAGTCTACTGGAGCGATATTGCCTCGTTGCAGGTTGGCTAAGGCTAAAGGCAATTCCGCTTTTAGGGTGGCAACGAAGTCTCTGCGGGTAGTGCTTGGGGCGGTAGCGTTGCGCTTGCGGCAGACGAGGACAATGCTGGAAGCAAGTGTGTTAAATGACGTTTTTAACCCAACTGTTGCTTCAGTACGCATTGGCCAAGTTCCACTGATTGAAAAACCAGCATTAATTAACGCTTCAAGAAAAGTATCCCATCCTGTATTACTAATCCCATCTTGATCATTGATTTCGGATTGTTTGAAAGCGTAATATATTGTGACTGGGAAGTTAAGGTGGGATTGCTCAGCAACACGATGCATGGCCTGAGTCATGCCATTAAGAAAGAAATTTTCTGCTTTTTCTTTACTACTATGGCGATAGGGAGAAGCAATAAGTTCTTTTGCTTTTGGGACTGCAAGTGTTGCAAATATATCAGGAAAAATAGATTTTTGCGAACAACGCAGCCAAGTATAAAAAAAGTCCGAAAGATCAGCATAACCTATATTGTCATAATATGGGGGGTCAGTAGAAATAATTTTATTAAAAGACAATTCTTGTACATTAGCGTCTTCCTGAGATGCATGTCCAAGTGTATTTGTGATTTTCGCAGTATTTTCAAGATTATTAGTTACTATTCCTACACAATTATTCCAACAAATCGAAGAACTACCAAATGTATTAGATTCTGGAAAATCCCAAGTCATTGGTACTGCTTGTCGGGTAAAAGTATGAATTATCTGTTCTCCTGAAGCTTTCCAAGTACAAATAGTACTATTAAAATCAGCTAATCTACTAATTGAAAACCCTAAATATACCCCGACTGCTTCAGCATAAGCAGCGGTGCCAGTACCGCTATCATTCAATCCTTTACTTTCGCCAGACATACCTGCTGCCTGGGCATCTTTTTCAATTTTTTTAATCGCTTCCTGCACTAAATCTGAAAAAGTTGTTAGCGCCACCAACTGCCGCGGAGTGAAGAGATCGCCAAAACAATTTAGTCCATAATTTGGTGTTTTGAAATCGCGGGGATTCACTGGCAGAGATGTTTCAGGCTTCCAAGAAGGTTTAGCTTTCGAAGCTGTTTTTTCATGTTCTTCACTAGGCGCAAGGTAAACCCTACCTTTTTTACCCTCAGCAACGATAGTCATTAATTTTGCACCCATTCTGCCCGCTTTTCCCTCTTCGCGAATGTAGTCATAAGACACGGGGATATCTGACATGATACATTTAAATGCCGCACGCTTACCTGCGGAAGTCCCAGATTTTGCCGTTTCAGCATCCTTTGGTTTTCCTACTTTCACCGTGAAGTAATAGTCACCTTTTTCAATCACAGGTTCAACATACGCCTCCTTCCCAGTTTTAGTGCAAAGCATGAAAGTTGAAGCAAGTGGTACATCTATTTTTGAAAAAGCAGGATTTGGGCTTTTCACCGTGCGCGCCCATAGCCAGGCGATCACCGTCAACTCTTCCCCTTCATACTGCTTGAGATCCGGTCTTTCCTTCACCATCTCCTTGGTGATTTTTACTTTAGGGTAAAGATGGCCTATCCGCTTTTCAGCCTCATCCCGCATCCATTGCCCGTAGTAGCGCACATCCTCTGCGAGGCCCTGCGCACCCTTCCACTCCTGGGCGATGAGTTGTTTATCTTTTCGAGCCTCGGGGTTCACCGGAGCCTTGCCCGCAAACTTCGGCGGGATCTCGATCATGGCCTTGTTAATCATCACGGCCACCGGGTTTAAATCGCTGGCATAACTTTCCAACCCAAGTCTTTGCGCCTCCAATGGAATGGCACCACCACCCGCAAAGGGATCATGAAATGCGGGAAGGACTTTACGATTGAAAAGCTGCTCAGCCTGGGGATGATCCGAATTTTCGGCACAAGCCCGTCGCCAGCTCTGCCAGATTTCTTCCCTAGCAGCATTAAGAACTGTCTCGTTGGTGGTATTTTCCCACTTCACCAGGTCTTCAATGATTTTGAAAAGGCGCAGACGCTCCTTCTCCTGCTTCTTCGGAGTGGGAAAAAGATCCGGATGCGAGGATGGATCATCCACCATTTGCGCAAAGATGACAGATCGGGCTGCAGCCAATGGCCGACGCGCCCACCATAAATGTAAACCCCTCGGATGAGCACCGATTCCCGGCATTTTTTCGTGAGCACAAGCCGCATTGATCGCCTCGAGCGGCAGCGCAACTTCAATCAACTTCTTTACCTGGCGCATGAAACTCTTTCTTTAATAATCAAAGTAAGTGGGGTTCCTGGGAAAGATCCCAGAGCTTTTGCCAATGATAATTCACACTTGCGGATTTCAAATCAGGGTCTACGGAAAATGGGTTACGAAGATAGCGCAGCTCCACTGCTTCACCATCGATGCAACCCAGTGCTAGGATGAAATGCTCCACCGAGTTGCGGGCGCAGAGAATTTCATTACGGGAAACAGTCACCGTGTCAGCACCCGTGACGCGCCCTTTTACTTCGATGAAACGCAGGCTGCCATTAGATGGATCAACCGATTCAATATCGTACCCTCGGTTTTCCTTGCTGACATCGCGGGGGATGAACCCAAGCCTCTTTTCCACATCGAGAACCGCATTCATGGCGAGCAATTCGGAATGCTCGGTATCCCTTGCGAAAGCAGGTGGAAGCGGACTACCTTTGAGCCTTGAAACCAAGCCCTTGGGAAGAATAAGGCACCCCCCGAGGACAACAGGCGCACTTGCTGAGATTTTGCGCTCTTGCTCGAGCTTCTTTAGACGATCTTGAAGGCGGGCGCTTAACTCATCGGCACGGTGCCTGGCGGTCGCCGAGGAGATACCCCCGCGCCATTTACCAGCTTCCTCCTGAATCTTCAACTTATTGCTGCGATCATCCCAATGGTTGATCTCGCGAGTTAGGCGAGACTTCACCTCGCGAATGGTTTTTTCGATGAATCTTTCCCTGCGGTCCCGTACTTCCTTCAAATGCTTATGGCCCATATGGACGGCAGCATACTCCAATGCGAGTCTTTCGAGGTCATTTTGAATCCAGGGTGCATCGCGGAAGGGGTTTAGCAGCGGGATTTCCTCGGCGGTGGGAGCGCGGTAATCCAAATAGGGGGCAGCACCCGCATCAAGGATTCTTCCATCCTCCCATAATTCCACAAACTGAAAGCGCTCTGAGATCACATGCCTTTGGCCACTGCTGGTCAGGGTGCCATCGTTGATGGCATGCCGAAGGAATACCAGAACCCTGGGTTGTTCGGAGAGATCGGAATCATCTACCAATATGGTCCCCTGCTTTAGTAAATCAGAGTTTTGCTCGATCAACACATCGACGGTGGAATCAAGCAGAGGATGCCCCGGGCAAATGAATATGGCGGGCGGTTTGCCATAAACATGGATTTTATCCTTGTGCAAGGTAATGCGCTCATAGCGATGCAAAAGAGGATCACCCCGCCCGATCTGGCGGTCGCGGTTTCGAATAACAGCGGGCACATGAGTGATTTCAAACCGGTCGGTTTCGCGCTGGAAAAGATCACCCCCAAGATGAGCGAAAGCATTCAGGAAAAATCCCTGCACAAAATGCGGCTGCAATCTTCTCGCCTGGGCCCGTTCCATTTCCTGGCGAATCTCCATCACCTTGCCATGATCAAGGTTATCTTGGGATATCGCCCTGTCGCTGAGCAGTTTTTCAAGATGATTGTGATCAAGGCCCCCTTCCACCTTTTGGAACAAATGAGCCCTTACCTCGGGTTTTTCACCATATCGGATCGCTTCCACCAGCAATTGCCTTAGCGATTTATCATCAAAGGTAACCTGGCCTAAAATATCGAACACCTGGCCACCAAGTGCGTCCTTTGCCTGGTTCAACTTCTCTAACAGGGTGTGATAAACCTCGCCCTCGCGGGTGTCCTTGGAAACCAAATTCCAAAGATGGCACACCTCCTGCTGGCCGATTCGATGAATACGCCCGAAGCGCTGTTCTAACCGGTTCGGATTCCAGGGAAGATCGTAATTCACCATGAGATGCGCGCGCTGAAGATTGATACCCTCGCCCGCTGCATCGGTCGCCAAAAGAACCTGGACTGAGGGGTCCCCTTTGAAAGACTCCTGCATTTTACGGCGTTCCTCACGACCCATTCCTCCATGAATGCACGCCACTGCCTCGGGCTTACCCAGCAACGATGTGATCTTTTCATGAAGGTAGTTCAATGTGTCGCGGTGCTCTGTGAAGATCACAAGCTTCCTTCTTATGCCGTTCGGATCAAACATGTCCGAGTTTTCCTGCAGTAGCTTGGAAAGCTCGTCCCACTTGCGATCGGCACCGGATGCCTTCACCTTGAACGCGCCTTTTTCAAGATCCGCAAGGATAGTGATTTCAGCCTGGAGTTCATCAATGGTTTGGGCAGCGGTGGCAAGGTCCACCACCTTCTCCTGGGTGTCTTCATATTCCGAGCCGGTGGAATCATCAAAAACATCGGTGTCACGATCTTCATCATCCGCCATGTGGGAGATAATAAGGGGATCCAATCGAAGCTTGTTATCACTTCCCCGCTTGAGCTGGCGTTCTTCGCGAATTCGTTTTTCGAGCCTTTCCCTACGGCGACGCAGCGAGTGATAAATAGCCTCGGGCGATGAAGCAAGTCTTCTCTGCAAGATCGTCAAGGCAAAGCCGACAGTTCCTTTTCTACCATCGTTTTCAAGTGCATCCGCACGGTTGAATTCATTCCTGACATATTCAGTTACATCGTGATATAGGATGGATTCCGCATCGGAGAGCGGATAATTGACCGTGTAGGCCCTGCGCTCCGGAAAAAGAGGAGTGCCATCGAATTTAAGTAATTTTTCCTTCACCAACCTGCGCATCAGGTCGGAAGGGTCGGAGGTATGAACGCCATCACGAAACTTGCCCTCGAAACGATCACCATCCAGGAGAGCGAGAAAAAGCTGATAATCGACCTCTTTGCCATTATGCGGCGTTGCAGTAAGCATGAGGAAATTGCGCGTATGTTTGCTGAGTAGCTCACCCAGGCGATACCTGCGCGTATAGTTCACTTCACTGCCAAACACTGATGCGCTCATCTTGTGGGCTTCATCGCATATGACAAGATCCCAATCAACCTGGATAAGTTTTTCCTGGATTTCCTGATCACGAGCAAGCTTATCAAGCCTGGCGATAGCGAGTGGGTTTTCCAAAAACCAGTTGCCACTCCGAGTGGACTCGACTTTGTCATTGGTTAAAATTTCAAAGTGAAGATTGAACTTTTCATTAAGTTCATCCTGCCATTGCTCGACCAAGCTGCCTGGAGAAACAATCAAACACTTGCGAATGTCACCCCTCGCGATCAATTCTCGGATGAGCAGCCCAGCCATGATGGTTTTACCAGCACCCGGATCATCCGCGAGCAGAAAACGCAACGGCTGGCGTTCCAGCATCCGTTCATAAACCGCGGTTATCTGGTGCGGCAAAGGATTGACATTTGAGGTATGAATGGCAAGGAGTGGATCAAAAAGATGCGCTAAACTGATACGATGGGCTTCTGCCACAAGATTAAAAATAGCAGGTTTGCCATCGAAGCTCCATGGTCTGCCTTTAGACACCTTTTCAAGAAATGTTTCGTTATCACGGTAAAGAATTTGGGTTTCAAGTTTTCCACGAGAATCCTGATAGTTAATCTGAATGGTGTCTGAACCAAACCATTTAACATTTTCAATGGTGACAATACCATCAGGAATAACACCACGAACAGAAGTTCCTGGCGTAAGGTCTTCCAAGCGAGTCACGGGCGAACTCCAAATTTATATCTAGAAAAATTACAATTCAACCACCTTTTCAAGATGATATATCTTAAGCCGTATGCAATAAAATTTTTTAATTATTCTTACCGCCATGAATTATGACCAAAAAGGTAAATCCATGAGTAAATTATTCGACTTCTTTCTCGCAGTAATCCATATTGATACATATGTGAACAGTACTTGAAACTGGACCGCATGCCATTCCAGATGTGGTGATTGTGAACACAACGAGGTTAGGCATATCCTTGAGAGCGGCGATAAATCGTTCAACATTAGAAAGTCCATCTTCACATTCATCCATAATTTCTTCGGTATTAATTGTGGCTTCTAGTTTTTCAAGTTCTGGTGAATGCCATTCAAACTCACCGGCATCTTCAGGGTATACAAACAAGGTTGCTGGTGATGGTTCATAATGCTCGGCACTTAGCATATGAAAACCGGTAACCGGGCAATAAAAGTTATCGTGACTTAATTCAAGTTGAACATGATACATGGGAAAATCCTTTTAATTTTGTCAACATCTAAATTATATTTTAATTACCTTTGTTTACTAGGTTAGCAGGGGGATTAGTCAGTATTTTTGCTCTTTATATGGCTAAAAATAATTTCAAAGTGATCGATGTTACGAAACTATCTTTATAAAATTTGGAGTTTTTAAATATATTTAACTTTTTTTGTAATTAATATCTGGACAAATTTCTGGCGCAAAATTAAGAATTAACATTGCCAGGTGAAGAGTTTTAAGTTTTTAAAGAAGATGGCGAACCAGTTGGCCAACAATACTCCACGGAAGCAGGCCACATAGATGTTTTGGCGATCAGTAAAGATAAAAAACGCCTTTTAGTGGTGGAACTTAAAAAAGGCCGGGCAACCGATGTCGTAGTAGGACAATAATAGTGATATATGGGTTTTGTCAAGGAACAGATTACGGAGGATAATCAAGCAGTGGAAGGGGTCATTATTGCTCTTGAGGATTATCCGAAACTTCGCTGGGCATTACTTTCAGTGCCTAACGTTAAGTTTTATCGATATAAGGTTAGCTTTAATTTGCTTCCAGGATAATTTCTGCGCTGAGCTTAATTTCATATTTCGGGAGATTAAAATAATACATGGCGGGAATTTCTTATCAAAATGTTTTAACCAACCTGAAAAAAAAAGAAAGTCCATGGATTAAAAGAAGGTAATCGCAAAATTCTGCTTGAGATTGCGGGAATATTACAAAGCCTAAAGATTGGAAAATATAAATTAGGGGAAAAAATCGAATTAGGTTCACACAATTGTGAACACAAGGAAAGCGTAATGTTTGTAGTCATCTATTTTGCAACCACAACCAAAACCATAGATGGCTTTCATATCGAATTAAAAGATGACATGGGAATTGAATTAGAGGATTACTACGAACCCAGACCGATAACTCGCAATCAAGCTGCTGAATTAATGAAAGAAAAGGAGCGTTGGGGAATTAGAGAAGCTCTAACCTTTCATGATGTATTCAAAATCAGATTATTAGGAAAAAAACCTCCGTACGAGGAATATTTTATTGGATACGATTCGGATGATGGTATGTTCACCATAAATCACTCGGAATATTCCTACAATTTAAATAAGATTCTGAAAATTCAAGGGTTACTAAATAATTCTGGGGAGGGAATTCTGATTTCCCCGCTTAATTGGACCTGAGAAGAGATTGAACATCACATACCTTGGAAAATACTTGAGGAGAACTGGATGCTGACATTTCCCACTTATGAAAAATTTTCTTGTATTTAAAAATATTCAATGGGCACAAGCACCAATTATTTTGATTGAAATAAAATCCTGGTTTAAAATAACATTCTTAAAGTCTAAGTCTGAAGCCCAGGATAATCATGAAAATTGAAAAATGCATCGAAGATTGGCGTAACGCTTTACTTGATACAACCAAAAGAAATAAACTGATCAAATTTACTCATGGAAAAGCTGGGATTTTTCTCACATTGCCGGATTTGATCAATTTTTGGAAACAGGCAAATTTAGATAATGCGACCATGCTTTTTCCCTGGAAAAGGGATCTTTTAAAAATCCCTCATAAACTTGTAGAAGAATGGGAGGATATTTTGGAAAAGGGGGCACATTCAGCTTCCCTGGAAAAATCTGATATTGATGCACCGCAACCATCAGAAAAACAAAATTTTCAAGACAAAATGACATCAGCCAGGAAGGAACCAAAGCAAGGTACCGTTCTTTTGCATTTTCCACTTAACATTTCTGACGTAAACAAAGAATGTAGAAAATCTGAAAACTTATTAGAAAACCACATCCTTACGGAATTCACGGATCGCAAACTTGCAGCACAATTGCTGAAACTTTTTCGAACAGCTAATGAATCAGAACAGGAACATGGTGTTTCCACCTTGTTTGTATCTTTCGGATTTCTGAAATGGTATGAATCCCCTGATAGCAAGGAACCGATTTTTTCGCCATTGGTTTTAATTCCAGTTCAATTAACAAGAGATAATATTGAAGCCCCATGGAAATTAATCCTTGAAGATGAGGACCCTGTTACAAATCCTTGCCTAAGAGAATTAATGGCCAGGGATTTTCGCATTCAACTTCCACTTGCTGATATGAACCAGGAAGATCTGGAATCGATACCGGATCTTTCCGTGTACCTCCAGAAAGTAAAAACATCCATCCAAAATATGCCTGGCTGGGAAGTTACCCAGGCAGTCGGGATAGGGAATTTTAATTTTCAAAAACTTGCAATGTGGGAAGATCTTGGCAAAAACAAGGCAAAAATTGCTTCCCACCCCCATTGTCTTGCCATGGCAGGCCTTGGTGGATCGATGGCTTCGGAAGAAAAGGAAATTATCCCCGCCGGGGAATTGGATAACAAAGTTCATCCCAAACAAATCAACCAGATCTTAATTGCGGATAGCAGTCAGCAGGAAGCAATTGAAAGAGTAAAAAAAGGGGCCAATATGGTTATCGATGGCCCACCCGGAACTGGGAAAAGCCAAACGATTGCAAATATTATCGCTGAATTAATAGCTTTGGGAAAAACCATACTTTTTGTCAGTGAAAAAACCGCAGCTCTTGAGGTGGTTAAAAAAAGGTTGGATGACAGCAATTTGGGAGATTTCTGCCTGGAACTGCACAGCAATAAAGCCAACAAAAAAGATGTCTTGGAAAATCTTCGCAAGACCATGGAATTATCAAGGGAAAAATACAGTGATTTTTCCTCGGATGAGGATAAGTTGTTTATCGAGCGAGCCAATCTGAATAGCTATGTTAAAAAACTCCACCAGAAAAAAAGTCCTTTGGATTACAGCCCGTACGAAATCCATGGAATTATTTCTACCCTTGGAAATTTGAAGGTTAACTCCAGATGGACCATGGAGAACATTCACCTGGCGGATCGTGAATTTTTAAGAAAAGCTGAAGATTTAATCGAAAAAACCCCGAACTTCGCCAAAATATTTGGAGATTACAAGTCCCATCCCTGGTACCAATGCATGCTTTCAAGTGCTAACCAGTCGGTGGTGATGGAATTGGAAAACCATTTTGAACAAATTCTTCATGCACTAAGTACCATAGCAACGCTAAATGTGAGTGAAGGGCTGAGCCTTGGAAAATCAGTGACATCATTTTGGGAACTGAACAGGATCGTAAAAATCCATCATGACCTCAAGGATTTACCCCTTTTGCCAGCGGAGTGGTTTGAAAATAATCCATTCCCACTTGAAAAAGCTTTACTCGCTGAACAAATCTTTGAACTAATTGAAAAGTATAACAAAACAAAGTCTGGGCTTACTTGCTTGAAGGATCATGTTCTTCAGGATTTTCATTTATCACAGGTCGATGAGTTGATTGCGAAATCAAATCCGGAAAGCCACAAGCTTTCAATGATGCACCTATCCGGATTTCGCTCTTGGTTAAAAATTTTGGATGATATTAAAACCCAGTTGCCAGATTGCCTTACCTCGCTTGAGGAAATTAAAAAGTATTGCGATGAAATATTATCCCAATTGGAAATTAATAAGCGATACATTCTTAAACATATTCCTGATATTGCACGGTTTATGCGGTTTCTGTCCAGGCGCCAGCCCATACCGGATTCCTGGTGGGAACCCCAAAAGCGTTTGGAACTTTTGGAAATTGCCCAAAAGGCTGATAAAACTGCAGCAATCTGCAAAGAATTAAGGGTTGCCTTAGTTGCCAAATTATCTATCGAACAGGCAGTGAAGCCTGAGAATTTGCAAACTATTCGCAGTTGCATGGGCTATGTAAATTCGTGGTGGAAAAGATTGTTCCCTTCCAATCGAAAAGCATTTCAACAAATCAAGACATGGTATCTTGCGGAAATTCCAAATTTTCAAATCTTAGGTGAAGATTTAAAAAAGCTCGAGCAACTGGTTCGAAACAACACCTTGCTAGATCAGCTAACACAAACCTATCGGGATTCCTGGCTGATTGGAACCGATGGAACCGTGGACTGGGCGAAAAACATCGAAGAATTAAAACAGCAGGAAAAAGTCGAAAAAATTGTCAAACAATCTCATTTGAAAACAAAATTGGGAATCCATGGCACTTTGGACAGGGATTTGCTCTTTCAATCGAGTGATAAACTTGCCAAAAGTTTTGAATCCTTTTCAAATAATTGGAAAAACCTTGGAAGTTTGTTGTACCCCACCAAAGAGGCCAATTGTTTGGATTTGACTGAGGAACAGCTTTTGTTTCAGTTGAAACAAGCCGGCCAGGAAGTGGTACTATCATTTGATGATTTTTCAAAAATGCAGGAGCTTTTTCAGGAAGATTTTGATTGTCCCTTATCCGAAATGCATGCAAAATTTCATTCGCTAAAAGCTTTCTTGGAATATAGGGGTGCGTTGCCTGATTTGGCTGCCAAATACTATCCCGCAGGTAAGCCCACAAATTGGATGGAAAGAAATTGGGGTGATCTTGCTGAAAAAGCCAGTCTTTTTCAAATATTTTGCAAGAATCATTCTGGTGTTGAAATTAACACCTCTGTTTCAAGGTTTCTTTACAAACCGGAAAATAAAAACCAGGCTTCTAAAATATTGACGGAACTTGCCCTTGTAAAACTTCCAAAAGCTATCGAATCATTCGAATACCTTACCAGCAAAATATTCCCGGGTGATAAGCCATCCGCCTTTGGCAAAGTTCTGCAAGACCTTTCTTTTGCGGAACTTGCAACCACCTGTTCATCTTTAGTGGAAAACATTGAAAAACTGAATGAGTGGATTAATTTTAAGCGCCTTTATATCGAAGCCAATAACCTCGGAATTAGAAGAATTTTTGATGAACTGCTTCTAAGGGAATACCCTCCAGAGCATGCGAAAAATGTCTTCAGAAAAAGATTTTTCAGCCTGTTAATTGACGAACTTCGGGAAGAAATTCCTGAATTAAGAGATTTTTCAACCGAAGTTCATGAGGCAAAAATACAAGCATTTAAGCAATTGGACAAACGATTTATCACACATACACCGGGCAGAATTAGAACCTTACTGTTGAATTCTGAAAAACGGCCAACCAATGCATCCTCTGCCCCATCCACTTCCGAAATGGGAATTCTTCAAAGGGAAACTCTGAAAAAAAGAAGACACCTTCCCCTAAGGAAGTTATTTCAACAAATCCCTGGAATCCTACCGAGATTAAAGCCCTGCTTCATGATGAGTCCGCTGGCTGTAAGCACTTTTTTGGGTTCTTCAAATTGGCAGTTTGACGTTGTTATTTTTGATGAAGCTTCCCAAGTAAGGCCCCACGATGCCATTTGTGCCCTTATAAGGGGTAGTCAACTTGTCGTGGCTGGTGATCCAAGACAGCTACCACCCACCAACTTCTTTGAGAAATCTCTGGCGGATGATGATGGTAGCGAGGGGGATGGGGAAGAAGGTACCTCGGTATTTGAAAGTTTATTGGATGTTTGCCTTAGCTCAGGAATGCCCAGACAACGATTGAAATGGCATTATCGAAGTCGCAGAGAGGGTTTGATCGCGTTTTCAAATCACTACTTCTATGAAAGTACGCTGGTAACATTCCCAAGCCCCGAGGAAAATTCGGGAAAACCTGTGGATTTTATATATCTGAAGGAGGGTGTTTTTGAAAACAATGTAAACGTTCTTGAGGCAAAAAAAGTTGCCGAGATGATCATGGATCATTTTAAAAACCATCCCTCAAAAACCCTTGGTGTGATTGCATTTTCTGTTTCCCAGCAAAATCGAATTCTAGATGAACTTGAAACACTTCGAAGGGCCAACCCTTTGATGGAAGAACACTTTGGAGCCGGAAAACCTGAAAAGTTTTTTGTGAAAAACCTTGAAAACGTTCAAGGGGATGAAAGGGATGTTATTTTTTTAAGCGTTGGGTACGGTCCTAATGGTGCAGGTAAAGTTCATATGCGTTTTGGGCCCTTGAATCAAAAAGGCGGCGAACGAAGACTCAATGTGGCTGTAACCCGCGCCAGACATGGTATGAAAGTCATTAGTTCCATGCTTCCGGACCACATTAATCTGTCCAATACTGGATCCAACGGTGCAAGATTACTGAGGGCCTTCCTGGATTACTCTCATCGGGGAACCAGTGCTCTGTTTCAAGCGATTACGAATTTTGGCCAAGGTGAGTCTGAATCGCCCTTTGAGCAGTCGGTTTATGATGAACTCTCCAAACGCGGACTTACTCTTCAAAAACAAGTTGGCTGTGGCGGATTTCGCATAGATTTGGCGGTTCTTGACGAAAAAATAGAAGGTAAGTATGTTCTGGGAATCGAGTGTGATGGTGCCACTTATCATTCTTCGGCTACCGCACGGGATCGTGATCGTTTAAGACAGCAAATCCTTGAGGGATTGGGGTGGATCATCATACGAATTTGGTCGACAGATTGGATTCAAAATCGTGAATATCAGGTTCAAAGAGTATTACGGGCCCTCGAAGGAAGTAAAACGGGAGCTTTCAAAAGAACGTTAGAGGATGATTCAGATTCCAGTCTCCCTAGGCCCATATTTCTGGAAGATGAAGAGGACAAAGAACATTCTTTTGAAAGAATCGATGATGTCCCCCAAATTACCATCCAGATTGAGATTCAAAAGACTCTCACAGAATTTGGAGCCACCAACAGGGATGACTTGAAAAAGACTGTTTGCCAAAGGTTAGGTTTTCGGAGAATGGGAACAAAAATTGAACAACGCATAGAAAAAGTTCTTGAACGCTTATTACTTAAAGGAAGAGTGAAAGAAAATAATAACGGAATTCTTTCATGGAAATTACAGGATGAAACAGATCAAGAACCTGAAATTCTTTAAAAAAACACAATGAATTACACATAAATAAAACATTCCTAGATTTTTAAATCAAAAACCTTTATCTTTTTTTTTGCTACAAATATTATTTTTTAAGGATATTTTCACAATTATTAAAATTAAAGAGTAGGTGATATATTATTGATACTGGTTGAATACAATTTAATGCCGTATAAAAATTATTATTTGTATAAAATTTTATTTTTTTGTTTTATATGCTGTCATTTTTATATAAATTAAGTATTCATTTATTCATTTATTGAAGGTAATACCTAATGTCTGATTATAATAGTCGTTTTCCAATTTACCTGCTTTTAGATACCTCAGGATCAATGGCTGGGGAACCTATTGAAGCGGTAAGACAAGGCTTAAAACTTTTACTTGATGACCTCCGTAGTGATCCAACAGTTTCGGACATTGCATATATTTCCATTATCACTTTTGACACAATTGCAAAACAAATTCTTCCACTAACAGATTTGGAGTCTGTAGTGGAACCTACAATTAAAGCGGATGGCTCAACAGCACTAGATCAAGCTTTTTTAACGCTAGAAAATTCTTTTAATAACGAAATAAGAAAAAAAGGAACTGAAACACAAAAAGCTGACTATAAGCCATTAGTTTTTCTTATGACTGATGGTGAGCCCAACGACGATAATTGGAAAACCATTGCTCAACGCTTAAAAGATTCTCGTTCTTGGTATGACTTAGTTGTATGTGCTGCTGGACCCGGAGTAAAAGATACCTTCCTCAACCATATTCGAAAAATCACTGAAAGCGTATTAAAGATGGATACCCTTCAACCAGAACTTCTTAAAAGATTTTTTAAGTTAGTAAGTCAATCGATCAAAATGAGTTCAAAAAGCGTCCAGAAAAATCAACCGAATGAGGTTGTTTCAATCTTGTCGCCACAAGATTTACCTCCAGGTTTTACAGCTGTACCTTGAATATTGTCCATTTTGTTTAAAACATTACCTGCAGTCTCTTCATTCCATAGAAATTTCATGATAAGAATGTGGTTTCCTTATCAAATAAATAAAGCTTTTTAAAACTCCGAATCAGGTTTTAAATGACCCTTAACCAATCAAACCAATCTTTTAAGGAACCCAATAAGAATTTTCTTAAATGGAAATTTCTGGATGCTCCGAGAGATGTACTGGAACCTCGCGAAGATTTCAAAATATTTACGCCTTTTAATAAAGGGAATTTTCAAGTTTTCGGAGCAAGTGTCCGTGGTTTATTACACAAGCATGAAGGAACCCATTGTGATGACTGGTTTGAGATAGGTACCTCGGGTGAATGGACTATTATCACTGTCGCAGATGGGGCAGGATCAAAAAAATACAGTCGAATTGGAGCAAGGATTGCTTGCGAAACGGCGACAACTAGTCTTAAAAATTCTTTAGAATCCATTCAATTAACTGTTTGCAAAACCGAGGAGGAATGGAACACATCCTTCATTCGAAATAATGATGGAAAAGAATTTCCCGATAAAAATATTAACGAAGCATATAAAGCTCTTCTGAAGGCTTTTGTTTCTGCAAAGAATAAATTGGAAAGCAAGTTTAAGGAGCTACATACCCAAAATAATAATACGAATAAAGAACATGCATCAAGTGTTGAAGACCTTTCATGCACCTTAAATATTGCTATTCATTATTCTTCAGAATGGGGAAGCGTGGTCATTGCATGTCAGATTGGAGACGGTTTAATCGGAATTGTTAAACCTGACGGCCAAAGTCAAATCCTTAGTAAAGCAGATAGCGGTGGCTATGCTGGGGAAACCAAATTCCTTACTTCTGACAGAATGTGCGATCAGGACGTGCTCTTTGCTCGAACGGAAGTTTTTGCCGGTTCAATTAATGCTTTGCTGGTGATGACTGATGGCGTTTCCAATGACTTCTTCCCCGAAAAAGGAAGTCCAACCAGACTATGGGCGGAATTGTTAGTAAATGGAATACCTGATTTTAATCCTAATCAACCAAGTACTACCCGCTCCTCTATAAACCTAAAAACGTATTCGGAAAAAAGGGAGGTGGTTGAAAAAGAACCTCGTACTGGTGTTTTGATTCGATTAGCGTCAGATTACATAAGAGAATCCGGAATAGAGGAATCAGATTTGGTATCTTGCCCCTTAAATGCATGGTTAGCCCATGGTGGCGATAAAATTAAAGGTGACCCCAACCCCCAGAATCATAATGAGAGTATGCGGCTTCGTCTTTGGCTAGACTCTTTCTACAAGAAGGGTGGCTCTAAAGATGACCGTACTCTTGTTGTATTACATTGCCAGGGAAAACAATGAAGATTTCAACAGCAACCCTCGCAAATGGTCAAACCATTCCATTCGTAGAAACTTCTGATCCAGTTCGAGGGGGAATGAAAATTGTTTATTTCACTCCTGATAAAACCTCTGCAATAGCTTTCTTCAAAGATTCAGAGGGCGAAAATGAAGCAAATCGACTTAGGCGACTTGAGGCTGTTATTGATATATATAATCCCACCAGACATGAGAATGGTGAATACTGGAAGCAACTCTTCTGTTGGCCAACTGCCATAATTAAAAAGCCAAGATTAGGGGTTGTAGTTCCTCACTATTCAACACTTCCAGGAAATTATTTTTTCGAAAGTGGACCATACAAAGGGCATGAAAAGAAAGGGCGTTGGTTTACAAGCGAGAAACACCGAACAAAAATGTTGAAAAGCTCGCCTACTGAACTCGGCAACTGGCGCAATTATCTTTCTATTTGCATTCGCATGGCCCGTGCGATCCGAAGACTCAATGTGGCAGGGCTAGCCCATTCTGATCTATCTGGAAACAATGTCCTAATCGACCCAAAATCCGGTCATTGCGTGGTAATTGATATTGATTCCTTGGTAGTGCAAGACCTTTTCCCTCCGGATGTGATAGGAACAAAAGGATATATAGCTCCAGAAGTACTTCGGACCCAAAATCTCTCGTTGCGAGACTCAAACCGAAAATTCCCAAATGTTCGTACTGATTTACATGCACTTCCTGTTTTACTTTATGAATACCTTCTTTTCCGACACCCTTTGAAAGGCCCTAAATCCTATCCAGGTACCGACGGGCATGAGCAGGAACTTTTGGAAATGGGATCAAAAGCATTGTTTATAGAACATCCAAATGATCAATCAAATCGCCCGCATCAACTTGTTGGCGCTGTAAATGACTTTGGTCCGAAAATAAAGGATCTCTTTGAGAAAGCCTTTATCAGCGGCCTTGCAAATCCTTCCGATCGCCCAGCAGCAGGTGTATGGGAGAAAGAACTTATCAAGGCATGGGAATCATTACACCCATGTGAAAACGCAAAATGCTGGCATAAGTGGTTTATTATTCACGGACCAAGTGTTAATCAATGTCCGAATTGCCAAACTAAACTTTCTTTACCGGTACCGGTGATTAAGCTTCATAAGCAAACAAAAAACGGCTTGGTCGACGATGGTCAACTCGTTATATATGACAGTAAAGAATTATTTAGTTGGCATGTATTCGACAATTGTCTTTCTGGAGAAGGAAGTGACAGGACCCCTTTAGGACATTTTAAGTTTTTAGAAGGCAAATGGTATTTAGTAAATGATAATCTTTTGAACCTTTTATCTCCCAATAAAACCTATGTACCACCAGGACAAAACTTAGGCATTGAACTAAAGCCCGGATTAAAATTCCATTTAGCCAACGAAACAAATGGCCGAATAGCAGAATTTTTGTACTTTGGGGTTTAAATTAACCAATGTTAAAATTGTCTTAAATATGGAAAATTACAATGGATTCTAATTTAACATTCAATTGGTTAATTCCTGTACTCTGCATATTGGTGTGCGGGATTTTCCTTGTAGTAGTAATTTATTACACACGAAAATTTTTAAAAGAAATTGATTTTCATAAAAGTATAATTTTAAAAATAAATCCAGCTAGATTTGATTCTATTAAAACTATTAGGGATTTTATTTGGTTTAATTGGATATTTAATCAAACGCAAAACCCTAAATTGACACCACCTTCTCGAACAGAGGCAATGCAAGAGTTTGATCGCCTTTATTTTTATCGTAACGATTATGCCTTTTTAATCAGATCAAAAGACTATGCTCCATTTATCGGACTGCTTCTAACGGCAATTGCGGCTGGTTTTTTTTACATCTTTGAATTAAAAAGCCTTGGAAATGAGTCCCCAGGTAAAATTATTGAGCATGTCTTACCATTAATGATAGGGGTTGCTGCTGGAGCCCTCCTCAATCTTATCTGCTCAGGAATGTTGCAATTGATAAACAGTAAATTCAACGCATATCGCAGGGTAGCCTTCGACTGGTTCGACAGTGCAAGCAGACAAGCTCGCACCGCATTGGAAGAAGACGCAAAAAATCAGATCCTGGCCCAAATAACTGTGACAGATGCGAATATTTCAGAACAAATCACCCAATATCTTGCCAAGTCATTAGCTAAAACTGAAAAGATTCAGTCTGAAAATGACCAATTAATCCAATCCGCTATAGCTGCAACAAGAGCAGCACAAATAGCATCTGAACAAGCTTCCCAAGCAACAAAGGCACTAAATCAAGATATAAATTTATTATGCGAAAATCTAAATACCAACGTATCTGAAATGACAAAAACACTTTCTACAAATTCCAACCGGATCGCTAAATTAACAGCTAAATACGATACTGAATTGCAAGCTTTTTCAAATTGCACCCAAGAATTAGGGAAAGCGTGGTTAAGCCTACAACCAGATATTAGGGCAATTGCTGAAACCAGTGGCGAATTGATAGCTTCTACTCGCTTATTTAGGGATTCACTTGAACCAGCAGCACAAAGAATACAATCTGCATCCCAACAGTATGCACATCTAACAAACGCAATAGGAGAGTCTACAGGAACAATCAGTAAAAATATAAAATTATTTGAATCAAGTTTAACTACTAATATCAAAATTTTTGAGTTAATGCATGTAACAGTTCAAACTGAATTAATCCCGACATGTCAAAGATTAGCAAAATCTGTTGGTGAACTCGAGCAAAACACACACAATCTAGATCATCAAACCCAACAGATGATAACAAGTTTGGATGCTGCAGGCACAGGTTTTCAGCGATTTGATAATATGTCAAAATCTTTCAGCCAAGCAGTTAAAAATGAGTTTTTACCAGCAGTTGCGGCCTTAATTGAAATCCCTATTATCGTTCAAGAATTAAAACAATCAACAGATGCTGCCGGCCAATCATTGCAAACTTCTAGTTTGGCAATAAAACAAGCTTTTGAAGAAAATCGTAATAACTTTTTTTCAGCAAATTCGTCAATCGAAAAACTTCAAAATTTAATTAAAAACGCAAGTTCAGCAGCTTCTGGACTTAATACATCAGCAACAGCGTTCTCCTCAATAATTCAAAATTTTCAAGATACATCTATTTTATTAAATAAGGTAAACTATAACTTAGCACCTGTTGCCACACAGTTAGAAGAATTTTTAAACGGCTTGCGGAATGTTGCAATACTTTCGAAAAATATTGATGAATTGATAAATCATTTAGGAGAGTTTGATAAAGTTACTGTTGAAGCAGTCAAGGTTCATAAACCTCTAGCCGAGTTCAATAATATCCTCAAGGAAATTCAAACTTCACTTCGTAAAATATCAAGTGAAAAACCTGGAATTTGGGATAAGGTCCTCACTAAACTTGGATTAAATAAACCCTAATAATCCAATTATTTTAATGGACTTAAAATGATTTCACCTCATTGTCAAACAAATGATACAGAAGTTTCGGGAAGCGGATGGGTTGGAGTAACTGATTCCCTAGTTGGCGTAATGGTATTATTGCTTGTTATCACCCTGGCTTCTCTAAGCCAATTAAATACAGCAAACAATAATCTTAAAAACACAAAGCTTGATCTTAACGAGTTGGAGATAAAATTAGATCTTCTTATAAAACAGTTGGCTTACATGGATAGTTTAAGCTCATCCAGTTTTGCTAATTATGAAAATTATATATTTACATTACGTAACCAAATTGCAAATAAAGATAATATTATTGCTAATTTACGAAAAGCTGATGAAGAAGTAGGAACGGCAAAAAAAATAATAAATGACCTCAAGAAGGAGCATGCCCAAATCACCGCTCGGCTCAATGAAGCTGAAAATTCAAAAATAAAACTTAGGATAAACGAATCTCAATTAATGGCAAAACTGTTGAAATTAAATGAAAATCTTGCTACAGCTGAACAAATAAAAGAACAAATTTTAAAAGAGGTTAAAGAAAATAAAGAACACGTATTAAAACTTGTGAACGAATTAAATGCAAAAAATACAGAATTAATAAAAAATCAATTGGAAAATGAATCCCTTAAATTAAAAGCTGATATCTTCAATCTTATATTAAAGGATTTTAATTCAACTGAAAAAGAAATTTTAACATCCATAAAGGAATTTAAAAAAAATCAAGTTGTTTACGAAACCACTGTCAAAGGTCTGCGATTGGAACTTGAAAACCTTAAAGAGAAAGCGAAAATTTCAGATGATATTTTTGGTGAATTTAACCTAAAACCAAACGATATCTCTTCTGAATTACGGAAATTAAACCGTGATTTGAAAGATACGTTTGGTGAACTAAGAATTGCAAAGAAAGAGCTTGATGACCTACACCGAAAACAGGAACATGCCAAACTTCTAGGCATTAAAGGTGACCTAAAAATGGTCGCAATGGTTGTAGATTTTTCAGGTAGCATGGATTATCCTCTTGATGAATACGAGGAGTCCAATAATATTCTAAACCAAAATGATACTAAACCAAAAAGTCGCTGGGAAATTACCAAGGAAATGATTTCCACATTCTGTGAACTGCTAGATATGGAGCAATGTGTATTGATCTTATTCAATAATAACGTGTTCGTTTATGATAGAAATGCCGCACTTGATAAAAAAAAGATTATTTTTATAACCGACGATAATAATGACAAGTTGGGTATTAATGAAAATCTTATCAAACAAATCGCACCTTTTCGTTTAAGAGCGAACCAAAGTGACCGAAGCCTACTCAAAGGCATTGCTAATAATCTTGGTAAGCCCTCAGGAGGTACAAATACCTTAAAAGCACTATCCACGGCTTATCAACTATCTCCAGGAAGTATTATTTTATTCACCGACGGAGCTCCCGGATTAGAAACGCCCCCAGAACAGTCTAAAGAGCAAAAATTGCGTGGGGAATTTCCAAAACCACCAGATTTTGATGTTTACCGAAATCTGATTTATGAATTAATCAAAAATCATAAAAATGGGCCACCAATTAATGTAATTGGAATCGGATATTATTTTGATTCTGAATTATCTAGGTTTCTTAAAACCCTTGCAAAACAAACTAACGGTAGTTTTCAAGGGAGATAATACTATTGTTTATTTTAAATGATTATTTTCTAAAATTTATTTAAATTTTATTTCTGCTATCTTCACTAAAAATCCATTTTTCTAACTATTTCTATAATCATATTTATTTTTTTCACCCGTCCCTGTTTATTCCCCATTTTTAGGTCCACCATGATCTTAAGTATTTTGCTGCTTTGGAGGTGTCCCCAAAACGGTACCAGTTAAAAAGCGAGTTTTGCATGGTATTTGGTTTGAAGTTCTCTGGCCTTGGTGACGGCAAATTCCTCGGGGGCCAGGTTTCCCAGGGAACTATGCGGATGAAATTTATTATAGTAATTGCGCTATTGCTCCACCTTTTCTTGGGCATCCAGCAGAGATAAAAAGTAATGGGCATTCAGGCATTCCTGACGCACCCTAGAATTGAATGATTCAATGAACGCATTATCTGTTGGCTTGCCAGGCCTGCTAAAATCCAGAGTAACTTTGTTAAAGTAGGACCAAAGGTCTAACATTCTTCCTGTAAACTCAGGACCATTATCCACACGGATGGAATTCGGTTTTCCTCGCTCCATGGCAACCTCCTCAAGTACTTTCACCACCTTGTTTGCAGAGAATCGACTGTCCACCCGGATCGCTATCGATTCACGGGTGCAAACATCCAGAATGGTTCAGATCCTGACACTTTGTCCATTCGGAAACTAATCTTCCTAGGCTTATTTATCTTGAAGATGATGGGGACAAAGAACATTCTTTTGAAAGAATCGATAATTTCCCCCAAATTACCATCCAGATTGAGATTCAAAAGACTCTCACAGAATTTGGAGCCACCAACAGGGATGACTTGAAAAAGACTGTTTGCCAGCGCCTTGGATTTGGAAGAATGGGTTCAAAAATAGACAGGCCAATCAACCAGGTGTTGGAAAGACTGCTATTAAAAGGCAAGATAATGGAAAACAATAACGCATCATTATCTTGGAGATCGCAGGAAGATATTAATGAACCTGAAATCATCTAAAAAAGGTTGTTTTTAGCTTTTTTTACCAGATCTTTGCGTAAAGGATTGATTCATAAGAATCATTTTCCGGCAAATTTGAGTCACCAACATTACCGGAAAATGATTTCAACGAGCTTTTAGAATGAATTCTAGTTACAGGTGCTGATAGTTAAAAAAAAGCCAGGTGATTAGATGGTTTAATCCACCACCTGGCATTAACCAAAGCAACGACAAATCATTCCCCCTGCCCTTCTTGTTCCTTGGCCGGATCAGAACATTTTTTGTCGAGGGACTTCCGCCTGGTCCTTCCATCTGGCGGGGTAAGCCCTCTAGATTCATGCCAATGATCCTTGGCCTAGGTAATCACATTTCTATCCAAGTTCAAAGCCTTGGCTATATCTTGAAGCAGCATTCCCTGGTCCAACATTTCCTTGACCTGATCAGCATACTTTTGGGCAAATGTTTCCCGATCAAGCCTGGCTTTGAGTTTTCGCCCATCGATGAAGTCCTTGCCGGATACTTCCGCATCATGCTTGCGTGCAGGGGCTATCCAGCATCTTGGAATGCCAAGGGTTTTGGCAATTTCGCGGTCTTTTACCCCCTCGCCATAAAGACGCATGATTTCCGGCACATACTCCATCCATTCGGGTGGGGATTTAAAATCTAACATAATTTCCTCATCACAGGAGTCTTCCTCCAAGCCTTGGTTGCCATGGATCATTTCTGAAAGCCGCTGGGTGCTTATCTTGCCGACCCCCAGTAAATGTTTGCGCTTGCGTCCGGGTGTTTCCACCTCAAGCAGCCTGATTTCCCCAAAAAGGTTCCGCGCATGAAAGGCCGGCAACTTGGAACTTTGATCATCCTCACCGCCCAGAAGGCGAATCTGGTTTAACATACATTCCTTAGTGGGCTTGAAAGCATGCTTTTTCCTGTTGGCCTCCAGGGAAAAGAGACTTTGTTCCAGCTTTTGTTTTTGCTGGGAAAGCTCCTTGATCGTTTTGCGAACCTCGGGAATATCCTCGACCCCATCGGCACAGAGCAGTAAAAGGTTTTGGATCTTCTTTTCAAGATTTGCCTGGTTTGCCCGTCCGACCTCAAGGTCAATCGGCTTTTCCGAATTGGCCTTATCATGTGCTTTCAGGAGGTTCTCAAACATACAATCCGATAGTACTTGGTTTTCAAGGACCTTTTCACGGAATGCCCCAAGAAGCATTTCCTCGGCAAGTTTCCTATGGAGTACGGAAGCTACGGGGCACAGACCTGATATATGGCCTGAACATTGCATGTAATGTTTACTATTTGTCACAAAATTGGATTCGCAATGATTACAGACAAAAAGTCCCTGAAGTGCGTGACGGGGATCCTGCAAATCATTCGTGGCTTTGAAAAACCTTCCTTTGGTATTCCGTGAACCGAGGTACTTCTCCTTGTTTTTTTCAAGCATTTCCTGGGCTGCATGGAAGGTGTGATCCTCAATGATCCGTAGTTCCTCCATAACATGCAGGGTTTCTTCAAACTCCTTCTCTGGCCTGTATTTCTGTCGCTTTTGACCGGTAAGCTCATTGAGCACATTGGTTTTTTTGCCCCACCCCCAGATTCCCACGTATCTTGGGTTTCTAAGAAGGTTTACCACGGTCTGGTGATGCCAGTGATCGACCGTGGATCGATGGTCCTTTGGGGCATTCAGTTGGGTTAAAAGCTTCACAATCTTCGAAATGGCGATCTTTTGGTGAACATACATGTAAAAGATTTTGCGAACCCATAACGCGTGATCCTCAAAGACAACCACTTTTTTGCGTAGTTTTTTCTTGCGGCCAAACTCACTGCCAGGCAAATCCACGGATGTATACCCGAAGGGATAGTTTCCCGTGGAAAACCCTTTCCGGTGCGCATCTTCTTGTCCCCTGCGCACCGCATGCCTGAGGTTTCGGATGAATTGCTGGTTTCCATACCCCATGAAAGCGAACATCAACTCCCAACTTGGATTGTTGGTGCCCAATCCCTCGCTGGTGGAGATAACCCTCACGCCATGGTTGAGAGCCAAATCCTTGACTGTAGCAATCGTAAAGGAAAGTTCTCTGGAAAACCTTGACAGCGAGTCAAGGATGATTACTTGGAATTTTCCGGCCTTTGCCTGGCGAATAAGTTCAAGAAGGCCGGGACGATTCGGATCTATCCCTGAAATTCCTTCGTCCGAAAACTCAAGCTCCTTTGGCAGCAAAAGATTCAATTGCAGTGCTTGTTCCCGGCACTTTTTCTTCTGCTGATCCAGGGATGAGTTATCCTGAAGGTCACTGGAATACCGCGAATAGGATGCCGCTATTTTATCCTTGTTCAAGTTATCCTGAGTCATGAAAAACTCCTTGGCGTGAACATTCACGCCTTAAAGGTTGGCAGGGTCGTAGGAACACAAAGGCTTGATAAAGACCCTGCCTAATAGGAAATAAAAACACCTAAACAAACGATTTCAGTAAAACGTTACCCGAAACCGCTTAAAGAGATGGCGTGGACAGGTCTTGGCAAAAACAAGAATAGAAACATATTCATGGCTTCATGCCCTCGAATAGTGAATGAAGTCTTCCATGACTCCTAATAAAATTGTCCGCAGATGTGTAATTATGTCAAAAGAATTTCACCCAATCTTGCCGTCTTAATACCTGATATTTTTTGTGTAAATCCCACTGGCAATAAAAAACAGCGTCATGATCACAAACACCGAAACTGATTCCGTGGCGGCCCCAATGACCGCCCCCAGAATCATACTACCATTCATGTGAGCCATGTTGAGTTTGTGGCGAGCGGTCATTTATCACCCGCCTTTCTTATATCGGGTGGATCACGCCTGACAGAATATTTCCTTCCGTTGAGGTAGAATTTTCTTCCGTTCAGGCATTCTGTTTCCACATACTGAAATCCAATCTGCCGGAGCCTGTCATTAGTTTCCCCAGTCACCTTTGAAATAGATTTGTAAAACTCGGATTCGCTCATGATGATCCTTTCTAAAAACAAAAAAGCCCCATGGCACCCATGCCATGGGGCATAACTTTTCCCCTCTTTTCAAACCAAAACCGCATTCTCCTCAGGCACTTGAATAGCCTGATCGAGCCTTTCCCGAAGAAGTTCCGAAGCGTTTTCAAGACTCCTTTCCAAGTCCTCACGCTTTTGGTTCAGGAATTCCGAATATCCCGCGATCTTCAGTCGCGTGGTTTGGATTTTCGCGGCCGCTCGCTCCAGAGTTTCCGGCCGTGCATCCAAGCCAAGGTGTTCAATTGCCCTGATGTGCTCCGTAACCATCAGCTCCAATCCATGGGTGACAGTCTGCTGGATGGCAGCATCACCACTGGGAGAACCTTTTGGCACGGGGAACCTTAATAAAGTGCCACCCAGACCGGAAAGGAATTTCTCCACCCGATCTGTCAGCCCACGGTGAGCTTTGGGCACAAAATACACACCGCCACTTTCCCGGATCCGAAACAGATCCCCATGTTTCTCGAAGATTCGCTGCACAATCTGCGAGACATCCCGGGCGCTTCTTGCTTCCAAACAACGATCAAGTTCCTCCCTCGCAATGGTTTCCAATTCTGGGTGATCGCAGGTTATTCCACCCGTGTGCTTGTCCAGACGAAGCAAGGTTTCCATCCGGTAATCCAGTTTTTCCCCAGATGGAATCTCCTTGGTAAACTGAAACATCACCACATAGGGATCCTCGGACACCTTGCGGATAAGGCGATCCCTCGCCAGTCTTGAACAGGCTCGCAAAAAAGCGTTGCGTGGAGCAAGTTCCCTAGCCACATGAGAATTCAAACCAGCCTTATCCAGAGCGTTAATCAAATCCAGATGTCGAATGGAAACTCCCCGTACTTGCCAGGAGATTATCTCCCCAAGAGTTTCCAGAGGTTCTTCCAAGCCAATCCGTTGCAAAATCGCCATAGTTACACCTTTCCGTTAAAGACTTAGGATGCGATCCACTCCGGCCTCTGAAACATCCAGAATCCGTACCAGGTGAATCTCATCGCTGAGCTGTTGTAAGTCTCCCGGTTCGTCCGAAAGAACCAGTGAAATCAACCTTGCGTTGACCGATTTTTTCCAGCGCAGGAAATTCTCCCGGTCTGGCTTGTCAATCCTGCAAACAGCGTCAGTCAAAAATATGAGGTCGGTTTTTCCCTTGGGTGCTTTCAGCCTTTCAAAGAACTCCGGCATTTCCCGAATGGGAATATCCAGATCTGAGCCTCCTCCAAGAAAGGCTTCCAACCAACCCATGAGTTCGTCCTGGTTCCATCGGCCAGGTACCAAAGGAAGTATTCGTTCCCCTGTATTTCCGGAATACGCAACTAGGACGCACCAGCGTTTTTGCCGCTGCGCAATCCAGGCCATCGCCAGAGCCAGTGCCTTGGCAGTCTCATTGCGCTCCCCAGCCATCGAGCCAGATTCATCCACCACCAGAATGATCGGACCTTGCCCCACTGGTTCACGGCAACCATACTCCCGACACCACGACTCCCTTTCGGCAATCCGGCGCAGAATAGACATCTCGGTTTCCGGATCAAGAAGCCCCACCAATTCCATGGGCAGCAATCTTGAAGGATCACCGTCTTGGTGAACTCCGGTCACCTCCTCTCGACCGGCGGCCTTTTGGCGCTGACGGGACTGGGCAAAGCGGCGGAACCTGCCAGCCAGATTGGTGATCCGCAGAAGCTGCTTGCTGGAACGAACCCGTTTGTAGATAGCACCGATTCTTGCAGAATCGTTTGAGCCTAGACTTCCAGGACCCAGACCCAATGCGGCGGCAGCATCTTTAGCCTCGCTAACCTCACGAGTGGCTTGTGCCAGGGCTAAAGCCGCCGCCTTCAGTTGGGCAAACTCGCTTTTTGAATTGTTTGCCTGTTTTGAAACCTGAGCGACAAACTGTTCGGCAAACGCGGTGGCGGCAATTTCACTGGCAAACTGCTGTAATTGAGTGCTGGCATGCAGATTCTGAAATTCCTGGGTTTCCAAGAGGGTTTGCAAAAACTCCAACCTCTTTGGGTCCGTGCAGCTTGGGTTGAGCCTTGGTTGTGGTTCAAACGCCGCTGCATGAAAATCCGCCACCGATTCTGGCGATAATTCCAGCCCCTTCAACCGGTTCGAGCTTTCCAGAAGCTCGACACCCTTGCGCATCCCCCAAGGATCCACCTCGAGTGCCGTGGTGGATGCACTCGAAGTGTCCAAAGGTTCCACACATGTTCCAAAATCCTGTAAAAAGTTTTCCTCGCTCTTTACCATGACAATCCATCTCCTTTACAAAACTAAACCGCCTCGATCGAGGCGAGCTTGATTTTCCGGATCTGGCCACGCACCAGATCCCGGGCATTCACAGCCTTCGGATGATCCCCCAGATTCTGAAGTTGCTTTTCAATCTCGCCGAGCTTCCGGGCAGCCACGGCTGCCTCGGCAAGGTTACTTGGATTCAGCTTGAAAACGATTTCCTCGGCCTCGAAAACAAGTGAGTTGGCTTTCATCCCCACCGGTGCTGCAACCTTGGCAATCACCGAGGCAACTTTTTCCGGCTGCTCGCCAGGATCTTCCCAAAGCACATGGCACAAAATCTGCAAATGCTCCAACTCTACCTGGCTACCACCTTCGAGATAGGCAAAAGCCTGCACCGCTCGAACCGCTTTCATCTGACGGCGATCCGCTGGGAATATTCCCTCCCGCGCAAGCTGGGTCAGGATCGATTCAAAGGCAGCCTTTGCACCCTCGCTCCAGGGAATACCAAGGCTTTCCCTGTGGGCGGTATCGATTTCCTCGGGAAGGATGCGTGTCGATGGCCTTGGCAGCTTGGGCGGGTTCCACCAAAGCCGTTGCCTTCCCTCACGCGAAAGGATTGGCTTCACTCGCTTGCGAAGCAAAAACCGGTCAAATAGAGCATTCAACTCCTTGCCATTTTCCTGTTCATGCGGCCATTGATTAGAGGCTCCGACAAACAGCTTCAGTGGCACTTGGATCCTGGTGCCGTCCTGCTCAAAGATCTTTTCGTTCAAGACTTTCAATAGAGAATTCAAAATTGCCGAGTTGGCATTAAAAATTTCATCTCCAAACCCGATATCGGATGAAGGTAATTTTCCATCGATCACGCGGATGAAACGGTCCTGCTTTAATCCCATCAGGGAAATCGGGCCAAAAACCTCCTCCGGCAAAGTGTGACGACTGAAAAGTATTTGAAATTTCGTGCCGCCGATCCACTGAAGCAAACTGTCCACCAAAAAGCTTTTGGCGGTTCCGGGCGGACCGATGAGAAGCGGGTTCTCCTGGCAGATGAGCGAAGTCAAAAGCAAATCAATCTCCTCTCCACGCTCTACCAGCGCATTGTTGAGTTCTGCGCGAAACATCTGAAACTTCGCCTGGACCGAATGGCCCAAGGATTCTGGCTGACACATCGAGGTGTCTCCTTTCAAAAAAAGAAATGGGTTTTGTCTTCCACGCGGAAGTTCGAGAAATCCCCCGGCCTTGATGGCTAGAGGCTTACCACCGGATTATGACGCGCTTTTGGCTCGAATTAAGTGGCAATCGACATAGGTGCAATGGAATCGCGACCAAACCACCTAAAAAGGCAGGAACTTGGTTTCCTTAGAGATGTATTGCAACCTATTATGACGCGCTTTTGGCTCGAATTAACGCCACATATTGAATTGGTAGGATCCATTTGGAAACGACCTTATTACAAACCTTCAAGAAGGGATAAGAAGGAAAATCAAATAAAGCAGATGTATGGCAAAGAATACCTATTTCCAAGGAATCATGGTTTTTACAAATCGTTTAAAACATCTAGCATCCTCGGAATAATCCAGGAACATAAACTTGCCGATCCGATTCGAACCAGATTCTTGAATAAACTGGTTGGCAAACTTTAAGATGTAAGCAATACGCTTGTTTTCATCAAGCTGCCCATTCTCGTAATGCACTCCTTCAAGCATAGCTGCAATCTGCTGGCAGTAACTGCCAAAATTTTCATACTCTAAATCTTCCCGGCTAAGGCACATTTCTCGAACAATATCAAAATAACGCAAATCAAGATTATTAAAGCATAAGGAAACCAGCAATTTAGCAAAAAGCCCTTCCGACAATTGAAAGACCCTTGCACGCTCCAAAAGACTCTGATGCATTTCGATATTCGGCCGAAAGCGAACCTGGGGTCGGTCTTTCATGATTTTTCCTTTTTCTATCAGGACCCTTGTCACATTTGTCATCGTATGATAACTTACACGTGGAGCCCATTTTGGGCTCATCTATACTTTATGGCAAAACTGTGCAGATGCAAGCCTGATGGATGCAAATGCTCCATGAAAAGGTAAGGAGAATTTTTTGATGAATGAATTTGCAAAGGAACAAAAGATCCCCAGTATGATTCGGGTCAGCGAAATCGCTGCAGATCTCGGAATTTCTGAGAGAACATGGCGGGATCACCACAAATTGGGAAAAACGCCCAATGCAATACGTTTTGGAAATGGCTTATTTTGGCGAAGACTGGAATATTTCGAATGGAAAAACCATAACCTGCCGCCACTTAGGGAATGGGAAGCTATTAAAACTGCCAAGGGATTAAAATTTTAATGATTCAAGGAAATTGAATATGAACCCAAACTTTAAAATAGCCAAGGTCTCCTACACCACAATAGTAAATGGTGTAAAAGTTAAAAAGCTTACCAAGAACTATTATGGCAGGATTACCTTACCTAACGGGCAGCGGAAAAGAATACCCCTGACAACGGATCGTCGAACCTCGCAAACCATGCTTGGAGAATTGGTTCGAAAACATCAAACCGGGGAATTATCAACCGACGATCTTACCGGCAGAGGAGGAAAAAAGTCCTTGCTTCAATACTTGGAGGACTATGTGCAACACATCTCCTTCAACCATAGCGTTTCATGGGCAAAAAGTCAGGCAAGTAAACTTAGACGTTTATTCAAATTGACTGGAGCGATATTCCCTAATGACATGACTTATTCCAAGGCTGTAAATGTCCTCAAGGAAATGAAAGAAAAACCAACAGGAAAAATGAAAAAAGGGCTAAGTCTGAATACCATCAACAATAATATAGCGTGTTATAAAGCTTTTTTTAATTGGCTGGTAAATACTGATCAAATTCCCAAAAATCCTCTCAGGCGGCTTGTTAAATCCAGGGTAACCGAGACTGACTTGGTGCACCCCCGCAGGCAAATGACCTTGGAGGAACAGGAATTCCTCGTTGCCACAATAAGGTCACGTGACAAAGTGACCAAGGAACTGATATCTCCTCAAGATAGGGCGATGCTATATCAAATTGCCTTGATGACAGGGATTCGCTCCAAGGAACTGTTCTCCATGACCAAGGAAAGTTTTGACCTTGAAGCGGGAACCTTCACCATAGAGGCAGAACATGCCAAAGCGAGGAGAAAAGACACTTTACCTTTGCATCCACAACTAGTTGAAATTTTGAAGGATTGGCTTTCCTTGAAGACACCAGGCCAACGACTTTGGGCTGGTTCCTATCACGCTGGTCGGGCTGCTAAACTTTTGAAAAAAGACATGGAATATGCTCGGCAGCAATATATCCAGGAAGCATCTAACCCTGCGGAAAGACAGGTACGGGAAAACTCGGATTTCCTAAAATGGTGTGATTCCAATAATAAGTTTTCAGATTTTCATTCCACCAAGACCACTTTTATAAACAATTTGATGGATGCCAATGTACCCATTCGGGACGCCCAGATCCTTTCGCGCCATCGGGACCCATCCACCACACTTAATCATTATGCCAAGACAACTACTGAAAAGCTTCGAGGTACCGTCTGCAAAGTCCCAAGAATTGGAATACCTGACAAGGTCGCAAAAGCACCCGATGAGGTGCCCGCTGGGGAAAAGGTTACCTCCAAGGTGGTCTTGGAATCGGAATGCTTACCAAACAATCACCAAACCATAAACCTGACAACCACAGATGGAATCCTTTTTCCTGAAGGCCAATCCAACAACTTAAAAGGGGCCGGCATTAAGAAACTTGGTGAAATTTTACGTGCCATGAAAGAAATGCTTCCCGGTTCATTCCCCCCATCCGATGGACCTCAACCTCCAGCGGAAACCATGGTATCATTCAAAGAACCAAAATCTTGCCCAAATCTTGCCCAAACAGAGGTGATTTGCTTTCCAGAAGACTCAAGTTTGATAAGTACTGAAAGGGTGTGGAAATCTGATGAAAACCCTTTTTATCAAGGGAAAATTGAGGGGATAGCGGAAGCATTAACGAGCGTCCCCGATCAGAGTCGAACTGATAACCTTTGGCTTCGGAGGCCAACACTCTATCCAATTGAGCTACGGGGACTTATTTTTCTAATTATAAATAATTCCAAGAATTATTCCACGAACTAGCCAGCTACCAGCGTAAATCTAATGAGCCTTACACCCAAAAACAGCTTCGCCATCTTGCCAGCTTCGCCCGCTCTTTGGGGCCAGCCTCAATATTGCAAATGATCCGCTTTTTTTAGCTTTCCCTGATTATTGGTTTCGGTCGTAAAGTCTTTAATGGACTAAACTTCGGTTTAAGGGATTCAATTTTCAATCCGATATATTTGTTGTTGAAGTTTGAATCATTCAAAGGGATCAAGCAATGTCACCCAACACAATCCTAGAACAAGGCTCTGAATTTGAGGCTTTGAAAGCCCAATTGCTTCAGGCACAAAAATTAAGCAGTGTTGGCGCGATCGCAAGCAGTGTGGCCCATGAATTTAATAATATTCTTACTTCGCTGCTTAATTACACAAAATTGGCTATGAAATCTCAGGACGAAGACTTTCGCAATCAAGCTCTGGATAAAATTTTAAAAAGCAGCCAGCGTGCTGCAACTATTGTGAATTCCATGCTGGGCTTTGCAAGGAAAAGTAGTGCAAAAAAAGAACCAGTTAGCCTAGCCAAGCTTCTTGATGAAGTTCTAGTTCTTACGGAAAAAGACTTACATAAACACCAGATCAAATTAAACAAGATAATTCATGATGAACCCACCGCACCAGTGGTAGCCGTACACATTGAACAGGTTCTTTTAAACCTCATCATCAACGCCCGGCAAGCCATGAAATCAGGCGGCACCTTGAAAGTGGAATTAAAAACCTGTCCAGTGCAAGAAGTAGCAGAAATTATTGTTTCTGACACCGGACATGGTATTCAGCCTGATAATTTAAGAAAAATATTTGACCCTTTTTTCACAACCAAGGATCCAGACAATAACAATCAAGGCGGCACAGGATTAGGGCTAAGTGTTTGCAGACAGATTATTGAAAACCATCACGGCAGAATGCGGGTGGAAAGTATTCTTGGAAAAGGAACCACTTTCATCATAAAGCTACCCCTAAAGCCAGATGAAGAAACTAAAAATACTTTTGCGGAAACCCTGAAAACTCTTTAGATAATCACTTCCCAAATACCTGCTGCCAACCAGATATTTCCAATCTTTTGAAGCTTGGTTTTATAAAATCACCATATCTAATTTGATGTAGTTTTCACTCAACTAAGGTTTGCAACTAATGAGCGAAGATATTGTGGGGATCGATTTAGGCACAACCTTCAGCCTTGCAGCTTTCTCGAAGGATGGCAAACCCTTTGTGGTTAAAGATGAAAACGGCGTTTCACTGATTCCCAGCGTTATCTGTTTCAGCCCTGATGGTAAAGTTCTTGTTGGCACACAAGCCAAAATCCAAGCCGGTGTGGATTCCAACCGAACTGTTTTTAGCATCAAGCGACTTATTGGGAAAACGCTTGCGGACCTAAAGCAAGATTTGCCGTACATTCCTTACCAAATCAGGGAGACCGAACTACCGGATGGGCGAAAGTCTTTAAATGTCCTCATGGATGATAAAGATTTAACGCCTGAGGAAATTTCGGCCAAAATCTTACTTGAGGTAAAAAGAATAGCTGGTAATCCCCAAAAAGCCGTGATTACGGTTCCCGCCTATTTCAATGATCTACAAAGGCAAGCAACCAGGGATGCCGGAAGAATAGCCGGGTTGGAAGTAATTCGAATTATTAACGAACCAACAGCAGCGGCACTTGCCTACGGATTAGACAAAAGGCGCACAGGAAACATCATCGTTTACGATTTAGGCGGAGGCACATTCGATTGTTCTATCTTGTCCATTGCCGATGGCGTGTTTAAAGTGCTAAGCACTCATGGAGACACCCATCTTGGCGGCGATGACTTTGATATTCTTCTTGCAGGCGAAATAGCTAGTAAAAGTTCCCGGACCATTGACAGCCTATCTAAAAATGATCTTCACCAACTGCGGCAATCGGCAGAAACTGCAAAAAAAGCACTTTCAAACGAACCTGAAACCACGGTTCACTTTCTTGGAAACACCATAACCATTACAAGGGAAAAATTTGAAGGCCTGGCAAAACCACTGGTCGAAAAGAGCATGGAATGCTGCAAAACAGCGTTAAAAGATGCGGGGATAGGAAAAGAATCCATCGATGAGATGATCTTAGTGGGTGGTTCATCAAGAATCCCCCTAGTACAGAAAATGGCTGGTGAATTCCTTGGGAAGAAACCTCTTACCAGCGTTCACCCCGACGAAGCTATCGCGATTGGGGCAGCAATTCAGGCGGAAATACTTTCCGGCAAAAGAAGAAACCTTCTTTTACTTGATGTGATCCCTCTTTCTTTAGGTGTGGAAACCTTGGGTGGGGTAGTTTCCAAGTTGATTCACAGAAACACGACTATTCCAGCTATTGCAACGGAAAGATTTTCCACCGGCGTAGATAACCAAACAGGCATTGTTGTAAACATTTATCAAGGTGAAAGGGAACTAGCCAAGGACTGTAAACATTTGGGCAAGTTTACTCTTTCTGGAATTCCACCGATGCCCGCCCAAATGCCTCAAGTAGAACTTACTTTTTTAGTTGATGCCAGTGGTTTACTTACTGTCAGCGCAAAGGAATTAAGAAGTAACATAGAGTCCAGCGTAAAAATCCAGCCATCCAGTGGCCTTACCAACCAAGAAATTGAAAAACTTGTATTGGAAAGCGTCGAACACGCCAGGGAAGATTTTCAAGCAAGGCAACTTATAGAATTCAGAAACAAGGCGAAACTTGATGTTGGTCATGCTAAAAGATTGCTCTCCAACAAAGATTTGGCTTTAACCATCATGGAAACCCAAGATATCTCCAATTCCATAAGTAAAGTTGAAACCGCCTGCAAAGAGGGTACTTGGGAAACGATTAAGCTGGAATTGGAAAAATTTCAGGAAGTATTAAACCCCTTTGCAAGCAGAGCCATGGATGCAGCGGCAAAAAATTTCCTGAAGAATCAGACCGTTGATCAACTACCGGAATTAGGAGACACAAAATGAGTTTATCCTGGGAGAATCACAGAGAAATCGGAGAACTTCTTTTTGAGAAGTATGACACCTTGAACCCTCTGAGCGTTCGTTTTACAGATATGCACAAGTGGATTCAGGACCTTGAAGGCTTCTCAGGCAAACCTGAAGATTCCAACGAAAAGAAGTTAGAAGCCATACAAATGGCTTGGTACGAGGAATGGAAAGATGAATATGGAAACTAGCGGAAGCTAGGATAAAAATTCTCGAAGAATCTTTTCCGTTTCCGGTGAATTCAAAGCAGCTTTACCAAAACCGCGCCTTGCCCCCAAAGCCACAGCACTTTCTTGGGCATCCGCATAATTACTAATCAGAATTACAGGGATCAACTTCGCAGGTCCAGCAAGATGATCCCGAATAAAATTTAACCCTTCCTCGCCAGTGAGATCAAAAATTCGATTCACAAGGATAAGATCTATCGAAGAATTATGCGCATGCTTAACAGCTTCATCGATGGAATCAGCAGTTTTTATAAACGCTTGAAATTTGGTTTGCAAAAGCCTGCTAATCGATGCGTGATCCGCTGAGCACTGACCAATACTAAGAACCGTTTTACTCATTGGCTTCCATTCCTGTCTTTTTCATTTGGTTTTCGATAAAGATTTTGAATTCCCGCATCTTTTCAACATTTAATCCCTCTGGTTCGTTATCCAGAAGATAATTTACGTCATTGAGGGCTTTCTCAAACCTCCCCATGCGGGAAAGCACCAGAGCACGGGTACTTCTTTCCACAAAAGAGTCTGGATCAAGTTCAAGAATACCACTCAAAAAGCGTACCACTGAAATATCATCTTTCTCCCTTTGAGATATATTCGAAAGATTTGTAAGGACACGAACCAAAATTTCCCTATCGGTGGCAGGCTTTACGTCTTCAGCCTCTAATACTTTTCCGGATAGCTCCTTTATTTTTCTCAATGCATCATTCAATGAGAAAACTTTACCCTCATCGTAAACATCAACGATCTTCCAAAGTTCACCATCAGGCTTAAAGCCAACCATAAAGTGTCCTGGGAACCCGAAACCCTCCATGGAAACCCCTAAGGATCTTGCCAACTGCATGTAAACAATACTAAGGGTGATAGGAATACCCTCCCTATCATCAAGAACTTCAGACATACAACTGTTTGATTTGCTGTAATAATCATGAATGCTGCCATGAAACCCTTTTTCAGCAAAAAAGAATTTATTCAAAATCTCAATCTTCTTTTCAGCAGTGACCTTTTGAGCCGGCAACATAGTTTTCAGACTTTTTTCCATGCCCTGGTAAACTTCCATGTACTCGGCAACGTGGATTTCAGGGTGCTCCATTTTGCTAATCCAAAGGGCAGCCTCCACAAGATTCGCATTTTTTTCCTTCGCAAGTTTGTTCAAGCTTGAAAGTATTTCCTTCTGAGCAATCTCCTCCTTCAGGGACTTTAGCTTGTTGATTTTTTCAAGCTGGATTTTGATCTCACCATCAATGGCTTTTTTGGCAAGCTCCGGTTTCCTGACAAGGCTTTCCACAGTTTCATTTTGGGGACTATTTGAGAAGAGTTCGCCTATGGCATTTTTAATATTCTGAATTGTTTTTGGATCTTGATCTTGAAGTTTACCAAACTTAAAACCTTTAAACTGCGCTTTTGTGCCACGAAATCTTGCCAGTCCAACAGATCCCACGACAGATTCATCTGTTTGAACCTCATAAACCAATTTTCCGTTCAAATAACAATTGAACATTTTTCCCAGAACCACAACTCTTAAATGATTCCAATCGAGCTTGCTGTAAAATTCAAAACTTTCCTGTTTGAGAACCTGCCAGGAATAAACATCAGGCCCCTTGAAATGAGTAAGGCGCATTTGAGAATTTGACGGATAAAAACCGTACTGCCTGTTTTGACTATCAGAACCAAACACAATACCCGCCGCACCCGTTTCATCATCCAGCTTAACCCAACATTCCACCTCATAAGAGTTTTCTGGGACCTTCTTTTTTGAAATAAGGAGTGATCTTCCTCCAAAACCATTTCCATTACCTTCGCCAAAAATTTTGCCAGCGCGCTGCCGCCATTTTCCCTCAAAAATTTGATCCCACAGAGAATCGTCCAAAGCTCCAATAGTTGCCCAAGCTTTCATTGAAACAGATATTGGCTTTTGAGTCAGGAGCTTCGAGAGAGAATCCACGGGAACCGCAAAACCCAAGTTTTCAGTCACAAGCGATTTGATGGTAACAACACCCAGAACCTTGCTATCAGAATTAACAATAGGGCCACCGCTGTTACCTGGCTCAATGGGTATTGCCAGTTGAAGCATCTCCCGCCCATCTATTTCCCGTTTTCCTGACAGTACGCCAGACACAACACTGTGTTTCAACCCCTGCGGGTTACCAACAGCAACAATTGGAACCCCGGACCTTGCATCTTTATTAGTAGCCAACTCAAGCCATTTATCAGGCTTTATGGATCCCCGTATAACAGCGAGATCATTTTCCCGATCAATGTGGACAATTTCGGTGGCTTCAACGGATTTGCCATCAAAACTTTCTATGATTACTTTCTTGCCTTCGCCAATAACGTGGTAATTAGTGGCAATAAGCCCATCTTTGGAAATATAAAACCCGGTGCCAAGCGCTTCCCTGCCTTCATTTCTTCCGACAGTTTTCAAAACCACAATGCTAGGACGCACCTGAAGATTGATATTCTCTACGATACCGGAATTTTCATTCTTTTGTGAAAATGCAAATAAACAAAGGAAACCAACCTGTTTAAGGAAAAGCATTCATGCCCCCTTTGAAGTTTTAGATGTATGTATTGTAGCGTCTTTGCCTTTGCACCATCTAATTGTTTTCAATGGGCCAATTCTTTTTGTTCTACCACCGTTTTATTGGGATTAATTGATTCATTTTAATGGTAAAGTTTACCAGCTTTATTTGCTTTCATGATATTTGGGTTTAGAATCGTATTAGAAGCACTCATGGGTGGGGTCTTCAAAGTTCAAATCTTGTTAAAGCCGGGTTGGAATTATGTCCAATTATTATTCCTTGGAAGATGCTGCTGCCAAGCTAAACATGAGCGTGGATGCCCTGCGAGAACTGGCAAAGAAAAGGGAGATTCGATCTTTCCAGGATCGAGGCACACTAAGATTTAAAAGCGAAGATATTGAAGCTCGGTTAAATCAACCTTCCGCCATAGAAGAACCAAAAGAATTTGAACTTGAATTAGACCTTCCAGGAACAGAACCAACCCCTGAACAGCCAATAGCCGCAAATCAGGAGGAGACTCCATTAAATCTAGACTTGGATTTAGGGTTAGATAGTTTTACCCTGCCAACAGATAATGAAACACCAAATCAAGCCCCAGCAAACAATGATCCAAGCACCAGTTCAGGTGAAGTTTTGGGCATCCAAGGTGACGCCAGCGATTCTGGCGCACTAAGTTTCGACCTTCAATCGGATTCTTCTTCGGATAGCGACTCATCATCCATGATAGAGCCACCAAAAGAATCACCATTTGAACTTTCCGAACCAGTTATCGATTTGGGTAGTGACACTATTGGACTGGTATCAGATTCGGACTCGGATTCGTCTTCTTCACTCAATCAGCCAACCATGGGTGAAATTAGCGTAGAAAATGCTGAAGTATCCCTTGATGACAGCATGATTAGCAGCCAAAGCCCAAGTAGCTCTATCGAAGTAAATGCGGCCCAAATCAGCGAAGATTCCAGTGAATTTGAATTATCGATTGACGATTCCGGCTCCATGATGAGTGCAGATTCTCAACTCGAGGCTGGGTCGGGCACTGAACTCGCCGAGGATTCTGGAAGTGAATTTGAATTAACACTTGATGATGGGGTTGATAATAGTTCTGAAATCCAACTTTCCGAGGGAAGTGACTTGGAAAGCAGTGATTTTGAACTTGAAGCGAGCGAAAGTGATTCTGGTTCGCAAATAGTCGAGGTTGAAGGTGGTGGCGATGCGGACATGATGGAACAAACCGCAGAATTTGCCAGCGCGGATGAATTGGAAGTGGTTGAGGACAGCAGCTCTAGTCAGGTTGTAGCAGTCGAAGAGGTCGGCGATATCGATGAAGCAGTTGAAGAAGTTTCTGAAGAAATAGTCGAAGAGGAAGAGACTTTATCACCAGTTACCTCAACTGTGGCAGAAACCCCTTGGGGGGTACTGCCAGCCTTGGTTTTGATACCTGGCGTTATCATCCTGTCCATTGTAAGCCTCATGAGCTTCGAGCTAATGAGAGGTCTATATGGATACAACAAGGGTACAGGATTTACCAGCGTCATCCTAAAACCTATCGCAGAAATGTTTACCGAACTACCCAAATAATTTCATCATTTGGGTAGTTTAAATATTCGTTCAGAATTCCCGCGCAAAATCAACAAGCCAAGGTCTATTGCCTGCTCTTCAGTCATGGTTTTTGTTTGGACAAAATCATGCGCCAGCACTTTGGCAAGAATTCTTCGATACATATTAAATTTAGGCAGACCAAATTCAAGCTTGTACATATCGCTGTAATAACCAATCTGCTTGGTCTTTGGAACCGCCTGTAATCTGGCCCTGGTATCCTGCTCGATATAAACAGGAATATTTGAATACCACCAATGGCCACTTGTCACAACATTCGGGAAAATCCAACTATAACTTGCCAACTCCTGATTTTGATTTGATGTAAGAACCGAAACACAAAAGGTTACAGAGGGAAAAGCATTAAATAGCTTTTTGTATTGGTAAAGGGATACTCTTTGATCAAAAAGATCTTGCCCTTGGTAAACACCATTTTCATAGACCCGACGATTGACACCTATCATCAAATCAAAAGGTAATTGGAAGTCGTTACATTTTTCAGCGAGTTTCCAGAAGATGCCATTTTTCCAAGAATTAGAATCAAAATCATTTTCTCTAAAACATTTATCCAATTCTGAATTTGAAACTTGTTCCGGGGAAAAATCAGGGGGCAATGAAATAGCACAGGCCCTGGCGTTATTTCCGGTAAAGTGCTTAAACAGTACCTCAAGGGCTTGATCTAACTCTTTGGAATTTTGTGGATCACACCCAGTAATTTTTTTCAATCGATCCCGAACATTATTCCTGCCAAAGTGAAAAACCAACTCATCTGTCCTAAGGCAGGGAATGTAAAACTGAGTGTCAAAACCCTTCAATGGATCATCAAAATCATTGGTAAGAAATATTCTTTCGAGGTTTGAAAGCGAAAGGACCTGTTTTTCCCAATCTCCTGAGGCCATTTTCTTTTCTGCGGAAGACCATAACCAATCTGAATCTTTAATAGTGATTCTATCTCCCGTAAACCCTAAAAAGGTTTGAGCGATTTCCAAAAACCATGAATATTGCGCCGTATTATCAAACCTGTCCATAAACCGAATGATTTCCCGTACTTTTTCCTGGCTAGGCACTGTAGGTTCAAGAAATTTTTTATCCATACCGGCGGAATGCGCCAATTCGGTGTAATAGTGATACCCAAGAATATCCTCGAGGGACTTTGAAGGTGCCGCCAAAGGATTTATGTGGGAATGTGGATCAAGAATTGGCTTTTGAACAAGAGCCTTAAAAATATTCTCCGCAACTTTTTCCATGTTAGCCCTAACCTTCCCAAAAAAATTCTGAAGTCAATTATAGAGTTTTTATTTCAATTCCAAATCCAATCACCAGAGCGCATTTTTACAATAATCCAATGACTGATCAATGAAGTAATTACCCCTATTCCCAAAAGAACCAAACATCCCTGAAAAAAAATGGATTCCTGAAATGATGAATTTCCCTTGTAAGAAAGCAATTCCCTTATTGCCTGCAAAGCCCAACCCTGTGGGGTCAAAATTGCAAGACTTTTTGCGTATTCAGGCATTATCTCCAAAGGAAACACACAACCGCCAAGAACTCCAAAAAACAGAAAAACAATCCCTGAAACGAAAATTAACTGGGTTTCATTAGAAACCAGAAAACCCAATAAAGTAGAAATACCAGCCACACAAAAGGAAATGCAAAAAAGGAAAATTGATAAAAAACAAAAACGATATACGAATGAAGTTCCCACATCCGCCAATTCAAAACCTAAAAAAAATACACCCATCAGCATCATGAAGCCAACCTGCAAAACGGTTAAAATAATAATCGGAAACATCTTTCCGAGAAGTATTACCCAATTACCGACAGGGGTATAAAAAATCCTTTGCAAAGTAGACTGTTTTTTTTCAGCCACAATATTCCAGCCCGAAACAAACAGAAATACAAAGGAAAACAAGACTGTCATTGATGGGACAAAAATCTGAAACCGAACAACGGATTTGTCAATTTTCTTAATTGATTCTTGTGATTCATCTTGAGAAATAATGATCCCGTTATCAAGCATGGATTTTGTAAGACTGGCCCAAGTTTTTCCAGTAAGGTTGTATTTTTCAAATTGTCCGCTGAGTGCGTTCTGTATTCCATTTCCCACCTTGGATCTGTATTCATCCATCATTTTTTTGTCACCAGCAGCGGCAAGTTCAAGCAATTCCCCTAATGCAAGTTTTTCCTTGGAAACCAAAAACCTCAACTTGGGTGGAACTGGCAAAGATACCTCCCTTCCAAGCAATTCAATAAAAGAAGGATCACCTAATTTTTCAAACGCCCGACCAATCATGTATGGAAGAACCACACGCAATAGGGAGACTTGGGCAAATTGCTGTATCAGCGCTGCTGTGGCTGGCTGTTTGGTATCCCTTAAAACTTCAACCCCTAATCTCTCAAGATATACTCCATCCCTATGAAACGGATTGATACCTTCTCTTAGAAACGAACATTGGTTTACTTTTTCACTGAATACAGGATGGAACACTATTACTGCCGCTCGATCATGATTTTCAACCAGCCTTTTGGCTTCAGTTAAATCAGCCAATTCCTCAACAAGCATATTCGGCGTTTGTTGAAAATCCTCTACGGCAAGCCTTGCCCAGCTCTTATTTTGAAGGCCCAATCCTGAATCCAAAACTAATACACTGATGCGCATGCTATCATTACGATTTGAAAAGGCCCTTTCATCTACAATAAACCCCAATCCAAATACCACCAAAAAAGGCAGAATAAAAAGCAAGAACAATGTCAGGCGATCCCGGCATAGAATTAATAAGTCCTTATAAACCAGATGAATAAAACTCATTTTAAATTTACCTGATCCGTAATTTTTTGTGCCATAAGGTCCACATACATTTGCTCTAATCCCGTTTCCATGATTTGAACAGAATGAAGATCAACCCCACACGAGCCAAGAAACAGCAGACTGTCCGTTAAATTTTTGGCACCGGCAACACCATCCAATTGAAGTATTCGCCCCATAACTTTGGCATGAGGATATTTTTTAAGAATCATTTCTTTCGTTGGAACATTTAATTTTTCCAATTTAATCCGTAAACTAAAATTTTGTTTATCCAAAAGGTTGGAAACCTTTTCAATCACCATCATTTTTCCATTTGATAAAAATCCAACCGTATCAGCAATGTTTTCCACTTCCTGCATATGATGTGTGGCAATCACCACAGAGGTATGATTTTGTGTTAAACTTTTGAGAAAAGCATAAATGTCTGTTTTGGACTGGGAATCAATCCCCACAGTTGGTTCATCTAATAATAAAACAGCGGGATTATGAATGACACCTAACGCAAGATTTAACTTTCTTTTATTGCCTCCGGAGTAAAACCCACTTTTTTTATGAATCAGGTTCAGCGGAAAATTCAAAGCAGAAAGAATTTGAATCAATCGATCCTGATTTATAATTGCTGAAGAATTATGCATTTTTAAATAAAAGCGCAGATTCTCTAGAGCTGTCAATTCATGGTAAAAAGCATAGTCTTGCGGAACTACACCCAACATGGCCCTGTGGTTGGGATTCATAATATTTAATATCTGATTATCTATCCTTATTTCACCAGTCGTTTGCTTTAATAACCCGGAAAGTATTTTTAACAATGTGGATTTTCCTGCACCATTGGAACCAACAAGTGCCAGAACCTCGCCTTTACTAAGATTAAAATTAACCCCTTCCAAGGCATTAAAGACACCAAACGATTTTCCAACATTACAAACTTGTAGTATGTTCTCTGTATTCATGCCGATATGATGAAATTTTTAGCTTCCTTGGTAAACAAAAAAAGCGGCAAGAAACTTGCCGCTTTTTAGATCAGACTTTGGTAACAGATTACTTCTTGGCTTCTTTTTTATCTGCGGCTTTTTTATCGCCACCCGCTGCGTCAGCAGGAGCTTCCTTGGCAGCCTTCTTGGTCTTTTTACCAACCTTCATAACGCGAACCTTTGGAATTCCAAATGGACTCATGCCATCCTTCCAACGTTCTTCAGCCTTTAGAACTTCAATCCTTTCGGCACGCTTAAGAACATTCCTGGACCTTGCCAGAGTATTTTTTCTCTTTAAACTCTTATCAATCGACATGGTAAACATACCTCGAAAACAGCTAATTACTTATCATATTAATATAAAATATAATGGGATTTTGACAAGATAGACTACAAAGAACTTGTTCCTTCATAATCAAGGTGGTTTCAAATGCAATTAAAGCTGGATTACGGTAAAACTGGCCTCGAAGTAACCCTGCCCGACGAAAAAATAGTTGGGCCGCTTTCCATCAAACCAGCCAAGCCGATTTTAAACCCTGAAGAAGCCATAAAAAAAGCCATTGAAAATCCAATCGGAACCAAAAACCTTTTTGAACTTGCCAAAGGAAAAAAAAGCGCCTGTATTGTTATTTGTGACATAACCAGGCCTGTTCCCAACAAACTTATTTTACCTCCAGTGATTGAAACCTTGCAAAAAGCAGGCATTCCAAAAGAAAATATTTACCTTTTAATTGCAACAGGTCTTCACCGCCCAAATGAAGGGGATGAACTTATTGAGCTTATTGGTGAAGAAATAGCAAATAATTACAAGGTTTATAACCATCATGGCAAGGAAACCTCAGAGCACGATTACCTCGGAACTACCGATAACGGGGTACCTGTCTATATAGATTCCCATTACATGAGAGCAGAACTTAAAATTACCACCGGTTTAATTGAACCACATCTAATGGCAGGTTACAGCGGTGGAAGAAAGGTTATTTGCCCGGGAATCGCTGGACTTGAAACCGTTAAAGTGTGGCATGGGCCAAAATTCCTCGAACATCCCAACGCGGATTGCGGCATTCTTATTGGTAATCCGGTTCATGAAGAAAACACAAAAATCGCATTAATGGCGGGATGTGACTTTATTGTGAATGTATGCGTGGATGGATCCCGAAACATTACATGGGTTGGCGCAGGCGACATGATCAAGGCATGGACCGAAGGCGTAAACTTTGTCCGTGAAGTTGTGAAGGCCCCAATATCAGAACCCGTGGATATTGTTCTTACCAGTTGTGCTGGCTACCCCCTGGATACAACATGGTATCAGGCGGTTAAAGGCCTTACCGGTGCCCTTCCAATTCTGAAAAAGGGCGGCACCATTATTCTTGTGGCAAGCCTGACCGAAGGACTTGGAAGCCCTGAATTTCAGCAAGTGCTTAAAGAAAATCCAGACATCAAAGCTTTTAAAAAACGCATCATGGAAACGGACTATTTTGTCATGGACCAATGGCAGGTTGAAGAATTTGCCAAGGTACTTGAAAAAGGAAAAGTTAAGGTTTTCTCAAAAGGCATTCCTGCAGAAACCCTGCGAAAATGCCATGTGACTCCGGTGGATTCCGTTGAGAAAGCTGTGGCGGATTCTCTGGCAGAATATGGGCCATCGGCAAAAATTGCTGTGATTCCAAAAGGACCTTATGTTCTGGCCTGCCTTACTTAGAGCATCCTATCGCTTATACCGCCCTGAGCCGCCTCTGAACAACCAAGAATATTTACCAATTGGTAAAAATCTTCCTCGTATTGTTCACTGGTGGAATGGCAGTGTTCGACTTCGTTGACAAGCAAAAGGTCATCTTTTCTGGGAATACCGTTCCACCGCAGGACTTTTTCAAACGCGCACATCTTTTGCGCGTAGACAACAATCACCTTGTGCTCGTCAAACTGGACTTCCATGGGTTTACCTTGTGCCATGACAGCAACACCACTACAACCATCATTTAATAGTGTTTCCTCAAACTCACGGAGGTAACTTTCAAGAATTGGCTTGTCAATCCCCTCGCGGTGATGATCAATATGCCTGGATTTTCCGGAATCATGGCTGGATTCCAGAATCACATCCACAGAATCGCCAAGAACATCCACCAATTCCAAGAACAGATCAAACATCTTTTCCTTGGAAACACTGATGACAAGACTGGGAATTTCCTGTTCTGTAAGGTTGTCTTTGAAGGTACTTTTTCGATAGCCTTCAACAAAAGTGGTATGGTCATTACTTGCCGGGAAAGCCGCACTGCTAAATGCAAAACTGCTGGACATGGGATATGCTTTCTCGAAAACATCAAGACCTGAAACCAGTTCACAAGGCTATGGTCAGATGGGAATTTGCTAGCCGAGTGAACAACAAAGTATATGCACCAGTTTCTACGAAATCCAAACCAGGAAAGTTCAAAAAAATTCGGACTTTTTAAACTGAAATGATTTTTTCTGTATTCCTCGCACAAGCCGAAAAACCACACCATGAAGTTGAAATAATCGGAATATTTTTTTTGCTTTACCCAGTTCATTGCATTGGATAATACCCATTTTCCCCAAGCCTGATAATCGGCCTTTTTGACAAACAGAAATTATCGCCAAAATCCTAAAAATGGAAGGTTTTCAAACTTTTAAAAGCTTTTTGCACCCAACCCCATTTATCAAAAAGGCTCAAATAATTCGATTTTTATAAGAAATAATCCTTTCAAGGACTTCTTGCATGATGCAGCAAACCTTCATTTTTCTCGCAATTTCATCCAGCCAACTGACTTTGGACATTCAGTTTTTGGAAAAAGCAATTCCCAGCCCATACCAGGAAAAAATATTCAAGGGTGAAACTCCTCTGGGAACAATAAGCTTTGGAAGCAAGCCAGCTTCCAATAGGTCCAATATGGCGGTTCAGAAAGAAACCATTTTAAAAATGTCCAGGTATGGAACTCCTGTTGAAATGAAAATGATCGAATATCAGGAAATGAATCCAAAGGGAGAAATTGAAAAGGTTGGAATGCTTCAATTTCAAAATGGCAAATTGATTCGTTCGTTAACAGGAACAAGAGAAGGAAACCTTTTGAGAACCAATCTGGATAATTCCAAGGAAAGAATTATTCCCTGGGAAGAAGATAGCTATGGACCTCTAGGCATGGAACAAATGTTGACAGGAAAACCTTGGAAAGATCAAGAACTAGTTGAATTTTCGTGCTACCTTCCGATTGTGAACCGTTTTGTTACCATTGAAGCTTCATCCATTAAATCTGATTCCAAAGAATCCAATTCGAATATTCATTGGCAAGTTGTGATGAATCCCAGGAAAATTAATGGGGGTAATTTTTCTCTTCAATTACCCAAAACAACCTACTTTTTAGACCAAAACCAGAAAGTCATTTTCTCAGAAACAGAATTGGACGGCATTGGGGATATTCAAATTTCCCGTAATGGAAGCCTGCCAACATCCAAAACCAGAGTGGCTTTTTCACCCACAGCTCCAGTCCAACCGACATTCGACATAGGTACGAATTCACTAATTCCTTTAGACAGGCACTTTAAGGCCTCAAAAACGGCAACCCGGGCTTCATACAAAATCAAAGCTATTAGTGGAACACTTACGGATTTGAGAATCATTGAAGATGAAAGGCAAAAAATATCACAAAGAACTCCACTTTCACTGCTATTGGATTCAAGAGCCTACTGGTCACCTGAAGAATATCCAACAGTTCCTGCACCTTCACAAGAAGAAATGACTCCTTCCAAATTTATTGACTGGGATCATCCAGCAATTAAAGCTTACTCTCAAACCCCATTTCCCAAAGACCAGGATCCTTGGCGAAGATCCATCCAAATTGAAAAGTGGATGCGAAAGAAGTTCAGTTTTTCAAATGGAACTTCTTTTCTACCAGCATCCGAGGTTGCAAGAACCAATAGCGGGGACTGCAGAAATGCTGCCATTTTGCTTGCCGCGGTGCTTAGAAGCGAAGGAATTCCAAGCCGGGTAGCCCACGGTTTAGTCTATGTGGAAAGAAATAACCTACCTAGCATGGGTTTTCATATGTGGACCGAAGCTTATGTAAGGGGTCGATGGTGGCCATTGGACGCTACGCAAGGTCTAGGGATTGTTGGGGCAGACCATATCAAATTATCCCATGATACATACCAAGGTATTGATTCCATGGCCCCTATGTTGGTAGTTCAAGGCTGGATTGGAAAAATTAAAATATCATTTGATTAAGGCTTTTTATCTGTGCTGGGTACTTTCATAAGGGGATTTTCGCCAGCCTGAAAAAACATCAGTCCACTTTCCTCCAGTCCAGGTATGGCATTTTTTTTCGGGGAATTTTCTGACCAAAAAACAAAACCATGAACCGGGCTAATTCTACCAACATTCACAGCCCAGCTTTTGCCATTGGTTATTGGACTTCCCACCAGACTAGACCAGGGAATAGCAATTTCTGCATTCCAGCTATTCTCTAGCTCTTTAACCTTAAAAAACCAAGCTGGGTTCCAAGAATTATCATTCCAACACGAATCCAAAGCAGATCCATCTGCGCCTATTACAAATTGGTAAGCTGTGGTGTAATCCCTATCCATATCCAATCGAATTACAACCCTATCCATAGAGGGCAGTATTTTATCCCTTATAAATTCTCCCTTAACCGGTCGGATTTCTTGATTTACATCAGCACAATTTACTCCGATAAAAAGAAATTGGTCATCGTAAAAAAACTTAAACTTAAGCAGAGAATTTTCATTCCCCTTGTTGTAATTGACGGAATTAAATGGAATGCCTTCCCAGCAGGAATCTCCTAAATCGCCATCAACAATTGGCCTTGTAGCTTTTTTGGAACAAATAAAATTTTTCTTGGGGCAGATTCCTTTTCGTTCCACCAACCAGTTTTCAGTTAGTACATTTTGGCGCCAGGACTCCGATGGCTTTTTGCCAAGAAATTCTTGAAACGCTTCCGCTGTACCTTTTGTCATTCCCAGATTTCTTTTTGCCGAATTACTCGCAAAAAGCACATTGGGGTTCCTTTGCGCCAAAGGACCGTAAAATTGAAATTTTTCCGAAATAGAAATACTGTTCTGCAACCAAGCCTTGGACTCCATGGAATTAGCTAAAACTTTCTTCTCTCCCGCCGTTTGATTTTCAACCTTGGGTATTTCCGGTATTTTAACGTTCTTATTTTTTACTGATTTGTCTTGTTCCTTGTTTTCCGTGGCAAAAATATCCCTTGGGGTTTCAACTTTAAGATTGCCGGTACCAGGAATTCCAATTTTTGATTCTGATTTGGCAATAAACTGTCCAAGCTCATGCCTTCTTCGAACTTCTGAACTTGCATCATGAACTATCATCCAAACCATCGACTCTGAAGACTGTTTACTCGCGGGATAATTGGCGATTATCTGCTTATGCACTTCCCTGGCATGAGCCCAATTTCCAGCCTGGTGAAAATTATTAGCGATACCCATCAAAGTAACTGCGGCTTTTTCATCTGGAAGCTTTTCCACAATGGAATTCATTCCGGCCAACATAACCCCTGAATTTCCATTTTCTTGCATTGATGGATCACTAAGTTGCCTTAAAAGATTAGCCCCCTGGTATGCTTGAATAATATCTTTGGAAATACTTTCGAATTGCGGAAGTTCCCGGCAATTCAGTCCAATCACAGCGGGCGCCAATCCATCCAAAAATCGCTTACCTCCACCTGCCGCACCAGCCAAACGGAAATTGAGTTGATTTAATTTTTGCGATTTCTGAATTATCTGCCGTGCATTAAGAGAGGCATCAAAAAGTGGCAATTGCAAAACGGGTGATGGAGTCACCAAATCAAGTTTTATTGATGATCTATTAAAGGTTTCTGGAATGAAAAATCTTTTCACATCCTGTTTAGCTAACCCGGATTCCTCTAATATCCTGGAATCTTGGGATTTCGCCCTCTCTATAGCCGTTAGCAAGGCATGAAAAATTGTCTGTGCTCTGCATGAAGAAAAATCTTCAAGGTTTTCTGAATAAACAACAACATCCGGTCGGGAAGTTTGGATTAGTAAAACTAATTCGCGTACTAATTTATCCGCAGCCATGCCTTCATGCAAAGAATCCCAATAAGACATCAATTTTAAAGGATCCCCCTCTTCAAGGCTTTTTTCAGGGTAATTTCCAATTAAAATAGAACTTGTGGAACCCGAAACTCTTCCAGCTAAATCCATTCGAATATCCCAAATGCTATCAGATTGTTGATTAGGATCGGCATGTCCAAGAGCACTTGTTCGCAGAATCTGCCCTTCCTCAAATCCCAGTAAGGAAGCTAATTCCGGCTGAAAATTTGGCACCTTGGATGAAAAAAGCAACACTCTGGATTTTTTGGCCCCTTGCTGGATGACTTTCCAAGTTTCACCCGCGTCTTGTGATTTCATGACTAGCCCATATTCCCCAACTGCAATAATTTTTTTTTCATGAACAACTGCCATGGCATGCAAGTTAGCCAAATTATCGACCTTAACGGCATTCCAAACCTGATTTTTATCCCTCTTTAAAATAATGGACCCCGGATACCCCGCCAAAATTCGATTTTCCCCTGATGATACTCCACAGAAAATCTGCATACATTCAAGCAATTCTGTCGAAACAGTGGTTCTTGGCTTATTCCACGAAGTGAATGCGGACGAAGAATCAGACTGATAAATAACGCCGCCTTTACCGGCAACTGCACATTCCTGCTCATTAAAATCCAATACTCTAAAATCACCTTTTAATTCGGAAGAAACTTTCAAGGGAATTATTTTTCCATCTAAAAGCATGGCCAACTGGCCTGAATCACCACAAAAAAACGGAACTTTGTTGGGTGTGAAACCAATGGATCTCCAGCACCCATTTCCCTTGCCATCCACAGGAGTCCAAGATTTGCCACCGTCGATTGTTTGAAAAATCCCCGATCCAAAACCTTCCCTACACTCCCCTACCAAAAACCCATTTTGGGGACTGGAAAACGCCACACCGGTTAAGCCGGGGAAAGTATCGGCAAGAACTCTGGACCACTTGTTACCACCATCTTTAGTGTAAAGAACAACCCCAACACTTCCCAGACCCGCATGGATTTCGACACCAACCGTCCAACCAACACTAGGATTTAAAAAATGAACCGAACGAAGAGATGCTTCGGAACCAGAGTGCTGCCTTTCCCAGTATTCGCCTCCATCAATAGTATGCCAGATAACCCCCTGGTCACCTACCGCCCAACCCTCATTTTTGTCAATAAATTGAATGGAACGCAAAGTCGCGTCATTAAAGTAACGGCCTGTTTCAAAAAAACCCAAAGCATATTTGTTAAACAGACAAATAAACGAGATAACCAAAAAACAATAACTACGATTCCATGACATATCGTTTTCTCAACCCTTATGGGAATTAAGAAAAGTATTGTCCTTAAAAACCTGACTTTTGGTCAACCCCGGGTTTATTTCCAAATAAAAGAAGGCGCCTCAAGTTGGCACTTTTCAGGGTTGGGAATCTCCAGAAATCTGGCCAAAATTGCCGGAGCCAAAGTCGGGGCAACTTTTTCCTTATAAAGACCTGGCTTTACACCACCACCAAAAACTACCAAAGGCACATGCGTATCATATTTGTGGGGGCTACCATGCGTTGTGCCAGTCAAATAGTTGCCAGGGACATAATAAGGTTTTAATAAAACATACAGATCACCACACCTGTCCGGGTGATAGGAAAGGGCGATTTGCGTAAGCAAACCAGGCTCAGATTGATTGCTGTTTGTAAAATCGTTTGCCGCAAAAGCATCCGCAATCCCTTTTTGTTTTTTCACCCACCCCTTGGAATGATCAATTATATCTTCTAATTTAATTGAATTTTCACTAAGAACCGCCTTGTTGAAATAAACGAAACCATTTGTAAAAGACTCAACATATTTCCCCTTGGAGCCCCTTTTACCAAACTTTGCGGTTAATTCATTCTCCATCTCTTTGCCCAGCAAATCCGTATTAACCCTTCCCGCATCGACCCCCTTGTTTTTTAAAACTTCAGGAATGGGACAAATTCCGTGATCAGCAGAAATCACAATCGTGTAATTCTTGCGACCAACTTTTTCATCAAGAAATGCAATCAATCTGTTAAGCAGGTCATCGGTTCGCAAGGTGGTATCAAACACCTCCTGGGAGTCCGGCCCCCAAGTATGCCCCACAGGATCATTACTTGAAAATGAAATCGAAAGAAAATCCTTGCTATCTGTTTGCCCCAGCTTTTCAGCAACCACCGCTTTTTTCATCAACTCAAAAAGCACCTCATTCCCAAAAGGCGAATTGTACAAGGCCTCAAAATAATCAGCTTGAGTTTTACCAAAAGGATGAGGAAAAGATTTCCCCTGTCCTTTGCCAAGCCCCTCCCCTTGCTGATCATCAGGACCGGCAATTTTGTCATAATCCAGCGACGGCTTAAATTTTTCCCACGTTTTCCCTTTCCATTGATTCACAAAGCCAGACTCATTAAATTCCTTAACCCATTTGGGGAAACTTGATTGATAATAATTTGAAGTTTGAAATCCACCGGTCCCTGAATCGAACCAAAAACAATAATCCGGTGAAAAACCAGCAGGCATTACCGCAGAACGATCCTTAAAAGAAAGACTGACAACTTTTCCGTGATTATTGGTGGCTTTTTTAAGTGCATCCCCAAGGGTGGGTGCAAGCATTCTTTCGGGGTTACCTGCACCTTTTTTCTTTTCTTTATCTGAAGGATCTTTGATCGCGGGTACCGGTAAATAGCGGGCACTTGCCGCGCAATAAATGCTTTTCGACTCTTTTCTGTCAAACCAATCATTTCCAACAATTCCATGCACTGAAGGGGTAACTCCAGTTCCCAAAGTCGCATGCCCGGCACCTGTTATAGTACCCGCATAAGGGTAATGACAATTTTCAAAAACCACTCCTTCTTCCAATAATTTTTTGAACCCTCCGGCGTTACTATGCTCTTTCCATCTGGTCAGATAATCACCGCGAAATTGATCAAAAACCATTAAAACCGCAAGTTTTCCCTTATTAGATGCAGATTCACCATAGCTAGAAATTGAAATGGAAAGGAATCCCAAAACAACTATTACAAGATAAAAGAAGCGTTTCATGGCACCCTCAAACTAGTTACCAAGATTCATTTCCATGGATTTTTGTTCATGGTAAGATTTAGCATATTATTGTTTAGTTTCCTAACCCAAGAAATAGAATTTCATGCCAAGTTTCGGAAGATGTAAATCCGGTTTTGCAAAAACCATGGGATTCCTGATTTTTATCTTTCAAAGCCAAGTCGCATTTGCAGGGGACTTTTTAAAGGAAGTGGTTCCCATATTGACCCGAACCGGCTGTAACCAAGGCCCCTGCCATGGAAGCCTTAACGGGAAAGGCGGCTTCAAACTTTCACTTCGAGGGGAAAATCCTCAGGCAGATTTCAACTCCATTGTCGCCTTTCAGGGAATGAGAAGAGTTTCCTTTCATTCCCCGGAAACGAGCCTTCTTCTGACCAAAGCTACTGCTTTAACCCCACACGAAGGCGGGAAAAGGTTCGCCAACAATTCCCCTGAATACAAACTAATCTTTGATTGGATACGTGATGGATCCAAACCACCGACAGATTGGAAAACGGATCTTGAAAGCATTGAAATTCAACCAAAGCTTATTGTTCTTGATGAAAAAACCACCAGCCACCCAATTTCGGTAAAAGCTTATAAAAATGGCAAATTGTTCGCAGACCTCACACAATTGGCAAGCTTTGATACAAGTCACACCAGTATTTACTGTGATTCTTCAGCAAAATTAATAATCAACGATTTTGTGGAAGGCAGTATTACTGCCCGATATTTAAACCTTCAATCAACAGCTAAAATCATCCGATATTCTTCCAAGAAGGAATCACCGATTAGTCCGATCCCGCCGGCTAATTTTATTGATATTCTGATATCGCAAAAACTTGAAAAAATTGGCTTAAGACAAACAGAAATTTGCTCGGATTCCATTTTTTTGAGGAGAATATATTTAGACCTGACAGGCCAGCTTCCTTCAGCAACTGAAGCCGGTGAATTTCTGAATGATTCCCGAAAAAACAAAAGGGAATTACTTGCAGAAAATCTTTTAAAACGACCTGATTTTGCCGAAGTCTGGGCTCTTAAATGGTCGGATCTTTTACGAAATGAAGAAAAGGCGTTAGATCCCAAAGGAGTGCGTCTTTTTCATGGATGGATTAAGAGATCTTTTCTTGATGAAAAGCCGCTTGATACTTTTTGCCGGGAAATACTTCTAGCCAATGGCAGCACTTACAGTAATCCGGAAACGAACTTTTACAGGGCCCTTAGAACTCCAGATGTCCGGGCCGAAGCTGTGGCACAGGTATTTCTTGGATTACGTCTTCAATGTGCCAAATGTCATAACCATCCTTTCGATAAATGGACCCAAGAAGATTATCATCGCTTCTCGGCCTTTTTTTCAAGAATCCAATATCAGATTCTGGAAAACAGCAAATCAGACAAACTAGATAAAAATGAATTTGTGGGGGAACAAATAGTTTGGAATGCCAGAACTGGATCCATTTCAGATCCGCGCACCAATAACCCCCTTACCCCGGCATTTCTAACCGGTAATTCAATCACCAATTCAAATGAAAATTGGATCGAACAATTGGCATATTGGACCACCAGCAAAGAAAACCCGTTCTTTGCACGGGCACAGGCAAACCGAATCTGGTACCACCTAGTTGGAAAAGGCATAGTGGATCCTATAGACGATTTCAGAGAATCTAATTTGCCCATTCAGGAAGAGCTACTAAATGCCCTTGCCAATTATTTAAAAGAAAACAACTTCAGCTTAAAATCGCTGGTCAAATTAATAATTCAGTCCAATGCCTACCAGGCAAGGCCAAAAACAAACGGGGATCCAGACGATCTTGGAAATTTTGCGTTTGGTATAAGCAGGCCATTACAAGCGGAAGAATTATTTGATGGTATATCCAAGGTGACCGGCAGTTCACCAAGATTTTCAAATTATCCTGAAATATCACGCGCCCATAGCATCCCTGGAGTGGGCGCAAAACTTGAAAGCAGGAGTAAAAATAGTGATGTTTCTTCCATCAAATTCTTATTCTCGTTTGGAAAACCGGTTAGATCTTTAACGTGCGAATGTGAAAGACTTGATGACAATACCCTAGGACAAGCCTTTCACCTGATTTCCGGGGACCATATGCTTTCGATGATCACAAATCCAAACAATAAAATAAGCACAATTGCCAATGATAATGCCTCAATAAAAAGGAACCTTGATCATTTGTTTTTGGAAGCTCTGGGAAGAATCCCCACAAAACATGAAATAGAAAAAGCACTCAAGATTTTATCGCATGGTAAAAACGAACGGGAAGCCTGGGAAGATATTTACTGGGGTATTCTTAACAGCAAAGAATTCCTGATCAGGCAATAAATCTCATGAAAAAATTACGATACACATTCATACTTGTTTTCTTTTTCGTTTACCTGGCACCTAATGGGTTATCGCAAACAAAAAAGGATTTATTTGCGAATACTTTAAAGGAATACGCTCAATCCCTAAAAGAACAATCATTTTTGGGAAACTATATGGGTGGCAAAAAAGTGGGCTGGGATTCAGAAATCTCGAAAATCATCCTATTTGAGGGCAAAGAGTCGCTAAAGTTAACCCAGCAATCCTATTTCATTGCAAAGTTTGCTGGCCAAAAATCCGTCTCCCAGGAAACGATTGAAACCATCTATTCTTTGGATGGGCAGGGAGATATTCTCCAAGTTAATCAATTTCAAAATGAGAATGGATTTAAAAAAACCAAGAAGCTATTTATGGAAAGTGGCAAATACTTTTTAAAAAGCTCGTTTGATAAATCAACTCAACAAAAAGAAGTTTCTAAGCCCAAGGAAAACCTTTCCACACATCTTAAACTTGTTCAATGGTTAAACTCGGAATTAAAACCAGGCAGCGAATTTAGTTGTCATACAACAGCTTTGGAAGAAGACGATTTTAATGTTCCGACAAAATTCATTTTCAAAAAATATGAAATACAAGAAAAAGATGGAACCCGGGGATATCCTGTTGTTGATCAAATTACCCATGGAGCAATATTTACATCCATACTTGATTACAAGGCAAATGTGATCCATGGACGCATGGGTAATTTATTGGAACTTCGAAAAGAAACGGAAATTCAAGCCAAGAAGATTCCTGAACCCCTAGTGGATCTCATGGAAATATCCTCCATAAAGCTGGATAAACCATTGGGAGACCCACGCTCGGTTGAATTTTTACGCCTTCAGGTTCAAGCAACCAATCAACTTGAAATTCCGGAATCCCACCGGCAAATGGTTAAAATTTTGAAGAAAGACATTTATGAGGTAATTTTGCTTAAAGATTACTTTATAAAGCAACCGTTCAAGCTACCTTTTGAAACTCGAAAGCTTTACCTGCAACCGACTAATAACATCACAAGCGATAGCCAAAAAATCACCAAAATGGCCAAGGAAATTATTGGGGAAACCAAAGGTGAATTTGAAAAAGCTGCCAAATTGTGTAAGTGGGTGTATGGAAAATTAGATAAAACCATGGCTGCAAATAGCGAGAGCGCTTTAGAGGTGTTATCCAAAATGAAAGGGGATTGCACAGAACATTCACTTTTGTTTGTAACTCTGGCCAGGAGCATAGGGATTCCCGCAAGAGAAGTTGGTGGATTGGCTTACATGGATTCTGACCCACCCCGCTTAGCCTGGCATGCCTGGGCCGAAATTTATGATGGAAAACAATGGATTACCTGCGACCCTACCTGGAATCAGGTCTTGGTGGATGCCACTCACTGGAAATTCAGCGAAGGCCCAACTGATATGAATTGGCTTAATGTGCTTGGTGGTCTGCAGGTAAAAGTCAAGGAATTCAAAAAATCTGATCCAAACAAGCAGGATTAAAAATGTTATCAAGGCGAAATTTTCTTACAAATTCGGCAATTTTAAGCACAGGGTTCTATCCAGGCTTTGGAATGGGATTCGAACGAAAAGCATCCCTTCCAAGCAAAGCCAAGGCTGTAATTTTTTTGCATCAATTTGGTGGGCCAAGCCAGATGGATACATTCGACATGAAGCCGAATGTTCCTGACGCTTACAGAAGTCCATATAAGCCAGTTCCTTCTTCCCTAGCAGGAGTTCCGATTTGTGAGATGATTTCTGGAATGGCACCCCTGATGAACAAGGTTACCATTATCCGAAGTGTTCACCATGAAATGAAGAATCATAACTCTGCAGGATATTACAGCCTTACGGGCTATTCCCCACCATCTGACGACCAGCGACTTCGGGATAGCAGGGATTTAGCACCCGCAATGGGTTCTATTGTGGACAAGCTAAGACCCAGCAAAGGTCCCATACCCAACTTTGTTTCTTTTCCTCATGTTATTCGTGATGGCTCTGTTACACCAGGCCAGCATGCCAGCTTCCTTGGTAAATCCCATGATCCTTTTTTCATAGGACAAGACCCCAATTCAATTGATTTCAAGTTGCCAGAATTGGTGCTTCCCTCCTCTTTCACCAGCAAACGATTGGAAAACAGAAAGGAAATGATGCAGGCGATTGATGACACCAGCAAGCTGATTGAAAAATCCATCCGAGCGAAAGGAATTCAGGAAAATTTTGACCGGGCATTGGAAATGTTGCAGTCGAATCGTTTAAAAACCGCATTTGATTTATCATCTGAACCGGAATCTGTTCGAAAAAAATACGGACGCACCACCTATGGTCAAAGTTGCCTGCTTGCAAGAAGGTTGGTAGAGGCTGGAGTTTCTTTCGTAAATGTGTATTTTTCCCAATCAATTGGAGGTTGCGAGGGCGGGTGGGATACCCACGGTTTTAATAACAAACCTATGTATCCAATCATGAAAAACCATCTATTGCCAATCACAAATCAAACACTTCCAACATTGATCAGCGATCTGGAAGAAAGAGGATTATTGGAAAGCACTCTTGTTTTTTGGGCAGGAGAGTTTGGCCGCACACCAAAGATCAACAATCTTTCCGGAAGGGACCACTGGCCACAATGCTACACAGTGCTGATGGCTGGCGGGGGCATTAAGAAAGGTTTTGTTTTTGGTTCCTCTGATTCCAAAGGTGCATTTCCAGCCCAAGACCCGGTAAGGCCGGAAGACTTGTCGGCAACCATTTACAATCAACTTGGAATTTCACACAAAACTGAAATAAAGGACAACCTAAACAGACCCCTTCCAATAAGCCCCGGAAAAGTGATCCAGGAAGTAATTGCCTGATTCCACATTTATCTGACAGGCATACCAACCTGAATCAAAGAGGCGTCCCTAGCCTTGAGCTGGCTTGGTTTGCCAGTTAAGAATTCGTCAATTTCCCTGGCGGCCTCCCTTCCCTCGGCAATAGCCCACACAACTAAAGACTGTCCTCTTCGCGCATCGCCAGCGGCAAAAACCTTTGGATTGGTTGAACGATATTTTCCATTTGGGGTTGATATATTTCCGCGTTTGTCAAGCTCCAATCCCATGGTTTTGGGAAGCCCTTCCTCTGGCCCGGAAAAACCTATGGCCAACAGAACCAAATCGCACGGGAACACAACATCTGTTCCACGAATTTCCTCAAATTGTCTTTCCCCGGTCTCATCGTAATATTGGTTCACCCGAATAGCGTGCAATTCCTTCACATTACCCTGGGCATCACCAACAAACCTTGAAGATTTAATTTGCCAGTCCCTTCTTCCACCTTCCTCATGTGCAGGGGAGAGTTTCAAGACTTTAGGCCACATGGGCCAGGGAGTCTCAGGATTATAATTTTCCGGTGGACGGGGATTGTAATCAATCTGGAGTATTGATTTGGCTCCCTGGCGATGACATGTACCAAGACAATCCGCGGCTGTGTCTCCACCTCCAATAATTAGCACATTCTTACCGGTGGCAAGCAACTCACGGCCTTCGATTGGTTTGCCCAGCAGCCTACGATTCTGCTGAGTTAGGAAAGGCATCGCGAATTCAATTCCTTTTAATTGTCGACCTTCAATTTTAAGATCCCTTGGTTTGCTAGCACCCACAGCAGAAAGGATCGCGTCGAATTTTTTGAGCAAATCTTTGGCATCAATATTCCCACCAACATCGGCGTTGGTCTGAAATTTCACCCCTTCGGCTTGCAGTTGTTCAATTCGGCGCTGAATATAGAACTTTCCCATCTTAAAATCTGGGATACCGTAAATTAATAGGCCACCTAATTCATCATCTTTTTCAAATACAGTTACGGAATGCCCCGCCCTTCGCAATTGCTGGGCTGCGGCAAGACCCGCTGGGCCACTACCAATAATGGCAACAGACTTTCCAGTTTCCTTGGTAGGCCGAACGGGTTTTATCCAACCCATTTCCCAGCCTTTATCAACAATTGCAAGCTCAATATTTTTGATGGTAACAGCAGGAGTATTAATGGCAAGGACACAGGAAGCCTCACAGGGGGCTGGACAGGTTTTGCCGGTAAATTCAGGGAAGTTATTGGTGCTGTGCAATTCCTTGAGGGCTTCCTCCCACCTGTTTCGATGCACCAGGTCGTTCCAGTCAGGAATCAAGTTTCCCAGAGGACAACCCGTATGGCAAAACGGTACTCCGCAATCCATGCATCGTGAAGCCTGCGCACGGATGCTTTCCTCAGGGAAAGGTTGATATATTTCGTCGTAATCTTTGATACGCTGAAAAACCGGCCTTGGGGTTGGCTTTTGCTGTTCGATGTTTAAAAAACCTCTGGGGTCTGCCATGGCTGTTTCCTAATGCGTTCCTGAGTCGGTATTAATTAATTACTGAACTATCCGTTCACAAGTTCCCACTGCCTTTGGGCAACTCTCTTTTGTTCAAGAACCCTTCTGTAATCCTTGGGGAAGACTTTCTTGAAATGCGACAAAGCAGTTGAAAAATCGTTTACAATCTCGTCTGCGACAGTGGAACCGGTGTAAAGAACGTGCCTGTTCACCAAATTGCTGATGGTAGCAATGTCCTTGTAATCCACCACGGGAACCAAATCAACCATCTCAAGGTTGCAATTATCCCTAAAATCTCCATCTTTGTCGTAAACAAAGGCAAGGCCACCACTCATACCAGCGGCAAAATTACGCCCGGTTTTACCAAGCACCACCACGACACCACCTGTCATATATTCGCAACCGTGATCACCGCAACCTTCGACAACGGTTTTGGCACCACTATTTCTTACGGCAAACCTTTCGCCTGCAATGCCACGAAAATAAGCTTCACCCGCCGTGGCGCCATACAAAGCGACATTGCCAATCAGAATGTTCTTTTCAGGAACAAACTTAGAATCTGGGGATGGAGACACTATGATTTTGCCACCGCTTAACCCCTTACCCACATAATCATTGGCATCACCACGAATTTTCAGAGTCATACCCTTGGTGATAAAAGCCCCAAAACTTTGTCCGGCACTGCCTGAAAATTGCACATTTATGGTATCTTCAGGCAACCCAGGTTCACCATACTTTGCGGTGACAAAGTAGCTTAAAAGGGTTCCGACAGTACGATCTCTATTGGCAATAGGCAGATCAATCTGCACCCTTTCCGCTCTTTCCAAAGCGGGTTTGCTAAGGCTAATTAATTCCCAATCGATTTGTTCCGCAATACGATCTGGTTGCTTTTCCACACATCGAATCGGAACACCAACGGAAACAGGAGGCATTTGAAGCACGGAGGAAAGATCCAGATACTTGCCTTTCCAATGGTCAATCTGCCGCTGTTTCAGAAGATCCATGCGTCCAATAATCTCATCCAAACTGCGGTAACCCAGAGTACTAAGGAACTCACGAACTTCCTCGGCCACAAAGAACAGATAATTGATCACTTGTTCCGGGGTACCATGAAACTGGGCCCTAAGGTATGGGTCTTGGGTTGCGATACCCACAGGGCATGTATTGAGATGACACTTCCTCATCATGATGCAACCCATGGCAATCAACGGAGCCGTTGAAAAACCATATTCCTCTGCACCAAGTAAAGCCGCAATAATCACATCCCTACCGGTTTTTAGCTGACCATCGGTTTGAAGTCGAACACGACCGCGAAGACCATTGCGAACAAGTGTTTGCTGTGTTTCGGCAAGTCCAAGTTCCCAAGGAATACCGGCATGTCTGATACTTGAAAGAGGCGATGCACCAGTCCCGCCGGAATCACCACTAATCAAGACTCTGTCGGCGTAACCTTTTGCAACCCCCGCCGCAATTGTTCCCACACCAACTTCAGCCACCAATTTCACGCTGACTTCCGCATGGGGATTCGCATTCTTCAAATCAAATATCAACTGAGCCAGATCCTCGATGCTGTAGATATCATGGTGTGGTGGAGGTGAAATCAATCCCACGCCGGGAGTGCTGTAACGAGTTTTGGCGATAAAATTATCCACCTTATGCCCGGGCAATTGCCCGCCTTCACCAGGCTTGGCACCTTGAGCCACCTTAATCTGCAATTCAATCGCATTAACCAGATAATTTGAAGTAACCCCAAATCGACCACTCGCAACCTGCTTGATTGCGCTATTTCTGGAGTCCCCGTTTATTTCCTTCTTGAAACGGAGAGGGTCTTCACCACCCTCGCCAGTGTTGCTTCGGCCACCTATACGATTCATCGCAACTGCAAGCGCCTCATGGGCCTCCTTGCTGATCGAACCAAAGCTCATGGCGCCTGTGCAGAATCTCTTAACGATTTCCTTGGCTGATTCCACAAGGTCAAGCGGAATTGGTTTAGGGGCTTTCTTAATATCAAGCATGCCTCTTATCGTGCAAAGCCTTACCTGTTCATCATTTGCAAACTCGGCAAACTCACGATAGGAGGAGTACTCATTTGTATTCACCGAGTATTGCAATTTTTGAATGCTATCGGGGTTCCACATGTGGTATTCGCCACGCCTTCTCCACATGTATTCCCCGCCAATATCCAACTCGGGATCTTCCAAACTTTCCTCAACGGGAAAAGCAAAGTCATGCCTGTAAAGGTATTCCTTGGCAATAACTTCCAGACCTATTCCAGAAATCCTGCTGGGAGTACCGGTGAAGTACTCATCCACCACATCCCTGCTTAAGCCGATAGCTTCAAATATCTGGGCAGCCCGGTAGCTTAACAGCGTACTAATACCCATTTTGCTGAAAATCTTGAGCAAGCCTGCATCAATAGACTTAATGTAATTTTTAATCGCCGAACCAAGGCTTAAAGGTGAACCATTATTGTCCACCATCATGTTATCCGCATTAAGCCCCTCGAATGTTTCAAAAACAAGGTAGGGATTGATTGCGCTGGCACCATAACCAACCAGTAGCGCAAAATGCATTACTTCCCTGGCTTCACCGGTTTCCACGATGATACCACACTTGCCTCGCAAACCACCCCTAAGCAAATGATGATGCACCCCAGCAGTGGCAAGCAACGATGGAACAGGAACATTATCTTTGTCCAATCCGCGATCAGAAAGGATAAGAATTGTTGCTCCGCCCTCAACTGCTGCAGTTGCCTCACTGCGGACTCGTTCCATAGCTTTTCGCAGTCCGTTCGGACCTTCTTTCTTGGAAAAAAGGGTTTTTATTGTTTTTGTTTCAAAACCGGGAAGGTGCGCCCTGCGAATTCTCTCAAGCTCGGAATTAGTAAGGGTTGGCGTTTCAAGGCGAAGCATTCTTGCGTGAAGCGGGCTTTCCCCAAGGAGGTTCACTTCTGCGCCAAGAAGTGATTCTGTACTCATCACCACTTCTTCGCGTATAGCATCAATGGGTGGGTTAGTAACTTGGGCAAACAATTGTTTAAAGTAATTAAACAGTAACTGGCTGCGATCGCTTAACACAGCCAAAGGAATATCTGTTCCCATACTGGAGACAGGCTCTTTCCCATCTTTTGCCATGGGAAGCAAAATCCGATTGATATCTTCCTGGGTAAACCCAAAGGCGTGCTGCCTCTTTAATAAGCTGGTGAACTCCTTCTTTGAATTCTCTTCCACTTCAATGTCGGGAAGTTTTTCCAAAGTAAGTTGGTACTGTTCAATCCACTGAAGATATGGCGATTGCTTTGCAAGCTTATCTTTAACTTCTTCGTCGGTAATGATTTTGCCAGCACTTGTATCCACAAGGAAAATTCGGCCCGGCTGCAATCTCCCCTTGGTAACTATTTTTTCCTGGGGTATTGGAAGTACGCCCGTTTCACTGGCAAGAATTACAGTGCCATCGTTCAACACCGAATATCGACTTGGGCGCAAGCCATTACGATCAAGCATTGCACCAACGAGCGTTCCATCGGAAAAGCACAAATCAGCCGGGCCATCCCATGGCTCCATCAGGCAACTATGGTACTGGTAATAAGCCCTTTTGGCAGATTCCATGTCTGGTTGGCCTTCGTAGGCCTCTGGAACCATCATCGTGATAGCATGGGGCAAAGACCTGCCGGCCTGAATCAGCAATTCCAAACCCTGATCCAGGATTGCAGAATCGCTCAAACCTTCGGATGGCAACGGAACAATATGCTCTATATTTTTACCAAACCGCTCATTTTGCATCATCGCACTGCGAGCTTTAAGCCAGTGCGCATTACCCTGAAGGGTGTTGATTTCCCCATTATGGGCAAGAAAACGGAATGGTTGAGCCAAGGCCCATTGAGGAAACGTGTTGGTGCTGTAGCGACTATGAACAATCGCCAAGGCAGATTCCATCAGAGGATTGCTTAGATCCTGAAAATAGGTAAGCAGTTGATCAGCCTTGAGCATTCCTTTGTAAATAAGAGTCTTGGAACTGCAACTCGCGAAGTAAACGGATGGTTTTTTTCCATCTATGGCGCTGGAAGAAGCCCAGTTTTCAGTTTTTCGCCTGCAAACATAAAGACTGGTTTCCAAGTCTTGGTTCGATTTCCCAGAATCTTTTGCAACAATAAAAGCCTGTTTTAGGGCAGGTTCTTGAGAACGAGCAAGCCAGCCGATTGCATCAGAATTTACCGGGACTTCGCGCCAACCAAGTATTTTTAAACCTTCTTCGTTGGCAAACTTTTCAAATGCCTTTTCAGCATGAGATTGCTCTTTGGCATCCTTGGAAAGGAAGGCAAACGCCACGCCATAAGAACCAGCTTCCGGAAGTTTGATCCCAATTTTTCCAGCGACATCCACAAGAAACTTGTGAGGAACTTGCATAAGGATCCCAGCGCCATCGCCGGTGTCCGGATCACACCCGCAAGCACCACGATGCTGAAGATTAAAAAGAATCTTCAAAGCATCACTGACAATGCCATGACTTTTCTTGCCATGCATGTTTGCAATGAAGCCTACACCGCAGGCATCTTTTTCAAATTTTGGGTCGTATAGGCCTTGGGGTTCCAAAGGAAGTGGAAAAAACTTGTCTGACAATGAGTTATCTGACATCTTCTTAAAACACCCGCAAGCTTAATGAAATTTGGTATCGAAACCAAAATTATTTTAGGAAATCTTGAAGCACTGATGATAATTTCATTCATTTTTTTCAAGAAACAAATCATACACACTTCAAAGGCCAAATTCCTAACCACGCTAAAAACAAAATTTTTGATGAGATGCTATGGTAACTTTTAACGATTCTTGTAATTATTCCAAGAATTCTATTGCTTAGAGCAGCCAAAATCCTCTATGGATGAAGGCTATGGATTTGGTTTTATCACATTCAGGAGAAATCGATGTCGACAGGTAAGTTAGTTAAGCATGATGTTAAGGATTTGAATCTTTCAGGCTTGGGCAAGAAACGCATTCTCTGGGCTGACTCTGATATGCCCGTTCTAGCAAGGGTTCGTGATCGTTTTGCCAAGGAAAAACCCCTTGCTGGACTTCGAATGTCAGCCTGTCTTCATGTGACTGCTGAAACAGCTAATTTGGCCCGTACTTTGCAAGCAGGTGGAGCAGACTTAGTTCTTATTGCATCCAACCCTCTTAGCACCCAAGATGATGTGGCGGCCAGTCTTGTTAAAGATTTTGGTATTTCAACCTTTGCCATCAGAGAAGAAGATAACGACACATATTATAAACATATTGTTGCCGCTCTTGAACATGCTCCAAACGTAACCATGGATGATGGAGCAGACCTTGTTTCCGCCTTGATCTTCATCGCCTTGAACCGGCTGAATGAAGTTCATCCACAAGTCAAGAAATGGGCCGAAACGCTTACAGCGGAAACCCGCAAGAAAACTGTTGAGCAAATTGTTGGCAGTATGGAAGAAACCACCACGGGCGTAAATCGCTTGCGGGCCATGGAAAGAGACGGCGTTCTCCAGTTTCCAGTAATATCGGTTAATGATGCCCAAACTAAGCATTTCTTCGATAATCGTTATGGCACCGGTCAAAGCACTATCGACGGCATCATTCGAGCAACGAATATCCTTCTTGCTGGAAGAAAAGTAGTCGTTTGCGGTTATGGTTGGTGTGGAAAGGGTGTTGCCCTTCGTGCAAGAGGTCAGGGTAGCCAGGTTATCGTAACCGAGGTTGATCCTATTCGCGCATTGGAAGCTGCCATGGATGGTTTTCAGGTAACAACCATGGATCATGCTGCTGCAGAAGGCGATATTTTCATCACCGTAACCGGAAATGCCCATGTTATTCGTGGTGAACACTTCAGCAAAATGAAGTGTGGATCCATGATTTGTAATAGCGGGCATTTCGATGTGGAATTGGAATTGCCAGCCTTGAAGAAACTATCAGAAACCGTTGAAACCGATGTTCGTCCAAATGTGGATTTGTACAAATTCAAGTGCGGCAAGAAAATCTACGTGTTAGGACAGGGAAGACTGGTAAACCTTGCAGCTGCTGAAGGCCACCCACCAAGCGTTATGGACATGAGCTTCGCCACTCAAGCCTTAGCTACCGAGTTCTGCATTAAGAACAAAGGAAAGCTTGGTAAAGTGGTGATCAATGTGCCCGAAGAAGTTGAACGTTATGTTGCAAGTCACAAGCTTGAGTCGATGGGAATTAAGATTGACTCTCTGACTGAATCCCAGAAAAAGTACATGACGGGGTGGGAACACGGAACATAATTTCTTGGTAAGAATAGTTAAAACCATAACCCCGGGTTTGATATCCGGGGTTTTTTAATGATTTCACCTTAAAAACTATTGAAATCTATCAACCAATATGCTGAATTAAAGGAACAATCTTGAACCGGAGCCTGTTTTGCACTTTATTATTCGTTCCATTCCAAATTTATTCACCTTGGGAAATGCCATTTGCGGTTTTTCATCGATAGTAATAGCTTCAAAAATTGATTTCACTAATCCCAACCTTCAATTTTCAACCATTCCCCTGGCATGGTCCGCAAGCATGATTTTTCTGGCCATGCTTTTTGATGTTCTGGATGGCATGTTGGCTAGGCTCGCCAAAGTATCAAGTGATTTTGGAGGTCAATTAGACAGTCTTTGCGATGCGATTAGCTTTGGAGCTGCACCCGCCTTTATAATTTTGAAGTTGGGAACCGACTTGGAAAATCCCGCATTTAGAAATATTCATGCTGGCCTTGCGGGACTATTTATGGCGTGTGCAATCATACGCCTTGCAAAATACAACATTGAAACCCCGGTGGAAACTTCCGCTTTCAAAAGATTCAAGGGACTTCCCTCTCCTGCTGCGGCAGGCTGTGTGGCTACTATCGCACTACTAAAATCATTCGAACCTAGTGACCTTGGCTTATTTCAAAACATTAGTTTTTCAAACTTTATAAACATTTGGTTGATAGCAGGGTCATTTTGTGCAGCTCTTCTCATGGTGTCCCCTTTTTCTTATGCGCACCTGACCAAGCATCTTCTGAAAAAGAAGAATATTCCCTTAATTTTGCTTGGACTTTTTTGTGCAGTTCCAGTTTTCTTATACTCCCCCGCCCTTCTGGCATTCATGGTCTTTTGGATTTATGCTTTAAATGCGCCCAGTCGTCAGGTGCTTCACCTCGCTTTTCGAAGAAATAGCATGGATTCTGCAAGATCTAACCTCGATGAAATTTCTCGCAAGCGATAACAAACCCAATCATGTTCACCGGCATTGTTGAATCCACCGGAATCGTTTTAGCCAATTCTCCGAAAGGAATGGGAAGCTCTTTAGAATTGAATGCCCGAGGATTTTTTGAAAAGGTAAAGATTGGTGGCAGCGTTGCGGTGAATGGGGTTTGCCTTACGTTGGTCAAAAAAAACACCAACAAAGGTTATTTTGATGTGAGCCCGGAAACCCTTTCAAAAACAAACCTCTTTTCCTTAAAAACCGGGCAATTAATTAATCTGGAAAGACCTGTAAATGCGCTTACAGATTTTAGCGGTCATTTCGTGCAGGGTCATGTTGATTGCACCTGCGAACTGTTAGAAGTTTACACTGTGGGTGAATGGAAGGTTTACTGGTTTGAAATACCCAAAAACATAAAAAACTTCCTGGTTGCAAAAGGTTCCGTTTGCATTGATGGAGTAAGCCTCACGGTGGCAGAATTAAAACCAAGGAAATTCAGTGTGGCCCTGATTCCACACACTTTGGAAATAACCACCCTTCGATTAAAGCAACCAGGGGATATCTTGAATATTGAAGCGGACATGCTCGCAAAATATGCATACAACGCCTGCCTTCCCTACATAAAGAAAACTAAATCATAATGATGCAAGAACTTCCAGCAAGACAAACCCAGTCCTATCTTTCCAATCTTTTAAGATCCAGGAATATTTGGCCAAAAAATAAACTTGGTCAAAACTTTCTAATCGACCTTAATCTAATGGGACTTGTCATTCAGGCGGCAGAATTAACTCCTGAAGATGTGGTGCTTGAGGTTGGCAGCGGCACTGGCAGTCTAACCAATATGCTCCTTGCAAATGCCAGGTCTGTTATCAGTGTTGAGGTGGACCCTAATTTCCAAAGACTTACGGAAGAGTCGGTGCTTCACCACCCCAATTTTACTTTAATAAAATCGGATGTTTTAAAAGGCAAAAACCAGATTCAACCAATAGTCATTGATACTATTCATAAGCGTCTGAAGGAATCCAACACCGCGAAATTCAAACTGGTTGCAAATCTACCTTATGCAGTGGCAACTCCGGTGATTTCAAACCTTATGATTGGCGATTTGGTTCCCGAAAGAATCGTGGGTATGGTCCAATACGAAATCGCTGAGAAATTTATCAGTCAGCCCGGTTCAAAGGAATACGGGGCACTGGCCGTTCTGGCCCAAAGCTTATCCAGAATCGAAATCGTAAGAAAAATTCCCCCCTCCGCATTCTGGCCAAGGCCAAAAGTTGATTCTGCAATCATTCGTATTCAACCGGACAACCAACTCAGGGAGAAATTGGATTTCCCCACCCCGGCAGGCATAACAGGGGTACAGGTTTTCAGATTTTTTCTTAGAGATCTTTATGCTCATCGAAGAAAAAATCTTCGTGGCGCAATTTTATCCATGCAAGATAATGCATGGACAAAAGAAGAAGTTGACCAAAAGCTTTTTAAGCTAAATATTCCGGGAAATGAAAGAGCTGAAGTTCTGTCAATTGAACAACATCAATCCCTTTGCAAAGAATTCATGGCTGGGCATGAACAGATCAAGCATCCGGACTGATTCTGAGTTGCCGGATTTTTAAATGAATTTTTTGAAGGCAATTGGTTGTTTCATTCTCATTCTTAGTGGATGCCGCTTCCTTAAGTTTGACTGCCTCTTGATTAAGCTCTGATGAAATATCAATAAATGATTTTTTTTGGTTTTCCGGGATATCCGAGGTTTTGGATATCAGTCGTGAAGTCTGTTCCAGACTTTTTGCTGCATCCTCCAAGCCTTTCCAATTGTTGACAAAAAACGCTTCCGTGGCAAAGGAAGCCTGATTTCTCGCACGATCCATCAATTCAGGGAAAGCAGGTATTGGGGCAGATTCGGGAAGAATTTGAACAGATGCGGCTTTTTCAGGCGTCGCCTGACAGCCAATCAAGGCAAACATTAAGAAGTAACTTAAAAATCTCATCTGATGAAACCCTTAGTATAAGGGTATTCTACCATCTTCCATTGGGGCCGTAAGTTTCTATGTAAGTTTTTGGCGCATAATTTTGACTACCTTCAGGCAAAGCAATTAAATCCCTACCCCTGCGCTTTTGTTCATCAATATTGTAAGAAGGATTATCAATTTGCTCGGGATGTTCGCGGTGATACCTTGGCCCTTCAACATTTCTACACCCGGAAATTAGGGCAAAAAACACGAGAATTGCAATTTTTGATCTCATATCTTTACCTATCCTACCCATTTGGCCCTTAAGGTATTCTTAAGAAGTCCGGCATAATAACAGTCCTATAATTAATCGTAAAAATATTAACAATACTTTAGAGCTAGCGAACCTAACTCCTTTTCCTAAAATATTTAAAGGTAAAAATTGAAACCTAATAATCAAAAATATGGCACCCGCCAAAACTGCAGACCCTGATGACTTTTTTGCGGACTCCAGAATGTCCTTTGGAGATCACATAGAAGACCTTCGGTCTCATCTCCTAAAGGCTTTCAAGGGATTTGCGATTGCTTTCGTTTTCAGTTTTTTTATTGGGAAGTATGTCGTAGATTTTATCACCCAGCCCGTAAAAACCGAATTAAAGAAATTTTATGACCGGAAGCTGGAAAAGCTGAAACTTGATATTGAACAAAACAGGGATCTTTCCCTTCAACCTCTTAATAAACCGACCGAATTTAGCAGGTTAATCTTCTCACGAAAACAGTTAGAATCTTTGCTTAAAGGCGAACAATCTGACACTATCAGTAAGCAAACCCCACCAAGCAAGGAAGATTTAGAAACCGGCAATGTCGTGTCTTTATGGGTTTCTCACGCAGAACCCCTAACTGAATCGGTTTTAATGGGAGAGGCATTCCGAAGAATTGGCGATTTTGACTCCATGAGCACACTGAGTATTCAAGAAGGCTTCATGGTGTTTTTTAAAGTTTGTCTCGTTACGGGAATAGTCCTAGGAAGTCCATGGATCTTTTGGCAAATATGGGCATTTGTGGCGGTGGGGCTTTACCCTCATGAGAAAAAACTTGTCCATGTTTATTTGCCATTCAGCCTGTTTCTTTTTCTACTTGGTGTTTTCATATGTGAGTTTTTTGTCATACCCAAAGCTATTGAAGCACTTTTGTGGTTCAATGAATTAATGGACTTAAAGCCCGATCTGCGCTTAAATGAATGGCTTGGATTCGCAATTTTTATGCCGTTGGTGTTTGGTGTGTCTTTTCAAACCCCGTTGGTGATGCTTTTTGTTGAAAGACTTGGAATCATGGGCGTGGAAACATTCCAAAATTCCCGCAGATATGCTTGGTTTGGAATGGCTGTATTTGCGGCACTAATAACCCCATCCACCGATGCTTTCAGCATGCTATTTCTTTGGGTACCCATGAGCCTTTTGTGGGAATTGGGTATCGTCATGTGCAAACTTTCGCCTTCAAGGCCAGATTATGGCATCGAAATGCCTGATGAAGATGAAGTAGTGGGCGTATAATTTATTTCCCCACAACAGTTCAAACAATGAAAACTAAACCAGGGAAAGTGATATTTATTGGAGCGGGTCCGGGAAATCCGGACTTAATAACCATCAAAGGAGCAAAGGAACTAAAAACCTGCGATCTTGTGATTTATGACAGATTGGTATCGCCAGAAATCCTGGAAATTATCCCAAAAACAACCGCCGTTCGATGCGCGGAAGAAATGCCGGGCTGCCATCCGGAAAGAATTGAATCCATTGTAAAAATCATGGTTGAAAGCAGTTTGCAAGGATTGAAGGTTGCCAGATTAAAAGGTGGTGACCCCCTTCTATTTGGAAGAGGCCAGGAAGAGATAGATCCCCTGGTTCAAAAAAATATTCCCTTCGAAATTATCCCCGGTGTAACTGCCGCATTGGGCGCTTCCGCATACTCGGGTTTTCCGCTCACAGATCGTGACTTGTCCAGTGCCGTTGCTTTTATAACAGGCCACGAAAAGGCCGGAAAAGCAAACAGCATGCTCGATTGGGCAAATCTGGCACATTTTAAAGGCAGCTTGGTCTTTTACATGGGTGTCAAGCGAGCATCTGTCATTCAAGAAAACCTGATTTTTCATGGCCGCTCCCCGGAAACGCCACTGGCGATCATTAGCAACGCTACATCCCCCAATCAAAAATCCTACTTTTCAAAACTGGCAGATTTATCAGCTACGATCCAAGCCAACTGCATTAATCCCCCATCACTTATTGTTGTGGGTGAAGTGGCCGGCAAATTAGGAAGCTGGAACTGGGCCAGCCAACTTCCCCTAGCTGGGGCAAGAATTTTAATTGCCAGACCAATGGGCCAAGAATCCGAATTAACCCAAGACCTTAGAGACTTGGGAGCGGATGTGAAAAGCTTGCATAGCATGGAAATTGTTGATCCACCGTCTTGGCAAATCCTGGATGAGGCAATTAGCCAGTTGGATGATTTCAGCTTTATTGTTTTCACAAGTGTGAATGGTGTAAGAAAATTTGTGCAACGTTTAACCTTTTTGGGTAAAGACCTCAGGGCCCTTGGGAAAACTAAAATCGCCTGCATTGGGGAAGTAACTGCCCTGGAGTTGGAAGCATATCATCTTAAGGCGGATTTGATTCCCAAAGTTTTCAACTCGGATTCACTAACAAAGCACCTTGCGCCTCTGGTTCAGGGTAAAAAAGTTCTTTTAGCCAGGGCTATGGAGGGGAAAGAAAGTTTGCGCTTGGATCTTTCAAAAGTATCCAATGTCGTCGATGCGCCTTGCTACGCTCAAAAAAAAACCAACGAAGAATATCTTGCCACATTTGGCAGTATGATTTCGGAAGAAAAATTTGACTACGTATTTGCAACGAGCCCAAATATTGCCAAGCTTTTAATTCCCATTATTCCCAGTAATTTGGCTACCACAAAAATTGTGTCTATCAGCCCCCTCACAGATTCGGAATTTGAGGCAAAAGGATTTAAAAACAGGATCACTTCCGAAGTATTTACAACGAATGGAATGATTGAAGTGACAATAAAAGATTGGAAATTGAAGAAGAAATAGGATTTACGCAATATCTCTGAAAGCATCAAAAGCTAAGAGTAATACCGCCACACTGGAAAGAATTGCCAAAATATCAACTGCCACGCTGGAACGGCCAAACGGAATCTGAATTGCCAAATCCAACACAAACAACAGCAGAACGATGCCTGCTGCACCCATGGAACTCCAACAAAGCCACTTCTCCATAGGAAGCAATCCCTTACTTACATTCGATTCAAAAACTAAACCGGCAATAAGCCATACGGATCAACAATATTACCTTATAAAATGCACAAGTTGTTGGCAGAAGTAAACTTAAATAACCAAGAAATGATAATTATTATTCGTTTTATTCCGTCTGAGAAAACATTTCGGCAAAAAATCAAACAGTTGTATATTCCGGGAAGGGCTTTGAGGCTTCCACCACAATGCTTGTAAGCCTGTCCACTAGTCGCCTCAAATCAAGAATTTCTTCTTCGGAAAGCTTTGCCAATAACTCTTTTACAAAACTAACCCTTGCGGATTGATAATTCTCAAACGCTTTATTCCCAGGTTCGGTCAGAGCAACATCGATTTTTCGTTTATCAGCAGGGTTAATTCGACAGGAAATCAACGGAATATCACGATTTTCAAGAGATCGAATAATTCTGGACATTTGTGCGGGTAAAACACCGAGCAATTTTTGAATATCTCCAACATTCATGAAATCCTTGTGCCTCAAATGGCATAAAGTCAAAAATTCCATTTCCTTGAGGCCGTTGTTTCGCCTTTTGGATCTTGGTTGAGCCAGGCTAATCTGATTGTTCAGATCAACAATCTGCTGCGCCAACACCCCAAGGCCCAATTGATCGTTATTAAAATGCATGACAAAACCTGATAAAAAATAATCGCCTTAAAAACAACTTTGCGAATGTAAACTAATACTACCAACCATGTCAATTTGGTTTGAGTGAGCAATTTGGCTAATTTTAATAAAAACAGCCGATTCTTAGGATTAGGCTGGTTATTCCAATTATAGGAATTCATGTATCAAGGGTTTTGAAGCCTTTCCGTTGTTCGGGAAAAGGCAGTTTTGGATTCGTATTGCCCATTTTTTCAGATTTTTGCTAACTTCTCAACCTGATTGATCTTTTGAAAGCCAAGGACGGCAACATGAAGAATTTTGTTAGGGCCCTTAGATACGCATGGCCATATCGTGGAAGACTTTGTCTTTCCATAGTTTTTGCGGTTTGCGCCGCACTTTTATGGGGCATGAATTTCACATCTATTTATCCAGTCTTAAAACTTTTGCATACCGACCAAAGTATGCATGAATGGATCGATGGTTGTGTAACTTCCATGCAAAAAGAGTTACAGCAGATCGAAAAGCTTTCGGATGCTCTCACAGAAAAAGGAAAGCAGCTTGAAGAACTACCCCAAAATAAATTCAACGAACAGTTACGAAGGGAAAATACTCACGCCCTGGTGAAAGTTGAAAGCAAGCTTGTTGCAGCCCGAAAAAAGATGGATTGGTATCTTATTGGCAAAAAATACATCTATTCGTGGTTACCGAAGGATCCATTCACCACACTTGGTTATGTGCTTGGTTTTGTGATGATTGGTGTTGTTTTCAAATGTGTATTTGAATTTTTCCAGGAATCTCTTGTTGGCAGTGTCGTAAACCTGACACTGTATGACCTGAGAAATCGTTTTTACAGAAATATTGTCCACCTGGATGTTGATCAATTTGGCGAACAAGGCACCAGTGAATTGATGGCACGATTCACAAACGACATGGAATCTGTCGGCACTGGTATTAAAACCTTGTTTGGAAAAGTCATTGCAGAACCACTTAGGGCGATTAGCTGCATCATCTTTGCTGCGTTTATCAGCTGGCAGCTAACTCTAATGTTTCTGGTATTGGTCCCAGTTGCAGCATTCATTCTTGGAAAAATTGGCCGCCTGATGAAACAGGCAACCCGCAAGTTATTAGAAAGAATGTCCAGTATTTACAAAATTCTTCAGGAAACGTTTCTAGGCATCAAGGTGGTAAAGTCTTATACCATGGAACCCTATGAAAGAAGGCGCTTTCGGGGCGCCACTTTTGACTATTACAAAAAATCCATGATCGTGGTGAATATTGATGCTGCTTCAGGCCCGATTATTGAAGTTTTGGGAATGGCTGCGGTTGTAGGAGCTTTATTGGCTGGCTCGTATCTGGTCCTTAAACAAGAAACCATGCTTTTTGGCATGAGAATGAGCCAATACCCCATCGAACCTGAAACCCTTCTTCAGTTGTACGTACTACTTGCCGCAGTTGCCGATCCTGTAAGGAAACTATCCAGTGTATTCACAAAAATTCAATCAGGCTGCGCCGCCTCTGACCGAATTTTCTATTTCATGGATAAGACTCCAAAGGTAACTCCAAACATTGATGGCCCCAGATTGTCCAAAAAAGACGACAAACTTGTTGTTGAACAAACGAGCAACAAAGCCATTCAAACCTCAGGCTTAAATACTAATGGGCCAGTTCTGGAATTTCGCAATGTTTGTTTCAGTTACGACCGTGAACGCCCATTGATTTCGAATTTGAATCTTTCAATCTTCCAAGGAGAAACGATTGCCATCCTTGGTCATAATGGTTCTGGAAAAAGCACATTAATGGGAATGATTCCCAGATTTTACGACCCTGATCACGGCAGTATTCTTCTGGACGGCGAGGATCTTAGAAAAATCAACCTGCGTTCTCTAAGGCAAAATATTGGTGTGGTAACCCAGGATACCGTTCTTTTCGATGACAGCATTTACAACAATATAGCCTACGGAACACGCGGTGCTTCGAGGTCTGCGGTTGAAAATGCGGCAAAAAAAGCATTTGCCCATGATTTCATAACAAAACTTCCAAAAGGATACGACACTCCCGTTGGTGAAGCGGGCAACAAGCTATCAGGAGGCCAAAAACAAAGAATAGCTTTGGCACGGGCGATCCTTAGAAATCCTCCTATTTTGATCTTGGATGAATTTACCAGCCAGTCTGATCCGGAAAGCGAAGCACTCATTCACAAAGTTATGCGTGAATTCTTGAAGGGCAGAACCTCTTTTGTGATCACACATCGATTACACACGCTGGAAATCGCATCAAGGATCATGGTTCTTGAATCTGGAACCATAACAGCTCTGGGAACTCATAAGGAATTACTGGCCACATCACCCGCTTATCAAAGATTGCATGACGCTCATGGCCAACGACTTTCGGCTTGAAACCAAAGCCTTAATTTTTACTGAAAACTCCCCCGTTTTTAAAATCCTCGTGGGAGTTATCCTTTTAGCTACAACTTATTTTTCACTTTTCCATCACCTTTCCGAAAGGGATTTTTGGAGCAGCCACGAAGCCAGGGCTGCTATGGATGCAGCCAGCATTTTAGAAGACAACAATTTTCTAAGCCCGAAGCTTTATGATGGGCAAAAAGAATTACAAAAGCCCCCCCTTTATTATTGGATAATAGCATTCATTTCTTGGCTGCGAGACACCACCCCGGACACAACTTCGGTAAGACTGCCCAGCGCCATATCAGCCCTTCTCACAACTTGCTTGGTCTGTTGGTATTTAATAACCCGAGGAAATATCAGAGAAGCAGTCTTTTGCTTTATATTCTTTTTAACTTGCCAGCACTTCGTGTGGGCATCACGCATTGGCAGAACAGATATGCTTTTAACTTTACTGATTACCATCATGGCAATCAGTATAGAATTCTCCAAAAACCAACAACACAACCAACACCTTTGGATGACATTAAGCAGCATATCACTGTATTTGGCAATTCTATGCAAAGGATTGATCGGTTTAGTTTTGGGAACAGGAATTACCCTGGGAATTTTAGCTTTACAAGCCTGTAAATCCGACCCAAACAATCGTATCAAATCATTTTTTAAAAAAGTTAATGACTCGCGAATCATGTTTTACTGGTCTATAACATTGCTATTAGCATCAACGACTTTTTACATAATCGATGTATACGCCGAGGGAGAATTTCTAAAAACTTTTCTGGGATACCATCATTTCACCCGCGCCCTGGGCAATGGCACTCTAAGATCACACCCAATTTGGTATTACTTTTTTCTATCATCCATCGATTTCCTTCCCTGGACCCCTTTGATTATTTTTCTTGCACTACTAGCATTAAAATCAAAAATCATATCTGAAACCGCACAAATAGGCGCGATTTGGTTTGCAATGGTTTTCACCATTCTGTCTTTGGCTTCGTACAAAAGATCGGATTACCTGCTTCCAGCGTACCCTGGCTTGGCAATTTTTTTTTCTTGCGGATTAAACGATTATCTAACCCAGCTTGAAATAAAAAAAAGAACGGCATTAATTAAAATCTTCCTGATAATTCCACCCGTTTTATCATCCATAGGATGGCTTATCTACATGGACCATTATTTGCCATCCGTTGAACCTTTCAGGGAATTTCGCACCCCAGCGGCCCTAATAAGGGATTTTACAAAGGAAGAACTAGTCTTTTTCAATATCGAACTACATTCACTCGCTTTTCATTGCGGAAAACCAATCAAAACCGTTGTAGGACACAAGGATTTTTCTTCCTGCACAACTGACAGGGACAACATTTTTGTAATAACCACCCCGAAGGACTTTAGAGAATTATCCTCCTCGCATGACAATTGGAAAAAAGTTATCTTATTTCAACGAGAAGAGACTGAATTTTCCCGACCTTTTGTTTTTGCAAAATTCACTAAATTTGGAAGTCCGGATGTCACCGCAAAACCAAACGCAATGCACTCTGCCTCCGCTAAATAATCATTTGCATATTTACCTGATTTGCCCTGCAACTGATTTAAATGAATTAGAAAGCTCCCTTCGCCAATGGGCTAATGTTGCCAAAACCCTTCCTATAAAAATCACAGTACACCCAATGCTCCCAAAACAACCAGACACAAAATGCCCATTAAATTTAACCAAATTTGAAGATGGTTATTTCAAAGTGGAACCACCAAAAACACCAAATAAACCGGAAGACTTTATCCCGGACATCCGGGAACCAGAAAAAACAGCAGTAATCCTCAGCCCTGCAGCACCAATTTTTGCAAAAACAGGGACTGTTCAAAAACTTCTCAAAACTCTCAACCTGTGTCACATAGCTGGCCTTAAAAGAAAATATTTAAATTACCCTCTTTGGCAACAAACTTTTCATTTCTTAAAAGCTGTTGTAATACGAGTACTATTTTGTATTCCCACCAGCCAATTGTCAGGGCCAAAAAGTTTCAGGGAAATCTTCAAAAACTGGCTTTGCAGATTTATTTTTGGAATTCGTTACGAAGACCCGTCATTTCCCTTTTTAGCATTAAGAGCATCAGTCCTGGAAAGGTGCTGGCCGAGTTCAAACTCTTCGTTTCTGGCCACAGAAATTATGGCAAAAGCAAATTTCCTGGGTTATTTGTTTGCGGAAGAGGAAATTTGGCCTACAGATCACAACAATACATCTTTCAAAACGTTCAAAGGTGAAGACTTATCCGCTTGGCTGGGAGATTTCTGGAAAACTTGCCGTTACCCTTGTTTTGTTCCTAAAAAGCACCAAACCGAGTCATCTGGTGAAGTTTCGGTACTTTAAGACGTTAAACTTCATGATATTTATGTTTTTTTCACACCAGAACCTTGACGGTTCTTTCAGTTCGCTTAGGATTGTAATCATGCCGAAGTGGCGGAACTGGCAGACGCGCTAGCTTCAGGAGCTAGTTCCCGTTAGGGAGTGGAGGTTCGAGTCCTCTCTTCGGCACTTTTTAATGAACTTGGATACCGACTTAAGCATTCAATTATCTACTTTTTAAAATTCTCTCAAGATTCCCTCGCACATCATCACCCTTTTTCATTGCAATAAAACTGTTAGAGAATTTCAAAAGCTCCTCACGATTCACTTTGTTTAAAATATTGCATATTGGCTTATATTTCTGAACAGAAACACTGATGGTATCAATACCCATGGATGCAAGAAATAGAGCACCCAGTGGCTCTGAAGCAAATTCGCCGCAAACTGTCATAGTTTTTCCAGCTTCATGTGCGTAATGGATCGCAGACTGCACCAACCTTAAAAAACCAGGATGCAGGTGGTCATTCAACACGTTCTGGTTTTCCTCATTTCGGTCAATACCTACAACGGAAGCGAACAAGTCATTGGTACCAAGTGCCAGAAAATCAACACTCTCAGACCAGAAAGGGATCATGGGTATCGCCGCAGCGGTTTCAATCATTAGCCCTAAAGGTATATTCTGAATAAAATCTATTTTTTCTTGAACCAGGGACTCCCTAGCCTCTTGATACATTTTTAGCACTAAATCCATAACTTCGGTGGATGCGACTAGCGGAATCAATATTTTCGGGTTTCCATCCACCCCGGCTCGCATAATTGCCCTGAGTTGCTCCATGAATAACTTTTGCAAAGGAGCCGACTCCAAGACCCTTCTCCAATCGTAAGCACGTGAAGCAGTCCCTCCAACATCCGAAAATGAAGCGACCTTATCAGGCCGCAAATCAAATGTTCGAATGGTCGTGTTTTTGCCGTTCATACTTTTCAAAAGCTTGCTATAGACCTCAACTTGTTCTTCTTCTGTTGGAACGGTTCTCCTAGCCAAGAGCATAAACTCGCTTCTAAACAAGCCAACTCCCGCAACACCTAGATTGATGGCGGAGGGTACTTCCCAAAGAAGGTTGATATTAACCAATACCCTAGGCGGGATATCACAGGCAACAGGGGCTGCGAATTCAACTACATCCTCTGCAACAATTTTGGTTACTTCAGCAATCGTTTCATCTGTGGGGTTAATAAGAACATTGGAATTTGGCCCGGCAACCAAAACGGTCTGCCCCGGAGTCAACAAAGCATCAAAACCGGTTGGAATTTGCACCATGGGAATTGAGAGCGCTCGGGCTAGAATCGCAGCGTGACATTCTGGACCGCCTTTTTCAACAATTACCCCTGCAAGCTTTTCCGGGCTAACCGCAAAAAGCTCCATCACGGACGCTTCCTTGCAAACCAAAACCACCCTGTCGCCGTGTCTGTTGGTGTTTTTTACCGGCTTGAGGTTCCACATTATCCTTAAAAAAACATCTTTAAGATCAAAGCTTCGTTCTTGAAAAAATGGTGTTTTGATTTTCTGAAAGGCCTCAAGATACTTATCCAAAGTCGCAACAACCGCATTTTCTGCGCTAAGGCCCTCCTTCAGCTTTAGAAATAGGTCTTTTTCTATGGTTCTATCCCTTAGGATCATAAGTTGTGCATCCAAAATAGCACCATGATCCTGTCCAAGAAGCTGGGCAATCCTTTTGCTCATGCCAGCCATTTCAAGTCTGGCCTGGTCCATAGCCATTAAAAGGCGAGACTTTTCTTCTTCCTCGCCTCCAGGAGCAGCACTTTTGTTATTTCTCCATTGATCCAAATCATCAAGGGCAAACGTTCTGCCCAAACCAATTCCAGGGCTTAAAACTACCGCGCCAAGGGTTTTATTTTCCAAGATAGTGTCATTTAACGAGGGGGCGGATTTACCCTGAGTTTCCTTTGCCAATTCAAGCAATATTTTGGCATCCAACGCAATCGTTGAAATTTGTCCAGCTACTGCCACCAAAGTTCTTGTTTCATTTATCGAAAAGGACCTGTTTTCTTTGGTCTGCAGAACTAAAACACCGATTAAAGCCCCAGCTTTGACCAGAGGAACACCCAAAAAAGAATGAAAAGGGTCTTCGCCAGCCTCTGGGAAATATTTAAACCTAGGATGAGAGAACGCATCTTCAACCATCACAGGTTTAAAGGATTGTGCCACCAAGCCTACTAATCCTTCTGTAATGGAAAGCCTGACCAACCCTACACTTTCGGCCTTTAAACCAACAGTAGCCCCAAGGATTAATTCCGAGTTACCTGGTTCATAAAAATAAACCGAGCAAACATCCGTTTGAAAACGACGAGCAATTAGGTCGACAATATTATCCAGAGTTTCCCTTGGTTCCCTGGAATCGGAAACAAGAGTACTTGCTTCTTCCAAGGTTAAAAGCAATGCATCGTGAATTTCGCTGCTAGGTATCTTTGAAGGCAAACTTAAATCTTTCGCCTTTTTGACAATCATCAGAATCTCCCCCTGTGAAGTCTAAATAGACTCATCGGGAGAGGAACAGAATTATTAATAAATATATTATCGTTAGCTTTGAGGAATTTTGCAACACTTTGGGTTGCAAGGAGGCCCGGAAATATCACAAAGGCTCCCATTTTCCACTTTTATACTACCAGGCAAAGACCATTTCTTTTGCAGTTTTTTACCTTCACAAGAAGGGCACTTGGCAATTTCACCAGGGAAAACAAGAATCTCAAATTCATTTTGGCAAGATTTGCATGCAAATTCATACAAAGGCATCTTAGCTCCCCTAGGTTCTTTTTTTTCTCATGGCCTGGCTTGTTCGGATCAGAAACTCATTTTCCTGAGCAGTTAGGCTTTCTTTTCCAAACACCGAAATCTTTTTTAATATTTCATCCAACTTTTCGTTTTCATTAAATTCAAAGTTAATTCCAGATTCCAAAACCTGGTTGCGAGTGTCTCCTGAAGGTTTGTAAATTTTTAACCTCGGACCAGTCCATTGCTTCCAAAGTTTCAAAGGGTTAAAAGATGATAAAGTCCAGGAGAATTTATAATAAGCCAAGCCAAATGCTGCTCCGGCGAGATGAACTTCCCCGGCGATATTTTTTTGGGAACCGGAAAACAAATTCAATGCATCAACAGCAATAAGAATGATTGTCAGCAACCAAACTTGCATTGGAATCACAAACATAAATAAAACTGTGCGTCTGGGAAACCAGCACGCATACAACACCATTACAGCGGTTACGCCACCAGAGGCCCCCAGGCAAACTGCTCCTCTTCCATGCAATCCCAGAAAAGAACATCCAACAAAAATCAATCCACCAAAAACAATACTTACCAGATAAAAGGTTAAAAACTCAATCGGTTGAAGACATTCTTCGATTTCCCTTCCAAACCACCACAACATTAACATGTTAAAAATAATGTGGAATGGTTCCGATACGCTATGAATAAAACCATAAGAAATTAACCGCCAAACTTCTCCCTGGAGAATCAGTTGGGGCTCAAGAATTAAATAATCAGTCAAACTTCTTTCTGTTTTACCTACTCCATTACGAAATAATATTTGAAGAACGAATAGAGCAACACAAATTCCAATGATCCATTTACAGGCATTAAAACCCTTGCTGAATCCATGGAAGGAGAAACCTTCCTCTTCCTGATAATAATTTCTGTCGTATATGCTCATAAAATTCAATCAAGGCGTAGTTCACTTTAGATGCATGATATCTTATCATTCTTAGGAAGGTAGAAGGATTTATAAATCGCGAATATGAGCTTTAAATCATAAATTTTTCAGGAACATGAATAAAAATGACTCCCGCAATAAAAGTTACTGATATTAAAAATGGAATTTGCGCGGTGATTTCAGAAAATGATCAGAGTTCATTGGTTGATCAGATTAAATCTGCGAGTAATGCCGGGGCGGATCTTGTTGAATTGAGAATGATTTTCTAAAGTCTGACTATAACTTGAAAACCATTCTTGAATCATGCCATATACCGTGTCTTGTAACCATACGAAGAAAAAAAGATGGCGGCGAATGGAGTGGTCCTGAAGATCATCGTATTGATCTACTTCAACAAGCCTGTGATCTTGGTGCTGCCGCGGTTGATATTGAAGAAGATGTTTTCAATAAAATCAGTAAATCAGCTAAAACAATTCATTTGCTTTCATATCACAATTTCAATGAAACACCGGGCAACTTAGAAGATTTATTCCAAAGGTTCCGGGATTTAAATCCCGATATGATCAAAATTGCTTGTAAATCAAATACATTTCAAGATTGGCTTAACCTCTTTAAACTCTACAAATTAAACGGCCCTAAAAAAATTCTTTTTGGTATGGGCACCAAAGGCTTTCCAAGCAGGATTCTTTCTTTACAAGAAGGCGCCCCATGGATGTACGCGACACATTCATTGAATCAGCCAAATGCACCGGGAATTCCGACACTAAATAAGATTAATAGACTTTATTCCCTAAAAACTCTCTCCGAAAAGACAAAAATATATGGTGTGGTTGGAGATCCGATATCTCAAAGCATCAGTCCTGATATCCATAACATAGCCTTTCGCCATGCAAGGTTTGATGGTATTTATCTACCTTTTCACGTCAGCAAATCCGAATACAAAGATTTTCTTGATCAAATACCAAATATCCGGTTGGAAGGTTTAAGCGTCACTATTCCCCACAAAGAAGAATCGGCGGCGCGTTCCTCCATAAAATCCAACATGGTTGAAAGAATTGGTGCGGCCAACACCCTAATTCACTCGCAAAACGGCTACCATGCAGAAAACACAGATGCTCTTGCTATAGTTTCCGCATTAAAGCATCAACTGGGAAATGACTTATCAAATATTCCTGTATTAATCCTGGGTGCAGGAGGCGCGGGAAGAGCAGGTGCCTATGCCCTCAAAGAAGCGGGCTGTGATGTATTCGTCACAAATCGATCTCATGAAAGGTCGGAGGCTCTCGCAAGGGAAATGTCGTTGAAAATAATTCCTTGGGAAGATCGCCATCAGTTTTCAAAAGGCATTCTACTTCAATGTACTTCTCTTGGTATGCACCCAAACCCGAATGAATCTGCCTGGAACGAAAAGCGTTTTACACCGGAACATATTGCGTTTGACACCGTTTACAATCCGCTTGAAACCAAATTTTTATTGGATGCAAAAAAAGCAAGTGCAAAAACCATTCCAGGTATCGAAATGTTTGTCCATCAGGCTGCTGCGCAGTTTTACTTTTTTACTGGTTTGAACGCCCCTTTGGATATAATTCGGGAAACAGCTTTATCGGCATTAAGGGATAAATAATTGTGGGCCTGACAACTTTTTCAAAACATTTGTTCTTGATAGGCCCACGGGGGAGTGGAAAATCAGCGGTTGGCGCTCAATTGAGCAAACTATTAGAAATGGATTTTGTGGATTCGGATCCTTATTTAGAAACAAAATTTCAAAGAAAAATACCTGATATCTTTCAATCTGAAGGCGAAACTAAATTCAGGGAAATGGAATCTTCGATTTTAAAAGAAATATCTAATCTACCACCAAAAGTGGTGGCGACAGGTGGTGGAGTTATCTTGGCTGAATCAAATCGGGAATTGCTGAAACGAAACGGTTTCTGTGTATGGCTGAAAACTTCGGAAAATCTTTTACTTGAAAGGCTATGGACTGACCAAAATAGGGGAGTAAACCGACCTGCCCTAACCAATCAAAATGAACCAGGCTCAAAAGAGTCCCTAAAAGCTGAAATTAAAACCATATTGGAAAAGCGTGAGCCACTTTATGAAATTACCGCACATTTAATCATTGAAACTGATGGCAAGAAACCTCATGAATTAGCGGAGATGATAGCTGCCAATATCTATAGAAAGCTGCTTGCACCATGACCGTTCCGATAATCGTTTGGATGATACTTGTTTTTTGCATGGGCGCAAGTGTTGGCAGCTTCATGAATGTATGCATTTACAGACTTCCCTTGGAAAAAAGTGTTTTCTGGCCGGGTTCTCATTGTGGTTCTTGCATTCAACCCATCCATTGGAAGGACAATATACCCATCCTTGGATATTTGATATTGGGCGGGAAATGTCGCAAATGCAATTCCTCCTATTCAATCCGTTACATGCTTGTGGAACTTGCCATGGGCTTGATATTTTCTGGTGTTTTTTATCTGAATACTTTGGGCAACCTGCTGGACTTTGATTTTGTTCAAAATCAAAAATGGCAAATATCGCATGGAGTAATTCCCTGGCAAATTTGGGTCATGTTCATTTCGCAATCAGTTGTAATTTCATTATTAATTACCGCCTCCTTAACTGACATCGATTGCATGGAAATACCATTAGGAATAACGATAACTGGCACTATTTGGGGTTTGGTTTTTTCAACTCTTCAACCATGGCCTTTTCCGGAAAATATTTCAAATTTTCTAGATGATTTTTCTAGAACCAAGGATTGGCCATTAAACCCACTGCTTCCAAGAGGGGCAACTCCCTGGCCACCATGGTTTCCAATGGATAATTTTCCGGACCAGCCTTGGCTAAAAGGGTTATTACAGGGAATTATCGGAGCTTTGGCAGGAACTTTTCTGGTGAGAATTGTACGTTTCACTTTTGGTTTGGGACGTGGAATGGAAGGTATGGGCCTGGGGGATGCAGACTTAATGATGATGGTTGGGGCTTTCTGGGGATGGCAGCTTGTAGTCGTTGCATTTTTTCTATCCGTTTTACCTGCTTTTTTCTTTGGATTACTGCAACTTTTTTTCAAGGGTGAACAGGCTTTTCCCTTCGGGCCTTCCCTGGCCATATCATCCATCGTTTGCTTTTATGCATGGCCCTATCTTACGAAACTAACTCAAATCTATTTTTTTGAGCCACTGATTTTATTTTTTTTAAGTACATTTGGGGTAATATCCCTGTTTTTAATAAGTCTGATACTGCGATTCTTGAGACCAATTGATAAATCAAATATTAGCTGATAAAAACTTATTATCCCAATCGGATCAACGGGGACTTCATGGCATATAGCGGAAAGCTTTTCAATTTTTTCATAACACCAATCATATGGTGTTTTCTGCTTTTTATTCTCGTGATCATTTACAAACCGGATTTGGTGTGGAAAAAAACCTCAACCGAAAAGGCTAAAAAAGCAGAAGAATCAGTTTGGGTTACAACATCAAAGGTCTTACAAAAAAACACGAGAAAAATCCTAACCACCACAGGTTCGTTCAAAGGATTAGAAACTATTAGTATCCTTCCAAAAGCTGAAGGCAGGGTTCAAAAGTTATTCCATGACATTGGAGATGAAGTTCTTCCCGGTGAGCCTTTGCTTCAAATTGATGAAACAGACAGTCTGCTAAATGTTTCAGAAACAAAAAAATCACTCGAATTGGAACTTTCAAGGCTTGGTTTGACATCTTTACCACAAAGCAATTTTGATCTCCGAAAGTTACCAACTGTGGCTAAAGCTGAAATCCTTGAAAAAAACAGCGTTGCAAAACAAGAAAGATTTCGAAGGCTAGGCACCGCTTCATCCATGGAAGATCGTGACCAAACAGAAACGGAAGCGCGGGTTGCCCGTGCCAACCTTGATACTGCGATTCTTGACGCGCAAACATCTCTGGCAACGATCCATCTCAAACAGGCATTGCTTGAAACGTCCATGCAAAAGCTACGGGATTGTAAAATATCAACGCCAAAAATTGACAATCCAGGCGGAAAAGATTTTACTTCTCTATTAACTTCCTCCAACCCCATACCATTTGTTGTTTTTTCCAGGGGAATTTCCGCGGGGGAAATGGCAAAATTAACACCTCAGGAACCCTTGTTTAAGCTGGTAATTGACAGAATTTTGAAACTTCATGTTGCGCTGCCGGAAAAGGATTTCTCCCTGATAAAAAACAACCAGAATGTAAAAATAGAAGTGGAAGCATTTCCGGATCGGGTATTTGAAGGAACCGTAAAGCGAATTTCCCCTGCTATTGACCCATTAACCAGAACATTTCAAGTTGAAATCGGTGTTCCCAACCCTAATCGCGAATTAAGGCCAGGTTTCTTTGGGAAAGCAAAAATAGAAATAGCAGAAAAACCATCCGCACTGCTTGTGCCAGAGGAAGCAATAATTCAATTTGCAGGAATTAACAAAGTATTTAGGATACATGACAATATCGCACAGCAAGTCGATGTTAATATTATCCAACGGATCACCATGGATCTAAATGGGTTGAAAAGCAATTTGATTGAAGTTGAAAGCACTTTAGGATCTGAAGATCAAATCATTATTTCTGGCCAAAATAATCTTCACGATGGTTCCCTGGTTCAGATCCGGCCAGAAAAAACAGCAAACAAATAGCCAAACCAAGAGTCATAGTTACCAATGGCAATCTGGGATTTATGCATTCGAAAGCCAGTTTTTACCGCCATGATGGTGGCAGCCCCCATTGTTCTCGGGTTATTTTCCTATTTTCGCCTTGGGGTTGACCTGTTTCCAGATGTCGACATTCCTGTGGTTATTGTGACCACTACCTCACGGGGAACCAGCGTCGAGGAAATGGAAACAAGCATTACCAAGGTTATCGAGGAAACGGTAAATACCGTATCTGGGATTGACGAACTTCGCTCCACCACCAAAGAAGGAATATCTCAGGTGGTAATCCAATTCAGGGTTGAAAAAAACGGGCAAATGGCGGCTGAGGAAGTTGAAGCCAAGGTACGGTCGGTTATTAAACAACTTCCCACAGGCACTGACACCCCAATTATTGACCGATTTGATATTAGCGCGGCACCGGTAGTATCGCTTGCAATCTCTGGAAATCGAGACTTGCGAGAAGTTACTCTTCTGGCGAAGAAAAACATCAAGGAAAATCTGGAGGCACTTAGGGGTGTCGGGGCAGTAACGATCGTCGGCGGGCGTCAACGCGCCATTCAAGTCATTGTCGACCCGGATGCACTTATTAAAATCCCGGGCCTTACCATGGATGATATTCGATCTGCGCTTTTAAAAGACAATCAGGAACTGCCTGGCGGCAAAGTAGACCAGGGAAAAGTTGAATTCACCCTTCGAACCGTGGGACGGGTTACATCACCCGAACAAATCAAAAAATTGATTATCGGAAACCGCAACGGGGCCATTTTACGGATTGAAGATGTCGCCAGGGTTGAAGATTCTTACGAGGAACCCCACAATCTTAGCCGACTCTGGACCAAGGCCGAAGATTCTTTGGATTCAAAACTTTCCGGTGGAAACGCAGTCACTCTTTTTGTGCAAAAGCAAACCGGTGTAAATACTGTGGAACTTGTGGATCGCATCCAAGCCAAGGTTCTTGAACTGCTTCCAGCATTACCCTCGGACATAAAGATAGAAACCATACGCGATCAGTCACGATTCATTCGGGGAGCCATCGAAGAAATCAAACGGCACGGTGCCATGGCGGTGATCCTTGTAAGTCTTACCATTCTAATTTTCATTCGTGACTGGAGAACCACATTAATTGCATCGCTATCGATACCGGCATCCATAGCTGGAACTTTTGCCCTTATGGATTACATGAACCTGACATTGAATAACATGACCATCCTTGGCCTTATTCTTGCAGTGGGAATAGTGATTGATGATGCGGTGGTGGTACACGAAAATATTTTTAGATACATGGAAGAAAAGAAATTATCAGCGTTGGAAGCCTCCGGCTTGGCAACTCGCGAAATAGCCAGTGCCGTTATCGCAACAACACTGTCCCTTTTGGTCATTTTCCTGCCGATTGTTTTCATGGGTGGCCAGGTAGGCAGATTCTTCAACAGCTTTGGATTGGTAATTGCCTTTGCAATCTTGATGAGCCTGTTTGTAAGCTTGACCATGACACCCATGCTATGTTCACGATTTTTAAAACTATCTGACGAAGGCCATGAGACAAAATCAGGCTTTCTTTGGTCCAAGATGGAATCCTTTTACATCTGGCTTTTGTCGATAAGCATAAAAAACCGTGGAATCGTCGTCGGAATCTCCTTGGCAATACTTTTTTTAACGCCAAAACTTTTCATGGTTGTTGGCATGGAATTCGTCCCCCGCGATGATCAAGATGAATTCCAGGTTGCCATTCTTCTGCCTGAAGGCTACTCGCTTTCAAGGGCTGATGAACAAGTTGGAATGCTGGAAAGAAAACTAAGGGAACTGGATGGGGCCACTCATACATTCACGGTAATTGGGGACACAACCAGCAGGCTTGGAAAAGGCCAGGGTGATATTTCCACGGCAAATATTTACATCAGACTTGTGGACCTATCTAAGCGAAATTTCAGCCAGTTTGATTCCATGAAACTAGCCAGGGAAATAGTCGCGCAGTTTCCTGACCTACGCGCCTCGGTTCAGGATGTTTCGGCTTTTCAGGAAACCGGTTTTCGTCAGGTAATGATTGATTTGAATATCCGTGGACCGGATATTGAAAAATTAAAAACCATTTCCAACGATATGATTTCATGGATGAAGACCCAACCATTTTTTGTGGATGTGGATACGAGCCTGTCATTTCGTAAACCGGAACTACGAATTATCCCCAACCGGGATCGAATGTCCGAATTGGGAGTTTCTCTGGAAACCATGAGTTCCACATTGAATGTTCTTGTGGGTGGCGAACCAATTGGAAAGTTCAAAGAACAAGACGAACAATACGATATCTGGCTTAGGGCGGGCAAGAACTACCGTAATGACAAGGAAATCATCTCTAGAATAGGAATTCCTTCCACTAAAGAAGGAGTGGGAATGGTAACGTTGGAAAATATCGCCGACCTTCAATACGCGCTAGGCCCCGCAAGCATCGAGAGATTTTCCAGACAACGACAAGTCGTTCTTTCCGCCAACCTTGAGGGTATGGTCACCGGGAAAGCGGTTGATTTGATAACGGAAAAAATCAAATCACTGGATTTACCACCCACCTACCAATACGAATTCATAGGCCAGGCCAAAATGCTCTCAGAACAGGTTTCCAGCTTTGTGATCGCCTTCAACCTGAGCTTCCTTTTCATGTACATGATTTTAGCAGGCCAGTTCGAGAGTTTTGTACACCCGATCAGTATCCTCATTGCATTACCTCTTACCATTCCATTTGCAATCCTCGGACTTTTGCTGATGGGAACCAGCTTGGATATTTATGCAATGTTTGGGCTCTTCATGCTATTTGGGATCGTCAAGAAAAACGGAATACTTCAAATTGACTATACAAATCAACTTCGCTCTCAGGGATTTAACCGTGAAAAAGCCATTCTAGAAGCCAACAGAACCAGGCTTCGGCCAATTTTGATGACAACCCTAATGCTGATTGCCGCAATGATCCCCATGGCCATTGGGGAGGGCCACGGGGCTGCCTCGCGAGCCGGACTTGCCAAGGTAATCATGGGTGGGCAAGCGCTATCCCTGCTACTGACACTGCTTATTACACCGGTAACCTATTCAATACTTGATGATCTTGGACTTTGGGTTCGATCAAGACTTAGCCATAAAAAAGCATAGAATACAAGCTATTAGGTCAAGAGATCATCTGATGGCTGAAACTGAAATCATTATTGTCGATTACGGGATGGGCAATCTTCGCAGCGTTCAAAAAGCGTTTGAAAAGGTTGGTTATCATGCTCAGATCACACAGGACCCAAAAATCATAGCTGAGGCTGGTCGATTAGTTTTGCCAGGAGTTGGGGCGTTCAAGGATGCCATCGCAAAAATACGTTCCGCTGGCCTTGAAAAGCCAATTCTTGATCATTTGCATTCCAATAAACCGTTCCTGGGAATCTGCCTTGGCATGCAACTTTTGTTTGAAACAGGCTGGGAAGATGGCAAGCACAAAGGCTTGGGTTTTTATAAGGGAGAGGTGGTATTAATTCCCAGCGCTCCTGGTTTAAAAATCCCCCACATGGGCTGGAATCAACTTACCATTGTGAAGGATACGCCTTTCTTAAAAGGTTTCCCAAAGGATGGCTCTGTCTATTTTGTTCATTCCTTCTATGCGATTCCTAAATCCACTGACATTTTGATCGCAACAACGGATTACCCAAATCCTATAACTGCAATTGTTGGTGAAGGCAATCGAGTGGCAACCCAATTTCATCCAGAAAAAAGTCAAAGCTTGGGACTTGGAATTTTGAAGAATTTTGCAGAGCTTAATTAAATCTTTCCTTCATGAAAGGCCAGTGAAGTGCTTCTTTTACCAGCAATTGATTTACGAAACGGAAATTGTGTTCGCCTTAAGCAAGGTGATTACGCCCAAGAAACTGTTTACTCAAGCAATCCTGCCGACATGGCGAATCATTGGCAAAACCTTGGGGCAAAATACCTCCACCTGGTGGACCTGGATGGGGCCAAATCAGGGAAGATTGAAAACGGTGAAGCCATACGTAAGATCACCAGCATATTAAAGATTCCTTGCGAACTTGGTGGGGGTATTCGTAGCGAAGAATCCATCAACCAGGCTTTGTCATGGGGCGTAAGCAGGGTAATCATAGGCACCAAAGCCCTCCAGGATCCGGATTGGCTTCACAAGGTCTGCCAAAAATATCCCCAAAAAATCGCCCTTGGTTTAGATGCCAAAGATGGACTGATCGCCACTTCAGGCTGGCTTGAAGTATCCACCATAAGTATCGAGGATTTTGCGACCCGAATCAAAGACTGGCCTCTGGCGGCTATCATTTACACTGATATTTCAAAGGACGGCATGCTGGCAGGTCCGAATGTCGCAACAACCGCAAAACTGGCCAAACTTGTAAAATGCACGGTGATTGCATCGGGTGGAGTATCGTCTTTAGATGATATACAAAATCTTAAAAAGGCAGGCATTGAAGCCGCAATTATCGGCAAAGCTTTATATGACAACAAACTTCATCTTCCGGATGCGCTTGCGCTGTCACAACTCACTCTCTAACATCTTTTTCAAAGCCTTATAATCAGTTTTTCCTGTGCCTAGTAAGGGAATAGTTTCAACGATTACTACTCTATCCACCCTTGCAATACCAGTTACCCCGTTTTGCAAAAGTAGCTGATTAGCTTTAAAGACATCTACAGGCTTTCTGGTAAACAAGGCAATGCATTTTCCATGTTCTTTTTCGATACCTTCAACGGCCACAGTAGGACCATTCTCATCGGGTGGAAATTCAATGGCAAAAACTTCTTCCAAGGCAGGCAGTGAAATCATTTCCCCACCAACTTTGATAAATCGCTTCATTCTTCCGCTAAAATACAGATACCCATCTTCATCTTGATGAACCAAATCCCCTGTCTGGTAACAATTTAAACCATCTATTTGTACGAATGGATGGGGCGTATTCTGACCAAGATAACCACTAAAAACTGTTGGACCGGCGATATAAAGCATTCCCATTTCACCAGCAACACATTCTTTTGAATCATCCAAACACATTATTTTTATCTTTACCGCAGGTAGTGGCTGACCAATTGACCCATTTCTGGGCGCCGCTGGAGGATTAACAGCAACAACCGGGGAACATTCGGTTATACCGTACCCCTCAAGAAAAACTGCGTTTGGTGCCACCTGCCGGGCAATATCCATTACTGATTGCGGACATTTTTCCGCCCCAGTAATAACCAGTCTTAGCTTCGTAAGTTTTTCTGTGCCAATCTTTTCAAGAATTTTTCTTACAAAAGTTGGGGTGCCAATTAAAACGGATGCAGACAAAACGGACAGTTTGGATCCAATTGGCACCACATTGGTTGGATCAGCGTGAAAGGCGATTTTCATTCCGGAAAGAATGGGCATAATACCGGTAACAGACAATCCAAAACTATGAAAAGGGGGTAAAAATGCCACTATGGAATCATTCCTTTTTAAGCCGAGAAAATTCAGGCCATCACGTTGGTTAAAGATAATGTTCTTATGGGTTAACGGGACGGCTTTCGGATCTTTTTCGGATCCACTAGTGAACAACACTGCTGCAGTGGTATCTGGCAATGCATGAATGTTTTCGCTTATAGATATCAACCCGGGGAAGCGTGAAAGAATAATGGATTTCAGCTTTCCAATGAGGGATACATTCTTTTTGGCATCTTCCAGTAAAAGAAGTTTTTCTGTATCCAGTCTTAAACCAATTTTTTCAAGAAACCTGCCAGATGTTAAGATTTGAGTAATCCCAAGCATGGAAATTCCATGCGTTAAGTTTTTATGACCAGTGGTCCAATTCAATAAAACGGGAATTTTTCCGGCCAAAAGCACGGCAAAGTAACTTAAAAAAGCACCGGCGGTCGCTGGCAACATAATACCCACATAAGTTGATTTATCTTTTTTTAATAACGAAGATAAAACCAAGCAGGCCAGCAAGGCTTTTCTATAGGTTATCACACCGGCCAAATCATCCATCATTGCCAATCGATTTGGGTCTTCCTTCACTCTTTCCAAAAATGCCTTTAAAATAGTTTCCCCTAATATTCCCTCTCTCCCATCCTTGGTTTTCCACCATAGATCAGGAACTTGGAATTCGACTTTTCCTATATTCCTACCAGATGCGACAGCACAAAGATCCCCAAAAGTTTCGGGAAGCTCTCCACTTCGCCGCGAAAACTCGTTTTCCACCAAACTTAGCAATTCCATTCGTTGAAGACTATCAAGACCAAGTTCTGAAAGTTTATCCTGAAGCTGAATACTTTCTGATGGAGCACCAGAACCAAGAATCTGATTCATGCAATCTCGAACCTTCGCCATTAATTCAGGAGGAAAGTCGGTATCCTGATTTGTTTTTTTTATTTGTATGGAAGGATATGCATAATTTTTTCGCATATCAAGAAAATGATATGGCTTGTACAAAGGATCGGAAGGAAGATCCATGTTGAACCAAGATTCTATAAATTTGTTTAATTCTGTTTTTTTTAGACCTTTAAAGTCACCTCCTTCCATGGAATGAAAATCCAATTGAACTTTACGCTTTGGCATAAAGAAAAACACATTCAATAAAATCCAGCCGAAAGAACGAAAAATCTCTTTTACTAAGGCGGGCTGCCTGCCATGAAAGGCATGGCTAAATCTACTTCCCCAAAGACCTTTGGTTCTTATGAGGCATATTTTTACCTCGGGGTATTGTTGAATTATTTCATAAACAGCAGAGTTACCACCAAGCTTTTCGGTGGCCTGATTTTGCAAAGTACCGGAAGGCCACAAGATAATGTTCTGGCCATTTTTCAGGGATTCAACCATTGTTTGAATGGTTTTTTTTACATGAACACCCGGTTGGCGATCAGATTTTTGGACATCCTTGACTTCCAACGCATGAACCAAAACCATAAAAGGGTAAAAAAGGGGGTTTTGGTAATAACTTTCAAAAACCAGGGGTCTGGGTGAGAACCATCGATATAACCAGGAAAAAACGATCATCGGGTCAGTATACGCCGGATGATTGGGTAAAATCAAAATCCCCTTGGCCTTTATTTTATTCAGGTTACTTGAATTCAAGGAAACTTTATAACGACAGGACAATAACCAACGCGAAATAAAGCAAATAAATTTAGCCATCATGGCAAAACACCACCCTCAATTCGGAGGGAACAAACCGTCCCCCCAATATTCCTTGGAAGCAGAATTATTGTCAGATCTTGGAATTTGAATCTCTCCATTGGCCTCACATACTGCTGGCTTCCAACTTTTAACATTTTTTTTACGCTGACAATTCCAAGTGAAAATAGCATCAAGACTACTCGAACAAACCATGCTGAAAAGGAGAGCCAGGAATGCCAACCAAAATTTTGCATAAGTGGAAGCAAAAGAACGCTGTGCTGGGGTGAATTTGAATTCTGTTCCCCTTTCATCCGCCAGGTCGCGAAGATCGGCCAGGTTTTGGGCAGGGACTTCAAGAAACATTAGACCCCAGAATAGCATCCCACCCAACACCAGCATGATAATACCTGAATAAAACCTGCTTAGCCGAACCAATATTGGCAATTGAAAATGATTGCTACCATCGGTAAAAGCTTTTATTTGCCTTATAATCGTGTTTCCACCAAACCAGCCTAAAACCAGCACTAATAAAGCACCAACTATGATTTGACTTGCTGGCATACAACCCCAAGGATCACTGGATTTTTTGCAACCAGGAAGAAAGAACCCTGGCAACTTGGCTCATGGTATCGCCTGAACATTGATCAGGTGTATCACTGATTTTATGCCAGTGCTTGTAATCAAAATCAATAATATCAATTGCGGGGATACCACCATTATTAAGAGGGATATGGTCATCCTCAACAGCCACCCGGGAAAAGTCGGTGGTGAATGTTGTCACTTTCATTTCCTGTGCCACGGACCAAATCTCCCGTACAAGGGGAGCTGCTTTCCACCAGGAATTCTGTTCAATGGGAAATCTGGCATTTTTACCACCAACCATATCCAGTAATACAGCCGCCCTATACTTTACAACCTGCGAATTTTTTCTTGCCTCCCTGGCAAAATGCTTGGAACCAAAAAAATACTCATCATCCGGGTCGAACACAAATTCTTCCCCATCAAAAAACACAAAGTCCACTCCAACTTTTAAAGGCATGGACTTCATAGATTTTCCAAGCTCCATCAAAAGAGCTATGCCGGACCCCCCATCGTTTGCGCTCACAAACGGAGCACTTCTCTTTTTTGGATCTGTCTCTTGGTCGGCTCTGGGCCGGGTATCATAATGAGAACATAAAATAATTCTTTCCCGGGAAGAGGGGTGCCAGCTAACAACAATATTGGCCATATCAACAGGTTTGTTCATGCTTCTTTGGGTAGCCTTGAATTCCTGAACGGTTACCCTTGCACCGAGTGATTCAAAATGCTTTACAATTAGTTCCCTTTGCTTAGCCATTCCTTCAGAACCACTGACTCTTGTGCCAATAGCACATACTTGCTCCAGGTACTTAATGGCCTGAACCGGATCAAATTCCATGGTTTTGTTGTTTTGTTCCTGGCTATTTGCGGTCAATGGAAATCCTTTTGCAACAAATACTAGAAACATGACAAGCAATATGACTTTGCTAATTTTTAAAAGTATTGCTTGAAACATTTTCATCCCTGATTCTGAATGTTTTAGAAATAGGAATTATCCCGCAAAGCAAGGATAACTCCGAAGGTCAATTTTTCCAACCTTTAAAAAGCAACTATTCCCAAATGCGGAAATTGGTTTCATTCCGATTCATGAAAAACCTTTACCGGTGTTAACATTTTTGTTTCACCGGCAAAAACCATTTTAACCAACCCACGGAATCTGCCTGTTTCATCAAACAGGATCATCTCCCCCTGTTCATGTTCAGGTTTTATGGTTTCCGGCAAAGGAATAGCCGTACCAAGGCACATTCTGTTTGCGGCTTCCATGGGTAGAGTATAACTGGGCAATTGAACTAATGCTGCATGGGGCGGAAGCAAAACTTCATCAAGGTTTTCAGGTTTTATGTTTGGATCCAAAGCATTTTCCTTCAGAAAATTTCCGATGGATATTCGATCCAAGTTTTCCACATATCCACCTGTGCCAAGTAATTCACCAAGATCTCTTGCGATAGACCTTATGTACGTTCCTTTGCCACAATCTATGGTTAGTTGCAATCTGGGATATTCATACGATTCCACCTGGATGCTTTTTACACAAACTTTTCGAGGTGCAATGGAAACTTCCCTGCCCTTGCGAGCCAGTCTGTACGCTCTTTTACCATCCACCCAGGCTGCGGAATGGGCTGGTGGAACCTGATCAATCCAACCCACAAATTTTGTTAAAGCGTTTTCGATTTGAGCCAAATCGGGTATTTCAACGCCCTCAACTGCCTCGATGGGCCCTTCCGAGTCATCCGTGGCACTTTTGGCACCCAGCAAGAATACGCACCTATAAGTTTTCCCCATATTTTGTACGTATTCTGCCAACCGGGTTGACCATCCCAGAAATACAACTAATAAACCACTTGCCAAGGGATCCAAGGTTCCGGCATGGCCCACTGGCAATTTTCCCGCAAACCATTTTTGAACCATGTCTATGGCTTGCCTGGAAGTAATTCCTTTCGGTTTATCCACCAACAATATTCCTGCCTTTGACATACTTTTTCCGTGATTTCATTCGTTCGTTTAATTTCAGGAAATATTGTTTTAGCGGTTCAGACACGGAGTGCGAAGCCGAAAATTATCGCGATCGCTGGTAAGTTTCTGATCCAGCAGCAGTGAGGTTCCCCGCACAATCGACATAAAGCCGAACTTCCGACGCACCTCATCCCTGACAGCACACAAACGCTGTTGCTTTTCCTGTTCAGGGTCCACAAACAACGTAGCCTGTGCAAGGGGTTTTTCCAATCGAGCCAGCTCAACCCCCACCAATCTCAGGGGCAATCTGCGGGTATACAGAGATAATAATTTCTGGCGGGCAGCCTGGCGTAGGACATCTTCCCGGATTTCGGCCACACGAAAAGACTCGCCACCATCATTTTCCTGATGATCTCCATACCTGATGAAAACCTTGAGCATACGCGCAGCCAAACCTTGAAACCGAACCCAGGAAACAGCCCTTTCCACCAAATGATCCATCATGGCCAGCAAAAAATTAATATCGCCCGTTGGCGGATCAAAACTTGATCTGCGAGAAACCGTCAGCGGTGGCTTGCCAATACACAGTGGTCTGTCATCTTTACCATGGGCAAGATCTCGCAGAACTGCGCCCCGTTTACCAAACAGCACGCACAAAACTTCCAAAGGCATGTCGGCCACCTCGCCGACACGATGGACGGAAATTTGCCTGAATTTTTCCACGCCATTCCTGCCAACGCCGGGAAGGAGAGATACCGGCCATGGGCGCAAATAACCCCCGGCATACTCAGACTGCACCATGACCAATGGCGAATCTTCACCCCGAGACCGCAATACCACCGCACCCGGAAACCATGGACTGGTTGTTTTTTGCCCCATTCGGACACGAAGCATCTTGGCGTGGTGGGTTGCGATATTTGCAAGAAACTTATTCGCCCCCATGCCGATCGAAACCCTTACGCCAACCTCGTCCAGAATCTGGCTACGCAAAAAGGCAACATGGTTTTTATCAGCACAGGGTTCCGGCGCCTGGATCTGCATATAAAGATCATCCAGAGCGGACATTTCGACCGCCGATGAATGCTCCTTGCAAATGCCAAGAATCTGACGACCTGCTTGTTCGTAGCGACGATGATCTCCCGGAACAATCACCAGCGACCTGCAAAGCGTTTTTGCCTGTGCAAGGCCCATGCCCGTTTTCACACCTTCACGCTTCGCCTCGTAACTACAGCTTGCAACCACACCAGTTCCGACAGCAACAGGCCTGTTGCGCAAAGAAACATCATCCCGCTGCTCAAGTGAGGCAAAAAAAGCATCCACATCCAAATGAGCTATGTTGTTTAAGCCTGAAATCACGATTCACCCCGCAACTACACAATTGTACACTATTATATTTACCATCAATTTGCCGTTGTCAAGCGTGTGCGAAGGGAAAGATTTGAGGCAGAAAATGCGGAAGATAACGATAATACGTATGAAACAGAGCAAATCGCCGTACATTTCTCTTATTCAGAAATAGAGAAGGGTTTCTGAAAATATTATTCTTAGAAGCTAATGTTTTAAGAATAATCAAAGGAAACGAACCATGGATCCCCTGCAAAAAGTCATTCAAAGTGAACAGGCGGCTAAAGCCTTTTCACTGATGGAAGAATTCAAGAATTTCGCTTTTAAGGGGAATGTAATTGACTTGGCGGTAGGTGTGATAATTGGGGGTGCGTTTGGCAAGGTGGTAGATTCACTGGTAAAAAGCGTTCTCATGCCAACCGTAAGCATTCTAATGCCGGGAGGAGGCGGTTACAGCAACTGGAAAGCCACCATCAACGGAGTGGATATTCCATTCGGTTTGTTCATAGGAGAATTAGTAAATTTTCTGATCGTGGCCGCAGCCATGTTTTTCTTTATCGTTAAGTTTCTAGGCTGGGTTATGAATTTCAAAAAGGAAACAGCGCCTCCAGCCGGCCCCACCAAACAAGAAGAATTGCTTACTGAAATCCGTGATCTGCTAAAAGCAGGAAAATAACTTTAACAGAATGCCAAAGGCAGGCCAAAAGCGTCAAGAACTGCAAAAGCCGCCTGTCTGCCTGAAAGAAAAGCGCCTTCCACTTTTCCACCATTAAGCCAGTCGCCACCAAAAACAAGGTTCTGGTTTTTGATATGGAATTGAGCATCCTGCCCGTCAGAATTAGCCATGCTGTATTTCCACCGATGACTACCCTTGCAGACAATTTCTGGCAGGCCACGACATGTTAATTGTTCAAAACTTTGCAGGAACTCTTTTTCCACAATTTCAGCATCAATCTCAAAATTAGCGCTGGACCATTCCGGGGTACCATGCAAAACCCAGCCATCAAATTTAGAGTCTCGCCCTGGCTTGGAGCTATTTCGTGCAACCCAGGACAAGACCTTCCCGTTCACAAAAGCCCCATCAAAAGAAACCTCCAATTTCGATTGGAATGCTACAAACACAGACCAGCAGGGAACCATGGGTACTTCCAAAACCTTGTGTTCTTCAGCCTGGAATAAATCCCGGGCTTGTGGGGCAGGTAAAGTGCATATCAAAAAATCAAAGGGTCCGAATGTTTCTCCAATTTCGTCAGTTATTGTCCAGGATTTTCCATTTTTAGCAGCATGAACAATTTTTGTTTCATAGCTTATATTCAATTCTTTGGATAACTCTTCAGCCATGCTTTCCATTTTCGGCACACCCACAAAACGGCCTTTGGGAGAGGTTGGTCGTATTTCACCGTTTTCGAATTTAACCACCCTCCCCTTCCATTCAGCAATAATTCCATTTTGGGCCCATTGTTCAACCTGAAAGGCAAAAGCGGGGTCGCTTACCGTGAAATATTGCGCACCATGATCAAAGATAAAATCTGGCCTGATTCGCCGGGAACAAGTTCGACCACCAGCACGCCAGCTTTTTTCAAAAATGCGAACATCCAATCCACGTTTTACAAGCATGGTCGCGGCGGTAAGACCAGAGATTCCAGCGCCAATTACCCCAATTACAGCCATGAAATCTCCCGGAGATTGATTCCATTCATTAGAAGTAAGTGCTACTTTTTTAACTTTTCGCGCATTAGCGGAGCAAGGTATTTGGCGGTCTCATCACCAATAACATGATAACCAGCCAGGTTGGGATGCCTGTCCCCAAACCAACCGGGAAGATGGCCAAAATGGGCATCAAGCTGGTTGTCCATCACTTCCACTGAGGGGGATTTTCCACCAACAACAAATGGTTTCACGAACTCCCTGCGATTCTCTGGAATTTTTTCGAGAGGGTAACGCCGGTAGTTCAGCATATTGGGGCCTTTTTTAAGTTCTTCGGCATATCGGGGGTAAATATCAAAAAGTGGAAGTTTCTCCGCACGGGCTACCTCAACATTCAAGGCATTAATTCGGTTACTGGTCTCCTCGTTGGAAAAAGGAATAACAGTCATGACAATCAATTTTGCTTTGGGATGATCCTTCCGTAATCTTTCCAGCAATTCATGGTAATCCTTCCCGAAATTCTCCTGAAAATTCTCCCTGCGGGCATTATCATTTAAACCATATCTAATAAGTATGTAATCAAGGCCGGGCAACTGGGGCACTAATTTGTCATAACGGCCGGAATCCAGCAATCTTCGGATGTATTCCCCACTTAAGGCCAGATTAATCACATTTGCTGGAGGTAAATCTTTTTCCTCTGCCAAAAGATTGCGAATAACATCCTCCAAATGCGGCCCCTTGGGGTTTAATTTTCTTGGAATACTTCCTTCAGCGGTGCTGTCCCCCAGTAAAAGAACCTGCACTTTTCCCTCATGTTCGGCAGAGGCACTACCCCCAAAAAGCACCAAGACAAAACCTAAAGCCATGGTCGCTCGAATAATTTGCGCAAACATTTCTTACCTCCGACCTACAACAGTGCAGCATTTCATTATTTGTTCAACTACCGAATTAACCCAATTCGGTTTCATCATGGTCGATCTTTTTGGGCGGGCCACTCCAAAGTTCAATAAGGCCCTGGACCGCCACATAAAAAACAGGAACAAAAAACACAGCAAGAACCGTGGAAGTGATCATGCCTCCAAAGACGGCAGTTCCCAATGCCTGGCGACTTGCAGCAGCGGCACCTGTGGCCCACACCAAAGGCAAAACTCCGACGATAAAAGCAAAGCTTGTCATCAATATTGGTCGAAAACGCAACCTGGAAGCCTCGATCGCCGCTTCTCGAATCGAACGGCCTTGCAGCCTTAACTCTCGCGCAAATTCAACAATCAGAATCGCGTTCTTGGATGCCAAAGCAATAATCAACACCACGCCAATCTGGGTGTAAATATTATTATCCATGCCTCGAAAATTAACTGCTGCCACAACTCCCAGCAAACCAAGTGGAACCACCAAAATCACCGCCAACGGCAGCACCCAACTTTCATATTGCGCAGCCAGCACCAGATAAACCAACAGAACAGCCAGAACAAAAACCAAGATAGCTTCGCCAGTCACCCTTTTTTCCTGAAATGCAATTCCAGTCCAATCAAAGCCCATGGATGCCGGTAGAACATTCCCTGCAACCTCCTCCATGGCTTTCAGGGCTTCGCCTGAACTCACTCCGGGTGCTGCTCCACCATTGATGGATGCCGCCTGATAGAGGTTATACCGAATGACTGACTGAGGGCCGATTCTGGTTTCTGGAGTTAACAAAGTAGCCAAAGGAACCCTGGCGCCCTGCCTGTTACGAACTTCAAGCCGCCCAAGCTTGTTTGGATCTCCGCGGAAACTTGCATCGGCTTGTATACGCACCTGGTAGGTACGATCAAACTTGTTGAAATCATTCACGTAAACAGAACCCAAATTCGCCTGCAGCGTGGCAAAAACATCGTTCAGCATAACTCCCATGCGTTCCGCTTTCACACGATCGATATTAAGATAAAGCTGTGGCACTCCTGCCCTGAAAGTGGAAGCTGCACCACCTATTTCAGGTCTTTTGCGAGCTTCATCAATAATAGCCATCGTTCGTTCCATGAGAATATCCGCCCCGACTCCCTCCTTGTCTTCCACCTGCATCTGAAATCCACCAGCAACACCCAACCCTTGTATGGAAGGTGGAACCAGAACCAAAATAAATGCTTCCTGAATCTGGGCAAATTCCCTTTGAAGCTTGGCTACCAAAGCCTCCTGCGCAAGTTCGGGCGTTGTTCGCCTGGACCAATCCGACCAGGCGGCAAAGGCAGTGGCACCATTCGAGGAATTGGTGCCATCCAACAAAGAGAAACCTCCCAGCACGAACCAATGCTGCACACCTTCTGTTTCGGAAAACACTTTGTTCATGCGATCAATTACCGCCCGTGTTCTATCCAGCGAGGCAGCATCTGGCAATTGGACCGCAATAATCACATAACCCTGGTCTTCGGTAGGTAAAAACCCGGTGGGCGTCTTTTGGTACCACCACCCCGTGAACACTGCCAGACCGACAAACACCAAAAGAACAAGCCACCATACGCGCAATAGCAGGCCAACCACCCATGTGTAGACTTTTTCCAAGGGGCGATAAAAGAATTCAAAGAGCTTGGTGAAAAGGTTTTTGCCCGAGTGTGGCTTCAGGTACACAGCACACTGTGCCGGCTTTAGCGTGAGGGCGTTGACCGCGCTGATGAATGCTGTGGCGGCAATAGTAAGTGCAAATTGCCGGTATAGCTGCCCTGTGATACCTCCCAGAAAAGCAGTGGGAAGAAAAACTGCCATCAAAACAAGGGTAATTGCCATCACCGGGCCAGTAACCTCGGACATCGCCTTGATGGTTGCTTCGCGAGGCATAAGCCCGCGCTCAATATGGTGGGATGCGTTCTCCACAATCACAATCGCATCATCCACCACAATGCCTATCGCAAGCACCAAGCCAAACAGGGTAAGCATGTTCACCGAGAAATCCAGCATGGGCATGAACGCAAAAGCACCAATAATGGTCACGGGAACCGTTGTTGCGGGAATCAACAAGGCCCTCCAACTTTGCAGGAAGACCAAAATAACAACAAGCACCAACACCCCTGCCTCGAGGAGAGTTTTGTAAACTCCCTGAATAGCCGCTTCAACAAACTTCGTCGTATCAAAGGGAATGTTGTACTCCATGCCCTCTGGAAGAGATGGTTTGATTTTCTCCATGGCGGCATGAACGGCATGAGAAACTTCAATCGCATTCGAACCGGGAAGCTGGTAAACCAAAAGATTCGCAGAATCCATGCTGTTTCGTGAAGCAAAGGAATCGTAAGTCTGGGCGCCCAGTTCCACTCTGGCCACATCACGCAAATACACCACCTGCCCCACCGCCCCAGCCTTGACAACGATGTTTTCAAATTGCTCGGGGTCAGAAAGCCTGCCAAGCGTTGTAACAGTCATCTGAAAGCGTTGCCCGTCCGGACTTGGAGGCTGGCCAACCTGACCAGCGGCAACCTGAACATTTTGCCTTGCCAGAGCGGCAATAACATCCGATGTAGTCAGTTGACGCGATGCCAGCCGGTCTGGATCAAACCAGATTCGCATGGAATACGCCCCGGCTCCTCGAATCATAACCTCGCCAACCCCTTTAATTCGGCTTAACTCATCCCGCAATCGTAGAGTCGCATAATTAGAAAGGAACAAACCGTCATATTTCTTGGTGGGGGAAGTAATGGTAACTGCAAGGACAATGTTCGAGCCCTGCTTTTTAACGGAAAGCCCCTGCCTGCGAACTTCCTCCGGCAGACTGGGCTCCGCTATGGAAACCCGGTTTTGCACCAAAACCTGTGCATCATCCAAGTTGGTTCCAATTTCAAAGGTAATGGTAAGGGAATAACTGCCATCAGCCGAACTTGTGGAAGACATGTACATCATGTTTTCCACGCCATTTACCTGCTGCTCTATGGGAGCAGCCACGGTATCCGCGACTACTTTTGCGTTTGCACCAGGGTAATTGCCTGTAACTACCACAGTAGGTGGGGTAATTGCGGGGTAGCGCTCCACTGGCAAACGGTACAACGCCACAACACCAAGAAGAATGGTGACAATTGCTATCACATTCGCAAACACAGGGCGGTCTATGAAAAACTTTGAAAGCATGGTTGTCTCCTGAACCCAGGAATTATTTATTTGCCTGAATTCATATTGGGAGACTTCAGTTCCCACATTTGAGGCGAAACGGGTTGGCCAGGCCTGGCCTTGGTTAGGCCGATCACCACAATCGTATCATCCGCCGACAATCCACTTTCGATGGAAACCACCGAGGGAACCGGAACTGTTTTGGAACCTTTGGACTTATCTTTCACATCCTCATCCCCAACCATGCTCCATCCTTGAAGTTTACTATCCATGGAAGGGGATGCCTTGAAAACTACTGGCCCTACTTTCACCGTTCTTTTCTTCACCACATTTCCCTCACCCACCACGTACACAAATCGCCCCTCCTGACCAGTCATTAACGCATCCTCGGGAATGGCAGGCAATGACCTAGGCTGTCCGGAAGGAACCCTTACCCTTGCGTATAAACCCGGATACAGCAAATGTGCGTTTCCGGGGGGAACCCGTGGGTTTGGAATTCTTCCCCGAAGTCGCACCGTACCTGTTCCTGGGTCCACTCGGTTTTCGCGGAAGTCGATCTTTCCCGAATGTGGGTACCCCTCTTCGGTGGCGACACCGATCTCCAGCGGAAGAGAGCGGCTTAACACATCCGGGAGTTGGCCAGCCTGACGGGCTTTTTGAAACTCCACCAGATCGCGCTCAGGGGTATCGAAATAGACATAAATGGGATCCATCGCCACAATGGTGGTAAGCAGGGTGTTCTCATTCTGTCCCACCAGGTTGCCGCGGGTTATAAGCGCCCTGCTAATCTGGCCGTCGATCGGCGAATGGATTTCCGTGTAACCCAGTTGGATTTTCGCACTCTCCAAAGCAGCCTGACTTTGCATCATGGATGCATTTGCCGTGTCGCGAACCGCCAACTTCTGCTCGTATTCCTCGGATCCGACCGATCTGGTTCCAAAAAGCCTGCTTGCCCTTTCCGCCTCTGCACGAGATCTTTCCGATTCCGTAGTTGCCTTGCGAAAATCCGCCTCTGCCTTTTTCACCGCAGACATGTATTCCCGGGGATCTATCTTGAATAGCAAAGCCCCTTTTTTAACCTCATCTCCCTCAGTAAAAGCAATTTCATTCAGAAAACCCTTCACCCTGGCCTGAACCTGAACCGTTTCAATCGCCTCAAGGTTCCCGTTATATTCATGGTAATTTTGAACTTTGGTGACCACTGGCTTGGTAATGGTTACCAAGGGCGGAGGGAACGAAGGTGGCGCAGCTTTTTTCTTCTCGCAGCCCAGGAATGTTATTGCAACACCCAAGACAATGCAGCCAATTAATCTGGAACAAATTGAGGCCAAGGCAAGTATCTCCATCCGGCGTAAAACTGATTACTATTAGCATACGGTTTGCGAGGATGATTTTATTCCCAAAAACCATCCTGGTTCGTTTTTTGTAAACATCCTTAAAGTTTGAAGCATTTCCACACTCGTGCCCGCACTTTTAGTTTTAAACCACGGCTCTTTTTGGGGTATGATGCAACCATTCATTATCAAACGCCCACCTTCTAGGAGCCTTGAATATGCGTATTTGCAGAGTTCTAGTGGATAGCCTGGCAAAGCTTGCTTTTTACGATGAATCTGGCTTTGCGACTCTTGAAAATGTTGCCCAAAAAGCGGGTAAAACTGCTGATTGGATATCGCACGCAAACCTGATTGATTGCCTGCAAAATGGCAAACATCACAAGGAAACCCTGGAACTCTTCAAGGCTTTTGAAACTAAAATCAATCTCAATCAGGGTAAGTTTCTGGTTCCCGTCCCCAGCCCCAACAAAATATTCCTTCTTGCGGGCAACTACGCCGAGCATATCAAGGAAGGCGGCGGAATGGCTGTGGAACGTAACGAAACTTTCCCTTATGTCTTTATGAAACCACCAGCCACAACCCTTAATGACCCCTACAAACCAGTGCTGATTCCCACCGTTTCCCCAGATGCAATCGACTGGGAATTGGAACTCGGCGTAATCATCGGGGCCAAGTGCAAATCGGTAAAGGAAACCGAAGCCCTTCAATATGTCGCCGGCTACACGATCATTAACGATATTTCCAATCGCAAGTTCCGACCCAACCCCGGCCGAAAAAAACGAGACAGGGACGTATTCTTCGATTGGCTGCACGGCAAATGGTTCGACACTTTCTGCCCCATGGGGCCATGCGTACTCGATGCCAGCACGCTGCCCGACCCGCAAAACCTGAAACTTGAACTAAAACTCAACGGCGAAACCCGGCAGAACTCAAGCACCTCGCAAATGATATTCTCGGTTGCAGCCCTGATTGAATTCATTTCTTCCATGGTAACCTTGGAACCCGGCGACATCATTTCCACCGGCACCCCCTCAGGCGTGGGACACACCACTGGCACATTCCTGAAACCCGGCGATCTGATGACAGGCTTTATTGAAAAGATTGGCACATTGACAACAACCCTGGCGGCGGAACCTAAATAATCACCCCAGCACAACCAGCTTTTGCTGCCTTGATGATTCATAGATTGCGTCAATAACCTGAAGGGTTTCCAGCGTGGATTCCGGCGTGTTCCTGCATGGAGCACCTACCCTTGCCATGGCGACCCAATCCAGAATTAGATCCAGGGTTCTTCTTCCGCCGTAACCCTTCACTTTATCTTGTGGTAATGCGAATTCCTCGTCCATGGGCATGAACTGAGGCTGGGGTCCATGGATTTCAAAATGCCCTGAGGTACCTGGGTAATTGGGATTCCAATGCACCCAACGTTCCGTGCCATAGATACTCCACCCGGACTCTCCAGCCCATCTGGGCAACCAGTACCCACCAAAGAGATTTACCTGCGTTCCATCCATCATTTCCAAAAGTACTGAACCACCATCATCAACAGGTATGTGAACTCCACCAAAATTTCCAACACGGGCCATGACAGTATTAACGGATGACCCGGTTATCCAAAGCAATAGATCCAGCCAATGACAACCAAGCCAGTTAAAGAAACCACCCCCACTAATCTGTTTATCAAAAAGGTAATGCCCAACACCCCGCCTTGGAACATCGCTGGTCAGCCAACGCATCTGAATGGAAATAACTTTTCCGAAACGCCGGTCTTGAAACATGGCTTTCAAACGGGAGGCACCCTCATCGTAACGCCACATATAGCCAGACTGAAACCCAACCCCGGATTTACGAATTTCCTCTGCCACGAGTGCCCATTGAACTGCGTTCCCTGCCCCGGGTTTTTCTGCCAGCACCGCTTTTTTTGCCCGGCAAAGCTTCAACACCACCTCGGGTGTCTGGTGATTAGGCAAACAAACCACTGCACCATCAAACCTGCCCCAGCCAATTAATTCATCAACTGTCTGAAATCTTGGCAGGTTGGAATATTTTTCCTCCAAGCTCGAAAGTCCGTTTTCAAAATAGGGAACCAAGGCAACCACCTCAATTTGCCCCCGCAATTCGCCAATCGATTCTCGCCAACCACTTCCATGCGGATGGTCAATTCCGATAAAGGCCAGACGAAACAAATCAGCCATCAGGAAACCCCTTTGAAATCTGAAACCAAGGATGGATCCATATTTGGTTTTTCATTCATGCTGAACCATGTCAAACCGGAAATATCTTTCGATGGTTCCTGAATCACAAGATTAAGGAAAACCGCCGAGACAACCATAACCGCAAGTGATATGGGCATAACCAGGGTAAAACTTATATTTCTTTCCAATCCAAATATTTCTTTTCCGTAAGAAACCAGAACCGCTGCAAACAATGCAATCAAAGCCGCTCCCACTGTCGCCTTGGCCCTAATCTGCGGAATAAATATCCCCACAAGAAACATTCCGCCCAGTGGTGCTGTAAAGCAATTGAAGCTTCTTGGCATCATTTCCACAATATTGCGATCCTTCACAAGCAGATCGATTCCAAATGCAAGAATGGTGGAAACCAATCCACCCAAAAGCGTGATCCGGGTTGCAAAAGCAAGCTTGTTATCTTCCTTATGGTTTTTCAGTTCCATGGTAAGCACCGTGGCCAGCGAATTAAAACCGGACGAAATCGTGGACATGGCTGCCGCCAGCACCGCGGTTAGCACCCCCCCAGCCAACCCCGGGGGAAGATACAGGACCATAAACCGGGGGAAAATCATGTCCGCCTTTTTTTCCTGGGAAAGGTCAACTGCGGAGCCACCATGGGTACTCTCATGAAGGATGGCCAAACCCACAAGAACCAGAACAGAATTAATGGCCAGATTTCCCACCACAGCCAGAACAAAACTTTTGCGGGCCATTGGCAGGTCGGTAGTGGAAAAATACCTTTGCACGGTCATCTGGTTTCCAAGATGAATACAGGCATGCCATACAAACATGGTGATTGCAAATGTGACCACGGAAGTTCTTTGAAATGGATCAAAACTGATAATCTGTGTTCTTGACTGTTTGCCATGCACCTCCATGGCAGTGCCAATCCAATCCATGGGTGTGGAACCGGTTTTCCAACCCACAAACAGAATGCAAGCCAAAGCCCCGCCAAACATCAGGAAAAACTGTGCCACATCCGTCCAAACAACCCCACGATACCCACCAATCATCGTGTAAATGGTGGTTACAAGGCCAATCACCCAGATGATCAATCCGAGGTGAAACCCGGTCACCTCCGACATGGTCCTGGCCATGGCAAGGATCACAAATCCCATCCATGCCACGGTCTGCAAACTGAAAAAAACAACTCCCAGTCTTCTGGCACTATCGTTAAAACGGTACCCCAGATATTCGTATGCCGATGTAAATCGAAATCTCATGAGAAAGGGAATGAACAGGAATAGTACAAAACCCGTTTCCAGCAAAATGGCAAGAAATTTGCCCGCAATATTGGTAAACCCAGAGAGAAAAACCTCGCCAGGTTCGGAGATATAGGAAAGGGAGGATATTAAAGTCGCAACGATGCTTAAACCAATCGCATACCACGGTATTTCACGATGGGCCAAAAAATACTCATCACTCTTTTTCTGGTGCCTGTGCGCACGAATCCCAATGACCAGCATCATGCAGAAATAAAATGCCAAAACCAAGTAGTCCCAAACTACAAACGCTTGTTCCTGCATGGTGCGATCCATCGTCTCAACCAAATGTCCAGTACTGCATATAAGCTAATTGTTTGAGAATCAAAATTACAGCACTAAATGGGGCACCAACAAACACTGCGACATAAATGGTTTAAACTGCCCCTAGTTTTGTCCATTGGAAGTTAGGAGGGAATTTCATGAGCGATGTGCATATTTTTTGTGAGCGAGGTGCGTGAGCGGCCCGGTGGTATTTACTAAAAACAATCGCCCAACACCCCACCTCTTCCCGCCGGGAAGAGGGAAAAGTGATGTTTCTGCATGTGTAATTTCATGAGCGGGGTGCTTGAGCGCCCCGGTGGTATTTTTTGATTCATTACCGGGGCGCTCACGCACCCCGCTCCATAAACCACGCAGACCGTTCAAAGCAGAAAAATTCCCATACATCCCATCCTTCGAAAAAGCCTTGGCTATGGATATTTGGTTGGGCCACATCGGGGACAAAAGTACCTCGAAGGTTTATTACACCATGACGGATGCAGAGCCCCAGCAATTATTCATGGCCAGATTACCATTGAACTTTGAATCCATCCTTTTGAAAAAGGAGGTTTAATCACGAAAAAGGTTTTTTTATTGTCCGCCTGAGTCGCAATCTAACTGGCAACCTGTTCTTACGGGGACAAATTAGGGACAACTTTTTTGGATTTTCAGGAAGTCTTCACGAAGTGGTTTTAAACAAGACATTTCCTAAAGAAGGAAAATCAAAAGCGGAGAGGGCGGGATTCGAACCCGCGGTACGATGTTACTCGTACGCCGATTTAGCAAACCGGTGCTTTCGGCCACTCAGCCACCTCTCCGGCATCATTAATCTACTGGAATTCTGGGCCAACCGCAAGAAGTTGGCCCAGAAGAACATTCAATTATTCGACAAAAAATTACCAGTTTTTTCGATACTTAGGATTTTTCTCCAAATATGCATTCACCTTGTCTGACCAATGGATGGCCTGGGCAAAAAATTCCACCGCCTCTACCAGCCTTTCGTCAGGTTCTGCGCAGCTAAAACGCAAAAAACCATGCCCGGCATCTCCAAAACACTCCCCGCCAAGGCAAGCCACGCCCTTATTCTCGCTGGCACCTTCCAACAGATACATGGCCAACCCATGGGATGCTATACCCAGCTTTTTGCAAATGGCAGAAACATCCGGAAACACATAAAAAGTTCCCGCTGGCATGAAAACCTTTACACCCGGAACCTTTTCCAGATGGCGGACCAGCAACTCCACCTTCTTTTGGAACCTTCCCATAACCTCGTCACGTTCGGAAGAATCCTTTTCGATGGCGGCCTGCCCTGCCAGTTGAACCAGCGGAGGAACACAGGAAAGGGAAGTATTAATCATCTTGCCAACGATTTCCGCAACCTTGGGGCTGGATACCGCGTAACCCAAGCGCCAACCGCTCATGCTGTAGGATTTGCTAAAGGTGTAAACAGCCATCGTATGATCCAGCATGCCAGGTTGAGTCAACGGGGTGACATGCTTACCCTTCCAAACCATGTGGCAATAAGGCTCATCGCTGAAAAGCGCTATATCTTTGCCAACAATCAATTTGGCCAACCCTTGCATATCTTCCTCGGTAGCCACGCCCCCGGTTGGGTTGTGAGGTGAATTCAGGAATATGGCCTTGGCTTTTGGCTCGTTGCGAATGAATGCTTCCACATCAGCAAGATTTGGCCTGAACTGTTTATCCTGGGTGAGCGAACTGTAAACGATTTTGGCGCCACGCCTTTCAAGATTTGGCTTGTAAGTTGGAAATTGGGGCGAGAAAACCAAAACAGCATCCCCCGGGTTCAAAAATGCCTCGCAGAAAAACTGTTCAAAAACCTTGGCCCCCGGCCCCACTGTAATGTTTTCCGGGCCAACTTTGACACCAAATTCTTTGGTGTAATTTTTCGCAAGGGATTCCCTGAACGAGGGCAAACCGGGGGAAGGGCAATAGTGGGTCATCCCCTGATGAATGGCACCCACTCCGGAATCCAGTGCACTTTTTGTGCTGTTAAAGGGACTGTCCCCAATCTGCAATTCAATGACATCCTTCCCGGCGGCCTTAAGCTTTTTTGCCACTGCAAGAACGTCAAAAGCTGTTTCCCCGGTAAGACCTAGGGCAAATCCACTGAGAGTTGGCGCAGACATGAAAACACCTTCCTAAAATTGGCAACCGCCGCCTTTGCTTGCAAATGATAAGGTAACTTTCAAGATTATATGGGAAGCAAAGGCCATCATAAAACAAAAAGGGCCGCGTTTTAAACGCAGCCCTTTCCCGTTTCTAACAAAGCAAGGCTTAGGCAACCTTGGCAAGCTTCAACTTGTTTGGAAGCGCAAGGTTTGTCTGATGCATCCAGCGACCTGCATCGGGGGCGCCATGCCAGCGCTGAAGGGAAATGGACTGAGCCTTTTCCTTTTCTTCCTCATCCAGCAAATCATTAAAGGCTGATTCGATATTGGCACGAACCTGCTCAGAAGATCTGCCGACGAAAAGAAGCATTTCCGAGCGATTCTCGAAAGTGACAACGGCACGCCAAACTTGAGGTTTGGATTCGGTTTGATACTGCATTGAAAAGCCCTCCTTGGCAAAGAGAAAAGTTATGTGTGAAGGTATGGTGCAAAAAAAATGCTCCTCCTGTCAATAACAGGAAGAGCATTTTTAGAAGAATCTTGGAAAATATTTTTAGTAGCCGCCACGATCACCACGGTCACCGCCGTAGCCACCACGGCCACCGCGACCACCACGGCCGCCGCCGAAGCCACCGCGACCGCCACCACCGCCGCCGCCACCGTAACCGCCGCCACCAGGACCACGTTCTTCACGAGGCCTTGCTTCGTTGCAAGTCAGAGGCCTGCCCTGGAACTGAAAACCGTTCAGGTTTTCAATAGCCTTGGAAGCTTCCTGGTCATTGGCCATTTCAACGAAGCCAAAACCACGAGACCTGCCGGTCTCACGATCCATGATGATCTGGCTGCGGCTTACAGCACCGTGCTGTGAAAAAAGCGCAGTCAGGTCTTCTGCTGTGGCGGACCATGAAAGGTTGCCCACATAAATGTTCTTCGCCATCGCTCGCTCGTCCTTTCCTCGCCAGTAAAACTAATCCCCAAACAGGTCAAATGTTCCTGGCATAACAAAACATAAAGCCCGATATCTGGTTGGTCTGGAAAAGGAGCAGTAAGAAGGTTTTATTTGATTCAAGCATAAAGCCCAAAGCAAAACACCCCAACATTCGCCAGGCTTGCTTTAGAACCGATTTTTTAGGATTGAGATACTCAAAACGAAGATCAACAACCAAAAACCGAGACTTGGAAACAAGCGAGGATACCGACAATTCATCTCCCGATCTACCAGCCTGTCGGCCACTACCGACACTAGGCCACTGTAGAACTTTATATCCCACCCATTCCCTCAAGTAAAGCATTAAATGGAACAATTCTAAGAAAAAAGTTTTTTTTGGAAAGGCACCAATCAGAATCGTTATATATTTTCCAAAATACCGCTTACCATATTCTTTAAGATTCTCGACATTCCCTGCACGTTGGCCAGAATCTCTTCGTGATGCAATTCCCCAGAAGACAATCCACAGGCTTTGTTCGAAATTCCACTTATCGCCAGGCAGCGCATCCCAAGGCGAAATGCCTCTTCAGCTTCCCAGGCTGTGCTCATACCCACCGCATCGGCCCCTATCTTTTGAAAAAATCGAATCTCCGCAGGTGTCTCGTAGGTTGGCCCGCTTACCATCAGATATTTTCCCGCAATCGAGCAAACCCCCAACCCCCTTAAAATGCCGAGGGCAACCTGATTCAATTCCAATGAATAAGGCGGATTCAAGCATGGCAAAAAGCCCGGATAAGCCTTGTCGGAATTCCATAAGGTTCCTGTTGTCACAATGTGGTTTTCAAGAACCATTACCGACCCGGGATTTAATAAAGAATGAATCCCTCCCGCGGCATTGGTCAATATTGCGGTTTTGCAACCAACATTTTGCGCCAAACGAACGAGCGAGGTTACCGTTTCACGCTGATACCCCTCGTAATGATGAATACGACCTTCAGAAACCAAAATGGTTTTCCCAGACGCCTTCAAAAGCGTTAACGCCCCCTTGTGCCCTTTGACACTGGCGGCATTCAAGCCAGGAATACTTGAAAAAGCCCAGGTGCCAAGAATTGGAAACCCTGATACAAATCCACCGAAGCCGGACCCCAACACCAGAAAAACATCAGGATGGTTCTTTTTACAGGCTTCAAAAAGTGGATGATTGCCAAACAACGCGGCATCAAACATGCCGTAATGCCTCGATTGGATCCATCATAGCCGCCCTGCGAGATGGGTAAATTCCAAAAATCACACCAACACCCACAGCGGTCGCAAAAGACCAGGCAATCGATTCCACATGTACTTTGGCTGGCATGCGCACTTCCCAGAATGTTTCTGAAACCCATGGAAGAAGAACCACCAAACCAAGCCCCATGCAAATACCCAAAACACCGCCAACACTGGTTTGCACCACCGCCTCAATAAGGAATTGAAGGGTGATATCACGGCGTTTCGCGCCCAAAGCACGACGAATACCAATTTCCCTGGTTCGCTCGGTAACAGTGGCAAGCATGATATTCATAATGCCAATTCCACCTACCACCAACGAGATAGAGGCAATAAGCACAAGCAACATCTTGTATCTTTCCTTGGCTCTTTCGGCCTCCTCCAGACGGTCGAGGGGAACACTAACCGTCCAATCCGACTTGTTATGCCCAGCCAACATCGATCGAATCACTTCACCTGTCGGCCGGACTTTATCGATCTCATTGACACTTAGAGTAATCTGGCTGATCTCCACCTTTTCCGCAGACCTGGAACCCGCAGAGCGCAAGAATATTTTCTCACCAAATCTTACCCTGGCGGTGGCTATGGGGATAATCACATCGAGGTTTAAGTCCTCGGTGGTGACTGAACCTGTGGATCGTTCCTTCATCACACCCACAATCTTGTAATAGAAACTCCCAAGCTGCACCTCCTGCCCTATTGGATCCTCAAAAGGAAACAGGCGGTTTGCAAGCTCATTACCCAGAACGGCAACATTACGCAGGAGGATTTCATCATCAGGAACAAGGAACCTTCCGAGTCGGGTTTCCATGTTGTGGATATCCAGATATTCAGGAACAGTGGCAACCACCCGGCTGTTAGTGGCGCGAAAACCCCTGCGGGCCTCTTGCGGAAAAATCCGCATCGGAACCATTTTTGTTACCGTTGGAATGGTGGCAATCTTGTCAAAATCGGAGTAAGTAAGCCCATAAATAGCAACATAACTTCTGCGCGAAGAACTGGATTCCTCGGTTGGTTTCACACTTCGAACCATGATATTATTGGCACCCATTCTCCGAATATCATCCAAGGCATCCTGCATGCTTCCCTCGCCGAAAGCCATCAGAGAAATAACAGCACCTGTGCCAATGATGATTCCGAGAACCGAAAGGAATGCCCTGAGCCTGTGCAACCACAAGCTTCGCAATGCCAGAACAAGACTTCTGCGAGCCTTATCCCAAAGCATAAGTCCCGCAAAAAGCAGGACAATTAGCGCCATGGAAACAATGGAGAAAATCAGCATTAGATTTTACGCCCCATGATGAACCACCAGTTTTTCCAAAAGCTGGGTTTGCACGGTACTGCCACCGCCAGACCTTGCCTCGGTAGGATCATTTCGCACATCAGACTCGATGGCGCCATCCCTCATGCGAACAATGCGCTTCGCCCAGGAAGCAATGTCATTTTCATGAGTTACCATGATGATAGTCTTGCCGACATCATTCAAGCGGGAAAGCAAATGCATGATCTCGTCGCTTGTTTTGGAATCCAGATTTCCAGTGGGTTCATCAGCCAGAATAACAGCGGGATCGTTCACCAATGACCTTGCGATTGCCACGCGTTGCTGCTGTCCGCCGGAAAGCTGCATGGGTCTGTGATCCAATCGATTGCCCAACCCCACTAACTGAGCCAAACCCATGCAACGCTCGGTGGTTTGCTCATTGAGTTTTGCACCCTGATACAGAAGTGGAATCTCTATGTTTTCAACAACCGTGTATTGGGGAAGCAAATTATATTGCTGAAAAATAAATCCGAGGTACTTGCTTCGAATATCACTTAGGAGGTCGTCTTCCATGCGTGCTACATCCTGACCCGCAAGAAAATACTGGCCATTGGTGGGCCTGTCGAGACATCCAAGCAAGTTCAACAAAGTGGATTTTCCCGAACCGGATGGCCCCATAAGTGCGACAAAATCACCCTCCTCGACCTCCATGCTTACACCCTTAAGCGCATGAACCATGACAGATTCCAGCGCATAAGTTTTCTGAAGGCCGACTATTCGAACAACACTGGCCAATTTTGGCTCCTATCAGAGAACTTTAGGCGGCGGGTGTCTTGGACTTGGCCTTCTTGTCGCGTTTTTTGCCCACTTCCGGGGCATTTGGGGTTTCGGCTGGGGCGGATTTCGAATTCTTGCTGCCCGGAAGGTTTCTGGGATTCAAAACAACAACATCACCTTCATTAAGCCCCTCTTTCACTTCCACCATTTTTTCATTGCTAACACCAAGCTTCACCTGCTTTTCAACCGCGCCATCCGGGCCCATGACAAAACAGGAAAAGCCTGTCTGCGAACTTCCCAACACCGCCTGAACAGGAACCGCCAGGGCATCATCCACCTTGGTATCTGTAAAAATCGTTACCGAAGCACTCATGCCTGGTTTCAAACCGGGAAGACTTTCATCGATAGAAACCAGGGTACGGTAGACCTTAATATCTGATGTTAGCCAATCACTTTGGGCTGCCACCTCATCGATGTGCTTCACATGGCCTTGCAATACTTTATCCGGAAATGCATCAATACGAACCAAAACAGGCAAACCGTTGTCGGTTAGCTCTTGGTCCCTTTCGTGAAAATCGGTTCTAAGTTCAAAAAATGAAACCTGATTGGCCAATAAAGTCCAAGGTTCTCTGAACATTAACAATCCCGCTTGCCTAACTTCGCTATAGCCAGTTCTGGTCCACTTATCGCCCCGAATCTTGGACCGCATGGCTTCATGAACGCGGGTATTCACCAACATATGCGACAGATTGGGAATTCGCATAAGCCTTTGGCCTTCGCGAACCGGTTCACCCTGAGCTACGGTTGCTTGAACTGAACCACTCCCAAACCTTGTCTGCTCTGGGACATAATAAACCACCAAACCATCCTGGGGTGAATAGATGTAACACTTCTTAATTTCGTCTTCCACTTCCTTGAAGCGCAGGTCTTCCTTCTGGAAAATAGATTTTTTGGTAAGACTGTCATTAATGGCTTGAATTTCTTTGGACTTTGACTGGATGGTGAGCCTTTCCTTGGCACGCTTTGCCTCGGCAATTTTGCTATCCAGGTCCTTTAATGTTCGCTCGTAGGTAAAGTTCTTAAGCACCCGCATTTCTTCGCGGACTTTTTCCACCGCAAAGTTGGCACTCTGAAGCTTGAAACGATCTGCCAGGGCCTGCTTGGGGGTTAGATAACCTTTGCTTACCATACGATCCAACCACACATCGCGATCCTGCCACATTTGAAAATCTGATTCGGCCAACAGTATGCGGCCTTCCAAGTCTGCCAACTGTTGCTTGAAATCCCCTTCCAGGAATTTTTTGCGATCCAATTCCGAAAGTTCGATGGAAACCAATGCGGTTTGCAAATCGCTATCACTTTGACTTTTTACGATATCGTAATTAGCCTCTGCTTGAATGGAATCATTTCTGGCACGGTCGCGAACAATCTGTTGAGATTTTAGCTGTTCTTGAAGAGCGGAATCATCCAGCTCCACCAACAAATCACCAAGCTTCACATGGGACCCATCATCAATCACCCATTTGATGGTGCTTGCACCTCCAGAACTGGAACCACGACTTCCAGCACGAACCTGGCAAACAACATCCTTGTTGTCTAGAGCCTCGAGAGTTCCACGCTCAAGTACAGTAATTTGAAGTTTTTCAGGTTTTACCACATGAGTTATTAAATCGGCCCTTACCACCTTGGATTTGGGCCAAAAATAGTAACTTGTTCCACCAATTATCAAAAGAATGCAGGCCGCAAGCCCCATCAAGGGACCTTTTCTGGACTTGGATGGAGTTTTTACCGGGGCGGAAGCCTCAGAAGCCGATTTTTCGGGGCGGGAGAAGGATTGCATTTGCAGCATCTCCCTCTGAACTGTAACTGGTGCCTCGGATAAAGGGATCTGTCTTGCCGGGAGAGGCTGGTTCCCTTTGTCCTGGGACTGGGCTGAGGTTTGGGTTGTCCCCTGATTGGCCACATTCGCAGGTTTCGACTTCATCTATCCATACTCCACGATTGTCCAAGGGCATTAATTCTAAATCACGATAAAGAAAAGCCCGAGTGGCAAGATAATCAATCCAAATACTGAAAATTACATTCTGCGCGGCAAGCTTAGATCTCTGCGTGGTGAGCAACTGTTCAGTAAATGCAGCCTGCGAACCATCACTATTTCCCTGAGCACCACCCCCACCGCCAGGCTTGGAAGGAGCGTAAGTAGTCTCAAGTGCATTATCCAACACTAAATAGGCCAATTCCAGCGCTTGCTTCTGAATTTCATAGTTTTTCGAAAAAGCCCTTAACTGACGAATCTCATCACGAACATCAATCAAGACTGTATCTTCGAAAGCCATCAAATTTCTACGCTGGCGCTGCCAGTTTATCAGGGTGGCTCGATAAGCATTTCTTTCCTGAATTCTCACCAATGGAAGCTCGCCGGAAAGAATCAGCCTGTTTCTGAGCGAACTACCTGAAAAGTTTACCGGTTGGGCAACCTGGGTAGGGGAAAATCCATTTAGATTATACTCTACATTGAAAGCCCCCTGCAAGGCATTCGCAGCAATGGCAATTTGCCGCCACGAATCCATAAGCTGGGCCCTACCATTCATTAAATCCAGCCTATTCGTTAAAGCATGCCTGCCAGCGGCAAATAATGCCTCATCCAAATCCACCTTTAGCAAATCAACTCCGTCCACACATAACCGAGGCAGCTTTGGCCAAGATTTCCTGGTAAACATGAGCCTTTCATTTCTTGGTTCCACGAATACCAGAAGAAAATCCTCAATCAGGTTTTCAAAAAGATTGGTCTGTGCAAGAGCATCTACCTTGCCATCCCTTAACCATGGTTTCTTTTCATAGGTACGAAGGTTTCTTTCCAACCTTCCAAGGAAAAAGTCAAAATCCAACTCACCAAGACGCTTCTTTTCCGTTGCCCCAAGAGTTTTTCCTTCTTTTTCCCTCTTAACTTTCAGTTCCTGCAAATCCAGCCTTTCCTTGTTTACATTTCGCAGTTTTTCGACCAAGACTTCTGTGGTTAAATCCTCCCAGGCTTTCCATTGATTTGGAAACCTCTTGGTAAATTCGGTTCCGCGCACAAACTCTGATTCCAGAAAAATGCTTCTTAAACCTGCGCGAAGTCTATCGGCATCTTGCGGGGAACCTAACTTCCTGGCGTCTTTGCGGGCTCGCTTGAATTCATCCACAAGATTGGTGTACCGGGCCAGTTGTTCCAGTTGAGGGCGCAAGGGACCATTATCCAACTCCAACGGAATATCCATTGGCAAACCCAACTGATACTTAAATTGATCCAGAAAATTCCTTAACTGCAATTCGCGAGTAATAACGCTGGATTTGAAGTTCAAAAGCTGCTGCAAGATACGCGAAACCTGCAATTCGGAAATGTCACCCACGGCCTGAAACTCTCTGTATTGATCCAGGGTTGTGGATATATCGGAAACATTTTCTCTTTCATTTCTAAGCTGACCGGCACTTAGTAACGCATAAAGATAGCCAACTCTTTGCGATGAAAAAGGTGGCTGGCTGGTGGCTCCAGCCCCTGATGATGCCCCGGGGGATACCTGCACAGCTCCAGCACCACCAATGCCTGCTCCAAAAACAGAATTAAACCGTGTGGCAGGTGCAACGCTGATTGGTGTGGAGTAGGTTATAGGGGAACCACCTGCAATAATATCCGCATAAAACTCTTTTCGGAAACGGGCATAAGAGCGCATTTGGTACAGCAAACCACGCTCTGCCAGTGTCAAAGGTTCCAGGGTTACCGCCCGGCCGCCACCTTGAAATAGCGGCTGGAACACATCCAGGGCCATAATGGATGGGGCTTTTACGGTAGTTGGCCCGTTCTTTGAAAATTCAATCACCGCTTCGTTGGCAAAGCGGAATAGAAGCAATGCACCTGTTGAAAAGGTTTTGGTGAACCCGCTATTCGATGTAAAGTCCCATCTGTTTGTGGCACCTTGGGGAGTATTTCTTGCAGAACCTTCCCTGATGGCCACCTCTGTGGCATAAAACTGAGCAGCAAACGCAAACCTCTGCAAAGTCACAGGCAATGCCGCAAGGTACAAATCTTCCCGGCGGTATTGATAATCCCTGTTGTTAAACAAACCTAATTCGCAGGCTTGCTCAAGATTAATCAGGAATGGTTTCTCATATCTACCGCCCGGATCTCCTTTGAACATCAAACCCATGGAGTCGAAAGGGCCTGTATCCGAAGCCAGTGGATCAATGTATTCCCGGGCAGAATCTTCTTCTTGTTTGAAAAGATTTAATTTGTTTTTGCCTTTTGGCTGCCCCATCGCCAAAGTCTGAATGGGTTGGTTTTCAACACCATCTTGTTTGAAGGTGACGAGCTTCAGAGGTGCACCTGTATCGGAAGATTTAGCCAACACAGCACGATTTTCGGAATCGAATTGCTGCAATACATCCAGATAGCCAGAACCTTCCATATGCGCGATGCCGGCTTTGCCAGGCTTTTGAGGATTGGGTGCATCTTTCATGGCAGCAGGATCATCCGGTGGCATAGGTGGCCGGTCCGGGTTACCCAATGATGCAAATCTTGATCTGGGGTCGGGCATTACGTGAAATTGTTCAATCTGCCAGTTGGGATATTTATCCTTGGAAGCCAAAATCTGCATGACTTCCTGATCTGCCCGATTCCTATAAAAGCGTCGACTGCAGCCGCCGGATGAAATGAAAGCCACCAAAATGATGACTATCATTAAATGCTTTGGGCAAACAAATGTTCTTTTATGAAACATGCTGGCCATTAAATATCCAAAGCAAAGGCAGGCGAAATAATCCTTAAACGCAGTAAAATTGATATCGGCGTTAAAGTCGTTAAAACTTGAAGCCTATTTCCATAATCTGGGTTATTTACAGGGTGTTATTAAGTCTTGGCTGGTTTTAAGGAGTAAATCTTTAAACATAACCTCGGAGAAGTTCATGAAAGCTTTATCACTAAATCATTACGGCAACCCCCAAGAGGTCCTCAGCATCATTGAAAAGCCGGAACCCGTTCCGGGAAAAGGGGAAGTTCGGGTAAGAATGCTTTTAAGCCCAATAAACCCCTCCGATATTCTTTTCGTTCGTGGAAAATACGGCAATCAGCCCAACCCGCCCCAAATACCAGGATTTGAAGGGGTTGGAATTGTGGAAGCCGGCAGCGGCCTTCTTGCGTGGCGAGTCATGAATAGAAGGGTTTCAGTAATCGGGTCTGGGGACGGCAGATGGCAGGAAAAAGTAATCATTCCAGCAAGGCAAGCGGTACCAGTGCCCTCAGATCTCTCAGACCAGCAAGCTGCATCCTTTTTTGTAAACCCTGCGACAGCCTGGGTAATGACTCAAAAAGTTCTTAAAATTCAACCCGGCCAATGGCTTGCTCAAACCGCTGCCACCGGTGCTTTGGGAAAAATGATTATTCGCCTGGGAAAACACCTTGGATTTAAAACCATCAACATTGTGCGGAAGCATTCCCAAATAGACCTGCTGAAAAAGGAAGGGGCCGACGAAGTTATTTGCATGGAAAACAACACCTTTTCAGAAAAAATAATGCAAATCACCCAAGGGAAAGGGGTATATAACGCAGTAGATGCAGTTGGAGGCCCAATGGGCTCCCAATTGATTCATTGCCTGGCAAGAAATGGGAAATTGCTTGTCTACGGAAGAATGTCTGGTGAACCCCTTAGCTTTGAACCAGGCGATATTATGAAAGGTCAAAAAACTATCCAGGGCTTTTGGCTATCTGAATGGGCCAAGGATCAGGGACCATTAACCATGCTTTCTCTATTCCGGAAAATTGGCAACCTAATTAAAGCAGGAGTTCTGGGAAGCTCGCCTGGCAAAGAATTCGCTTTTTCGGACTATAATTCCGCTATTAGTGCTGCCACAGATGTGAACAAGGACACAAAAGTATACCTAAGAATAGGCAATTAATCCTTTATTGATGAGGCTTTTGGCAAAACAAAGCCTCTATTTACTTTTTAAAGCCTAAATCTTATTTCCCACCCTTATGAAAGGGATGGGATAATGCGTAGTTGTTTGGGCATATTACTGACAACGATCATGTTGACGGCTATGGGATGCCAGCAAGCACCCAAGCAATCGACGCGGATGATTTCTGATGCGGGTTTAAGCACAGAAAAAATTGTAAGGCTTCCCAACCAAACTCCAGACGCCAAGAACACCAAGGAATCCGCTTTGAAAGTTGCCAAGGTGGGGCAAAAATTACTCCAAGCCAATCCTCAAATCGGCATTCGACCAGCTTTTCATACCATTGGTGCTCCTCATGCCGAAATATTCCATCAAGGTTCCGAGCAGATTATGGTAACGGAAGCCTTGGTCAAGGAATGCTCGGAAGAACAACTTGCGGCAGTGCTTGGTCTGGAATTAGCCAAGATACTGCAAGAAAGGGAAACAACGCAGCCGGTTGGTAGAATCCTTGATCGAACACCTTCACTTTCCGTTCCCATAGGAAGCGACCGCTATTCCGCATTTGGGCCGGCAGATATGACCATTCTTGCTGAAAGAGCTGAAATAGATCGCAACCGTTATAAAAATCCATTCCAAGGAGCCGACCCGAAATTAGTGGCAAGATCTTTCCTTTCAAAGGCAGGCTACCCTTCCAAATCGGTGGAATCGGTGGCAAGCATCTTGAAAAAAGCCGATGAAAACTATTCACTGGAAAAACAAATGAAAGGTGCTTCAAAATTATCCTTTGCACAAGAACAATCCGTAAAGCCTGATTGATTTCAGATCTTCAACAATTTATTTCTTGGCTTCTCTCAAAAAAACATTAATTTGTAGTTTCTTTCATGAACTAATTGCTTTCATGCTTTGGGGGTCTTTTGATGTGTAGAAACCTGTTCCTTTCCTTTGCGATCGTTTCATCTATTTTTGCAAATGGCTGTGGTGGCGGGGTGGAAAAACCTTCAGGAAAAGCCCCATCAGACGCTGGAAAGAAAGAAACATCATCCTCTTCCAAGCAATCCACCTCCTCCGGAGTGAAAGTTGCATTTATCAGCAACAACCCTGCGGAATTCTGGACCATTGCCGAGGCTGGTGCCAGGAAAGCCGAACAAGAAACAGGGGCACAAGTTTCATTCAAAAGACCACAGGATAGTTCGGCTGGAACTCAAAAACAAATTATCGAAGACCTTCTGACCCAAGGCGTAAAAGCCATTTCCGTAAGCGTGATCAGTCCGGACAACCAGACCGATTTCATAAATGAAATAGCACAAAGGGTACCGGTTTTGTGCGTCGATAATGATGCTCCAAAATCCAAACGAAAATGTTATCTGGGCACTGCCAACTTGCAGGCAGGCCGATCTGTTGGTGATTTGGTCAAGGAAGTAATGCCCAAGGGCGGCAAAGTTGCTATTTTTGTAGGTCAACTTGACCCACTTAATGCCAGAGAACGAAGACAGGGAGTCATCGATGTTTTGGAAGGTCTTGCTGAATCCAAATCCCTTCGTGAATCGCCTGATGGAAAAAAGTACGGCAACTACGAATTGATTGGAACTTTTACTGACAATACGGACCAAGCCAAAGCCAAGGATAATGCAGCGGATGTTTTGGCAAAGCATCAGAATGAGGAAAACCTTTGCCTGGTTGGTTTATGGGCTTACAACCCGCCGACAATTTTAGCCGCTGTAAAAGATGCCAAGCGAGTTGGCAAGGTAAAGATCGTTGGTTTTGATGAACAAGACATTACCTTGGATGCTATTAAATCTGGTGAAATTCATGGAACCGTGGTTCAACAACCCTTTGAATTCGGTTACCAATCCGTGAAAATGATGGTGGATCTGGTATCCAAGCCTGAATCCGTAAAGATTCCCGCTAACGGCATCATCGATGTTGCGCACAAAGTCATCAAGAAAAACAATGTCGACGAATTCCACACCAATCTTAAAAAGCAGCTAGGCAAATAACCTAATTGCAATTGGAATTTATGGAATCAACATCCAGCATGGAACAAAAACCAATTCTGGAAGCCAGGATGGTTTCCAAGCGGTTTCATGGTATCCAAGCCCTGGATCGAGTATCCGTGGAAATTTACCCTGGCGAAGTGCTTGCTATTATCGGCGAGAATGGAGCTGGAAAATCCACACTGATGAAAATTCTTTCCGGGGTATACATTCCTGACTCCGGCAGCATTCATGTGAATGGAAACGAGGTTTCCTTCACGAACCCCGCCGATGCCATGAAACTTGGTATCGGCTTGATTCATCAGGAACTAAACCTCGCTGAAAACCTCTCCATTGCAGACAATCTTTTTCTTGGACGTGAAATAACCTTCGGCGGAATATTTCGATTGCTTTCTGGTTCGCAAATGCGATCCCAATCCAGATTATTTCTTTCCAGGGTGGGCTTAAACGAAGATCCCTCCACACTTGTGGGAGATTTATCGCCGGGCCAGAAGCAACTCGTTGAAATAGCACGATCGCTTTCCCTGAATGGCAAAGTCCTGATTATGGATGAACCAACATCCAGCCTGTCCCAAAAGGAATCTGACAGGCTGGAGAAGGTAATAAAAGAACTCTCATCTTCGGGAGTTTCCATCGTGTACATTTCCCATCGGCTGGGAGAAGTCCAAAAAATCGCCGACAGGGTTGTTGCGCTCAAAGATGGTAAAAATGCAGGCGGGCTTGCAAAACGCGAAATCCATCACGATTCCATGGTTCGGATGATGGTTGGAAGAGAACTGGAAAACATTTCCCAAAGGGCACCATCCAAGCATTCTCAACAACCACCAAGGCTTAGGGTGACAAATTTGAACTATGCTGGAAACTCCGGAAAAGGGGCCAGCTTTCAAGTTCGTGCCGGTGAAATACTTGGCATGGCAGGCCTTGTTGGAGCAGGAAGAACAGAATTAGCCGAGACACTTTTTGGCATTCGCCCCCGAACAGCGGGCGAAGTATTTCTTGATGAAAAAGAATTCCAACCTGCCTCAGCAGGTGATGCCATTCAAGAAGGTCTGCTATTATTGCCCGAAGACCGCCGCCACCATGGTTTAATTTTAACCCAAAGTATCCGCAACAATCTTTCGCTTCCTAACTTGGGTAAACTTTCAAATTACTCCATCATCAACAAACAAAAGGAAAATCAACTCGCATCGGAGAGCATCAGGGATTTGCGCATTAAAACAACATCTGCCGGCAAGGAAGTAGGCCTTCTAAGTGGTGGAAACCAGCAAAAAGTGGTATTTGCCAAATGGATTGCCGCCGGCCCCAAGGTTTTTATCCTCGATGAACCAACGCGCGGCGTCGATGTAGGCTCAAAGGCGGAAATCTACGAAATTATGCGAAGGCTGGCTTCCGAAGGAGTTGCCATCCTGATGATTTCCAGCGATATGGAGGAAATACTTCGACTTAGCGACAGGGTATTGGTACTCCATGAGGGTTCTTTATCTGGCGAACTTAGTGGCAGCGATATTAACGAGGAAGCCATCATGAAGCTGGCCACAGGAGCATGAAATGATTCGAGTGATTGGCGTATTGGTTGTGGTGCTTAGCCTTTATGGCCTGTTAATGATGTCAGACACCCAGGCACGCAGCCTTGAAAACCACATCAATCTTGAGAGAAGAATCGGGGAATGGGGGGTTCTTACGCTGGGAGCTGGTTTTGTAATAATCACTGGTGGCATCGATCTTTCGATTGGCTCGGTTGTTTGCCTAAGTGCTGTTTCATTTGGCCTTTTCCTTGAAAATGGATTCAATCCCTGGGTGGCAGTATTTGCAGTGCTTATTGGTTCAGCTATTATTGGATACATTCATGGCTTGCTTATCACCAAGGTAAATCTGCAACCATTCATAGTGACATTGTGCGGACTATTCATTTACAGGGGACTTGCACAATTATTAACCCTGATCAAATTCCAGGATTTGGGTGAAAAACTGAAGCAGGGCTGGGATGGCCCGGGAAGGCTGTTGCGCGATTCTTCCAGAGATGTTGGCATCGGCAGCAGACAAGACTTGGATTCCCTTCTTTTTCTTCAACGGGGAAACTTGCCCTTGGGCGATTGGCTGAATCTTCCCGAGGCAATTCGTGGTTGGCTTAATATTCCGATGCCTTTGGTTATTTTTTTGGTACTGGGAATTGCAAGTGCGGTACTCCTTCATATGTCCGTTTTTGGAAGGTACCTTTACGCTCTGGGTTATAATGAGCAAGCCGCAAAATATGCGGGAATTAGAACCAACCGATTCAAGCAGATTGCATATATTTTATGTTCTACCATGGCTGGCTTGGGGGGGATACTTTTCCTATTGAAGGTGAGATCCGCATCGCCTTCAAATGCTGGGAGTTGGTTTGAGCTATACGCCATCACTGGTGCAGTGCTGGGTGGTTACAGCCTGCGAGGTGGCGAAGGAATGGTTATAGGCATCGTTCTGGGAACCGCCATTTTGCCTCTTCTTAGAAGTTTTGTGATTTTCGCGGGAATTCCGAGCGACTTGGAATTCACCGTAATTGGCATTGCATTGCTTCTTGGCACCATCGCTGATGAATTTCTGCGAGGCAGCACGTTTTCAAGAATGCTGGCAAAGCTAAAGGCAAGTTCAGCCAAAGGATCAAACTAATTTATTCGAAAAGCTTGCTTACCGATTCATTTAGGTGGATTCTTCGGATCGCATCCGCCAGCAACGCAGAAACGGTTAGAACTTTGATATTTGGAAGCTGCTTATCCGGTGGCAAAGGAATACTATCAGTGACTACGATTTCCTTGATAGGGGCGCCCTTCATGCGTTCTATTGCCTGGCCGCACAATACAGCGTGCGTGGCACAAACATAAACATCCTTGGCGCCATTCAATTTGGCAACATGGGCTGCGCCCACTACTGTTCCCGCTGTGGAAATCATGTCGTCAAAAATGAACACATGCTTTCCCTCTAACGAACAACCGATAAGATTGGCTTGCTTGGTCTCAGTGGCACTGGAGCGGCGCTTGTCCACAATCGCAATGGAACCGCCAAGTTTCTTTTGAAACATCAGGGCTTTTTTAATACTTCCTTCATCCGGGCTAAGTATCACCAACTCGTCTTGACCAAAATTAAAGCTCCGAACGTAATCACACAGCACCGGGCTGGCATGCAAATGATCTACTGGTATGTCAAAAAAACCTTGAAGCTGGGCAGCATGTAAATCCAGGGCCAAAACCCTGTCTGCACCCGCGGCCGTAATAATATCCGCAACCATTTTAGCAGTAATTGGAACCCGCCCGACATCTTTTCGATCCTGCCGGGCATATCCATAATACGGAATTACCGCAGTGATTCGTGATGCACTGGATCTTTTAAAAGAATCCAGCATAACCAGTAGCTCCATCAGATTTTCATTTACTGGGGGGCATGTTGATTGAAGCAAAAAGATATCCCTGCCGCGAACATCTTCCTCAATACGCACAGAAATTTCGCCATCTGGAAAATTGCCCAGAGTGATCTTCCCCAAGGTGTCATTGAGATGAAATGCGATTTTTTCGGCCAATGCCAGATTTGCCCTGCCAGAAAAAACCTTGATATTGTTGTTTTTCATTTTGCTGGACCGGCCATTTGGGATGTCAATTCAAAGACCTCAGATGTTGTTATAGGAATTAAGAATAAGTCCTGAAGGTGCTTCCACCCACATTTGGATTTTTCAGCATTTTTTTGCGGATCCATCCAGAAAATCTGACACCATATTCTGTGGCAAGTCCACAGGCCTGGGTTTTTTTCCAAATCGAATGACCGCCCTTAAGCCGCCAAGCAACTGCAAAGAGGCATGCAAAGGGTCTTTTATGGCAAATTCCTGGCAAGCGCAGGCATGGGAAAAGACTTTTTGCACCAATTCAATTACTTGGAATCGAGTTTCCTGCCAGGGAAATTCGTTCGACATGGTTCTTAATGCCTCGGTGTGCAAAATTAGATCAAAAAGGTGCGGCCTTTTATCAAAAACCTCCAGGCTTGTGCTAACCAAAGCAACCAGTTTGTTTTTAGCAGAATGTTGCTTTCCGATGGAATCTTCCAGTCTGCCGAGTAATTCATGGGAAGCTTCCTTTAAAAGTGCATCATAAAGGGCTTCCTTGTCAGAAAAATATCTGTAGATAGTTCCTTTTCCCACCTGGGCAGCCAAGGCAATATCTTCCATCCGAACTTCATGAAATCTTTTGGTGGCAAAGGAAACCTCCGCGGCCAGAAGAATTCTTGAACAGATATCAGGCGATTTAGTTCGCAAAGAAATCCCTCAGAGAAGTTGATTGACAGGTACCCATAACCGGATTATTCTGAAACTGACTGGTCAGTTTTGAATTTTAAATCCCTCCTTTGCGTTTTCAAAGTTTTTTCCGGGACTTTTCTTATGTTTGCGATCATTTCTCGCTTTTTTTTATCTGTTTTGCTTTTCTTCAGCGTTATCGGATGCTCAAAAAGAGGTTTGGAAGCTCCCAAAGGCGGTTCGGATGTAAAACCATCCCAAATGAAATTGAAAAGAAAAATCGAACTTACTCAGGCGTCTGTACAACCATTTCAAGCCTCACTGGAAACGGTGGGGCATATTGAAGCGGAAGGGCAAACCGATATTGCCGCTGGAGTTAGTGGGGTTGTTGACGAAGTTTTGTTTCGTGAGGGGCAATGGGTAGATCGCAACACCCTTTTAGTGCGGGTAGATCAAAAACGTTTCAAAGCCAGCTTGGATTCTGCTGCATCAGCGGAGAAAAAAGCTGAGGCAGCATTGGGCATAAGCAGGGATATTGAAGGTCTTACCAGGCTTGCCGGTCAAGGTAGCTCTGGTGAGGACAGGGTTAGGGCATCAGGAAACACCAAACTTGCAGATGCAGAACTTGGTCAAGCAAGGGCGGCAAGAGAATTGGCGGAACACAACTACAACCGCTCACAGGTAAAGGCACCTTATGCCGGCCAAATAAACCAGCGCAAAATAACTGTGGGAACTTACTTGGAAGACAAAACTGTTATTGCCACGATAGCAAATTTAACTGACCTACGCCTGGTGGGATTCATACCCGAAAAATCTGCACCCGAACTTCGCGCAGCTTTGGATAAGGCCGAAGGCATCCGGGCCGCATGGATTGTTTCCAACTGCTTATCCAACCCCCTGCATGGGCTTTGCGCCGCATTTGTGGATGAAGAAGGAATGCTACCTTTTGGCTACGAAATGAACTTCACCCTTCGCGCCCTACCAAACGAAATATTCAAAGCAAAACTTTTCTACATAAGTTCGGTAGCAAGCCCTGACACGCATATGTTTGAATGCAAGGCACTCATCAAATTTGGCCCTTTTCATTCCAAGCTGCGCCCTGGCTTCACCGCCAAGATTGTTTGCCCTCTTCCAGGAAAAAATGATGCCATCGTGGTTCCCGAGGAAGCCGTACGCGCCAGCGAAAAAGGATTCATAGTTTTTGTTCCCAACCCCAGAACAACTGCAAGCGGAACCCTGGAATGGGTGGCAAAACCAAAGACTTTGCAGCTAGGTATGCGAAAGCCAGGGTTCGTGGAAGTCATGGAAGGATTGAAACCTGGCGAATGGATTGTCCGAAGAGGTGCGGATGCACTTGAAGAAGGCACGCCGTTAGATGTTTCGAATGAAATGGAAGCCAAACTCTTGGACGGAATTAAAAAGGGACCTGACACCGGAAAAGCATCCAAAAAATGACGCTTTCAGATCTTAGCATTAAGAACCGTGTATTTGCCGTGATGATCTCCGCGGCACTTCTTGTGTTTGGTGGTATTGCTTACCGGGGTTTGGGAATAAGCCAATTCCCGGAACTGGATTTCCCCGTGGTAAGTATTAACACGGTGCGTGAGGCAGCATCTCCAGAAATCATGGATTATGATGTCACGGACATTATTGAAGATGCAGTGTCCAGTGTCGAGGGAATCGATTACATCCAATCTCAAAGCCTTCAAGGTTCCGCAGTCACAACTGTTTTTTTTCAGCTTCACAGAAATATCGATGCCGCCATGCAGGATGTGCAGAATGCAGTTTCATCCGCAATGAATCGGCTGCCAACCGACATTGACCCTCCCATCATTTCCAAGGTGAACTTCAATAAATTTCCAATCATATGGTTGGGTGTGCATGGCCAAAAACCGCTGCATGAAATCAACAGGTTTGTGGACGACATACTCAAGCAGCAAATTCAAACCATTCCCGGCTGCGGAGGCGTCATGTATGGTGGCCTTCGACCAAGGAACATGCGCATTTGGGTTGATCAGGAAAAGCTGGACTCCTTCCGGCTGGATGCACTGGATGTTTTTCGCGCCCTTCAGGGTGAACATGTTGAAAAGCCGGCAGGCTACCTGAAAGGAGAACGCAGGGAAATCAATGTCCGATTAATGGGGGAAGCAAAAAGCCCCGAAGAGTTCGCCAAGCTGCCCATTCTTTCTAAACCTGATGGCACCATAATCCGACTAGGGGACGTTGCAGTTGTGGAAGACGGCATGACCGATCGAAGATCTTTTGCCCGGTTTAATAAAGAAGTAACGGTTGGCGTTGGTGTTATGAGGGCCACTGGGGCCAATGTGGTACAAGTTTGCGAAGAGGTTAAACGCAGACTCCCTGCGCTACGGGCTTTGGCTCCCGAAGGTGTGGAAATTGGTATTTCCACAGATTTTTCCCTGTTCATCAAGGATGATATCGAGGAAGTAAAACATTCTCTTTTTCTGGGAATTGTTCTTACCGCAATTGTTGCGCTAATGTTTTTGGGATCCATTGGATCCACACTGAATGTGTGCATTTCGATCCCTGTTTCCATGATGGGAACCTTCGTGGTGATGAAATATTGCGGTTTCACGCTAAATTTCATGACATTGTTAGGACTTTCCCTATCTGTTGGCGTTGTTGTGGATGATGCAATTCTGGTTTTGGAAAACATTTATCGAAGAATGGAAACCGGCGAAAGCAGGCTTCAAGCTGCGATCCTTGGATCCAACGAGATATCGTTTGCAGCACTGGCATCCACCCTCGCCATAGTTGCGATATTTATACCTGTTGCATTCATGGAAGGTGTTGTTGGGCAATTCTTTTTCCAATTTGGCATCACGGTAACGGTCGCCGTTCTTATTTCACTTGTGGTATCACTCACCATAACTCCCATGTTATCTTCAATATTTCTTACTCTTCATCATGAGGTTCTAAGGAAACCAGTAAAATTAAAAGGCTACATTTCTTTCTTTTTAAATGCTTTCAACCTCTGCTGGTGGACTCTCGACCGTTTTGTTATTAACCCATTTCTTGTTGTACCCACATCTTTCGTGATGAACCTTTGCGAAAAAGCGTACAAGGCAATCCTTCCCACCGCATTAAAATTTCCCATTTTAGTACTTAGTATCGCACTAATATTCGCATCCAGCATGAGTGTTTTGCTTGTGGGTGCCACCATTCCCGTTCCAGAACAACTTACCAAAGTAACCGGAACCAACAAAATCACCATCAAACCCATTGGCAACGAACTTGTCCCCAGCGAAGACCAAAACCGATTTGTGGTAAGCGTGATTTGCCCTGTTGGTGTTAGCATTGATTATGTCGAGGAAATGATAGGCAAAAGTGAAAATGTTTTGCTAAACCTGCGTGATCCTGTAACTGAGGATGAAATCATAGCATCCCTTTTCTCATCCATCTCCATTCGGCCAGGGATGTTGATATCCGAAGGTGTTATCTTTGTTCGTCTGGTGCCGATTGAGCAAAGATCCCTGACCCAAAACCAAATCATTCAGGATGTCCGCAGAAAACTTGCCTCTATCCCTGGTTTTAGGCCTATAGTGCTTGATCTTTCAACTCAAGGATTCACCCCCACCAGAGGCTTCCCTATCGATTTTGCCCTTCAAGGACCAGATTGGGATACAGTGGTGAAATATTCCGAAGCAGTCAGGCTTCGTCTCATAGAAGCCGGATTTGTGACCGATGTGAACACCGACTATCGGCCAGGAATGCCTGAACAACACCTCACTCCAGATCGCGACAAAGCCTCGGAACTTGAAATACCCGTAAGAAAACTTGCATTCCTACTTAATGTGGCATTCGGTGGTATGCGAAATGGCAGATTCACTGACCGCGATAAGCGCTACGATGTGAGGATGCGTTTGTTGGAAAGCCAGCGCGACACACCAGACCTTCTAAACAAACTGCACATTCGGCCAGAATTACCTTTGTCAACTGGTGCAAATCCACCCACGATTCCGGTACAAGATGTAAGCTCCAACAAAACCATCTCCACCTTGCCTATGATCAATAGATACAATCATTTGCGAAAAGTGGAGTTAACTGCAAACATGGCCCCCGGAATTTCACAAGGGGAGGCAATAGCCAGGGCTCGTGAAATAGCGGAAAATGTAAGGCTTGAAATGGAACTACCCACAAGCTATAGAAGCGTTCAACTTGGCAACGCAAAAGCCATGCAACAGACCATCAACAGCATGTGGCGATCTCTAGCATTTGGCTTTGTGGTTGCATACATGATTCTTGGAATCCAGTTCAATTCTTTTGTTCATCCATTCACTGTATTGTGGGCTGTGCCTTTCGGGGTAACAGGAGGCCTTATTGTATTGTGGGCCAGCGGGGACACCCTGAACCTTATGAGCATGATTGGATTGGTATTACTCGCCGGCCTGGTGAAAAAGAATTCCATCATTCTTGTGGATTGCGCAAATCAATGTCGCGCTAGTGGCTCCAATGCCACCGAAGCAATGATCACCGCCGGCGCAACGCGCCTACGGCCGATTATCATGACATCTCTTGCGACCATTGCAGGAGTATTACCACTTGCACTGGGTTTCGGTGCCGGGGCCGAGAACCGTGGCCCACTCGCCCGATGCGTTGTGGGTGGGATTTTTCTGTCCACCATGGTCACTCTGGTCGTTGTCCCTTGCTTCTATGTACTGCTTGAAAAAATCAGAATATGGCTGGATTTCACTAGGGAACCCAGAGGCGAAAGCTTAAGTTCCATCTCCCAATCAAGACCCGAATCCAGGGAACTTACATTATCCAGTTGAGGCCAGGATGAATCTTCCCGCATTAAGCATCAAAAATCCGGTATTTGCAGTCATGGTTTCTGCCGCCATGATTGTTTTTGGCTGGCTAGGCTATCAGGGACTGGGTGTAAGTCAGTTTCCCGAAATTGATTTTCCAGTGGTAAGTATTGCCATCAGCAGGGAATCGGCTTCTCCCGACATCATGGACGGGGACATAACAGATGTTGTGGAAGACGCGGTAGCCAGCGTGGAAGGCGTGGACTATATCATGTCGCGAAGCATGGAGGGAATAAGCCTTGTTACTGTTTATTTCCGGCTGGAAAGAAACATTGATGTGGCAATGCAAGACATTCAAAACGCCGTAAGCGCCGCCAGAAGACGCCTGCCTGTGGATATTGACCCCCCTGTTATCACAAAAGTCAATCCAAACAATATGCCGGTTATGTGGCTAACCTTATCTGGCTCGGCTCCCCTCCATCGAATCAGTGATTTTGCTGAAAAGGAACTCAAGCAGGAAATCGCGGCAATTCCAGAGGTCGGCGGTGTCCAGTTCGCAGGACTTCAGGCTAGGTCTGTAAGAATATGGGTCGACAGGGACAAGCTGCGAAGCTTCAACCTGGCAGCCGACGATATAAAGCAAGCCATTTCCAGACAACACGCTGAACTTCCAGCAGGCTACATCCAAAGCAAAATGGTGGAATTCAATTTACGAACCATGGGAGAGGCATATTCGATTGATGAATTCAAAAAACTTCTTGTCACTCAACGGAACGGTCAACAAATCCTTCTGGAAGACCTTGCTGTTATTGAAGATGGATTGGAAGACAGGCGAAGTTTAGCAAGATTCAACCGTTTACCTGCGATTGCAGTGGGAATCCGCAAGGCAATTGGGGGAAACCTTGTTGCACTTTGCGAAAACATAAAAAGAGAAGTTCCACGACTTAAGAAAATGCTTCCCCCCGGCGTGGAACTACATATACCGGTAGACACCTCCCTATTCGTCCGTGAAAACATCGAGGAATTGAAACTTACCCTGATATTGGGTGTGGGCCTGACAGCTTTTGTTTGCTTTTTATTTCTAGGATCCATTGGTACCACGCTAAACATATGCCTCTCAATTCCCACTTCCCTTATTGGCACCTTCTTTGTGGTGAATTACGGCATAAAACTAATTGGATGGCCACCTTTCACTATCAATCTGATGACTCTTTTAGGCTTGTCGCTTTCGGTAGGTGTGGTGGTGGATGATGCCATACTAGTTCTGGAAAACATTTACCGCCTTCGTGAAAAAGGCTTAAGCAGACTGGAAGCCGCGCTTCAAGGAGCCGGGGAAATCAGTTTTGCCGCAATCGCTGCAACCTTTTCCATTGTGGCTATCTTTATGCCTGTGGCTTTCATGTCCGGAACTATCGGTAGGTTTTTCTTTCAATTTGGAGTGACGGTAAGTGTTGCCGTACTTCTTTCTCTAATTTGCGCTCTAACGCTTACCCCAATGTTAAGTGCATTCTTTTTAAAGCTGGCTCATGAAGAAGAAAAACGCCCCAGACCAATGCCTTGGATACTTGCCATCATTCTTGGAGTATTCGTTGGAGCTATATCCTTTGGGTCAAAGATGTTTTTTCAGGGAACCCCTCTAATACAACCTTGGCTTCACCCGGTAATAAGCCTATTAGATGCTATTCAAACTACAGTGCCCCAAATATCGAATTTAAAACCTTCCATTTCAGCATTTGGCTTTTGGAAAACCAATATCATTGAAATTGCAATGGAATGCATTCCATTCGCAATTATCTTCCGGTATTTCAAAACCCTTATTTGGGCTGCACACCTCTTCATCTTAAAACCACTTCTTTTAAAACCAACCGATTGGTTTCTGGAATTGATCACAAAGTTTTATGGTTGGTTGCTAAAGTGGTCACTTCGGTATAGCAGTGTGGTTTTAATGATTGGACTCTTAATGGCCGGAGCTACGGCCACATTTTTGATGAGTGGAATTCTTGGGCAGGAACTTGTTCCAAGCGAAGACCAGAGCAGACTTCTGGTTCATGTCATTTGTCCCGTGGGAGCCAGCATCGAGGAAATTGGGAATCTGCTGGCAAAATGCGAGACAAAATTAGCAGATAGAAATGATGTCGCCGGTATTATGACTGCCGTAGCGACAGAATCGGGGCTGTTAATGAATGAGGCTGACATTTTTGTGCAATTAGTACCCAAGAACGACAGACCTTTAACCCAACAACAACTGGTTCCCATCATCAGAAAGGAACTTTCGGAAATAGAGGATGTAAAGATTTCCGTTAGGGATCAATCAACCGAAGGATTTACCGCACAGCGTGGAGATCCGATTGATTTTTCGATTCAAGGCGACTGGAAAGCTCTTCCCGACATTGCAAGAAAAATTGTGGACGGAATGTCCAACGCGTCGGGCAAAAATAAAGCTCCGCTTTTAATGGATATCGACATGGATTACCGCCCCGGTATGCCGGAAGTCCAGGTTCGTCCGGATCGCGAAAAACTAGCGCTATTGGGCCTGCCGGTCTCCCGTTTGGCAGAAAGCATAAGCCTGCTGGTCGGAGGCGAACGAGTCGGAAGATTTACAGACAAAGGCCGAAGATACGATGTGCGGGTTAGGTTTCAGGAGCAAGAAAGAGCTTCCCCAGACAACATCCTATTAATGACACTTCGATCAGGTGACAACAAATTGGTTACGGTTGAAGATGTTGTTTCGGAACTCGCCATGGTTTCCACCTTACCAGTCATCAATCGATACAACCATCAACGAAAAATAGAGATCACTGCCAACACCGCCGAGGGTGTTTCTCAGGGTGAAGCGATCGCAAGATGCAAGGATATTGCCACCAAACTGCTTCCGGATCACGTTTCCCTGGTTGAATTGGGAAATGCAAGCGCCCTTAAAGAAACCATGACAAGCCTAATATTTGCACTTTTACTTGGTATTGTTGTCGCCTACATGATTCTGGGAGTGCAGTTTAATTCTTTTATCCACCCTCTTACCGTTCTACTGGCAATGCCATTTGCGGTAACCGGGGCACTGGTTACCCTTTGGTTTACCAATGACACGATCAACATGATGAGCATGATCGGACTAATTCTTTTAATGGGCCTTGTTAAAAAGAATTCCATCATACTTGTGGATTACACAAATCAGCTAAGAGAACAGGGAATGGCAGTGGAAGAAGCGCTAATTAACGCCTGCCCCGTAAGACTTAGACCCATTTTAATGACTTCTATCGCCACGGTGGCGGGTGCTATTCCTGCTGCAATTGGAATTGGCCCTGGAGCAGAAACACGATCTCCCATGGCAAGGGCAATCATTGGGGGAATTCTTGTATCCACTGCAGTGACCCTGTTTCTTGTTCCGGCGTTTTACCTTTTTGTTGAGAAAACTAGAGCTTTTTCAAGCAAGCTGGCACGCAGTCCAGAATCAAGTGATTTAAAATAGCAAACATGCAATCTGAACCAGGGATGGAATCAACAAACGAAATTCAAATCAGGTTTCTGGATGGAACCCTGCTGGTAAACGGGCTTACTGAAGATAGAGCTCTCCGAATCCCCTTCCTTGTTTATGACAAAAGAGTGAGTGCGTTTCGAGCTGAGGCAATCCATTATCGGGAACTGGTGGAACTTTTTGTAAACGAAAAGGTTGTTTACAAAGATAATGCCAAAGAATATTTACCTTATCGGCTTGAATTAAAAGATTCACGAAAACCATTTGCCTATCAAACTGAAGCTTTGGATTCCTGGTGGAAAGCTAGGGGCCGTGGCGTGGTTATTCTCCCCACCGGAACGGGCAAAACCTTCCTCGCAATACTGGCGATTTGGAAATCCACCAGGCCAACCATGGTTATCACCCCAACTATAGATTTAATGAATCAGTGGTATCAGGTTTTGGAAGCAGCTTTCCAAGTTCCAGTGGGAATGATTGGTGGTGGCAGCCATGATCTAAAACCTCTTACGGTTACAACTTATGATTCGGCCCATATCCATTTGGGAAAGTGGGGCAACAAGGCTGGGTTGGTGGTTTTTGATGAATGCCACCACCTTCCTGGCCCCCTGTATTCCACCATTGCAAGAGGCAGTTTGGCCCCTTATCGCCTAGGCTTGTCAGCCACTCCGGAAAGGAGTGACGGCCAGGAAACTTTGCTGGACGAGTTGATTGGCCCCATCTGTTTTCGAAAAGAGATTGGCGAGTTTAAAGGGGAATTCCTCGCGAACTACGAATCTAAAAGGGTATTCGTCGAATTGGAACCGTCTGAATTAACCACCTATCAGGAATCCAGAAAAACCTATCGTGATTATTTGAACCGTAAGGGCATAAATTTAGGCATGCCAAATGGCTGGGCAAGGTTCTTGTTCGAAGGAGGCAGGTCAGAAGAGGGACGCAAAGCGATCGAAGCATTCCGAATCCAGAAAAAAATTGCGTTTCATGCCGAGGCAAAAATAGAAAAACTCAAAGAATTACTTCTAAAGCATCGGGAAGACCCAAGCATTATTTTCTGTTCAGATAACCAAAAGGTTTACGAAATATCCCGAAAACTTCTGATTCCTGCGATCACCCATGAGACCAAGGCCCGAGAAAGACGCGGAATCCTTGAACGATTTAAATCAGGCGTCTTTTCCGCCATCGTCACAAACAAGGTGTTAAACGAAGGAGTGGATGTTCCCAGCGCCAGGGTAGGCATCATCCTTTCAGGATCAGGAACAGTCCGGGAACATGTACAAAGACTAGGAAGAATACTTAGAAAACACAAAGACAAGGAAGCTGTTTTGTACGAAATCATCACCCGAAACACATCGGAAGAATATACATCCGACAGGCGGAGGCAGCACGATGCTTACCGTCAGTGATATATCCGCAAGAATTTCAAAAGGCCATGTTCAACTATCCTATTTGGAACATCAACATCCTGTTTGGTCAAGGCTTGCAAATTGGCTACTGGAAACGATCCGGCAAGAAGTTGGGAATAAACTTTCTACAATTTCAACCACCTTGGAAGATTCTCGTTTTCCTGTTCCGGACCAAAAGATTTACGCTGCCCTTTGCAAAATCCTATTGGATGCCTGCACATTCAGTGAACCCAAAACCGAAGATCTACCTTTGCTAAGAGAAAAGGTTTTCACCCTTGCAGCCCAGGAAAGAAAAAAGGGAAATTTACCAACAGAAGCTGAAACTAGAACTCGAATTTTCAGTACCGCATTAAATGAATTGCAATTAGATTGCGATACCGGTGAAGACCTACTTTATGCAGACTTGGAAACTGAAAGAAAACTTCTCAAAGGCCCCAACTGGAATCCTGAAAGATTTTTGCAAAGGTATAACATTGGACTGGCACAAGCTGTGATGCTACAGGCCAAAAAGGTAAAACTTCAACTTCCGAAAGCAACCCCCCAGATTAAGATTCGGCAGCTTATCCGGTGGCTTAACTTTCGAAGACTTTTATTTATTGCAACAAAAAACGATGAAGGGGATTGGAACTTTGAATTGGATGGCCCATTAAGCCTTTTCAGATCAACAACCAAATATGGCTTACAACTGGCGCTCTTGCTTCCCGCTGTGCTACTTCAAAAAGAATTTGAGATGGAAGCAGAATTAACGTGGGGCAAAAAAAACACACGGGCCTTTTTCCACATTTCCAGCAACGATGGCCTGATTTCACATCTGGATAACGAAGGAATCTACAAGCCTTCAGAGCATATCGCGCTCATGGATCAATTCAAAAAGAAAGTGCAAGACTTGGAGATCAGCGATGAGATTGGAGACATGGATTCAATCACCGGGTTGATGGTTCCTGATTTTATCATTAAAGATTCCAAAACAGGAAAAACCATAGGCGTTGAAATACTTTGGGCTTGGAACCAGGAAACACTTGCAAAAAAAACCGACCAACTAAGTAAGTCAAAAGGGTTCCCATATATTCTTGCAATTCATGAAAAAGGCAATCTTGGGGAAACAAAAATTATTGAAGAGACAACTCAGAACATTATTTGGTTTAAAAGCAGCCCCCAAGTAAAACAACTTGCAGACCAGGCAACCGCCCTAATGAGTTGTATTTAAAGCTGTTTTTCAGCAATTTCGATAGCTCTCAACAACCCTCGGGCTTTGTTTAAGGTTTCTTCGTATTCTTTGGTAGGGTCACTATCCGCAACCACTCCAGCACCGGCCTGGAGATAAGCTTTGCCATCCATCAAAACCATGGTTCGCAGGGCAATACAGGTATCCATATTCCCTGAAAAATCAATGTAACCAACGGCTCCCCCGTAGGGACCGCGTTTTTGAGGTTCAAGCTCATCGATCACTTCCATCGCCCTTACCTTCGGTGCGCCACTTAAAGTCCCGGCAGGCAGACAGGCTTTCAATGCATCCAAAGCAGTCATGTTTTTTCTTAATGTTCCTTCCACTGTGCTGCAAAGGTGCATAACGTGACTGTACTTTTCAACGGTCATCACATCCGTCAATCGGACTGAACCAAAATCGGCAATGCGACCAACATCGTTTCTCCCTAGATCAACCAACATGATGTGCTCGGCCCTCTCCTTGGGGTCGCCCACCAAATCTGCAGCCAGCTTTCTATCCTCTTCATCGTTTGCACCCCTGGGGCGTGTTCCTGCCAAAGGACGAATGGTAACATTCCCCTCTTCAACCCGAACCATAATTTCAGGGGAACTTCCTATTAAATGCAATTCACCCATGCTCAAAAAAAACAGAAACGGGCTTGGATTAACAACCCTTAAAGTTCTGTAAATATCCAGGGGCTTTGCGTTGGTTTTAGTCTCAAGCCGCTGGCTGATTACAACTTGAAAAATATCACCAGCAAAAATGTATTCCTTGCACTTAAGAACAGCTTTCTCAAACTGTTCCTTGCTAAAATTAGAGGAAAAAGCCTGCTGCACCGGCCCCTCCGGATGGATATCCCTAACCCTTAATTCATTTCCTGGGGCATCAAGCAGAGAAACAATTTCATCAATTCTCTGACAAGCGGAATCATATGCATCCTTTGGATTCTTGCCTTCCAAATGCGCATGAACTACCACCGCTATGGTTTTATTGATGTGATCAAAAATCACCATGTGATCATAAAATCCAAAGGCCAGGTCTGGTAATCCACGGTCATCCTTCGGAATATTGGGTAATTTTTCCACATAACGCACAGTATCGTAACCAGCATAACCAACGGCACCACCGCAAAACCTTGGTAAGCCCTGAACATGTGGAGCCGAATATTTTGCTATGTATTTCTGGAGTAACGCAAGCGGATCAGATGTTTCAACTTCTTCAGTATTTATTTGTTTATCTTTGGAATATCTTTCAAGGACAACCTTCGTTCCCTTGGCAATAAACCTAAGAAAAGGGGAACTTCCCAGAAAACTGTACCTGCCAACTTTTTCACCACCAACAACACTTTCAAACAAAAAATTCCACGAACCACCCTGGAGCTTGGTAAAAGCACTCACCGGAGTAAGTCCATCTGCAAGGATTTTGCGGAATATAGGGACTACCGTATGGCCTTCGGCAAACTTTTTAAACTCTTCAAAAGTTGGTTTATATTGCTTGGTCATGATTTATCTGTCCGTCCCCCGCTGCCATGGCCCGGAATTAACAATTAAACCTACAAAATATGCAAGTAATACCCTGGTTTGCTTGATTCCCGGGTGACAAGTTGCATATTTGGTTATAGCAATATCTTATCAATTTAAGGGGATGTTGATATTGTGATCACTTGTCACGCTTGCCATACCCGATTGGAATCGGGAGAAAGCCGCTGCCAATCCTGTGGCTTGCTGCTTGTTTTGCAAGATATTCCTTTCGATGACCGCAACTCCCTGGCAAAAGAATACCGGGAAACATGGTTTAAAAGGCAGGAAAGCCTTGCTTATGTAAATGCCTGCAAGAGTTTAATTCCAATTATCGGCCTATATTACTCCTGGCTGGCTATTCGTTTAAGTTTGGAAGGCAAAAAGAAATCCCCAAAAACAATCAAGAAAGAATCCTTTCATAAATTCACAGCTTTCCAAAGGCTTGGTCTTTTAAGCCTTGTTTGCAACATATTGGGAATTTTGCTTATAGGAATAGGAATCCTCAAAATAGCAACATGATTACTCATGGTTCAAAAATAGAACCATGGGTTCTTTAATATTTTCAGCGGTATTCCATTTAAACTGATTGGAAGTAAGATTTTTCACTGAAGCTTTTGGAACTTCATCCAGGAATTCTTCCGGCCCAAGCAAACCATCGTAAACCTTGGTTCCATAATGCATTGGAATAGTTGCAACCCGCGGTTTGATGGAGTTCATAATCTGACGAGCTTCTTCTCCATTAATGGTGTAGACACCACCGATTGGCAACAACAAAAAATCAACCCCTTGAACTTTACGTAAAGTCTGAACATCCAAGGCGTGCCCCAAGTCGCCGCAATGCAAAATTTTTATCTTCCCAATCTGAATTAAAAACATGCCAGTTTTACCACGACGTAACCCCTGTTGACCATCATGGTAGGCACCTAAAACCTCAACGGAAATATCCCGATATACCTCTTGGCGCAAATCCCATTCCTGCCTCTTTGTTTCGGAATCCACTTTCAAACCATTGATTATCTTGGCCTTATCTTTGTTGGTGACCGCGGTTAATTGCATATGGTCACTGTGTAAATGACTGACTAAAACCAAGTCAGCCTCAACTTGTTTGCGTCCATAACTTTCTATTTGATGAGGATCCAGGACAATACGGGTCCCCTTGGGAGATGTAATCTCAAAAAACGACTGTCCATGCCAGCGAATGGAAATTTCTTCATCCCCAAAGGCATTTATTGCTGAATCTCCAAGCAGGCACAAAATCAGAAGAAATCCAAATACCTGAGGATTTTTACAAATCGCCATTGAACCTCCACGATCAAGAATTGTTCCACTTAGTATGGCTTTTAGATAACATAATATTTAGGATCAGTCATCAAAACTTCATTGAAGAAGCCCCAAGTTTGACAGGAACTACAAAAATGAGCCAGGAAAACAATCAAGATCCTGAAAAGAAACCAGACACCATCACCCAGGAAGTAAAATGCTCCCAAGTTAGCGCAAGGGTCACAGACAAGGTTTCTTCTGGTGTTTTTTCATCTGGCGCACTGTTACTTAACGGATCGAACGAATTCATTATTGATTTCCTTCAACGGATGGTCCAACCCCAAAGGGTGGTCTCCAGAGTTGTCATGAGTCCCCAGTCACTGGGTAGCTTCTGTAAGGCTTTGGAGGAAAACCTAACCATGTTTCAGGATAAATTTGGCCCGCCAACACCCCTTCCGCCACCGCCACCCGGTGCCACGCCGATGCCAATCGATGAACTTTATTCCCAATTGAAAATAACAGATGAGATGCTAAACGGCGCCTACAGTAACGCTGTTATGATAAGCCATAGTCCTTCAGAATTTGTGTTCGATTTTATCGCAACCTTTTATCCCAAAAGTGTTGTTTCTTCCAGAGTGTTTATGTCGGCCCAGCAAGTGCCCCCTTTCCTAAACACCCTAAAAAGGGGTTTTCAGCAGTTTCTTGAAAAAATTGCTCAACAACCCCAGCAACCTCCTCAGCCTCCACCTGCCAACTAATCTGGAACTCACGCTTTATGGATGGTCTTCCCGATTATCCAGTAACCAAAGTATTGCCTGAACTTATTCAGGGCTTGAAAACTAATAACACCATAATTCTTGTGGCCCCCCCAGGTGCTGGCAAAACAACACTCGTTCCAATCGAATTACTTGACAAAGTTCCAGGAAAAATCTGCCTCATTCAACCAAGAAGAATAGCTGCAAAATCGGCCGCCAAAAGAATATCCCTTCTTACCAACACAAAGCTTGGCCATGCGATCGGCTACCAGGTTCGGTTTGAATCGGCCATTTCTACCACGACAAAACTGTATGCTGCAACACCCGGGATTTTAACTGGCAAGTTTCTCAATGATCCTTTTCTTTCTGAAATTGACACACTTATATTTGACGAATTTCACGAAAGAAGTATTGAGATGGATTTTCTTTTAGGGATGGCAAGGTTGATTCAGAGCAACATCAGGCCAGAATTAAAAATCATTGTCATGTCCGCAACCTTGAATAAAGACAGTCTTGCCAAACATCTAGGCAACTGCCCGATCATTGCCAGTAAGGGAAAAATATTTCCTGTTAGAGAAATCTATTCACCAAAACCTTTTGGAAAAAGTATCGAATTCCATCTGCGCGATTGCCTTGACCAATACTTGGAAACCGAAAAAGGCGATATTCTTGTATTTCTTCCGGGAATGGCTGAAATACGCCGTTGCAAAGAAGCGATAAAGGACTTTGGAAATTTGGAAACCCACATACTTCATGGAGAATCCTCCTTGGAGGAACAAGAAAAAGCAATTCAACCTGGAAAACTAAGAAAGATTATTCTTTCCACAAATATTGCGGAAACTTCCCTTACAGTTTCCGGCGTTCGACTAGTTATTGATTCAGGACTTTGCAAACAAAATATACTTGACCCCAATACAGGGCTTAACCGCCTGGACACCATCCCAGTTTCCCGCAGCAGTGCGGAACAAAGAAAAGGTAGAGCGGGAAGAGAAGGCCCCGGGGCTTGCATACGCTTCTGGACCGAGAAAGAACAACTAACGAAAAAGGACTTTGATATACCGGAAATATTCAGGGTAGATCTTTCGGAAACAGTTTTAAAGTTACTTGCTTTGGGAGAAAGTGACTTTGATAACTTCCCCTGGATTGACCCGCCTTCAAAATCACAAATTAAGGATGCCCTGTTCACCCTTGAATTGCTGGGGGCCACCCAAAATGGCAAGCTTACAGAAACTGGCAAAATGATGGCAACCCTGCCTTTGGCGCCTAGATTGGGAACCATTCTTTTAAAAGCCTGTGAACTGGAAATATCTGGCTTGGGATCTCTTGCCGTTGCCATGCTTTCTGAAAAAAGCCCTTTCCAAAGCAATAAAATGTGCGCAGACTTCCAAAATCACATTGATTGTCTTGCAAAATGGGAGGCATCGCCGCAAAGGAATCTCAGCGGGACAATTATGCCCGAGCGCGGTTATCGCATTTTAAAAATAAGAGACCAACTAATGCGCCTGGTTTCAACCAATAAACCACAATCTGAAAACCCTGACTTATTACCTGCATGTATAATTGCCGGATTTCCAGACCGAGTGATAAAAGTCAGGGATTCCGATAATTCCAAAGGCATCATGGTTGGAGGAAAAGGAATTCAAATACTTTCCAAAACAAAAAGTAAAGCTGGAAGCCTTTTAATTGGCCTTGAAATTCTTCACGGAGACAAGGAAGCCAAGGCAAAACTTACCCTATCAACCGACATGACCAGCCTCAACAAATCACTCATCTCAACAAAAAAGATCGTGAAGTTTGATAAGGAAACAGAAAAATTGGTGGCTACCCAATCCTCAATCTATCTGGACTTAGTCTTGGAGGAAAAACCTTGCTTGTTAGAAGAAACCAATTTAGATGGAATAGCTTTGCTGGAAGGAATTAGAAATATGCCAGAATCAAGGATTCTACCTGCTAAAGAATCCGCTGCCGGCCAATGGGTCGAAAGAATGACTTTTCTGAATCATTTCTGCCCCGAGTTAGAAATCCCTTTATGGACCAAAGAGGACCTGCTTAATGAACTTCCTGGGATATGCATTGGTAAAAAGTCTTTGAGAGAAGTCGTGGAAGCCGACTGGCCTGGAATCATTCAATCAAAGCTTTCTTATCAGCAAAAAACCATTATCTCCAAAGAGGCGCCTGATTCAATCACCTTGCCGAATGGCAAAAAATGCAAACTGGTTTATGATGGCTTCAAGCAACCTTTCATGGAAGCAAGAATACAGGAGCTTTTTGGGTGGAAGGAATCACCAAAACTTGCCAGGGGAAGAAGCACACCTCTAATCTCGTTACTGGCACCAAACTACAGGTCCCAGCAATTAACCTCTGACCTTGCAGGCTTTTGGAAAACCACCTACAGTCAGGTTCGAAAGGATTTACGGGGCAGGTATCCAAAACATAAGTGGCCTGAAGACCCACTCAATGAAAAAGGCGGAACCTGACAAACAGGCTCCGCCTTTAAAAACAAGGAAAACATTAGACATTATAACTGGAACTTGAAACATCCCCACCCCGACCCGTCCAGTTGGTATGGAAGAATTCCCCTCTGGGCTTATCCACTCTTTCGTAGGTGTGGGCTCCAAAGTAATCTCTCTGAGCCTGAAGTAGGTTGGCAGGCAAACGGGCAGTACGGTAAGAATCGAAGAAAGACAAAGCGGTGCTCATTGCTGGAACAGGAATGCCCTTCTTCACTGCAAGGGAAACAATGTTCCTCCAACCCTTTTGCGCCCGCTTGATTTCCTTTTTGAAGTAACTGTCCAGCATCAGATTGCTGAGCTTTTTCTTTCGGTCAAAAGCTTCCTTGATCTTACCCAAAAATCTGCTGCGAATAATGCACCCGCCACGCCACATAAGGGCAATTCCACCATAGTTCAAATTCCACCCATAATCCTTGGCAGCAGCCCTCATCAGCATGTAACCCTGGGTGTAGCTGACAATCTTGGAAGCATACAAGGCATCATGAATATTTTGAATGAGTTTTTCACGCTTGCCTGTGATCTTTGGTTTTGGTCCACGAAGAGATTTGCCAGCAGCGACTCTTTCATCTTTCAATGCTGAAACACAACGGGCAAAGACAGCCTCCGCAATCAGGGTTACTGGCATTCCAAGGTCCAGAGAATTGGTTACCGTCCACTTTCCGGTACCCTTCTGCCCAGCCGCATCAAGGATTTTTTCAACCAAGGGGGATCCATCAGTATCTTTGACCCCAAGTATATCGCGGGTGATTTCGATTAGATAGGAATCAAGTTCGCCCTTGTTATATTCTGCAAAAACATCGTGCATTTCCTCATAAGAAAGACCAAGCCCCTTATGCATGATGTCATAAGCTTCGCAGATGAGCTGCATGTCGCCATATTCAATACCATTGTGAACCATTTTCACATAATGGCCAGCGCCCCCCTCACCAACCCAATCACAGCAAGGAGATCCATCATCCACCTTTGCGGAGATGTCTTGAAAAATAGATTTAACATGGGGCCATGCTTCCTTGGAACCGCCGGGCATAATACTAGGCCCCCTGCGAGCGCCTTCTTCTCCACCGGAAACTCCAGTACCAATAAAAAGAAATCCCTTGGATTCGAGGTACTTCACGCGACGCACCGTGTCTTCAAACAAGGAATTTCCACCATCAATGATAATGTCCCCTTTTTCGAGATAAGGTATGACTTGCTCGATAAAATCATCAACAGCTTGTCCAGCCTTCACAAGCATCATAACCCTGCGGGGTCTTTTTAAATTCTTGCACATTTCTTCAATCGAATGAGCCCCAATAACCTTGGTTCCCTTGGCTTCTTTTGCCAAAAACTCATCAACCTTGGAAACCGTGCGATTGTAGGCCACAACAGTGTAACCATGGTCATTCATGTTCAAAATGAGGTTTTGCCCCATTACTGCCAGGCCAATCAACGCAATGTCACCCTTGGGTTCTGAGTTGCTCATATTTCCATCCAAAAAATTCGAAGTTCAAGGGACAATGACTTATCACCAAAGAAAAAGCCGTGCCCTAGCTCATTAAATAGATAATTTAGGCTAAAAAGGACGAATTGGCTACCAATCAAGCAATGTTTTAAGCTGATTCATTAATTAGTAAAGTGTATTGTAGGTCAGGCAAATTACTCTTTTATCGAAGGCGAAACCATGGTTTTTCCAAAATTCCCTTTAACAATTCCCCCAACAGACCCTGCAAAAGTATTCGAAATGTTTCGAGGAAACTTCGCAACTGAAATTCTAACGATAGCGGTTCACGAACTTAAAATTTTTGAACAGATTGGAACAAAGACCTTAAATTCGGAAGAATTAAGAAAGCGATTAAGCCTGGCCACGCGACCATGGGTTGTAATCACCACCATATTAAAGGCGTTTGGTTTTCTAGAAGAGTTTGAAGGTAATCTTTCCCTGCCTGAGTTGGCTAAAAATCATCTTTTAGAAAAATCCCCCTTCTCGGTTTCATCCTACATCGGGCTGGCTGCACAATCTCCGGCGGTGCAATCCATGCTGGAAAAAATCAAATCTAACAAGGCAGCAGAATCCGACCATGGCGATAAAGGTGCGGCATTCATATTTCATGAGGGAATAGAATCCGCCATGGAAAAAGAGGCATCTGCAAGGTTTCTGACCCTTTCCCTTTCCGGCAGGGCCATGAATGTGGCACCTGTATTGGCAGAAAAACACCCAATTTTTGATTCAAAAGTTTTACTGGATGTTGGTGCTGGTAGTGGATTGTATTCAATAGCCTACCTTGAAAAACATCCCCAATTAAAAGCCATCCTGTGGGATAGTGAACAGGTTCTTAAAGTTGCCAAGGAATTCCTGGCAACCAGCAAAACTTTGCATCGAGCCAATTGCATTGCGGGGGATATGTTTCGGGATCCTGTTCCACAAGGGGTGGATACCATATTGCTTTCTAACATCTTGCATGATTGGGATGTGAATGAATGCAAGATTTTGGTTAAACGACTTGCATCAGCACTCCCTGTAGGCGGGAAAATCCTGGTGCACGATGTCCTTTTGAATGATGAACTTGATGGGCCAAAAGAAATCGCATTGTACAGCGCAGCGCTGTTTTATTTGACAGAAGGCAGGGCTTACAGTCTTGCTGAATACAGGGAATGGCTAAAAGCAGAAGGGATGACCCTGACTAAGGTCATCCCTACTTTGGCACATTGTTCTGTACTGGTTTTTGAAAAGGCTCTGGGCTAAACACCCATCACATTGTAACCACAGTCCACATACAGAACCTGCCCTGTAACAGCAGAAGCAAGAGGGCTACACAAAAATGCAGTGGCATTGCCCACTTCATCTGCCTCGATAGCCCTTGGAAGTGGAGACCTGCTAGACGCATGGTCAATCATTTGGCCGATATCACCAATTGCCCTTGCAGCACGAGAGGCATAAGGACCTGCTGAAATAATATTTACGCGAATGTTTTTACCACCAACATTGCTGGCTAATTGTTTTGCATCAATTTGAAGAGCCGCCTTGGCCGTGGACATTCCACCGCCATAATGTGGAACTACCCGCTCGCCACCCAAATAGGAAAGGCCAACAACGCTTGCTCCATCCGGCCGGTTTGCCATCAGATTTTCAGCGGCACGAGTAAGTGCGGTAAGGGAATAGGAACTGATACTTAGCGCTGTAAGGTAAGCAGCCCTTGAGGTATTTAGTGCGGAATTCTTGATCTCGGGACTGAAAGCTATTGCATGGATTAACATATCGAGAGAATTAGTTTCTTTGCCAAGAGCCTCAACCATACCCTTTATTGAGAAATCCCCATGCTTTGCAAATCTTTTGTCTCCACGGGTTTTCTCATCCACATCATCCATGGTATCAAAACCAACATCGCAAGCAATAATTTTCTCAACCTTTAATTCACCCTGCCCGTAAGGAAGAATTCGGCTTTCCTTATCTGCATCGCGCTCCATAATGCTTTCCACTATGGATACTAATCTAGGATGCACCGCCAGATAAATACTTGCACCAGCAGCCTTGAGGGACTTTGCGATATGCCATGCAAAGCCAACATTGTCACCCACGCCGGTTACCAAAGCCTTTTTGCCGCTCAAATCGATTGGAATCATGAAATCTCCCGGGTCTTACCATCCATTAAACAATGGGATTCTTCCGTATCTGGAAGAATCCCATGAATTATTCAACAAGAAAATCACCTGGTCCCAGAGGTTAATTGAAGCACAGCGTTTTCAGCTTCTTTTCGAACTCTTGGATCCTGATCCATTGTTTTCATTCCATTCAATAAATCCATTGCTTCTATCGTATTGATTTTCATGCGCGCAAGCGAGCGAATACATGCCGCTCTAACAGTTGGCGCCGGATCATTTTTGGCACATTGAACAAGGGTTAAAACAATCTCACCATTTGCCCTAAGTGCATACTGCCCCAATTGTTCCGCAGCCATTTCTCTTTGGGAAGGATGCAACGAGGTTTTAATAACCACCAGTTGCTCAGTAACGCCTGAAGCTACAGTTTGATTCTGCGGGGAAGTAATAGGCTGCAAGGGCCTTTGACCTTGAATTGCCATGGCGTAAGCCATGGCCTGGGGATTGGCTAGTTGAAAAGGCACTTCTGGCTTGGCAGGTTGCTGGAAGGCGTTATGCATATGGGTTATTCCTTCCATATCAGAAGGAATTGGACGCTGATTTGGAACATTAGTGAAAGCGTTTGCCATTCCCTGGGTTGGTGCCCTGGGCGGAATATTCACAGCATATTGGTAGTTATTGGCAGGATAAAGCTGGGGAGCCTGTGGAGGGTTTGTTGGCGGCATGGGAGATGGCATGAATGCAAGATTCATGGTATTTCGGGCGGATTGCTCCAATGGATTTATCATTTGACCTTCATAACCCGATGCAAGAATCGACCTTGTACCTGGGGGCATCATCCCCGGCTTGGGCTCGGGTGCTTTTTTATTGGCACGCAAACCGCCAAGCCTTGAATATGCCTTGTCTATAAATTCAGTCCCAACCGACTTTATTTGAGTTCGATTGGCATAATTGTTTTTAGGTTTAATATCTTCCTTAATAACAACAATCTTTTCTTCGCTAGTGTTCTTTTTAGCCGCTGGTGTTGGCACAACTGTTCTAGGTAACTGCTGTTCAGCCATTTCAGCGTTAGTTTTCACAGGCTGTTTAGTGGTGATTTTCTCAAGTTCTTTTTGGCCATTATCCTTGCCCATCACCTTTTCAGCCTTCTTGGCAACTTTTTCTTCCAAAGTGGGATGAAACTTGTCAGGGGTTTTCAAAGGATCGGATTTTTTGGAGTCCGCATGAGGTAATTCGGAGTCGCCATTTTTGTTTGGCTTGAAAATTGTCTTGGACTCGGATTCTTCCATCCTGCCCCAAGATTTTCTCCAGTCCTGCGGTTTCGGATTCTCAACTACGATTGTTTTGCCACCATCAACAGATTTTTTTTCTGCAGCTTTGTCTTCCACTTTTACAGTTTTATTTGAGACAGGTTTTTCAACAACTTTGATATCTTTTGAAACTAGCTTCTTTTCTGGATTCTTCTCTGTAACCACTTCTGCTTTAGAGCCTGGTTTAGAGTTATCTTGTGGAAGGACAACCTTTTCGACCGGCTTTGGAATTGCCAGAGGCGTAATGGAAATTATCTTCTCTTTGCCTTCTTCAGTTTTCAGCAAGGTTTTTTCTTCTTTGATAACAACCACTTTATCTTGCGAGACTTGCCTTGCGGGATTAACTGAACCACTTGATGAGGGTTTTGTAACAACAGGGATTTCAACTTTTGAATCCACTTTTTTAACCGGCAACGCAACCAACGGAGGCTTTGACGATTTTTCGGTTACAGCAACTTTATCCGCACCCGGTGCCGGAATTGTAACAAACTCATCAGCCTTTACTGGTGGGTTTGTTGGATTGAATGTTGGTAATGATAAAGGCAATGATTCTTTCTGAGAATTCACTGCAGTTTGCATTGGTAAATCATTGTTATTTCGAATAGCGGGTTTTGCCTGAACCATTCGGGAAGAATCCGTTTTAGCAGGATTGTCCATCGGCCGAGGACTATTCTGCGGGGGTGTAGTTTTATTGGTCCAATGATAAATCTTGGAGGAATTATTTCCTTTCATGACTTCTACAGTCATGTATTCACCGTTATCAAGAGCTTCAACTTGAAAAGCCCTGTTTCCGTTTGAAGTCGTCCATTCTTTTAGAACTTTGCATTTTCTAGGGGCTTTACCATCTTCGTTAACGGTTATGGTTCTTTCTTTAACCACGGATTGAACCGGTTGGGAAGCCAACGCTTTCACAAGCGAAAAACTTCCACCTGTAAAGGCCACTAACAGGGATGCAATCCAGATTTTTCGAACCATGATACATACTCCAGGCACAAGAATTGGCATGAGCCAAAATACCTTGAAGTAAGTATCGGATTTAGGGACTTTAACCTTGAAGTAGATTAGATCGTAAATTCAGGATATTCGAATTATCCCGAAAAAACTGTCAAAATAGAGAGCTTGGCTAGTTTTTGGCTCCACCCATTTCCCGCCTGTAAAGAGGCAGATGGCGATAATAAACTTCCATAGTTAGCATGCTTAAGGATGTCGCCATCAGCCTACCACCGGATTCCGCATGACCTGCAGTACCAGGTTCCCAGCTACCAGCAACCATAAACTTACCTTTGTTAGCATTAACCTGTTTGGAAATTAATATATCTCGAACGCCATTTTTTCTTTGCCCATTAGATTCGGGACCAAGGTTCCAGAAATCCCAGGCTTCACCACCCATATGATGCATAACCTGTGTAGCGTAATAAATTTGATACATGTTGTAGCCAGCGGGATTAACTCCAGGATGTACCTTTTTCAAAATATCCACACCTTTAAGAAGCCCAGGATTTCTCGGGTTTACACCCATATATTGGCGGCACAACATGCCAACTGCCGTCATGACTGGACTGTTACCCGGATCAGTATAGCCATACCCGCCCGATTTAGCGTCATGGACGGAATCCAAATATTTTTCAACCAATTTGTATCTTTCCGCAGGCACCTTAAGACCAGCCATTTGGCCGCTTTTTAGCGCCATTACACACCAACCGGTAACAGAAGTATCACCTGCTTGCTTAGGAGAGTATCTCCAACCACCACCGTCATGTTGCGCATAAATCAGATAATCAATTGCCTTTTGGGCAGAGACCTTGATAAGCGGGTCAGATGTCATGCCATAAGCTTCACACATGGCAATAGTAACCAATGGATGGGCATACAAACCACCACCATAATTCCCATCCTTACCCTGTTTGCGGATGAGATAATTAATTCCACCCATTACGGTTTTACTGTAATCCACCGAGCTTTTCTTTGCTGCAGGTTTGTGAGTAATACCAGCGGCAAGAAATGGTAAAAGGCCAAAACCTGTTCCGGCTATATCGTTACTTTGTGCTTTGTCAGGGCTTTTGTATGGAATCAGCTTGGAACCTGGAGCACCCAAGGGTGCTGTCCTGCAGGAATCGCCATATTTATCCAAAGACCAATGCCCATCATCCGCTTGATGCAGAGCAAAGAATTTCAAACCGTTTGCAACAGCAGCCTCAGAAAGGGCATTTCCGCCGCCTTCCTGTAAAAGCTTATCCCTTGTGGCACCACTTCTTCCAGCAATTCCACCAGGGGCATAAATACCACCCATGCCACCCAATGAACCAATGTTGCTTCCCAAACCAGCAACATCCAAGGCTGGAGCCGCCCCAGTTCCACCACCAACCCCAGGGGGGGGTGGAACATTTGCCGCCGCCATTTCAGGGCTATTTGGAATTCCAACGGATTGAGATGGATCTTCAGGGCCGGGTACGCTGTTTTCGTCTTTACGGTCTACATTGTACTGGGTTGGAACTTCAATATCTGTCCCAATATCAGTAACGGTCAGGTCTGGCTCAGGTTCGGCATTTTCCACCTTGGTAGGCTCATCCAGTTTGGCTGCCTGAACAGGTGCATTTTCAAAAGGCACCATCATGATTAAAAGAATCAACAAGCCGTGCATGGCTGCACTTACAACACCGGCGGCCATTGCCCAAATGAGATTTGCATTTCCAGATTTATCCTGAAGATTTTCGGAGATTCCCACCTTGCCGGTGGAGAATGTAATTGCGGTAAAAGCCGCCTGCCCAACAGCAGGCTTGGTTATGGTTGCACCTTTGGCAATTTCTGGAACTACCGATTGAACTTCAATTCCACGATCTTTTGCAATAAGGGTCGCAGCCTTGTCATCTTGGGCAACAATGGCGGATTCCACAGGTTGACCTGTGGCCTTATCAATACCTTTAACTATGAATTTCTGAGACATAACTGAACTCCCTGAATTATTAATAAATTATCTCAGATTACCCAATCAATTTCAATCATAACTTATAGCCCCCAAACCCATCCGTAATATTGGACGAGTTTGATGGTTTTTGGTTCCCATTTGGCGGCTCAAAATCCTGAAAAAGGCTTTCACTTTTGCGATTTTGGGCGGTTTTCAAACGATTTTTGACTTCTTTGTCGGTTTTTAGGAACCAATAGGATAATCCAACTATGGTAACGACCACCACAATTACAAAACCAAGAAAAGCAGGCAGAAGATTTTGGGCCCAATCTGGATCTATATCCGATTTCGGTTTGGGAGGAGAAGGCAACAGATCAACAGTCCTGCCAATTAAAAGTGGAGCATCTTTCCAAGCAGATTCTTTGACATCGGAAGCTGTTCTGTACCGATATTTTTTAAAAAAGTATCCACTGAAAGAAACGTAATTATCACCTTTTTCGTAAGGCTGAAGCCCCTGCGGCAATGAAGAAAAAATCAGACAGATAGGATTGGCACCATAAATATCTTGAAAAATCCACCCTTCGTAAACTTCTGAAACACCCAAATCCTTCAAGGTCAGCGGACTGGGGATTTTCCTAAGGCGCCTTAGTTTGCCACTCACTTGAACGATTTCACCACGGTAAGTTTTAGGTTGCCTCATCAAGTCCGCGTAATTCAAATCTTTCCTGGCAGCCATTCTAAAAGCCAGCGCATCTGTCTGATAAGCCATATGCACCATCTTGATATATGCAGTAGCCTCCAGATCATCCGTCATAGGCCCTTGAATCGGTTTTTCATCTTTAACTCTATCCAGATACTCTACTGGAACAGGGTAAACAACATCCGAGTTTATTATCGTCCAAAGATCTTCCTCATCACCCAACTTTAAAATCTCAAGTGCCTGAAGGCATTGGGTTGGATTCAACCCTTGCATTCCCAACAAAGCAACAGTGGCCAGTAAAGCCCTTTCTTTTCTAGCCGCGAAAGGCCCGCTAAGGCTCCAAACACCCAGGCTATTTTCTTCGCCAGCAACAAGAACAGACAAACTTGCTAGCTGAGGTTGGTTTGCACCTATGCCACCTGCAACAACCAACGCTGCCAAGTGCTGCGGTTCTACGGTGGAAATTTGAAATAAAGGCTGAGAATCTTCTTTTTGACCTGCTAAAACGACTGAATGCAAATCCACTAAATGCGAGGCCATTATTAAGGTTGCTGCAAAAACAAACGGCCTGAAAGCCATGGCAACCCCACAAGAACTACCTAATTCACGACACTAATATTAAACCCAGGAGGCTCCACAAAACTTACATTCTTAAAACCAGCCTTCCTGCATGTATCCGCAACCAGCACCACATTCGACCACTTCAACTTGCTGTATGGCTGAATTTTTACAGTTTCTTTCTCGCTGGCTGTCTCATTAGCCTGCTTAAGTTTATCAAAAAGCTCTTTCAGATCCCCAACCGTGACTGTTCCAGAATTTTGCTTCAGGTGAATCTTCGCAATTTCCCCACGATTCACATCATCTGTGACAGCTTCAACAACCACCGTAACATCAGCCTCAATTTTAGGGGGTGTATCGGGATCAGAAGGAGGAGGAGGCTCTTTCATTTCTTTTGCCTGAGCCTCGGCCTCTGATGGCAGGCTTAAATCAAATTGCCCCTCCATGCCGGATGGGTTATAGGTAAAAATGAAAAAGGTTAGCAGCTGAAATGCCATATCAAGCATGGGGGTGATGGGAAGAACGATTTCAGGATCCGGCTCACCTTTGCCTCTTTTGCTCATGACTGCACCGTGCTTTTGGTAATTGCCCTGAGTTTAATCTGCCTGAATCCCTCAATTTTGCAAGTCTGCATTAACCTGTATACCTGGTCGTAGTCCGTAAGGCGATGGGCTCTCATAACGATGGAGGTTTTTACCTTTCCATCCTTACTGGTTCGCTTAATGGTTTGATACTGGCTTTTCAGCCAAAACTTAAACTCTCCAAACCTCATGGGCTCTTCGCCCAGGATAATTATGAAAGGATCCCCTTCCTTGAATTTAGCAGTAAGCCTATCCAAGGCAGCCTGACCTTTAGATTCAAAGTCCTTAAGGATGAAAGGTCGGATATTTACAAACAGAACATCGGTTTCCGATTTATCCATGGGAACAGCAGACATGGATTCCGGAAGAACAATATCCTCTGACACCTGATTAGTAACAAAATTCACGCACATCATGAAGAACATAAGAAGCTGTAGAACCACATCCAAAAGAGGAGTGAGGTTCGGCTCCATATTTCCGCCATCGCTGGAACCTCCATGACTCATTGCAAAACCCTCTGTAAGACAACCTAACTAATCCTGTTACTTCTTAACAGCACCGGTGTCAGGGCTGGAAGCACTTGCTGCAGCCTGGGCCGGAGCAGCAACCGCTGGCTTTTTGCTGCTGTGATACATTTGTGTGAGAAGATCGTCAGAAATCAAGCTGGTATCCATAGCGATCCGGATCAACCTGTTTCTGAAAAAAGCATGGAAGAAAATTGCCGGCACGGAAAGACCGATACCCAGCAAGGTAACCACCAGCGCATGGGAAATACCATCTGCGAGCTTATCAGGCCTTGGAGTGGTACCAGGACGACCAAGTTCCATAAAGCTAAGAATCATACCGAACACTGTTCCTACCAATCCAAGCATGGGTCCCAAGGTACCAATAGTAGCAAGGTAGGTAATGGATTGCTCCTTACTGGCTTTAATGCTATCAACCATATTCATTGCAGATTCCCGGGAATCCTCGATTCCGTACTGAAGCCTGGACATCCCCTGGCTCATAACCTTGCCAAGGAATGAGGAGTCATCCTTTGCCATATCAAATGCCTGTTTGAATTGTTTCTTATTCACTAGATCCGTGAATTCTTCGACGAAAGTCGGAGGGATCGCAATTGTCATACGCAGTTCCATGGCAAGCAAGCAAACCAAAGCAATCAGACCAATCGAAATAATCAGCAGCATGGGCCCGAAGATCCAACCCGCAGACCTGATGATATGCATAAACAAACTTGTATTTCCGGCAGCGGCTGCCTTACCATCGCCATCCTTGGCCTCGGCAGCGGGTTGTTCTTTTTTCTCAGCAGGGGCTTCAGGTTCTTGGAAAGCCACCACCTTCGACACTCCGGTGAAAAACACGCTTGCACTTAACACAAGAATTGCAAACCCGCGAATGAAATGACTCATCTTATTCGTCCTTATCAAGGATCACTAAGCCAAAATGAAATATCAAAGTGTAACCATTGAATTGAAATTTAACTGATTCACAATCTTATTCCAACAACTATTTTCATCATTTGCACATTTTAACACACAACAAAAGTTCCGGGTGTTAGACTCCCATTTTCTTCTTAAAATGGTCCAAAGTTCGCTTAAGTCCTTCTGATCTACCAATTTTTGGTTCCCACCCCAGTAAATTCTTAGCCCTGGAAATGTCAGGTTTCCGAATCTTGGGATCATCCTGGGGAAGTGGTTTGTACACAATTGAACTTTTGCTCCCAGAAAGCGCAAGAATCTCGCTGGCAAATTCCAATATGGTTACCTCACTTGGATTCCCGAGATTTACTGGTTCGTGGAAATCCGTTCCTATTAATCTTGCAATTCCCTCAACTAGATCGTCCACATGGCAAAAGCTTCTGGTCTGAGATCCATCTCCATAAACAGTCAAAGGATCTCCTCTTAGTGCCTGACCCATAAAATTCGGCAGGACTCTTCCATCATCTAATCGCATCCGATTGCCGTAGGTGTTGAAGATTCGAATAATGTGGGTGTTAATTCCATGGCAACGGTGGTAAGCCATAACCATCGCTTCTGCAAATCGCTTGGCCTCATCATAAACCCCTCGCAGGCCTATTGGATTTACATTTCCCCAATATTCCTCACTTTGGGGATGGCGCTCCGGGTCGCCATACACTTCACTCGTACTGGCAAGGAGATAAGCGGCATTCTTTGCTTTTGCTAATCCAAGGGTATTGTGAGTTCCCAAAGATCCCACTTTTAATGTGGGAATTGGATGTTGAAGATAATCCACGGGGCTTGCTGGCGATGCAAAATGAAGCACTTGGTGAATTGGTCCATCAATTTCCAAGTGGTGCGAAATATCATGGCGAATAAAGCTAAATCTCGAGTCCCCGCGAAGGTGCTCTATATTTGCAAGGCTTCCTGTTATGAGGTTGTCCACACAAATCACTTCGTGGTTCATCCCCAAAAAACGCTCACATAAATGCGAGCCAACAAAACCCGCTCCGCCTGTGATAAGTGTCCGCAATGGAATTCCTTTCAATAAAAGCCAGCTTCAAGAATGTTAAACATTCTGAAAAAGTTTCAACCACAGCGCAACCACAATAACTGTTGCATTATTTGGCAAGCTTTCCTAAGAAATAGAATATGGAAGGATCTTGCAGCTCTCCCAGGAGGTTGACCGAAAAAGAACTTGGTTCTTACCCGTTCTTTCTTCCTTATTCGATCCGCTTCAATTCATCTAACAATTAAAAGGGATGATATCCTCTAAAGGAGTCTTTCATGGCACAAAATCCTGTCCGACTTTTCACCGTGGTACCCAATCTGCCTGCCAGACTAAGTGCGCTGGGTAAGCTTGCGTACAACCTATGGTATTGTTGGAACCCCCAGGCTGGCGAACTCTTTCGCAGAATCAATCCAGAGTTATACGAAACTTTGGATCACAGCCCGGTTCGGCTTTTAAATTCACTTTCCCAAAAAGAGGCGGAAGCCCTTGTAGGTGATGAAGGATTTTTAAGCCACATGGACAGGGTTGAGCAAGATTTCAACCAATACATGAATTCCCTCACCTGGTTTCAGGAAAACTGTGGCAAAGCCTCTGGAGAATGCAGAATTGCTTACTTTAGCGCCGAGTTTGGAATCCATGAAAGCATACCAGTTTATTCTGGTGGGCTTGGAGTTCTCGCGGGGGATCACCTCAAAGCCGCGAGCGACCTTGGCTTGCCCCTTCATGGCATTGGTTTGATGTACCGGGAGGGATATTTCCGCCAATACCTGAATGCAGACGGATGGCAGCAGGAAAGATATCCGGAAAATGATTTTTTTAATTTACCCGCCACACAAGTTCTTAATAAAGATGGCACTCCACTGATCATTGGTGTGCCATTCCCTGGCAGGCATGTATTGATTCGTGTTTGGAAAGTTCAGGTTGGGAGAGTACCTTTACTGCTTTTGGATGCAAACATTCCAGCCAATTCACCGGAAGATAGGGAAATTACCGCGAGATTGTATGGTGGCAATACCGACACCCGCATCCAACAGGAAATCATTCTTGGCATGGGTGGCACCAAAGTTCTTCACGCCCTGGGAATAGACCCAACTGTCTGCCACATGAATGAAGGTCACAGCGCGTTCTGTGGGTTGGAAAGAATTCGCTGCTTCATGGAAGAAAAGAAAATTGATTTTCAAAAAGCTCGTGAAGCGGTTGCCGCTGGAACAGTTTTCACCACCCACACTCCGGTGCCAGCGGGTAACGACCGTTTCGCACCAAGCCAGATTGAACACTATTTTCAAGAAACCATGTCAGCGCTTGGCCTTGGCGCTGACGAATTCCTCGGCCTTGGAAGGGAAAACCCTTCTGACGAAAACGAACCTTTCTGCATGACTATTCTTGCAGTTCGCCTGGCAAATGTCTCCAATGGCGTCAGCAAGCTTCATGGAGAAGTATCCAGAAAGATGTGGAGCAATATCTGGGCGGGGCTCATTTCAGAAAAAGAAGTTCCCATCACTTCGATCACCAATGGGGTACATACCAGCACCTGGGCCTCTCCTGAAATGTCCCAACTTTTTGATCGATACATGGGGGCAGGCTGGACCAACAAACCCCAGGATGACCAACTTTGGAAAAGGGTAAATTCAATTCCGGATGCGGAAATTTGGAGAACCCACGAACGCCGCAGGGAAAGTTTGGTGGCTTTCGCTCGCAAGCGCCTGAAGCAGCAGCTTAAAAACAGAGGTGCAACACCTGCGGAAATCAACAGAGCGGATGAAGTTCTAGACCCTGAAGCCTTGACTATTGGGTTTGCCAGGCGTTTTGCCACCTACAAGCGTGGATCTTTGATTTTCCGCCAGGTGGAAAGACTAGCGGCACTTGTCAACAACAAAGAAAAACCAGTTCAACTCGTTTTTGCCGGCAAAGCACACCCTCAAGACCACGGTGGCAAGGAGCTTATTGCGGAAATTCTTCACATGGCCAAACGCGCCGAATTCAGGCATCGCGTGGTTTTCATTGAAGATTACGACATGAATGTGGCAAGGCAATTAGTACAGGGTGTGGATGTATGGCTGAACAATCCAAGAAGACCTCTTGAAGCCTCTGGTACCAGCGGCATGAAAGTTGCCGTGAATGGCGGTCTTAATATGAGTATTTTGGACGGCTGGTGGTGTGAAGGCTTCAACGGGCAAAATGGATGGGCTATTGGTGCAGGCGAAGAATACTCGGACCTTGCATATCAAGACGAAGTGGAAAGCCGTGCCATTTACGACCTTCTTGAACAGGAAGTAGTGCCATTATTCTACAACAGGGGCACGGATGGTCTTCCCAGGGGCTGGATCAAGATGATGAAAAATGCCATCTCCACGCTTGCGCCTGTTTATTCAACCTCAAGGATGGTTGCGGAATACTCAAAGGTTTGCTATCTGCCATCTTCACAGCGCTTTGCAAAATTGTGCAGTGACAATTACAAATCTGCAGGCGACCTGGCAACCTGGCGCTCCAAGGTACTTTCCAACTGGTCGAACATACACATCGAGGAAACAACCTCCCCTTCGAAGGATCCCTTCAAAGTTGGATCATCCTTGAAAGTTCAAGCCAGGGTGCATCTTGGTGATCTTTCCACAAACGATGTCGAGGTACAGATCTATCACGGCCCTCTGGATTCCCATTGGAATATCCAGAACATCCATACTTTACCAATGAAAGTGGTAAGGGAAGATTCCGTAAAAAACTGGATCTACGAAGGAGAAATTTCCTGCATATCCAGCGGTCAGCATGGATACAAAATCCGTGTTTTACCTAGACATCAGGATTTGGGAAATCCCTTTGAGCCAGGCCTGATTCACTGGGCTTAATTAAATATCGCGGCGGGCAAACCAACCCATGCCCACCAGGGATACGCCCCCGGAAATTCCAAAGGCCCACGCAAAAAGCCTTAGAAGATTCTTGGGGTCGTATTCCCCTTGAATCATGTGAGGTAAAGCCTGGAGGGTTACTTCCGGCGAAAGGTGCACATGGGGAAAATAACTCAGGCCCAAAGTTACCCCCAAAAGCAGTAACCACACACTGACAATGCTTATTGCGGTACTGTTAAATATTGCACTCACAGTGACACAACACGAAACAACGGTCACCAAAAGTGCGCAAATCGCTGTTAGGGCAACGGCACTTCCCAGCAAAGAAAGATCCTCGTGCAGAAAAAACCTGCAACCAACAATAGTTGCTATTCCCAAAAAGAGGAATGTGCCAAGAACTGTCACAATTCTTGCATGAAGTTTACCCAGAAAATATTGGTACCTGCTGATTCCCCGGCTTAAAACTGAATCCGCAAGGGTTCCGCGCTCCGAGGAAATACATCCAGCGGTTAAAACCACAACAAGGGTGAAACAACCCAATATTGTGTAACGCATGGTTTGAAGCATAAAAGCTGAGCCAGGCTGAATAATACCAGCCTCCTTGTAAGCCCCAACCTTATAGGTGAAAAATCCAGCGAGAACCATCAGGGATATCACCAACCATGCCCTGTAGGCCCATGTATGAATGGTCTGGTGCATGTCGGCTTGAAAAACAGCCCAATAAGGAAGCCACTTGCGATACTGCAGTTCAGGTGTGGAACTCATTTCAATCTCCCGCAGCGATCACAATTAAGCCGCTTCCTGTTTGTAAATTCGTGCAAATCCCCTGGATTCTTCCTGTTCCACCAGATCCAGAAAAGCTTCTTCTGTTTGCTGGCCAATACTTTTGATACCAACCAGATTCACTTTGCCATCGCTTAGTGTCATGAAGAGATTTGCCAGGGCCGTGGATGCAACCACATCATCATTAAGAAAAACTTCCATCTTCCTTTGCTTGACATTAACAGCTTTGAATTCGCTCAAAGATTTTATGGTCGCAGCCACGCGGGAAATAGATTTTTGATCAGCCTCCAGATCAAGCTCAAAATGATTTTTTCTGATTCGTCCCTTAAGATCCTGCAATGGTCCTGAATAAATAAGCTGACCATGGCTTAATACCGCGGCATGATTGCAAACTTCGTCTATATCGCTAAGGTTATGGCTTGAGACGATCAATGTTTTTTCCCTGGCCAAAGTCTTAATTAAATCCAGCATGCTTCTACGAGCTTCAGGGTCCAACCCGTGGGTGGGTTCATCCCAAATGAGCAGATCCGGTTCGTTAATAAGACTTGCAGCAACCGCAAGTCTGGCAGTCATTCCATTTGAAAAACCTGAAATCAAGTTCCCTGAGGCACCAAGCAAGTCCACTGCCCTGATCAAGGAAGCCAATCTTGGTTTTCGAACATCTTGTGGCAACCCAAACAATCTGGCCATGTAATCCAGATAGGTAATTGGTGTCATTCCCTTGGGAAATTGAGGATTTGTTGGTATGTAACCGATTCGCCTGCGAAGTTCCGCACTATTAGGAGTCATGGTTTTCCCAAAAACCTTCACCCAACCGGCAGAGGGTCTGTGTAAGCCTATGATCATACGAATTAAAGTGGTCTTTCCCGCACCATTGGAACCTAACAACCCAAGTACGGTACCCGGCTCGATCCGCAACGAAACATCGTTGAGAGCAATTTGCTTGTTTTGGTAGATCTTGGTCAGTTTGAATGACTCAATGACAAGATCGTTTGCCTGCCCTGCGGCCAATGGAATACTCCGTGTGCGAGAGTGCGGAATCCCCTTGGAAACCTGAAGCACCACATCCCGTCATTAATAAATCGCCACAATCGCCAAGAAAGTTTAAAAGAACTATTTTGTAAAAACCGTGATTCACGCAAAAACATCCCAGATTACCCAAAATCAACTGTTTTTGGGGTTTTCAAACCTGCTTTCGTTTTTTATAAGGCCCGGATTCACTTATGAAATTCAAGGCAGGGGTTTTACATTCATGCGCAAAATTGCAGTCCTTAATCAAAAAGGTGGTGTTGGAAAAACGACCACTGCTGTGAACCTAGCTTCTGCCTTGGCAAGAAAGGGACAAAAAGTTTGCCTGATTGATTTGGACCCACAAGCGCACGCAACAGCCCATCTATGCGCTTCTTCTGTAAATTGCTCGATTTACGAAATCCTTGTCCAATCAAAACCCTTGAAGTACGCAATGGTGGAAGTCGCAGAAAATCTGACACTAATTCCATCAGATATTAATCTGGCCGCCGCCGAAGTTGAGCTGGCTGGGATGGTTGGAAGAGAACTTTTACTAAGGGATGCGCTGCAAAACGATCCAATGGAAATCGATTGGTGTATTATGGACTGCCCACCTTCATTGGGGGTCCTAACTTTAAATGCCTTATCATGCGTATCAGAAGTGCTTATCCCTTTGCAACCGCACTACTTTGCGCTTCATGGCCTGGGAAAGCTTCTGGAAACCACTCAATTGGTGGCCAAGAGATTGAACTCCTCCCTGAAAGTCTCAGGGGTTGTGCTGACCATGTTTGAACCAAACACAAAGCTTTCCCAGGAGGTAGTTTCGGATCTTCAGGCATTCCTTGGGAAAAGCAAACACATAAAGACACCCTGGTGCGAGGCAAAAATATTCTCGACCAAAATTCGAAGAAATATCAAGCTTGCCGAATGCCCAAGCTTTGCAAAATCCATCTTTGAATATGAACCCAACTGCAATGGCGCGGAAGACTACCTGAAGCTGGCGGAGGAATTCCTAACCATCACCGCGAAGGGTTATTTTGCAGACCTTCCTCCAGAGCAGATTCCAACAACCCAGGAAAAAACCTCACCTATTTTCAAATCCACTGAAATCTCTTCCAAGGTTGCCTCTTGATCAACATCCATATTTTTGGGCGCAAACGCTGGAAACTTCCGGAAGACAAAGTATTCCAGCGCGCATGCGCCATAGTTTTAAAAACCGAGGGATTTAAACATGCTGAGATCAATCTCATCCTAATGAATGATCGTGAAATTCATGCAATCAATAAGAAATTTTTAAATCACGATGAACCAACTGATGTCATAACCTTCCCCTTGGACTCTCAAAAGGGAACCATGAATGGTGAGCTATATCTGGGAATCGGGGTGGCAAAACGAACCGCGGCCAAATTAAAGCACACACTGGAAACTGAACTGGTTCTGTACACAATTCATGGCACACTTCATCTTTGCGGATATGATGATCTAAAAGAAAGCCCACGCAAAGAGATGCGCCGCAAGGAAAAATTTTACCTTGAGAAACTTGGATACAAGAACATCTCACCCCAGGAATAATCCGCGAGGCTTGGTTGTCCCTCCAAAGTATTGAAGGTCTGGTTATCCGCACCGCAGACTGGAGTGAATCCAGTCGTATTGCAACTTTTTTCAGCAGAGAATCCGGCAAATTAAAAGGAATCGCAAAGGGTGGAAAGCGCATCAAGTCCCAATTTGACAATGGACTTGATTTGCTCACGCAATGCCGATTGATCTTCCTGCGCAAATCAACAGGTGGGCTGGATCTGATTACTGAAGCACAAGTGATCAACAAATTTTCCGGTATTACCAAATCAATTCACGCACTCCATGCCGCATACCACATTGCTGAATTACTTGATGTATGGACAGAAATAGATGACCCACACCCCAATTTATATGACGCATGCATCAAAACACTTGAAACACTGGGCAACCTCGGAAAAACACATCAAAACCAGGCAATTCAAATTCCTTTGATAAGCTCTTCGTTGATGTCATTTGAAATGGCAACCTTGGAAGAATTGGGGGTAAAGCCAGAATTGGAGTTTTGCGCCGAGTGCAAAAAACAGGCTGGCGAGTCAATAGTTTTCAGCCCTAGCGGAGGTGGGGTCAAATGCCGGCAATGCGCTTTGGACGATAGATCCTCATTTCGCACCACAATTGCCATTGTACAAACCCTGAAAAAACTATATCCAGCGCCCTCGGAAGGATTGTGTGCGTTGGAATTACCCATGCGAAAAGAACTCAGAAAACTTCTGAACAGATATGTGACTTTTCTGCTGGGCAAAAGATTAAAAGTCCAAAGCTATCTTGAATCGGGAGGCATTTGATGGCAGCAAGCAAGCGCCAACAAACCTGGAAAAACATGAAACTCATGCTGGCAAGGCAGATTCCCGGTTTATTCCTAACCATAGCAGCCACCGGTTGCGTTACAGATGGACTCGCCTATGTGGGTTTGCCGACCGCGCCACCTCTGCCCAAGGAAAGCATGGTTTTAAGGCCCGATGGTCCAGTACAAGAACAACCTCTTGACCCCAAAAGCCCCGAGGGAAGGCTGGCCGGCGCCAAGGAGTTTTTCCGTCTGAAAGAATATTCCAAAGCCGAGCGAATCTTCCATCGATTATCTGATGACAAGAAAAATCCCCAAGTTGCGGAAGAAGCAACCTATTACGAAGCAGAATGCCTCAGGCTTCAAGGGCATTACCCAAGAGCCGCTGATACCTATGTGAAACTTTTGAAAAACTTCGAACGAACCGCCTATCGCGAACAGGCAGTTCAGCACATGTATGACATAGCTAATTACTGGCTGGATGACACCAGAGATCAAATGCGTGAAGCTCGCGAAGTAAAAGATGGCAAACGCTGGTTTGTCACGCCCCGGTTCTTTTCATTGGACAAATCGAAGCCCTTCATGGATCGCGAGGGACGAGCGATTGAAAAACTGGAACAAGTTCGATGGAACGACATTAACGGCCCGCTGGCTGACAAAGCCTTATTCCTCGCGGGCAGTGTGAAATTCTTTAACGAGGATTACAGGGAAGCCGATCATTTCTTTTCCCAAATTGTGGAAAGACATAACACCAGTGAGCTTGCCCCACAGGCAATAGAATTGGCAATCATTTCAAAACACATGAGCACAGGTGGGTCTGATTACGATGGCAGAAAGGTTGCTGAAGCCAGACAAATGGTCCATGCAGCGCTGCAAAATTTCCCCACGCTGGCCGAGAAAAAGAAAGATTTCCTATCCCGTCAGCTATCAGGAATCACATTCCAGCAAGCAGAAAAAGATTACAAGCTTGCGGAGTTTTACAAACGCACAGGCCACCCAGGTAGCGCTTACTTTTATTACGAGATTGTGAAAAGAAGGTATCCGGGAACAAAATTTGCGGATGAAGCCACCAAGAGAATGGAAGAACTAAAGACCAAGGTTGTGGCCAAGGAAGGTTATTTGCCAGGCAGTCCAGACGCACCTGCGCATACAATTCGTCCTGAGATGGGCCCGGTTCCCAAGACAATCGACAAATCTGCTGAGGAGAATCCCGTTGTACCAACGATTCCTTCGCAACAAGGCTTGCCGCCACACCCGGACGCCAAGCCTGCTGATCCCAAAAAACCCGCGGTTAACAATCCACCGTTAAATTAAGAGACTACAAAATGAAACCATCCAAGCCTTACATGGATTTTCTGAGTAAAGGTGGCTTCCTTTGCCTGATGCTGATCTGCGTACCGGCATGTATGCAGGATGGTCATTTAAATATCTTCCGCTACACCACCAAACCCAATTACGAAACAAATGTCAGAACTGTAAGGGTTCCAATATTCCAAAACAACACTCTTACTCCGGGTGGTGGGGCTGGTTTAGGGATGGAAAACGAACTTACGATGGCGGTCATCCGGGAAATTGAATCCAAAACACCTTACAAAGTGGTCAATGGTAATGCACCGGCTGACACCGAGCTAACCGGACGTATCATCAACTATTCCAAAAATGTCATCAATCGAAACCAACTCAACGAAATTCGTGAAGCTGAAACCAACCTGGCGGTTGAAATCATTTGGAAAGACCTGCGAACCGGCGAGATACTTTCCAGGCCAAAGGCGGATTCCAACAAGGGAACCCCAATAGCATTGGGGGGATCACCCGTTGAACAACCCAACACCTCACCAGTAATTGTCACGTCATTAAGCAGTTTTATACCTGAACTTGGTCAATCAATCACATCAGCCAGAAAATCGAATGTGGAAGTTCTTGCAACACAAATTGTGGCAATGATGGAAACCCCCTGGTAAAGGGCAAAGTTATGATTTGGAAGGCTGGAAACAAAACCTTGGACCTTTCAACAGGCCCCAAGGTTATGGGTATTTTAAATGTCACCCCAGACAGCTTCTCCGATGGCGGAAAATTCAACTCTGTCCAAGTGGCTATTGACCACGCTCTTCGCATGGAAGATCAAGGCGCAGCCATCATCGACATAGGAGGGGAATCGACCAGGCCAGGTGCAGAGTCTGTCGATTGCGAAGAAGAAATCCGAAGGGTTGTTCCCGTGGTTAAAGCACTAGCGGAAAGAACTTCGGTTATTTTGTCCATTGACACCACCAAAAGCGAAGTGGCGGAAGCATGTTTAAATCTCGGGGCACATGCCATCAACGATATAAGCGGTCTTACTTTTGATCCAAAAATGATGAATGTTGCAAGGAACAAAACATGTGGCTGGATGTTGATGCACATCCAGGGAACCCCTAAAACCATGCAAAAATCGCCAACATATACAGCAGTTGCCAAAGAGGTTACTGAATTTCTCATGGTCAGAATGCAATCACTATTAAACACGGGCGTTCAAGAAGACCAAATTGTCCTGGATCCCGGAATAGGGTTTGGCAAAACGCAAGAGCACAACATGGAACTATTGGCAAACTGGAAACCACTAAGGTTGCTAGGAAGACCCATTTGCTTGGGGGTTTCCAGAAAAAAATTTTTAGGCACACTTCTGGGCAGATCACCAGAGGAAAGGCTTGCCGGGACTCTTGGTGTTTTGGCATATTCATATCTGGAAGGAAGTGCGGATATATTTCGGGTGCACGATGTCTTGCAAGCCAGAGACCTGCTCGAGACTGTCCTTGCACTAAAAAGCTGGAAGCCAGGCCATTGTTAGTAGGAACTTAAAATTAAAGAGATGTGACTTTGTTTGATCGTATTATTCATACTTGGGAAATGGTCGACGCCAGGGCAATAGTTCAAATTGCCATCCTGGCTGTTTCGATCTTTTTCCTGCTACAGTTTTTGGGCAAAAGTCGAGGAATGGGAGTCGTAAGGGCTTTTGGTCTTGTGATTGTTGTCTTGTTCCTGGCAGCCCAAATTTTGGTGTCTTTATTTGACCTTACAGTTCTTGGCAGAATTTTGGATTATCTTCTTGCAACCATGCTTCTAGCCTTGCTTGTGATATTTCAACCAGAACTTCGCCGTGGACTTATGTGGCTGGGCCGTTATGGACTTTTTCACGGTTGGGGTGCCAGCAGATCCCAGGAAATAGCGGAAGCAATTTCAGATGCAGCAATAAACCTATCCTCTAAATACACAGGCGCGTTAATTGCCATAGAGCGCGAAGTTCCGCTTCAGGTGTTTTCCGAAACAGGAACAAAAATTGATGCGGAAATCAGTGCCGGCCTAATTCAATCCATATTCCAAAAGCAAAGCCCTCTTCATGATGGAGCCGTAATCATAAGGTCTGGGAGAATTGTTGCTGCGGGTTGCCAGCTTCCACTTGCCAGTGCAGAAAGCTCCTCAAAATTCTCCGGAATGAGGCACCGCGCAGCTTTGGGAACCAGCGAGGAAACAGATGCTCTTCTGCTGGTAGTCAGCGAAGAAACAGGCTTAATTTCCCTACTTCTGGGGGGAAGCATCGAAGTAACATCCAGGGAAGATCTTCAGCCAAGGTTGACCGAAATTCTGGAACAGCCTTCATCTGAATCACTGGAATCCACCCGTCCCCACCAAGATGAAACCAGCAAGGTTGCATAGAGGACCTCATTATGCCTAAAACCTCAAGAAGCTGGCTGGCGGAAAAAATGAAAAGCGGATGGTTGGACAAATTCAGTTCCCTGGCAATTAGCTTTGCCCTGGCAGTTCTGGCGTGGCTTTATGGTAGCAGCAGGGATCAGGAAATTCTTGAACATATACAGTTACCTGTGGATGTGGCATTACCAGCATCGGAAGTGGGAAACTATTCCTTGGAAACCCTTGGACCAGCAAAAGTGGGGGTTTCCTTCTCAGGTTCACCCATTAAAGTCAGGGAGTTCCGGGACAGTCTCCAAAGAAATGAAATTATCGCGCATGTGATTTACAGGGTACCAGTTGAGAGGGTAAATGAACCCAAATACGGCGATACTATCATAGTTAGCGAAGATGATATTCCGGTTCCTCCCGGCCTAAGGGCCAGACTTGCTGATGGCAAAAATAGAATCCAGTTAAATGTTTCCAAACTGATCGAAAAAAGCCTTCCGGTAAAACTGGAATCCGGCCTTGAAGGGGGGTTACCCATCCAGGCAAATGTGGATCCTCCAACGGTTCTCGTAAAAGGTCCACAAGAAATCATCGAGAAAGCCAGATTTATCCCAACGATTCCTGCAAATATCGCATTGACTAAATTAAATTCAGCGGAAAACCAAGCCGCTGGAGTTAAAGTTCCACTTGTTGAGGAAATAGATGGCAAACCCATAAGAACCTCGCCGGGCAAAGTAACAGTTAAATTGATCCCCGAACCCCAAAAAATATACGAACTTTCTGACATCCCAATTCGATTTCTTATTCCCCCGGACTTTGCTTGGAGGCCAAAATTCTTGGATGACCGCTCCGCGAAACTTGATGTCCGGATCAAAGGCCCGGTCTTAACAGAACTTCCCAAGGTTACCGCTTATATTGATCTAACCGCAAAAACAGGGGTGGCTGGACTTAATGTTGAAACCATTAAGCTTGTGCTACCCAAGGATTTTTTCCAACTTGAGGAAATTCCAAAGGAAAGAACCATAGAATTATCTCCAGTGGAACCTGTGAAGAAAAGCCTGGGAACCATTAATGGATCGCCCTAAGAGAAGCTTTCATGACAAATCACCAGCAATACGCCAATGATCTGGCAAGGAATGCCAGAGATGCCAGCTTTGAACTTTCTCAACTTTCAACATCCTTAAAAAATCAATGGCTGAAATCGGCTGCGGAAAAACTGGAGAAGGCTGCCGATACGATTGTTGCTGAGAACCGCAAAGACCTTGAAAATGGAAAACATCTCGGCCTTGGAAAGGCCCAGCTAGATCGTTTGGAATTAACCCCAAAACGGTTATTTGCCATGACAAATTCCATGCGTGAAATCGCATTCATGGAAGACCCGGTTGGTAGAGTATTGCACGGTGGATTACGCCCCAACGGATTGCAAATCAACAAGGTTGGAGTTCCCCTTGGTGTTATTTTTTTCATTTTTGAATCACGCCCAAATGTAACCACAGATGCTGCGGCTTTAAGTCTTAAAAGTGGAAACGCCATCATACTTCGCGGCGGGAAGGAAGCCATTCAGACGAATTGTTTGGTCGTTGAAATACTCCGGCAGGAACTGAGGGCCTGCGGAATAACAGAAAACGCAATTCAGTTAGTTTCACGAACAGATCGTGAAGTGGTAGGGCACCTTCTTAAGAATGGAGAATTGATTGATTTGGCTATTCCGAGGGGCGGTGAGGAGCTGATTCGTCGTGTAAGCCAGGAAGCGACTATGCCTGTGATGAAACATTACCATGGGAATTGCCATGTGTATGTTGAAGAAAGCGCATGCCACAAGATGGCTCTAGAGATCATTCTAAATTCAAAATGCCAACGCCCCGGAGTGTGCAATGCCGCAGAAAGCATTCTTGTGGACAAAAAAATAGCCAGTACATTCATACCTGAACTATCAGCGGCATTGAGCAAAGGAAATGTAGAAATCCGTGGATGTGATACTTCTCTGGCAATTCTTCCCAGTTTGTTGGCAGCAACCGAAGAGGACTTCAGAACGGAGTACCTTGACCTGATAGTATCATTAAAAGTTGTGGATGATATCCATCATGCCATTCGCCATATCAATCATTATGGTTCAAAACACACGGATGTGATAATAACCCAAAACCTTGAAAAAGCCTGTCAATTCACAAAGCAGGTTGATTCTTCCGCAGTGGTGGTCAACGCAAGTTCAAGATTTAACGATGGCGGACAAATTGGACTCGGGGCGGAAATCGGCATCAGCACCGATAAATTCCATGCCCGTGGCCCTTGCGGATTAAATGAGCTGACTTCCTATAAATATGTTATCATGGGAAATGGTCAGATTCGGCCGGAATGACCCTGAAAACAAATTCGGAACCAGTTCATGTTGCCGTTCGTTGTCATGCTGTTTTTATTCATCACAGTGGCCTGCTTATTTATCTGGATCGTTGCTTTTAAAAATAACTCTTCAAGCAAAAAGACTGCTGGATTAAGTCCTGTCTGTCGACAGCATCTGGAAGTTTACCAGGGCTCCGAAATCCCGGGTTGGCTTGTCGAAAAGCAAAAGAAAAAGCTCCAAGATCATATTTATCGCAGACAACACCTGCTGGCTGAGAAACTCTTTGTTCCCGGGTTGGATTTTTTAATTAACGTAAGAGCCCTAATGGAAATCGGGGATGAAAACTCAACAAGAATCCTCCAGAACCTTTTGACTAAAATCAAAACCAAGGACCCAATCGAAAAATCCTGGTACATGATTGACCTTGCGAATGCCCTAAGAACCCTCCACCATGGGGATTCTTTGGGACAACTTTCCGAGGTGTTTAACAAACAAAATGATCTTGCCCTGGCCCCATTGTTCGCTGCGGAAATCCTATGTTTTGATTCGTTTATCAACTTCTTTAGAGCAAGTGATCAGCCAGATAGAAAAAAGGCACTCCGAGTTCTTCTCTCAGTCATGGAAGGACTTTATTCAGGAATTTCCTTTCAGGTTATCGCAGAGTCACGTATGGGGGATTTGCTGGAATGCATTTGGGACAATAAAGCGGATGGCGAATATTGCCCCATTCATGTAAGTGTTTTTATGAACGCCAGCCGAATTTCAAAAAGATGCCAAGCCCTTTCGGAAAGTATTTTGCCAGAATTGCCAGACCCCGAAGAATTCTTATGGCAGCTTAGAAAAATGGACTCCCTGGAATCTTTCTTTAAAAACTACATCGAAGAGGCAAAAAAACACCTTACAAAAAACTTGGAAAATGAACCTTGGAGCACTCATGGCGACTTCTTAAAAGCCATGAACGACCTAAGGTGCGCCCCTGCAGATATTTTTGCCGTTTGGCTAAAAGACCCTGGATACCCTTTTAAAACACTTCTTTGGGATTCTTTTCTTTACAGTCAAACCCCCATTGGTAAGGAATTGATTGAACTCTTTGAAAAGAAACTTTCGAATGGTCTTCAGTCAAAGGCATTACTTAGGTTACTGCCAAACCCAAATCCTGAATTATTATCCTTGTGCAAGATTTTGAAAAAGCATCCATGCCCGGAAGCAGAAAACTTCCTTCTTGAAATGGGACAAACCAGTTCCGCAGAACTGCTGGTTATGGTTCTTTCAAGCATTGGATGGTGGGAACCCCATAATTTTCAGGCAACTAAACTATTTTTAGATCGCCTCAGAAACCACCGTAACATGGAAATTCGTTTTGCGGCAAATGCTGCACTGGCAAGACTTGGCGAGAGAAAAGCCTTGGACTGGCTTCGCTTCAACCTAAATAACGCAGATATCAACCTAGTCCACCAAACCATTCATGTAGTCTCAACTCAGGGAATTTGCCTTCTCTGGCCAGAATTAGATTCTCTAGTGGAGGCACCGGACCTTGATATTGCCATGCATGCCCGCGAAGCAATCGCTAACCTTAGCGAGGAGTTCCCCGGCAGTTAAATTCGAATTTAAGCATATCTGATGGAATTTCCGGAACAATCGTTACCCAAAGACAATTAATTCCCAAAATCAATTCAAGTTTTTCTCAAGTATAAATTCCTGGCCGATATTCATGAGCAAGAATGATGATAAGGCTTAAAAAGGGTTTTCCCTTAAAGAGGTTTTATCATGACTCTAAAAAATTCCATAGCCATTATTGGACTTTTCTGCCTGTTACTGCCTGCTTGCCAAGGCACAAAACTGTCTAAGGACTACCAAACTCAAGACCCCCTTTTGGTTTCCCCAAAAGGAAACACCCCATACCCAGTGACTCAATCCAATAACAAGTAAGATCAGGGCGCCGGGGTAACCAAAATCAAGCTAGAGTCGTGACCGGTTAAAAGTTTTTTCTCATCCGGGGTAAATGAAACGCAGTATGCGCCAAAGGATTTGAGTTTCTTATTGAAAAGACTTTTTCCAGAATCTGCCTCCCAAATCTGAACATTTCCAGCATAGCCGCTGGTTGCAAACTTTTTTCCATCCTTTGAAAGTGCTAATCCATACAGATCGTCAGGTGTAGGCCCGAACTTTTTAGCCTCAGCACCCTTTGCAATATCCCAAAGCCTAACCATCCTATCCTGCCCGATTGATATTAAAGTGTTATTATCTTTGAAAGCTATTCCGGTGATTGCTGCGGTTGGCCCCTTGAGCACTTTACTTTCCTTTTGGCTGGCCAAATCCCAAATCTTAATCGTCATGTCTGCACCGGAGGACGCCAACAATTTACCATCAGGCGAAAAGGCCACCGAATATACAGAGTTGGCATGACTGCCAAGATTCTTGGCTTCTTTTCCGTCCGAAATATTCCAAAGCCTCACTGATTTGTCAGAACTGGCGGACGCCAAGGTTTTACCATCAGGACTAATCGCAATTCCATCCACAATCCCGGTATGTCCCTTGAACTCCTTTATCATTTTCCCATCTTGGGGATTCCACTGTTTAATAGTTGTATCCAGACTTGAAGAAAAGATTGCCGTATTATCTTTCGTGAATTGAACACAATACACGGGACCTGTATGACCCGTTATTGTTTTCAACTCTTTACCATCCACAGCATTCCAAATTTTTACAGTGTTATCAAAGCCTGCGGTGGCAAAAGTTTTTCCATCCGGACTGAAGCTTATCGAATAAACTAAGGCACTGTGACCCTTTATTTCCGATGGCAAATCACCAAGGACAAGTCCACCAGTACAAAGCCCCAAAGCAATAATTCCCGGAATCAGATTTAATCTCATGGTATTTCCTTCAGGTGGGATCAAGACTCTATCAGGAATGACCTGGAGATAGCTCCAGGAGCGAATCCTCTTCTTATTGTGTTCTCTGTAATAGTCCTTTGGAGAACAAATTGCAACAAATAATCCTTTCCGCCAGCTTTTGAACCCAATCCACTGAGTTTGAATCCTCCAAATGGCTGCCTGTGCACCATGGCTCCGGTAATTTTACGATTGATGTAAACATTTCCTGCTTCTATTTGGTTTTGAAACAATTCAACCCGATCCGGGTTTCTTGAAAACAGGCCGGCTGTTAACGCATATGGTACTTGATTCGCTATCTCCACTCCGTGCCCGAAGGATTCATACCCAATGACTGCAAGAACCGGTCCAAATATCTCTTCTTGGCACAGACCACTTTGCGGGTCAGCACCGGAAAAAATAGCCGGTGCAACATAATACCCATGGTCTTTCAATCCACCCACGTCACCCCTGTAAACAAGATTTGTTTTCTTGGAAGCTTCTTGAATGAATCTTTCGATTCTTAGCTGAGATTCCTGATCAATAACAGGGCCTATTTTGCAATCGGGGTTTTCAGCAGGGCCTATTTTTCTGGCTGCCACTGCGCTTGCCAGCCTGTTGGAAAAAGTATCCACCATTCCTTTGGGCACCAGCACCCTGCTGCATGCGGAGCACTTTTGTCCCTGAAAATCCATCGCACTTTGCACGATGGCAGATATTGCCTCATCCGGGTCCGCGTCTTCATCCACCAATATGGCATTTTTCCCACCCATTTCAGCAATAACTTTTTTCACATGGTGCTGACTAGGCAAAGTAATGGCTGCGTTTTTAAATATTTCCAGGCCAACTTTTCTTGAACCGGTAAAGGCCACAATGGACGTGCGAATGTCGTCCACAAGGAATGGGCCGATCTCCTCACCAACCCCGGGTAAAAAGCCAATTACTTCGGGGGGAAACCCTGCCTCTAAAAGAATTTCCATCCACTTCAAAGCCATGGCGCTGGATTGTTCCGCTGGTTTGATAATAACGGTATTACCGGTGACCAATGCGGCGGCAGACATACCAACCAAAATAGCCAGAGGAAAATTCCAGGGGGCTATCACCACCGCAACCCCTCTCGGAATGGCACTATTCCGATTCACCTCTCCAGCTAACTCCAACACATCGGGCCGAAAGATTATTTCGGCAGTCTTTGCGTAGTACTCACAAAAATCCACGGCCTCCGCCACATCAGCATCGGCTTCGTGCCATGATTTCCCACATTCAATCACCTGCAAGGCTGCCAAATCCATTCGAGATTTCCGAATAATCTCAGCGGCACGAAAAAGCATTTTCGATCTTGAAGACACCGGCACCGTTTTCCAGTGTTTAAATACTGCGGAAGTGCAATTCAAGGCATCGGAAGCAATCTTTTTATCAGCAAGAAAAACACGACTAACCTGGGAACTCTTGTGAGAAGGGTTAAATCGATCTAGGGCGTTTATAGTCTCAATTTTTTTGCCATTTATCATGGGATACACATGAATCGCCTGTAGCGCCAAGGCTTTTTCTACTTTTTCCCGCATTTGATTTCTGACACCGGGTAAACCAAAATCAAGGCAGGGTTCATTTTGAAAAACATAAAGTGATTGATCTTTGATAGCAGGAACAATTTGAGGAGACAAATCCTTCATAGAAACACAAGATTCATCAGGTTTCATAAGTAAATCCTCCTCGGCCAAATGGTCTATCGAGCTGGCCTTCAGGAAAGAATCGTTTGCGGTATTTTCAAGCAATCTTCGAACAAGATATGCCATCCCTGGCAATAATTCCCCATATGGCGTATATACGCGCACTCTATACCCCGCCTCAGTCAGTGCCTTTCCAAGGGAATCACCCATGCCATATAAAACTTGAAACTCAAAAGATCCAGCATTCAAGCCGAGTTCCCTGGCACGCACTATTGCGTTTGAAACACTTCGCACGTTATGAGATGCAAATGCCGAGTGTAGATATTGGTGATTCCTTAGAAGAAACGCAGAATGTTCCTCGTAAGCGAGATCAGTCTGCCATTTAGCAGGCCATACCGGGCAGGGCCATCCTTGAAAATTTGCATTGATGGTTTCAAAATCCCAATAAGCACCTTTCACCAGCCTTATTGAAACAGGAGTTCCCCTAAGTTGTGCCCATTTAAGCAACTGACGAAGATCATCACCCGTATCTTTTAGATATGCCTGAATTGCAATTCCAAAGAAGGGATAGTCTTTTAAGACCGACTCCATCAATGCTTTTTTAAAAACAAAGAGTATCAAATCCTTCAACGACCTTTGTTCCATGTCAAAATAAATAAAAACATTATGCTTTTTGGCAAATTCTAAAAGAGGTAGAAGTCTGCTTCTAATTCTTGCGTAGGATTCATCCGGACATGTGGGATTCAAATTTGGATCTAGCGAAGAAAGTTTAATGGAAATATTCGCTATTGGAACGGGTCTTCCGTTTTCGTAATCAAGCCTTTGATTAGGTTGCCAGCACATAGATCTAACGGATAAGTGATTTGCAAGCTCCAAATAATCTTTTGCGGACTGCTCGCCCTCCGCATTGGTAATCGTGGATTCTCCAAGAATATCGACTGTAAAACCGAGGCCGGCTTTCCTCATCTTTAGAATTCTTTTTTCCATTTCCGCAAGATTTGATCCCGCTATAAATTTCGATGCCATTCTGGTTGCCAATAGAAAAACCATCTTGGAAACCAAACCAGCGTAAAGGCCATGAGTTGGTATCAGGCTGGTAATAAAAGAAACCCAATCAGGCAAGCCGGAATTCGAATTACAAAAATATGCTTTTAAATGTTCAACGATTTGCTTGGATGTATTTAAGACTGGAAGAGCATCTATAAATCGAAAAGATTGAATTTTAAAGTGTTCGTTACTGGTGCTCAGTTCCATGAGCCGCTCTTCAAACCAATCAATCCCAAGACCAGTTGGACGATTTTCCTTCATTCGGAAAAACAGATCCAATCCCTGTCTGCGGATCAAGGTTTCCGTGGAATGCATATCACACCCCTCTAAATCATTCTACGCAAATGACTTGAAGAAGATTGAGTAGAAAAGAAAAGTGGTTATGATACTATTTTATCTTTAATCCTGATTTGGAATTCGATTATGAAAATTGGCAAGTTTTCGATTGTTGGCAACCTTGGCACCGGAGCGCATAGTTCCATCCTTCAAATCCGTAGAGATGAAGATGGAGGAAATTATGCCCTGAAAATTGTTTCCTTTGACTCCCCCGAAGAAATGAAATTCAAGGAACAAGCCTTGCATGAATTTCGTGTCTCACAGATGTTGGAACACCCTAACGTTATCAAAATTTTCGCCTTGGAATCCGTAAAAGACTGGCTGTTCAGGGAAAAGAAACTCAACATGCTAATTGAGTTCGTGGATGGAAAAACTTTGGACGAAGTGCCAAGGCTTACGATTCCAAGAGCTGTTCAGGCATTTGAACAGGTTGCATCTGCCGTCACTCATATGCACAAAAAAGGTGTTTTTCACGCTGATTTGAAACCGAACAATATTATGCTCTCGAGGTCGGGAGTTATAAAAGTAATAGATTTTGGGCTTGCTTGGATCAAAGATGAACCCAAGGATCGAGTCCAGGGAACGCCCGAGTACATCGCCCCGGAACAGGCAAAACACAAGATGGTGAATGAGCGCACCGATATCTACTCTTTTGGCGCAACCATGTACAAGATTCTTACCATGCGACTTCCCCCCGCATGCATGAACGAGGAAAACAAGCCAGTGGAACTTAAAACCTGGCAGAAAAATTACAAGCCCGTTGAAACCATTATTCCAGCTATTCCCAAACCGCTTGCAGAACTCGTCAATAAATGTATTTCATTTCAAGCCTCCAACAGGCCGGAACGGATGAGCGAAGTCCAGGGTGCATTGGACAAGCTGGCTGAAGATTTGATTAAAAGCCCCGATGAGGGTCTTGAAGGAATGGAATGGTAATTTTATTTCCCAGATAGGAAAGCCTTCCCATGGGAAATCACTGGCACTTGGAACAAACAATTTTTGTCACCAAGCAGGAGCTTGCCAGAAAAGCCATTGAGGATTCGAATTGGGATGAAGCTGAAAAACTCCAATTTTCAAATGTTATTGGGGCAGTTTCGAACCTTTTGGTATTGGAATCCTTCAACAAATTGGATCATCTCAAGGCAATATATACCAAATTCGACCCGGATTCTGAAAACCTGGAAAGTTTAACCAACTATAGTATTTCAGAAGACGCCTTTCTAGAAGAGCTTGAAAAGGGAATCATTGATCTGCTTGAAAAAGGAAATTTCGAAAGAATCACTTGGGAAATGGTAACCCAATGGGTTGAAAAGTCGGGCGATTTTTGGGGACTTAAGCTTGAAATCCCTCATGATGAATTTGAAAGGACTCTGATTTACTCCCGGGGGGAAAAATTTATAAATCGCAAAGTTCGCAGGTGGTGGAAACCATGGATCAAGGAAGTGATTCCAACACCAGGATTTTCAAGGATTGTTGTATTTATAAAAATGAAACCCAAAGAGCGCAAATCCGGTGAGTTTTCGCATCAAAAAGTATTTCTAAAACTTTTCAAGAATATACCAAAAAACGAAATTTCCATGATATTTCCCGGGGCAAAGGTCCGGCTGACCGGTATCGACCAAAGCCTGATCAGCTACCCATTGTTTTCAGGCATCATCTTGGTCATTTACAACGTTATCATGACTATTCTCAAGGTGGGTTTCACTGCACTTCTGGGAATTACCACCTGGCCACTGGCGCTTGCATTTGGAGGCTATGGTTACAAAACCTACTACAACTACGTTTCAAAAAGGCAAAATTATGAACTTCGGTTAACCAAAAACCTTTATTTTCAGTCCTTGGATTCCAACGCAGGCGTGGTAATGAAATTATTAGAGGAAGCAGAGGAACAGGAATCCAGGGAATGTATTTTGGGGTACTATGCCCTTTTAAAATATGCGCCTCCGCAAGGTTGGACTGAAAAACAACTGGATGATTATGTGGAACTATTTCTCGCAAGGAATTATGGCCTTGAAGTGGATTTTGAAATAAAAGATTGCCTCGAAAAACTTACATACTTTGGAATAGTTGCATCGGCCGATGGGTATTACAGGGCATTAAATCCTTGTGATGCCATCGCCAAGCTAACTGAACTTTGGCAATTGAATTTCACGGGAAAAAAGTTCCTGAACAAACAATGTCCGGAGATTGAACATGGTGGAAAATAAAAATGTCGCCGATGGCTGGATAGCGAATCGGATGAACGAAATCGAATCGTCAGGCATCCGGAAAGTTTTTGAACTTGCCCGTTCCATAGAGGATCCGATTAACCTTAGTATTGGCCAGCCAGATTTTGATGTTCCGGAAAAAGCCAGAAAAGCGCTCAAATATGCTGTCGATGAAGGCAGAAATTCTTACACCCTTACCCAGGGAATTCCGCAACTAAGGGAAAAGCTGGTAGCCAAGGTTTCCCAAAATGTCCCCATGGCAAACAGGGAGCTTTTTATTACAAGTGGCACAAGTGGTGGCCTGGTTTTGGCCCTATGCTGTGTCGTGAACCCTGGCGATGAAGTAATCATTTTTGATCCATTTTTTGTCATGTATCCTCACCTTGTGAGGCTGGCTGGTGGAATTCCAGTAATGGTGGATACTTACTCGGATTTTGAAATACCTTTTGAAAAATTACTCGCATCCATAACCCCCAAAACAAAAGCAATTCTTTTCAATAACCCAGGCAACCCAACTGGAAAGCTTTACTCTGCTGAAACCGTCAAAAAACTTGCTGAAATAGCAAAAACCAAAAACATTCTTCTAATTTCTGATGAAGTTTACAGCCTTTTTACTTATGACGATGCCTTACATTCCCCCGCAACCCATAACTCAAATGTGCTTGTTCTGGATGGTTTTAGCAAGTCTTACGGAATGACTGGATGGAGAATGGGTTTTGCCCACGGTCCATCCCGATTGATTCAGGAAATGATCAAACTCCAACAATTTACATTTGTTTGCGCCCCTAGCATGGTCCAATGGGCTGGAATTGAAGCATTAGAAGAGGATATGAGCGGAATAAATTCCTTGTACAAGGAAAAAAGGGATTTATTACTGAATGGAATCAAAGACCTTTACGAAGTACCACCATCGGGGGGTGCTTTTTATCTTTTTCCGAAAGCTCCTGGTGGAAATGCTTCCGAGTTTGTTGAAAAAGCTATCAAAAACAAACTTTTGATTATTCCTGGTAAAACTTTTAGCCAAAAAGACACAAATTTCCGCATTAGCTTCGCTGCAAAAAACGAAGTGATCCTCAAGGGAGTGGAAGTATTAAGAAACATTGCAAAATAGTAAAATAGCAAGGTAAGCAAGAATGGATTGACAGCAATAACCCCCACGAGACACAATATAATTACTTGCAGGAATTAAGGTTGCTTTTCAAGCACATTGAAAGGATTTAAAAATGCAGCTTCGACTATATTCTCTGATTCTGGCATTTTCAGCATTCTTTGTTTCTGCGGGCCTTGGTCAGGAATCTAAGGAAGGAAAAGCACACGTTGTCGTTGTGGGTATCGGCAAATACAAGGATCCCCAAATTAAGGAAAGACCAAACGCAGAGAACGATGCCATTGCATTATTTAATATTTTCGCGGATCCAAAATATTTGGGTTTGAGCAAGGAAAACGGCACCCTTCTTCTTGGCAAACCTGAAAAAGCTAAAATTGACGGTCATCAAGCTATAGAAGCGACTCGGGAAAATATTTTAAATGCATTAAAAAACATAGCTTCCAAGGCGAATCCCGAAGATTTGGTGATTTTTACCTTTATTGGAGAAGGCGGACCTTTGGGTGACAGTGGCGATCGGAGGTGCTATTTTACTTCCGATTCCACTTTTCAGGATCGGGATAAAAACGCGCTTGCTAGCAGCGATATTTCTGATGTTTTGAAGAATCTTAAATCGAATAAATTTTGCACTTTTCTGGACATAGACTTCAAAGGTTTTCAATCCAAGGGTAAATCTGTTGCCGAGGCAACTTTGGGAACCAACCCTTATCAGGAATTTCTCGGTGATGATGGTAGCGAGGATCATTTGCCAGCCACTGGGCGTGCTGTTTTTCTTGCAACCAATGGCCTTTCAGCTTCTCTTGACTTGGAAAAACAAGGTGCTTTCACCCAAGTTGTCGCGGAAGGCCTTAAAGGTGCCGCAGACAAAGAAGGTTACGAACCTGATGGACTGGTAACAGTCGACGAGTTGGCTGAATATCTTGATAAAAATCTTCCAGAACTTGTCAGGAAAAATGGCAAAACCAAGGAAGAAAAAGCTCAAATGCATTGGGTATTGGGTGGAAGAATCAACCACTACGGCATTACCAGAAACCCAACTGCATACGATAAATCCAGGGAAAGGCTCCAAAAGTTTGAAAAACTTGTTTCGGATAAGAAAATTCCGGAAAATCTTTCTTCCGAAGGAAGTCTCCTTTTATCAAAGATGCCAAAGCTGGAAGCCCAAAGAAGTCTTCGCAAGGAATATCAAGGCTTGGTAGATGGAAAGCTTTCTGTTTCTGAATTTGAAACCAAAAGAACCGAAATACTTGAATCAACGAAATTGCCGAAAAACAAAGCCGATGCTTTTGCTAAGGAAGTTTTGAAGGCTATTGAAGTGATTCGCAAGGGTTATGTCAAAGAAGTTAATGCAGGCGAAATGGCTTCCTGGGCTATCAAGGGGCTTTACCGAAGGGTTGAGGAAAAAATTCCCGAAGGTATTCAGAATATTCTCAACAAGGCAAAAAGTTTAAAGGAAAAAGAAATTCTGGAAGTATTGGCTGATGCAAGAACCAATCTGGGTAAGCGTGAAGATCTTGCCAATGGCAAGGATGTTGATTTCACTCTGCAAAGAATGCTGAGCAACCTGGACCCCTACACAACCTATATTGACGCTGAAACCAAGGCGAACTTTGATCGTGATGTTCAGGGCAATTTCACCGGTATTGGTGTCCAGATTCGTAAGGATGCCAACTCTGATATGCTTCTTGTTGTAACTCCCATCAAGGGCAGTCCCGCTTACAAAGCTGGAGTGGTGGCAGGGGACATTATCACAACAATCATTAGGGAAGTGGATTCCAACGGAAAACCATTAACTGAAAGGGAAGAAATTTCAACCAAAGGAATGCAGTTATCGGATGCGGTTAAAAAAATTCTTGGAAAACCAAATACCAAGGTCAAAATTCTGGTCAAAAGGGATGGCACCCCTGACCCCATCGAATTTGAAATCACTCGAGGTAGGGTCGAAGTTGAAACGGTCCTTGGTTACAAACGTAAGGACAACGATGATTGGGATTTTATGATCGATCCCGTTACAAAAATTGGTTATGCAAGACTAACCAGTTTTTCAAGAAACACGGCCAGAGATCTCATTTCGGTGATGAAACAACTTGTTAGCCAGAATGTAAAAGGTTTCGTTCTAGACCTTAGATTTAACCCCGGCGGTTTGCTTGATAGCGCTGTCGATATCTCTGATTTATTCATCGGAGATGGACTCATTGTTTCCATTCGCCCCCGTCAGGGAAAGGAACAAAGACATAGCGGGGTTCAGGAAGGAAGCCTTTTGGATTTCCCGATGGTTTGCCTGGTAAATGGTGGCAGTGCCAGCGGTTCTGAGATCGTTTCTGCCTGCTTGCAGGATCACCACAGGGCGCTGATCATAGGAGAAAGAAGTTATGGCAAAGGAAGCGTTCAAAACATACAGGCATTTGGTGATGGCGAGCTTAAACTAACCATTGCTTCTTTCTGGAGACCCAACGGAAAAAACCTGAACAAATCCAGCACCAAAGGCAAAGATGAAGATGAATGGGGTGTTAAGCCTGATTTGGAAATTAAATTATCCCGCAAGGAAAGGGACGATCTTGCAGACAGCCAAAGGGAATCAGAGGTTATCCAACGCAAAGATAAACCTGCTGCCCCAGCTTCCGACAAGAATTTCAAGGATCGCCAGCTTGAAGAGGCATTGAAATACATCAAGGGACAATTATCTACCGTTGGGGTAAGTCCCACTCGTAAAGCCGGGTAGCCGGAATTTGTACCATTTAATCGTTCTGTAACAGGAAAACGCGGGATGCCAAATAAGGTGTTTCGCGTTTTTCCTAATTATTGCACTTTAATTTGCCGACAGCTCATTTCGGTTGCATGATCCTATTAAGAAGATGGTCACACACAGGATCGAGGCACCCATGTTAAAAAGATACATCGGAACAGGAATTCTTCTTGGTGGCATATTTGCAGCAGGGTGTACCTGGTGCGAAGGTAATGGCATCCTCAGGAAATCCTCAAGCAGAAATCCTGATAAAGCTTTTTCCACGGTTCCTGGCACTGGGGAAGTAATCGTTCAAGAAGGGGCTCCAATTATTGAGGAAGGTCCCACAGTGACTATTTCTCAAGATGCCAGCCAAATTACGCCTGGCATATCAACCCAAACGTCGCCACCGCCAACGATACCGCAAAATAGTCTTCCTTTAACTCCGACCCCTAACCCGACAACTCCTGCGCCCAAATTAGTTCCACAGGCTCAACCTGCACCTGCAAACCCCACATCTGCGGGAAAAGTTTAATATTTCAATCAGCGAGAAGTTTTGCAAAAGCCTTGGATATCAACGATGCCGTATCAGGTCCTAAGCTATTAATTTCACCGTATGGACCATTCTTTAACCCATACGTAAAGGGTGGTTTCACATCCCACTGTTTTTTAGGCAGAATGTAACCAATTTCGTCATTTGCAAGGCCAACTAAAGTTTTATATTTGGTTTTCATACTGGAATATAAATCAACTTCTATTTCAGCATTGGGAAAATCCGCACCTTCGATTGTCTCCATGGAAACCTTTCCCAAAACCAATTCGGGGTATATTTCCCCAGGAATCAATGCAATTCCCAAATCTCCCAACCGTAAATGCCCAATTTCCGTTTTTAAAGCAGCGCGTATGCCTTTAATGGACTTTAACGGATTGGAACCTTCAGTATCCCTCTCGAAATCAAAGATATTTCTTTGAAAAACACCCATTTGCCAAGCCAATTGATAAATGGAATTTTCAACAGGCAACATAAGTGATTTCGTTTTGACCTGAATTAACCCCAAATGTAATTTTTCCGACTTTCTCATTGTTTGAATTGCTGCCTCGGCAACCAATTCGCCGTAACGGGAAGTTTTTTCAAAAGTGCCATCATCCAAAAGTTTTCCAGCTTTATCCTTAACAGGGAGCTTAAGTTGGGTCATCAAACCACCAACCGCTCCAGAAAATACCAAGGTTTCACAACCCCATTTGTCTTTCAAAAAAGCGGCCGTGTAACCTGTAAAATCAGCACTAATTTCGGTATTCTTGGATCCCAAGGTTTCTGGATGACAGTGCCAAAACAGCAAAGCTGCAAGGTTGCTTCCGGTTTTTTCCTTCAATCTTAAAACAGTTAGCTGATCCATTTTTACAATTGGCGGTCGATTGTCATGAACCAACTCAGGAAATCCTCCCAAAGCAATCTCGGCATCCACAGGTTTCATATCGGCCTCAGCTTCACGAACGGCCTCAATCGCTTTATCACCAATCAATTTCTGGTATTTTTCATCCAAGCCACTTTTAAATGGGGATGCTCCCCATATACCCAGCGTGTCAGGTCCATCGTGATTATGAGTGCATGAAAAAACAATGTGATCAAAGTCTGGTAATGATTTTCTTATCGCATCAACTTCCTGTAGGAAAAACCCAACAAGATCCGCACAACAAATTGCGATTTTGCGTCCATTGGATTTAAAAACGACCACTTTCACAAATAAAGGATCATGAATTGTTTTGGCGATTCTGTTGTGCCCAAAACCAGCCATATAAACAGGATTCTGACCCAATTTGGGATTTATTTCTCTTTTGGAAACCCCTGCAAAAACAGTATGTTCCGGTTTTTCTTGCCCATTTGTAACCCCGGGTTTGAATGCGAAAAACATGGCCGGAATCAGAATAATGGTCGCAAAAAAAAACCGCATGACATCTTCTCCTAAAAATTCAACTTAATGTTTGTTGATTTGCCCTTGAGGCATTGATCTTTATGCGTTTAGGATACTGGTAACCATATGGAAATTGGAACAAACATCATGTTTGAACGAAAAAAGCAACTAGGTTTACTTTTGATTTTAGTTTTTTTGGGCAGCACAACTCTAGGGATGCAAAACCAAAATCCTGCTGAAATTCAAAAATGGATCGAAGAACTAGGCGATTCTGATTTCTCAAAGAGAGAAACTGCACAAAAAAATCTTTGGGCGGCTGGATATAAAGCAGAAGCGGCATTAAAAAATGCCGCCAAGGGAGAAGATGCGGAGATTCGTAAAAGAGCAATTGAACTTCTTGAAAAATTCAAATGGGGAATTTACCCCGACACTCCAATCGCAGTAATAGACCTTGTGGAATCTTACCAGGGTTCAACAAGGGACAAAAAAAGAGAATACCTTGAAAAATTAATGGATCAAAAAGACCATGGTGCCAGGGCAATCATCAAAATACTTCAAGCCGAGGAGCAGGAAGAAAGTAAAAATGATGCGCTAAACATTGTTTCCAGCCAATTCTCAAGATTTGTTTCCAGCCTTTTGGAAAAAGATCAACGTACTGTCCTGAAAAAATTGATTGGCAAGATGTTGCAAAACCGAACAGAAGGATCATTCAGCCATTTCGCGGCATACGCCTTGTTGAGTAAAAATCTAGAACCCTTAGAAATCAATTTTCAGGAATGGTTCGATGGCAAAATTGAACCCGAATTAAAAAATGAACTGCTTTCATTTTGGCATAGGGCCCATGGCGACCAGGAAAAAGCGCTATCCGCGGCAAGGGAATCCAAAAATCAGGATTTAGTTTTTAACCTGCTCATGGAGCAGGGCAAATGGAAGGCGGTTTTAGATCAGGGGCATTTCGCCGAGATGATTTCCCCCGCAAAAATTGGATTTCGTATCGCTCTGGCGCGATTACTCTTTGATTCGAAAAATCAGGAACTGGCTTTTGAGGAATTAACCGATTTTGCCCAATCAGCAATCAAGGATGCAAAAGTTGAAACAGCAAATCAGGTATTTCAATCAGCAAAAATCGCGCTGTTGAATGGTTATCTTGAAAATGGCACCAATTGGATGGATGAGTCACGAAACAAGCTTATGGCAATGGAGATATTTGGATCCAGGTTTGACTTTTCCGGGGCAAAAAAGGTTTTGGATGCTTCCAAGAATTCCAAGGAATTTCCCGTTATGGAAATTCAAGCTGCCAGATCTCTCTACAGTCTGGGAAAAAAGGATGAATCCTTGAAAATTCTTGAGAAATATGAATCTCAGCTTTCTGAAAAAGCAGAAGGGGATTGGCCTTTAAGATTGGTGCAAACCTGGAAAGCCCTGAAAAATAAACCCAAGGCAATGAATATCGCTGCAATTTATCTCGAGAAAACTGAACATCGCGAGGCTGCGGGAAGGGTCTTAAAATACCTCTTTGATGAGGATTCATCTTTCATGGAATCCATCCTTGCGTATCGATGGAAAACCAAACCAGAGCGCAAAACTTCTCAAACACTCGAGGAACTTGAAACCCTTTTAAAAAAAGACACACCCAAGGAGCAAGTTCTTATTCTTGTGGATGAACTTGAAGATTATTCAAAAACCGTAACACAAGCCGAAAACATTATTCTTAGAAAAACCCTGACCCGGTTGTGTCAGTTATATTCCCTTGAAGAAAAATTAGGCGTGCTAGCCTCATCCCACGACAAGGCTGAAACATGGAACGCTTTTGGGGAAGAGTTATTGAGGGCTAAAAAATTCAGCGAAGCCTCCAAAGCATTTCAGAAAGCTTGGGAAAAATCACGATCTACAGCAATTTATGCATATATGACCGGTAAAGCCCTTGAATTATCAGGAGACAACAAATCTTCCACCGAGTGGTACGATAAATCTTTCTGGATCCCCTTGGGTGATGATCAGGCGAGAACTGATTTTGCAATAGCCTTGGCTAAAGCCTCTTATATCGACGAGGCATTAAGACAATACACCCTCATCAGCCTGACTGGCGAACCTGGTTCTTATTATGTAGGTTCCGCATTCAGATCCCTTGCATGGAAATCGATTCAGAAAAAAGAATTTGGAAAAGGTGCACTTGGTTATGAAAAAGCAATGATAAGGTGTATGACGCCTTATGTATCTTTTACCCAAAGCAGCGCCTATGTTTCTGTTCCCGCCTTGGCAGCCAGATTAAGGGCCAGGGAAGCATGTGAATTGAACGATTTCAAAACCTGTGAAATCTGGATCAAGCGAGGGCAAGAAATTCTACCCGGCGAGGTGGAACTTCCTATTCTGCTTTATGCCTCCTTGATGGCAAAAAACCAAAAAAACTTGGCAGATTCAACTTTCCAAGTATGCAAAAAATCTCTTGATGATTTGATTTCCCAATATCCAGATTGCGCATGGGCACGAAATTCTGCCGCTTGGCTATCCGCATGTTGTAAAACGGAACTTGATTGGGGGTTCCAAAACGCACAAAAAGCGGTTTTGTTGGATTCTGAAAACGCCGCCCACCAAGACACACTTGCAGAAGTGTATTTTCAATTGGGAAAAAAAACTGAAGCCCTTGAAGCCCAAAAAAAAGCTGTGAGACTTGCGCCAAACAAAACTTACTACCAAAAACAGCTAAAAAGAATTCAGGAAGGAAACCCTAACGCCGAGCGACCCGAGGAGAATGAAGAGGATGATTAATCCTTTGGGTAAGGATTTTGGAATTCAGGCTATTTGGAATATATCTTCGCTGGCTGATTTAAAAGGTTTTGCCAAAAAACTTGCACCCGTTTGCTTTCCGGGTCTTTTTCTAGGGCTAAAAGGTGAATTAGGCAGTGGAAAAACAACTTTCACAAAAATGCTACTGGAAGAACTGCAATGCCCTAACCCGGAATTCGTAACCAGCCCAACCTTTGTTTTCATGCAAGAATATCCAGCCAGAATTCCAGTTTCGCACTTCGATCTTTATCGCCTGAAGGATTCCATGGAATTTGAATCCATGGGTGGGATGGAGTTGTTTGCGCCAGAAACTATTTCGATTGTTGAATGGCCCGAAAGGTTAAATGAGCTTGTACCCGCGAACCGGATTGAACTTTATTTTGAGACTAAAAATTCAAACGCCAGAAAAATAACCATTACAGGCCATGGCTTGGCTTCAAATATTGTTCAATCCAAATTAATGCCTTGATTTATGCCACAAACCTTCCTCTGGTTGACACCTTTAAACATAAAAAGGTAATCTTTACAAATCGTGATCTCCCGGAAAGAAGGATTTATGCATTTTTTAGAACCAGAAATAATCAATGAAATATCGGGACTATCCATAGTATCCCTTTTGGCATTGAGTCTTGCCGGAATAGTTTTATGGCTGGCTGGTTATGCAAGTCATAAGTTTTGGGTGGTATTTTTATCCACACTATTAGCGGGTGCATTTGGATTTGAAAAAGGCCCTGATATGGGAATCCAAGGCCTGCTAGCGGCTTTACTTTTTGGACTTTCAGCTGGGATCCTATCTCTATCAGTAATTCGAGTTGTTGTATTTTTGTTCGGTGGGTCCGTTGGAGTGGTTCTTACGCAGTTGATTTTCCCAAACTTCGATGCAAGTGTTCCTGTTTTTCTCTCAGCGGGAATCACAGCACTTTTGCTTTATCCATTTTGGTTTACAGCTTTCTCCAGTTTGCTGGGAAGCGTCATTACCTGCCATGGTTTATTAGCATTGAGTTTTAAAATGAAATGGTTTGACTCACCAAGCTGGCTCGAAAAGCAACCCGGTTTGGCGGATGCTTTATGCCTGGGAATGATATTGATTGGCACAATCATTCAATATTTTATAAATAGATATTTTCAAAAAATTGCCTGGCGAAGGAAAAAAGACCAGGAAAGATTTCTTCATCAACAGGAAACTATGGAGTATTCGCGATCGGGCATGCTTGGATGGATGAAAAATCCTTGGAAAAATCAAAATTTACCATACCAAGGTTATTAACCATGAAACGCAAGTTGATTTATACCCTGTTTTTATTTCTGCTGGCAAGCAACGTTTCTTTTGCCCAGCAACCTTCCCAAGACGCTGCCGGAGAATTTGGATTAAATAAAATTCTTTCCGGCATTGTTGCATTTTTAAGTACCGTAGCGGTCCTTTTGGTAATTTGCATGCCAAGTCGCAAAAATTGACCATATAATGCACTTTGGTCCAAGCTTTTTCATGGAGTGATAAAAATGAAATTTAAGGGTGCTTCAGATATTTTGGCAGTTTCCGAACGAATCATTTCCGGCGGTGAAATTACCAGGGAAGAAGCAACTGAATTATTCCAGTTAAAAGGCGATCTACTTTACGATCTCTTTTATGCGGCCAACAAGGTTCGAAGGCACTTTCATGGCAATAAGGTTACATTTTGCAGTATACTTCCCGCGAAATTTGGCAAATGTAGCGAAGATTGCAGCTTCTGTGCCCAAAGCGCCCACTATGACACCGGAGCACAACCCTATTCCATGATGGATGCGGGGGATGTTGGAAAAGCCTGTGAACATGCACGTGAAAATGGTGCAAGCGCATTTGGAATTGTGAACAGCGGCAGGGGCCCAAATAAAAAAGAATGGCCCAAGATTATCGAGGCAATCGAAGAAATGAAAAAGGTGGATGGCATTTGCCATTGTGCAACCCTTGGCACGCTAACCGAGGAACAAGCTAGAGATCTTAAAGCTGTGGGAATTAGACGAATCAACCACAACTTGGAAACTTCAAAAGAATTCTATCCAAAAGTTGTTACAACCCATACCTGGCAAGAACGTGTTGATACCGTTAGACTTGCTCAAAAAGTTGGTTTGGAGGCTTGTTCTGGATGTATTTTTGGAATGGGTGAATCGATTGAAGACCGCGTAAGCGTTGCTTTCAGCCTCAAAGAGCTTAACCCGCATGTTGTTCCAATCAACTTCCTTCATCCAATCGCAGGCACTCCACTAGAAAACCAGCCAAAGCTTCGCCCGATGGAAATCCTAAAGATCATCGCGGTCATGCGACTCATCCTGCCTAAACAGGATTTAAAAGTAGCCGGAGGACGTGAAAAGAATCTTAGGGATCTGCAAAGCTGGATTTTCTATGTAGGCGGCACTAGTGGGCTAATAGGAAATTACCTTTCAACCTACGGAAGGCCAAACAACGAAGACCTTCAAATGATCCAGGACTTGGAATTGGAATGGAAAGATGACCGTGTTGGATCGGTGGACGAAAATGTTTCCCCATTAGAGGCCACTGTTTCCCCCAAGGCAGCCAATGGATTGTACTCCCTTCCTTTGGCAAGTGTTTAGCATTGGAATTATCCCAAAATATGTCCATGGATTGGGTCCGGGAAGAACTTGATTTGATTGCGCAATCAGGTTTAATCCGAAAAAGAAAAGCCCTGCACAGGCCAAACTCAGGAACGCTTAATTATCGCGGCATAGACATAATAGATTTCGGGTCCAATGATTATCTTGGGCTTGGGAAACACCCAAGGATAATTGCGGCCGCATGCTCCGCCATCAAAAAGTATGGTGCTGGTTCATCAGCATCGCCATTGGTTACAGGTTATTTTCATCTGCATAAGTCTCTGGAAAAAGCACTTTCAAATTGGACCTCCACTGAAGATGCGATAGTTTTCCCGAGTGGCTTTCAAGCAAATCATGGAATTTTGTCCGCTCTTGTCAAACCCAAAGACCATATTTTTTGCGATGAACTCAACCACGCCAGCTTGATTGATGGCTGCCGGCAATCCCGTGCAAAAATCACCAATTACCGCCACAACGACTTGGATTGCCTTGAATCAAGAATACTACGTTCCACAGACAATCGCGGTAGGAAATGGATCGTCACAGATTCCGTTTTCAGCATGGATGGAGACATCTGCAAACTGGATAGCCTTGCGGAATTAGCTAAAAGACACAATGCTTTCATTATTCTTGATGAAGCACATGCCACGGGGGTTTTGGGGCCAACTGGCAAAGGATTGTCGGAAGAATTCGCCATCAATAACCCAGATTGGCAAAACCTGATTTTAAAAATTGGCACCTTCAGCAAGGCACTGGCTTCGCAGGGTGGTTTCGCTTGCGGAAACAAACAAATCATCCAGCTAATAAAAAACAAAGCCAGAAGCTATATGTTTTCCACAAGCCTGAATCCCGGATCAGCCGGTGCGGCACTTGAGGCCATCCGGATTTTAAAATCAGAACCAGAAATCAGAATAGGACTCAACAAAGTCATTCTGACATTTTTAAAAAAAATCCCAGCGCCTTTCAGGGTTTCTCCCGATCACCGAACCCCAATAATCCCATTAATTCTCAAGGATGCCAAATTAACCATGCGAGCATCCAGGAAACTACTTGATTTGGGTTATTTGGTTCCCGGAATAAGGCCTCCGTCCGTACCTTACGGCACATCACGCCTCAGAATATCATTAAAAAATGGATTAACAGAGAAAGTCCTAAATAATTTCAACCAGGCTTTAGCTGAAACAATCAGTGACTTGTAGGGTAAATATCTGGAAGATCGTTTGGGTGTGCGGCATCCCTTGGAATTATTTTTTCTGAATCTGAGTTCTGGTTTTCAATAACATCCTCAATGTCTTTTGAGGAAATTTGAACGGTGCAGCCATAGTTTTTGGCCTGCCCGCCATTGGGGCTTACTTTCATGGAAACCTTAAATGGAATGTTGGCAATGGTAAGGCTATCATTTTCACCAAGAGTTGCCCTACGAATGCGCATCCCATTTACACGGGTACCGTTGGTGCTGCCCAAATCACGAATATGAATTTTGTTTCCACTATTCACAATTACACAGTGCAGTTTGGAAACCGATTTACTATCCAACCGCAGGTCGCAATCTTCTTTGCGACCTACCAGGATAAAATCCTTGCTGAGATCAATTGGGTTCCCTCCCTCCAATGGCACTAATCGAATTTTCATAACCCCCTTGATGCACTATGTGAATTGATGCTTTTTTATAACTTTCTGAACATGGTTTGCAATTCTATTTCATCAAAAATGCAATTGAATTGTAATAGCAAACACTATTCATCACCCTATTTTCGCACTTATCGGAACAACTAAACCCAACCTTCAAATGTTACGGCTTTTTGGCGTTTATCATAAAACCATGAGCTTTTACGCTTTTGAAGAATTTTGGTGCTAGATCATCCTGATTCATTTCAAACAGCGGTTTTATCACTTCAATTTGGAACCCCACAAGCTTTAACAGTTTTGAAATTTCCCAATATGAAAACAAATGAAGCGTCAACCCATGAATAGCGCCATGTGTTGGCATTAATTTGTTTCCAAAACTCGGAAGTCCCACCAAACGTTTAATTAAATCAGCAACAACCCAAATAATGCCACCTTGACCCCGGCATGCAGACCACAAGTTGTGCACATGTAATACAAGGGTTCCACCAGGTTTAAGAACCCTGAAAACCTCCTGTAACATCACAAGACGATCCTTTGGATCAAGCATCATGCCAAAACTACTGAATAGGCACGCAACGTATTCAAACACCTGATCTTTAAGAAATGAAAGATCAAGCATGTTTGCCCTTATGATCCCTGAAGCGGGATCATTTCCAGCTTTTGTTTGAAATTCATCCAGCATAGGGCCAGAAAGATCAATTCCGATTGTACGATAACCCAAAGGTGAAATTCGCCTTGCCAATCTTCCGGTCCCACAACCCAGATCCAAAGTTAATCCAGGCTTGTCACAGTGGGTTAAGAAAAAATCCAAGTCTTGTGAAAGTAAAGGTGTGCCACAAAGAGAATGGTCATAATTTTTAGCGACCGATTCACTGGAGATATATTCCCATTGAGTTCTTGCAACCCCCTTGGGCAGTTTCCAATCAGAAATTAAACGGGGAGGCTTTCGAAAAGCCTCCCCATCGTTTGTTTTTTCGAGGCTCACTTTTTAGCCTGAATTTTTTTAAGTGCGGAACTTACCGCTTCGCGAAAAGCCTTGTCTCTTTCTTTCTTATCCTCAGCGATGGTTTTTAAAGCCTCATTGGCACTTGAGGCGTCTGGACCGATTTTCCCCAAGGCAACAGCCGCTGAAAACCGTAAGTCGGTATCTTTCAACGCATCAGTAATATCAGGTACAGCGGATTTACTTGCCTTGCCCAGATCTCCAAGCGCCTCAAGAACTTTTTCCCGAACTGCCTTGGATTTGGCGGTATCCTTAAAAGCCGCAAGCAGCACTTCAAAAGAATCAGGTCCAATTTTTCCCAATGCTGTTGCGGCAGTTTGCTGATTTTCTTTTTTCTCGGAGGCCGAATTAAGCATGCCTGCCAACGGATTCACAGCATCCTTGGCATTTGCCTTCATGGCCCCAAGAGATTGAGCTGAAAATTTCCGAACATAAACATCCGAATCTTTAAGCCCCTGCACGAGCGCATTTATAACAGCGGAATCTTTTCCATCCGTATTGGCAAGTGACTTGGCCGCTGCGCGCCTGATTTCCGGATCTTTGTTTTTTAACTGAGTTAAAGTCTTGGCGGTATCCTGCGCCAGACAATAAAAGGAAATTCCGGAAAACAAAACCCCAAGAACAAAAAATCTCTGCATGACATTCTCCTAGAAAAGTTACACGTATATTTTTTACCCACCAGATGATGCAGTTACCAGCATAAAAGAAGAGGGGGCAAACAGGTCGTTCTGCAAAATAGAGAGCCTGAAGTGTTTTGAGAGTTGAGGAAGGTCTTGTAATTTACGGCGACAACGTTATGATCGCAGGGTATGTGTCAGAGTGGTTTCAGCTGAAACCTCGATGGATGAGGATGACAACTGAAAAAACAACCAACTGACCTATTTTATAGTTCTTTTGGAGGAAATAAGGCGTATGAGTGAATCCGAAGTGCGACCCAGCGTGGCGCCTTGCCCCTTCCCGGAACAATACGGAGTGGGCGAGGAGGAGGAGCCTCCTGGTAAGCAAAAGCGCCATCCAATTTGGCGCGATGTACCGGATCATCTCTGGAATGATTGGAAGTGGCAGTCTCAAAATGCCATTCGATCAGTAAGGCAGCTCAAGGGATTGATTACCTTTAGCCCCGAGGAAATGGATGCCATCGGTTCTCTGGAATCTGAATACAAGGCAGCCATTCCGCCTTATTATTTTTCGTTGATTAACCCGGATGACCCTGACGATCCTATTCGTCTTCAATCGGTTCCCTCTCCTTTGGAGAGAACCAATCCTTCGGGGTATGAGTTGGTTGATCCCTTGGAAGAAGACAAGGATTCCCCTGTTCCCGGACTTACCCACAGGTATCCGGACAGGGCGTTGATTGTAACCACTCATGTTTGCTCCATGTATTGTCGCTTCTGCACAAGAAAGCGCGCCACCATGGTTCGAGGCGGATGGGAATCCATCAGCCGAAATGATGAACGTATGGTGGAATACATCCGTGATCATTCCGAAATTAGGGATGTCATCGTCAGCGGTGGCGATCCCCTGACTCTTCCAATTTCCAAGCTGCGTTATTTTCTTGAAAATATAGCGGCGATACCGCATGTCGACGTGATAAGAATTGGTACAAGGGTACCTGTGACCCTGCCACAAAGGTTATTTGACCAATCCCTGATTGATCTTTTATCCTCGGTTGGAAAAGTTTGGATACAAACTCATTTCAACCATCCAAGGGAAATTACCTCGGAATCTGCCAGGGTTTGTATGTCCTTGCTTAAGGCTGGAATACCCGTCAATAACCACACGGTATTGCTCAGGGGTGTGAATGATTCATTGGATACTATTCGCAAGCTCATGAGAGGCCTTCTAAGGATTAAAGTGCGTCCGTACTATATTTTCCATTGTGACCCCGTAATTGGAGCCGGTCATTTCAGAACTTCCATCTGGAAGGGCATGGAAATTATGGAAGGTTTACGCGGCCATATGTCCGGACTTGGTATACCAACCTACGTTGTGGACAGTCCACATGGCGGCGGAAAAGTTCCAGTTATGCCTAATTATGTGGTTTCAGCATCGGATGACGCTGTTGTTCTTCGAAACTACGAAGGCATGCTGGTACGCTACCAAGCCGAGGACAAACCCTTGCAGAACAGTAACCCTGTTCGAACTCGCGGGGTAAGTTCTTTGTTGCAAGGAAGCAAGTCTGTTCTTGTTCCTGAAAATTCCGAACGAATGGTGCGAAGGCAAATTAATTTGCTGACAGCATCCGCCTCAGAAGTTTCGGGATGTGGCGAAAACGATTCCGGATGCAAGGGAGACACAGGATTACCTCCTGAACCCCTTCCAAGACCTGTTTCAAAAAGGAAAAGAACTTCCTCCAAGAAAAAGGTCCATTAATAAACCCATTACCCGCAAAAGCCGCCAAGTTCACTCTTGGCGGCTTTTGGCTTTGGGACTTTCATGAAAATTGGAATTTGCTGTAATCTGAAATCCAATAAGGCATCCAGGCCAGATGATGATTCCGAAGAGGAATTTGACAGCCCCATTACATTGGAATCCATCAGCAAGGTATTAAACCAGCTTGGCCATGAATGCTTCCCTCTTCCAGAAAGTGCCTCTCTTCCGGCTCTTTTGCTTGAGAAAAAACCAGATTTCGTTTTCAATTTTGCAGAAGGAAGGGGAACCAGCAGATCTCGTGAATCAAGGGTACCTGCACTCCTGGAAATTATGGGGATTCCCTATTCCGGATCCGACCCATTCACCCTTTGCATAACTTTAGACAAGGATGTGGCAAAAAGCGTGGTTTCTAGCGCAGGAATACCGACTCCAAAAGGTTGGACCTATCGCGGAGATGATAAGCTTTTTGAAATTATAAAGAAAAATGACTCTTTTCCTCTTATAGCCAAACCAGCATGGGAAGGATCCAGCAAAGGTATCCCGGATGCATCTGTTGCCGAATCACTTGCGGAACTATTCAAAATTACAACTCAGGTTTACCTAAAATACCAGCAACCGGTATTGATAGAGGAGTTTCTTACAGGCAGGGAATTCACCATTGGCATTGTTGGGAATGGCTCGGAAGCGAAAGTTATTGGTGCCATGGAAGTTGAGTCTATCACCAACGAAAAGCACTTTGTTTATAGCATTGATGTGAAACGAAATTACGAAAGCAGAGTAAAATACCACATTCCACCCCGCCTTAATGAACAGGAATTGAGCGAGCTATACCAATATGCCCTTCAAGCTTACAAAGCTTTAGATTGTAAAGACTTGGCAAGACTTGATTTTAGAATGAACGCCCAAAACGTTCCCTACTTTCTTGAAGCCAACCCATTGCCCGGGCTTAATCCCCTCAATAGCGACATGGTTTTTATCAATCGAGGCATGGGACAATCGTATGAATCACTAATCGAAAAAATTTTTAATGCCGCGATCTCTCGAATAAGATAACCTCATTTTTCACCCAAAACTCTACACGGGCACAACCAAATGGTAAAGTCATCAACCCCATCAATTGTAACCATTGTTTTAAACAAACCTGTTCTCCCACAAGATCATCCTGATTACGAGTCCGAAGCAGAAGTTATTGAAACTGTCGAGCTTATCGAAGAAGCCTTAAAAAAATCAGAAATTCAAACTGAAAGGATCATGCTGGATAGGGATTTAGCACCTTTTTGGGAAAAGATTCAAGCAAACAAGCCGGAAGTAATATTTAATATGTTTGAAGGCTTTGCTGATGATACGGAATCCGAGGTTCATTTTGCCGGCTTGCTCGACTGGCTCAAGATTCCATACACCGGATCAAATTCAGCGGCTATCGCCATCGGTCGCAACAAGATTCTCGCGAAATCAGTATTACAGGCGGCAGGCGTGAGCACGCCGAGGTTTTTTACAATTGTTAACACCGATACCATTCCAGAAAACAATATTGGATGGCCTCTTATTATAAAACCGGCAACTCAGGATGCTAGTATTGGCATTGAACAGGCCAGCGTGGTTACAAATCAGGAAAAACTCGAGGAAAGAGCAAAATATATTCTGAATAAATATGGCCCGCCAGTATTGGCTGAAGAATTCATCGACGGGAGGGAATTCACCGCGGCGGTTATAGAAAACCCGGAATTAAAAGTTCTAGCCCCTTCTGAAGTTCATTTCCCGATTAAAGATAAAGGTCTATGGCCAATCATATCGTATGATGCCAAATGGGCTCCGGAATCAGTTGAATTCGAGGGGACACCCTATGAATACCCTGCTAAAATTAGCCCGGAACTTTTAAGCAAAGTTAAAAAAACAGTGGCAAACGCTTATCGCGCGATTGGACTTCGTGATTATGGCCGAATCGATATGAGAATTTCTAAAGATGAAACCGTTTATGTGATTGAGGCCAACCCAAATCCTGATCTTCACGTTGTGGCTGGCCTTGCAATCAGCTTGGAATCGGTCGGCCTGACTTATGAAGACTTCCTGAGGGATTTAGTCATTTCAACATGGAAAAGAAATCTAAATTAATGACTATTCCTGATAAGAAGCATAGCAAGAATTGGTTTCCCACAACCGCACTTCCGTGACTGGAAATCCAAGTTTGGCCGTATAATCAAAAATTTCCTTGGCAATGTTTTCGGCTGTGGGATTTTTATCCATCACATAAATTGGCTCTCCGTTTTCTTGCAGCAAACCAATCAAAGGATCATTCTTGTGTAAAATCATTTTGTGATCCAATTCATTGTCTATCCAAGCCCCAACTGTAAGCTTAAGTTTTGTAAAATCCATAACCATTCCAAGGTCATCCAGCTTACTGGAGGATAATGTAATTAAGGCCTTGCCATTGTGGCCATGCAAATGCTTACATTTTCCAGCGTACTCCAGAAGACGGTGCCCGTAACAAAAATTCAATTCCCGGGTAACTTTGTACATGAACAACTACTCCCCAAAATACGAAGTTTTATCGATTATTCCTGCAGCAACAAACCCTTTTTTTCTCTCAGCACACTTGTTGCATTTCCCGCAATGAAGACTATTTACTGGATTGATGCAAGAAAAAGTATGCTCTAGCGCTAATTCTTTTCCTAAAACCCCAACATCTTTTTTGGATAAAGAAGCATATGGCGTGAATATCTTTACAACCCCCTGCGTTCCCATGTTTACCGCATCGGCCATTTTCTTAAAAAAGGATTTTGAGGCATCGGGGAAAGGATTGGCCCCAAGAATGCCCATTGCCAGCGAATCAATTGAATTCAAGTGACACCATAGTAAAGCTTTGGCAGTCAAAATAACATTTCTGCCCGGCAAAAAAACCGCTTCATCAGGTGTTTCTTCACCGGGTACTCCAAGTCCGTTAATGCTCCAATGTTCTCCGTAAAGATCCTTTATTGGCAGGTCGAGTATTTTAAGGGACTTTAGGTTTTTGCCTTCCAATGAAGCAAGAAACTTATCAAGGTACCGTAACTCTATTTCCTCCCAAGCTAGGCCACATCGAATAAAAATAGGATGAACATCAAATTTTGAGACAGAAAGTAAATGCCCTAAAAGGATCGCGCTGTCAAAACCACCACTAACAAGAACCGCACAGTTTCCATTTGCAATCTCATTTATATCACTCAAATTCATAAAATACTCTTCGCATTCATGTTGCGGATGCCTTGATGATTTATCATCATGTCAGGAACTCCTCGTAGTTATGGTAGAGCGGGAATTGCTGACAATCCACAGGCAAATGAATAACAGGGAAGATTATGATAAGCCTTGATAAATTTAATTCTATTCTTAAAAAACACGAGCCATTGGGTAAATACACCTTCACGGGAATAGGCGGGGATTGTGATTTCCTGGCAGAACCGGAATCTGTTAGGGAATTTTCCGAGCTTTATAAAACTTGCGTAGAACACAAGATTCCCATCCGGGTGCTTGGAAATGGTTGTAATTTAGTCGTCCAATCCAAAAGAATCCCCGGCGTGGTGGTTCGTATGACCAAAAAAGCCTTTTGCGATTTCGAAATTAAAGGCAACTTGGTGAATATTGGTGCTGGCGCTTCCATAATCTCGGCAATAAGTTTCCTTTCCCGAAACAATCTGTGCGGATTGGAAACATTAATTGGAATCCCCGGCACGGTGGGGGGCGCGGTACTTTCAAATACTGCAGACAAAACAGGCCCCATAACAAGATTTGTGCAAAAAATTCATGTTCTTGATGCGCAAGGCAATCCTCAAGTCCGAGAAAAAGACGAAATTTCATTTCATGAGAAGGGCCGAATCGACGATCCAATCATACATAGTGTTGAATTTTCGTTCGAGAAAGATAATAAAGAATCGATTGTAAAACGTCTTAGAAAAGCATGGATAAGTAGAAAAATACACCTGCCATTGGGTATTCCCTATGCAGGAAAGGTATTCAGGAATCCCAGGGGACTTTCTGCGGCATCACTAATTGAACAAGCGGGTTTATTAAAATCAAGAATTGGCGGAGCGGAAGTTTGTGACAGAGACCCCAATTATATGGTTCTGCATCCTGGAGCATCCTCGGACGATGTTTTAAAACTGATTGAAAACATCCGTCAAACCATCCTTGAGAAATTCAATGTCCAACTAGAAGTGGAAATGGCAATTTGGTAATTGTCGGAATTGCGATGTTTCAATTGGCAAAGAACTGGATTGGTTATCTTTTCTTGATTTTGTTTGCATTTATTTGCTCTGCGTTTGGTGTTTATCTCCTATCACGTTTTGATGATTCCACCCGGCTTTTTAATGCAAAACAAAAGGAATTCACAAGCTGGTCGAATATAGATTTCGATTGCCCGCATTGGATTAATAATAAAGTTTTTATCGAAGAAGTCAGATACCTATCCAACCTTGGGGAAGTAATTAACGTTCACGAACCTGAAATAACCGAAAAAATATCACTTGCACTAAAAAAACATCCCTGGGTTAACACAGTGTATGACATTCAAAGAACTAAACATCGAACATTTTTAGCCAAGGTTGATTTCAAAAAACCCGTGGCAATGATATCACTTATTGAACCTTCTAATTTGTCCAAAAATTTTCGGGCTATTGACGTACATGGCGACCTTCTTCCCAAGGATTGCCCGATATTAAATCTAATATTGATCGTACCTGAAATAACTTTGGAAAATTTATCCTCTCCCCAATCTCAAAGGAAAAAAGACCTTCGGGATATTGCGAGACTTGTGGATTTTTTAAACAGTGAAGGCAATTTGTTTGCCAATATGTTGGTGGAAATGACCAAAAACGGAATCGAATTTCGAAGTGTTTCAGGGCATATTCATTGTTTATGGGGAATGCCCACACAGGATGACAGCAAAGGGAATCAAGCAAAGGTTGCGAAATTCAAGAATATTTTAAAAAACGCCAACCAACTTGGCTTTAACATAAAAATAGATCTTTCCGTTCAAGACCCCAAATAGGTTTTAAGGAACGGAACCAACATCTGCGACCAAGTTTCAAACAAATGAATTTCCATTTGTAATTCATTTATGTTTGATAATCGCACATCGAGTAATTGTTTTTCAAAACTTTTAATTTCTCCACAGGTAATTTCCAAAAGGTGAACCACTCCGATGTGTACTTTTCCCACCTCATTCGTGTCGTCATTTATAAAACCAACAGGATCGGGCAACTTCGCACCCCTTAGCAATCCAACCTCTTCCGACAACTCGCGCCAAAAACCCTCTTCGTAAAGATTTTTTGCAAAACCGGCATCGTCTTCAGAAATATGCCCCCCAACTCCCAAAGAACGCTTGCTAACTAATCTGGATTCAGAACCAGCTTTTCCCCTTAGATAATGAAAAATCTTATCCCCTTGAAACAAAACGACGTAAGGAATCAACTGCTTGTAATCTGGATTGGTTTCAGCCAGATTCCTTCCCAGGAAAAATAAATCCGGGGATTTAAGAATCCCTTCCAATTCATCTTTGCAGGCTTCAAAACCATGGCCTAGAATTTTGGCATTTAAACGATGTCTTGGAATCACCAAAACCTTTTCTTCAACCGTCATAAATATTTGACCTCTTTAAAAAAGAATCCCGTCCTTGAATATAAAACTTATATGGTAATTCGGTAACCTGTTCCAGTTCTTAAAGTAAATGTAATTCAAAATATGTACAGAAATAGCTTCGCTTTTGTTTTTACAAAATTTATATTAGATAAAGTTTTTCTTAACACTGATGAATCTATATGTTGCAACTCATCAAAAATTCACCCAAGACACTTGCTGAAAAATCGCACCTTAAGCATTTTGAAAGCTGCATTGTCTATATTCTTATCGGCCTTTTATTTTCAACAATTTTTAGCCATGGTTGCCATTTAACCCCGCATGAGGATGATGAACTTTGCGCAGATCGTTACATTCAATCTTTAAATAAAAGCACCAAATTAAATACCGACAATCAATGAGGAACTTCCATGGGTAGTGGGTTGTTGTAAAGGTCCAAGGCTTGGATTTTTAGCGATGTAACAGCTTTATGAACCCTTTGAAGGTTTGGGTCTTCTTTAGAATCAAAAGCACCCACAGTGACGATGCTACTGTTTTTTGTATGCAGGACAAAGGCATCAAAATCCAATTTTCGCAATACTCTAGCAGTCTCATGGGCCTGCAAGGCGGCAGCGTTGAGCATTTCTCCCTGCTTGTTTCCTGAAAACAATTTTTCCATGAAACCACTAGGGCCGGACTTGCTAGTTTGAATTACCGCGGAACCGTTGTATTCCTTGACCACCAAGGTATATTTTTTGGGATTTTTAAAAAGACTATACTGCTCGTCAGCGTTGAGAGACTTCAAAAATTTGTCATTCTTTTTATTGTCGGACAAGGGCAGCGCTACAGTTGGGTTTTTTACAACAAAGCTTGTAGAAAACGGATTCACTTTTTCCCTGCGAATTTCAACACCTTTTTTATCCGGAAGAGGCACATAAAGATTGATAACATCCGTGGTTTCTTTGCCGTTTTCAAGTTTCAATTCCGGGGGAGCAAGTTTCTTGATTTTTTCCAGTCCCTTACGGGCCTCATCAATGTCTTTGAAACCACCAATTAAAACCGCGCATTGTTCATTTATCCTGGTGAGCTTGGGGCTATTTTTGGCTGTAGGATTTAATTTTTGCCATCGTTCAAATTCGGCAACCTGTTTCTTTTTTTCTTCTTCTCCATGGTTAAAAATAAATGCTGGCAACCGATCGCGAGACCTTAAAATTTCTGCCACCTGCCGGGAAAGCTCTGGCGCATCCGCACCGGTGTAACTGGCACAGCAGACTACCCAAGCACCCGCATCGGGGGTCAATGGATAAGGGTTTTTAGAAGCCTGATTGGCCGATAGAATAGGAGAGAAAATAATGCCGGCAAATATTAAAACATGAAACCTGAACCAATTCATATGACCTCCACCATTTGTGCTGCCCGGTCAAGGGCTCACCACAGATGAAAGTCTGATACCAAAAGAAAAAATTTTAGTCCAGAGGCCAATTTGCCGATAAGGCCTTCTTTTGCAGTGAGCAGATTTCCTGGACACCCTGTTTTCCCAGTTTTAACATTTGATCAAGCTGTTTTTGATCAAATGTGGATTCTTCGCCACTGCCTTGCACCTCAATAAAGCTGCCTTTACCTGTCATCACCAAATTGGAATCCACTTCTGCAGCGGCATCTTCCTGATAGCACAAGTCCAACAGCACGTTTCCATCAACAATCCCAATGCTTATTGCAGCCACACTATCTTTAAGAATTTCTGATACCGGCCGAACCAAACCTGTTTCATCTTTTTTCTTCAGAATGTTTAGGGCATCCACCAATGCAACAAACGCTCCATTGATGGAGGCGGTTCTGGTTCCCCCGTCGGCATCCAAAACATCACAATCAATCCAAATGGTTCTTTCTCCAATTTTTTCCAAGTCAACAACCGCCCTTAAGCTACGTCCAATTAATCTTTGTATTTCAACGGAACGGCCATCAACCTTGCCGCCACGATCGCGCTGCTTGCGTGTATTTGTACTGCCTGGCAACATGGAATATTCAGCGGATAGCCAGCCTTTTCCTTTACCTAAAAGAAACGGCGGTACATTGCTATCGATGGTGCAAGTACATAGAACCGTGGTTTTACCCATGCTAACAAGCACACTGCCCGGCGCTTGTCTCGTGAAACCACGCTTAAATTTGATCGTCCTTAATTCCCCGGGTTTTCTTCCATCAAAACGCTGCATCAAAGCACCCATCCAATCAAACTTTAAAAGAATTAAGAATCAAATTACAAAGAATCGCCTTTTGAATATGCATCCGATTTCCAGCTTCCTGAAACACAATACTTTGGGGTCCATCAATCACGGCGGCTGTAACTTCCTCTCCCCGATGTGCAGGAAGGCAATGCATGAATTTGCATCGAGCGGGTGCTTTCTTTAGTAGTTTTTCATTAATCTGATAGGGCATAAACTCCTTAAGCCTTTTCTGGTGCTCTTTTTCCTGGCCCATGCTTGTCCAAACATCCGCATAGACCACATCAGCGTCTTTAACAGCAGAGTTTGCGTCAGCGGTCTGCTCGATAGGGTATTTAGGGAATACCCTTGAATACATCTCCAAGAAGCTTTTATCAAAGAAATATGGCTTTGGCCCTGCCAAGGTAAAATGAAACCCTGAACGCGCACAGGCAATTGCCAGTGAGCGAGAGACATTGTTACCATCACCCACAAAAACAACTTTTTTACCTGGCTTTGAGCCAAGTTCTTCATGGATTGTCAGGATATCCGCCAAAGCCTGACAAGGGTGCAAGTAGTCACTTAAGCCATTGATAATTGGAACCGAGGAATTTTGTGCAAACTCTTCGATGGTTTCATGGGCGAATGTTCTTAGAACAACCGCATCCACATAATTGCTTAAGGTTCTGGCAAAGTCCGCAACTGGTTCTCGTTTGCCAATCGCCCCATCAGAAGCGCTTAGAAAAATGCTGGCCCCGCCCATTTGCGCCATAGAAGCTTCAAAACTAGCCCTGGTTCGCAAGGAAGGCTTTTCAAAGATAAGTCCCAAAACTCTTCTGGGAAGGTAATCCGGCCTTTTACCTTTCAAGAGGTTGGCTTTAATTTTTTTTGCCATTTCAAGCAAAGATTCAAACTCTGCCTGACTATACTCCAGCATGGTAATCAAGTGTCTCATATCAGCATTCCTGATGATTGCTTTGCTAGTTGGAAAGTAAGGCTGACTCTAGAATTGCACAACCTTCTTCAAATTGATCGTCTGTAAGATTTAAGGCAGGAAGCAAGCGAATTACGGTCTGGTGGGTGCAATTGATTAAAAGCTTTTTCTCCATGCATTTTTGCACAATCGAGGTGCCATCCTGGCTCAATTCAATCCCCACCATGGTCCCCTTGGCTCGAACATCCACAATTAAAGGACATTTGGCCTTGAATGCCTCAAACCTCTGTTTAAACATATTACCGAGGCGCAATCCCCTCTCCAACAATCCTTCCTGTTCGATGGTTTCAATGGTTGCCAACGCAGCGACACACGCAATAGGATTGCCCCCAAAAGTAGCAGCGTGTGTTCCGGGAACTAATTTAGAAGCAAATGGTTCCCGAGCAATCAATCCGCCACAGGCGACTCCACCTGCAAGACTTTTAGCCAAAGTAACGCAATCGGGGGTGATTCCCCAGTGATGGTGTGAAAACCACTTCCCTGTTCTTCCCATTCCGGATTGAACCTCATCCAGAATCAACATGAGTTTATTTTCATCGCAAATCTTTCGCAAACCGGGGAGATATTCATCGGAAGGAACATTAACCCCGCCCTCTCCCTGGATAGGCTCCACCATGATTGCGCAAGTTTCCGCATCAACAGCTTTTCGCATGGCATGCAAATCGCCGAATGGAACATAGGAAAACCCTGGCAACATGGGTTCCACCCCATGATGATATTTAGGCTGACCGGTGGCACTCAAGGAACCATATGTCCTGCCATGAAAGCTATTTAAAGCGGTAATGATTTTAAAACGGCCAGGGCCACCGTTCAACCTGGCGATTTTAATCGCAGCTTCGTTAGCCTCGGTACCGCTGTTGCAAAAAAAACATTTACCATCCCAGCCAGCTTTACGCACTAATTGTTCTGCCAGCAACCCCTGCGGTTCTGTGTACCAAGTATTGGGAACATGAATAAGCTTTGCGACTTGATCTTGAACGGCTTTTACCAACCTTGGCGGACAATGGCCTATCAAACCACATCCCCAGCCCGGAAAAAAATCCAGGTAGCTATTCCCCTGATCGTCCCAAACGCGGGACCCCTCACCCTTTACCAGGCAAACCGGATAACGCCGGTAGTTTCCAATGACATATTTCTGAAAAGTATTTAACAAAGCCTCATTCATCCAAAAACTCCAGAATTAATTCCAAAGGCACTAATTAATGGTAATCTCTGTACCGGTGCCTTCGTTGGTAAATATCTCTAGAAGAAGTGAATGGTTTTTTCGACCATCAATCATGTGTGTTTTGCCAACGCCTTTACGGAGGCTATCCAAGCAAGCCTCAACTTTTGGAATCATGCCAGAATCTATAACCTTGCTGGCAATTAATTCTTTGCAACCAGCCTCATTCAAGCTGGATATAAGGGTTAAAGGATCATTTCTATCGCGAAGAATTCCCGGTATGTCGGAAATGAAAACCAACTTCTCAGCTTTTAATGCAACCGCAACAGAACATGCCGCAGTGTCAGCATTCACATTCAACCATTGATCATGATTATCTACATCTACCGCAAGGGAAGGGATGACCGGGATAACTCCCCCCTCAATGAAATCGTTAATTAAACTTGCCTGAACTAAATCCACTGTTCCCACATGCCCCAAGTCCACCGGACCGGCATCCGTTGGCAGCAACAGTTTTGATCCAAATAAAGCATGCATACTTCCGGAATGCATGGGTACGGCACGTCCGCCAAGTTTGCGCAAATGGGCTACAATGGTTGCGTTCGAATCATTTATCAATGTATCTTTAACTATCCGAAGGGTTTGGTCATCGGTAACCCTTCTGCCTGCTATTTTTTTTGGAACCAGGCCGGATTGCTGCATGGCCTTGTCAATAGCTTTGCCACCGCCATGAACTACAACCGCCTTCATTCCGGCAGTTTCCATAAATAACAAGCCTTGCAAGGTTTTAACCAAAGCCTGCTCATCATCCATGGCACTACCCCCAAGCTTCACTACCACGGTTTTTCCGCGAAAAGCTTGAAAATAAGCCAATGCCTCGATTAAAGCCTCTGCCTTGTCGGATGCGTTCATCGTAATTCTTGATTATTAAACAACAAAAGGAAATGTTATTAAAAGTGGAAGAAAAGTCAAACGAATATGGCATACGAAAATAGGACTGGAAATTTCGATTGGATTAGACAATAAATAAAGAGGTTTTGGTAAACAAATAAGAGGAGTAAACATGAAGAACATCATTATGGTACTGGGGATAGCTTTGTTTTGTGTTGCGGGCTTGGTAATTGCGGCAGAAGAAAAAGGTAAAGAGGTCACGCTTAAAGGTGAAGTCATGTGCACAAAGTGTGCATTAAGTGAAACTCCCGACTGCGGTCATGCCATTAAAGTAAAAGAAAATGGCAAAGAAGTGACTTACTATTTCAAAGATAACGGAAAGGCAGAAAGCTACCATGACAAAGTGTGTGGTGGCCCCGCAAATGGCACCGTTAAAGGCAAGGTGGTTGAAAAAGATGGCAAGAAATGGATCATCCCCGCCAAGGATGGGGTGAAATTCTAACCATCAAACAGGTTGTAGAACTTTTTGCCGTGCCAGTGCAACTGGCACGGCTTTTTCTTTTATCGTTAAACCATAACTTTGCTAGGATTATTCTTTAGCAAAGGAGATGCATATGAAAGTAACTTTGGCGAATCCCCGTGGTTTTTGTGCCGGGGTAAATATGGCTATAGAAAGCTTGGAGCGAGCCTTGCAAATGTTTGGCACGCCCATTTTTGTTTATCACGAAATAGTTCATAATCGACCTGTAGTAGAACGATTTAAGAAAAAAGGTGTGGTTTTTGTTGATTCCATAGAGGAAATACCTGAAGGCGCAACTGTGCTTTACAGCGCACATGGGGTAGCACCTTTAATACGAAAACTATCCGAGGAAAGAAATTTAAGGGCCATAGACGCCACATGCCCTCTTGTCACCAAAGTTCACAAGGAAGCAATTCGGTTCGCATCAGAAGGCTACAAAATTCTTTTAATTGGGCATGAAGGACATGACGAAGTCCTTGGTACCATGGGGGAAGCTCCAGACAGTATGATTCTGGTACAAGACCCATCGGATGCGGAGAAAATCCAGATTCCGCCAGAGACCAAACTTGCCTACCTAACCCAGACAACTTTAAGCGTCGACGAAGCTCAGGTGATTATCGATATTTTAAAAAGAAGGTTTCCAACCATAGTAGGGCCTTCCAAGGAAGACATATGCTACGCAACACAAAACAGGCAGGAAGCTGTAAGGGAATTGGTTTCTGATGCAGATGTGGTACTGGTTCTTGGCAGCAAAAATAGCTCCAACAGCAACAGGCTAGCCGAACTTGGAAAGCTAAAAGGAGCCAAATCTTATCTAATAGATTCCGTTCATGAAATTCAAAAAGATTGGCTAAAAGACGCACATAAAGTATTGATTACTGCCGGAGCAAGTGCTCCCGAAGATGTTGTGGAAGAGTGTGTCAAATTCCTTGGGACCGAATATGGCGCGGAAATTGAAAGTAAGGTCATTCGGGAGGAACATGTGCATTTCCCTCTTCCAAGAGAGCTGCGCGTAATTTCCCAACCTAACCAATCCCATGGCTAACGATTACAGCGAACTGTTATCTGAATTAGCCAAAAGCAGACTTCCGGAATTACCAGCCTCAAACAACCTGAGAATAGGGTGTGTTGGCAGTGGTTTCATCATGGCAGACTGCCATCTCCCCTCTTACTCCAACAGGAGATGGAACTTACAGGCCATCTGTTCCCGAAATAAGATGGCCGCCGAAAATCTTGCCAGGCTTCACCACATCAAGAAAATTTATTCAGATGTAACGCAGATGTGTGGTTCTGGCGACATTGACGTGCTGGACATCGCTGTCCCACCAGATGTGCAGCCCGAGATAATTTTCAAAGCTTTGTCCAATCCGGGAAGCCTTAGGGGAATTCTTGCCCAAAAACCTCTAGCGATGGATATAAAAACTGCCCGTCAAATCGTAGATGCTTGTGCCAAAAACAACATCCGCTTAGCTGTAAACCAAAACATGCGATTTGATCACTCGATACGCGTCGCCAAATCATTACTGAATCAAAATTTGCTGGGAACCCCAATCCTGGCCACCATTGAAATGCGAGCCATTCCGCATTGGATGCCCTGGTGTGAAAAACTTACCTCACTTTCAACTTACATCATGAGCATCCATCACCTGGATACTTTCCGATATTGGTTTGGATCGCCTGAAAGAGTTTTCGGAAGTACAACCCAGGACCCACGCACTAAATTCAATCACAAGGATGGGATCAATCTTTACATATTGGAATATGACTCCGGCCTAAGGGCCAGTGCCTGGGATGATGTCTGGACAGGTCCCGCCAAGGAAGGTGCCAGCTCAGATATCTACATTCGCTGGAGAATCGAGGGAACGGAGGGCACCGCCAGGGGAACCATAGGCTGGCCGTCTTACCCAACAAAAACGCCTAGCACACTGGAATTTACGAACATAAAAACCCAAAGCTGGCTTAAACCTGAATGGACCGAAGCCTGGTTCCCAGATGCCTTCGTTGGAACTATGTCTCAATTACTTGTGGCTATAGAGAAAAATCAGGAACCCGAAGTAAGCGGCCAAGATAATCTTGAAACTATCGCACTTTGCGAAGCAATATTTCAATCATCTCAAAGCCACAAGGTTTTATCCCCAGCGTTATTTCTTTAAAATTTTAATTTATTTAAGGGATGATTCTTAATAGCCCGAATTAGCCCCGATGCTTTTGTAAGCATTTCTTGATATTCCGATTCCGGCACGGAATCGGAAACTATTCCACCACCGGAACCAAATTGCAACCATCCCCGACTGGAATAAATACTTCTAATAAGGATATTTGTGTCCATGGCCCCATTAAAACCGAGATAACCTAAACTTCCGCAATAAATTCCCCGGGGAGACTTTTCCAATTCCGCGATGATTTGCATAGCCCGGACTTTTGGCGCGCCGGTTACAGAACCTCCCGGAAAGCACCCTAACAGAAGGTCTAAATTATCAAAGCCATCTTTCAAAACCCCTGAAACCGAGGAAACCAAATGATGGACATTAGAGTACGATTCAAGTTTGCATATTTCATCAACTTTGACGCTGCCAAACTTGCAGCTTTTACCAAGGTCGTTCCGCAACAAATCAACTATCATCACATTTTCAGCGCGATCTTTTGCGCTATGAACCAAATCATTCGCAAGCTTTTCATCCTCTTCAATGGTAGAACCACGCTTGCGCGTGCCTTTAATAGGTTTTGTGGTTACATTGGAACCATCGGACCAAATAAATCTTTCAGGAGATGCACTGATAATTGCTCCGTTAGTGGTCTCAAAGTAACCAGAATATGGCGCAGGACACTCTTTGCGAATATGTAAATAAAGCTCCTTGTCGCAACAAAAGGCGGGATACCAAAGCCTTTGGGTGTAATTAATCTGAAAGCAATCACCGGCATGAATATAATTAACACATTTCGCGACACCATCACAATAATCAGTCATGCTTACATCTGTTAAAAAACCATCCTTTTGAGGGACTTTATATTGAAGCCCATATTTCAAAACCGGAACCCATCCATGATCAATTGTGTTCGGACCATTTTGTAAAACTTGAAGTATTTGATTTAGACGCTTATTCGCTCTTTGAAGTCTTTGTGATGTTTCAGTTTCTGGCAAACCGGTGGAAAAGATGTAAGCTTCTTCGGTGGTTAAATCAAACCCAAGACTCCAGTCATATAACCCCAAGGCAAAATCAGGGGTCTCTATGGTTTCATCAGAAACTGGGGGAATGTTCTCTAGCAAACAATTTAATCCATATCCCCACAGACCTGCCAAGCCGCCCTGAAAAGATGGCAGACCTGAAATATTTTTCAATTTAACGGACCTGTATATTTCTTTCAGGGATTCTAATGGCTTCAAATTGTTAGTATTTTTCAAACCCGTGGAACACAGATTGCCATTTTGAACCTCAAGGAAAGCGCAAGGATCACCACTTAAAAAACTAAATTTTCCTCCAGTTGTTCCACCGTCTAAAAAAAAGAGATGATGTAATCCACTTAACCGCCTAAAAGCCTCAATAGGAGTTATTTTAAAATTCAATTTCAAAACCAAGGGCTCAATTTTCATCAGAACCTGAGTTTTTAATGTTGTTGATGCCCGGATTTCTGTGGGTCAGTTCTTTAATGGTCAGAAAGCCCCAATCCAACTCTTGATCTTGAGTATAGTTCTTTCCCAACTGAATAGCCGTTTGCGCCTTGCAAAATTCATAGCCGAGATAAAAAGCATGCGAAGGATCAAGATTCTCATACCTAATCAAATATTCAAAAAGTTCATAAGGATCATCCGAGGATAAAAAACAGCGGTTGTTGATGGCATAAATCCTCGAATCTTCCGCAAAAATTCGGAAATTACGATCCTTGATCTGGGAAGCAATTTCCCGCAATGCATGAAGACCATACCTTCTCAAGCTTGAGTCTCTTAGCAAGTGCAACTTGGGTTCCAGGCGCTTTGGAATGGTTTTGTTGTCAAAAGCATATTGCATCAACCTTCGACCAATATCCAACTCTCGAACGGATGTCCTGCACCAATTAATAACCGAAGTAGTTAATACGCTTTGAATTCCGCATTCCTGACAAATCCCCATCAATATGGTGTTGATTCCGGCACTATCGCTGTCCATTAATTCTGTGATATTCCCAACGCCCATCATCATTGGAAATTCCGGGAATAATTTTCTGGCCTCAAAATATCGGACCAGTGATTCAGTAAAACCAAATGGCATGGGATCAAGAATGGGGTCTATGCGAAATTGTTTGTTCTTCGCAAGCAATACATCCACAGTTTTCTGAATACTTCCCAGGTCCCCAGGTTTTTGGGGAACAACGACAAACTCCACATCTAGATCCACGAGGGATTTGATATTCCCATCATGAACGCTTAGAAGTAAATCTGCACCCGCCCTCACACCAGCAAAAACTTCAACCGTGTTAAAAGTATCAATGGAAACTTTGACTCCATTTCTTTTTAAGCCTTGAACAGTTCGGCCCAAATCTTCCCATGTGAATCCTGGATTGCAACCAAGATCAATAATATCCGCCCCCTGCCCAACCAATTCATCTGCTTTGTCAAGAATTTGCCCATAACTCAAATCCGGGGCATGATTTATCTCTGCGATAATCTCAAGCGAATGCTTCCCGTAATTTTCCCTATGATTATTTCCCAATTTATAAAACTCGCCAATGTCACGAAGGTCTTTAGGTCCCCTTACCACCGAAACTCCTAAAAGTTCTCCGAGGGATTGTTCAGACCCTCTGCATAAACCGGGTATGACAATCTCTTTGGTTCCTTCTGGCAATTGAATATGAGAACCTATCCAATCCAGAGTTGCCAACGCAACAACATTAATAGGCAATGTAATTATTTCTGATTCAAATCCAGCCTGTTTTGAGACATCTTTAAGAACTTTTCTCAAGGATGGCTCTGCCAATTTGCCAGTGATAAATAGTTTCTTTTCAGTAGTCATCTTATCATTTCCAATCTAATATCTTATCGAAAGGGTAAGTCTAATCCCGGTAAAAAATTCCCGCAGAGAACTTATTTGCGCTACAATTCGTGGATACTGTTCTGGGAAAGCAAGGCACCATGATTTTTCCGACTTACGTTCATTGGGTGATGGATTCTCAGGGCGTTTTTTTGTCAGATAATCCGTTTTCGGAAATTAAAAAAACAAATGTCTGGTTTGATTTGTTGGCAGAAGATGAATTAACGACTTTCAAAAACCTTGCAAATGATTTGACTCATTTCCCAAAATCATTTTCCATGGAATTTAGTATCCCGATGGAAAATTCGAGCATTGCTTTTTTTCATGGCAAATTTGTGCGCACAAACAACTCTGGTGCGAAAAATGATACCTTTAATTGCCATGCTCTTGAAATTGAACCAGGAACTCTTTCCACCAGTGGACTCACTTCCCGCTTGAAAACAGTTGAAGAAGCCACCCGTGAAAAAACATCCTTCCTGGCAAACATGAGCCATGAAATACGCACACCCGTGCAATCGATCCTTGGTTATGCCCATATTCTCGCGGAGGACAGCCTTTCCACGGAAGATAGAAAAAAAATGGCAAGCGCGATGGGTAAAAGCGGAGAGTTCCTTTTGGAACTTATCAAGGACATCTTGGATTTTTCCAAAATTGAAGCCGGAAAAATCGACATCAATCGCCAGCCTTGCTCCCCTTGGTTCACACTTTGTGGGGTTTTTGAAACACTCGAAATTCAGGCCCACACCAAAGGCTTAAAATTGGTTGGTATTCCTCATGGAAAAATCCCTGCCGTCATAAGAACTGACATTACCAAGGTACGCCAAATCCTTGTCAACCTTATTAGTAATGCGGTCAAATACACCCCAAAAGGTGACATAGAAGTTCATCTTAAAGTTGTCACTTGTGGGGAAAGAGACAATAACTTTTTGGTTTTTGAAGTAATTGATCATGGCCCTGGAATGACAGATAACCAAATCAAAGATCTATTCAAACCATTTATTCGAGTTGGAAGAGGCGCTAGAGCCCGAACAGAAGGCACAGGATTGGGTCTGACGATCGCAAATAAACTGGCTACTCTCCTTGGAGGTGTAATTAAAGTTAACGCCATGGAGCACCAAGGTTCTGCGTTTTCTTTTTTCCTGCCCTTGGAAAACAAGGACCTGAATAAAACGGAAGAGCCATCAAGATTGGTTTCATCCAGCTACAAACCGTCTTCAAACATCACCAGTACTCTCTCAATACCCAACAGCGCCAATATTTTGTTGGTCGAGGACAGTGAAGACATCCAGATTTATTTAAAGTATGTTCTGGAAAAAGAGGGTTTCGACGTAACGATTACTTCCGATGGGCAAAGGGCCTTGGAAGAAATTCAGGCCCAAGAATTTGATCTTGTGCTTATGGATATCCAGATGCCAATCCTCGACGGTATCCAGACAACCCAAATTTTAAGAAAAACCGGTTATTCAATTCCAATTATTGCCCTCACCGCAAACGCCACCAGTGAGGACGAGAAACTTTGTTTTGAAAAGGGTTTTAGCGCTTATCTAACTAAACCCGTTGACAGGGAAAAATTACTTGAAGTTCTTGCGATTCACCTCACCCTCACTCCAAAGGGCGATTCTTCTTCTTTCCGGCAGCAAGAAGAAATACCAATGGAATTAGTCCGGGAATTTCTTATCACGGCTAACACCAAATTAGAGCGCATATCCGATTACTTCAAAACCAAAGATTACCCGGGCATTCAAAAAGAAGCCCACCAATTAAGTGGTGCCGGTGGTCTCTATGGTTTTTCCGAAGTGACAAATATTGCAAAAAGGTTGGAATATGCGGCAAAATCCATAACGAATACGGAAATTATTCATGATTTAATTAAAGAACTACGATCGGAATTAGATAAATAAATCGACAAATAAAAACCATTCGATTACTTTTCAACCCGCTAGAATCGACAGCCTTAATATGACCCATTTATAAATGACCTTTTATAGCCTTCTTAACAGCAGTTTTCGCCTTAAGGCTAAAGCAGGTTTAACCTTATCCCGAAAAGTTTTAAGTATTATTTGTTATTGCGGAAAGGTTTTAATGAATCCTGAACTTTTAGCACACATTGCTTGTGGGGAAAAAGAACAGGAGGCTTTTAATGCCCCGGATATTCAAAACATTTCCATGCTTTTCAATATGAATCAACTATCCCCGGATATTGGATTCAAAAACGGTTCCGCAAACACCAGAAATATTCCACTGCTTTCGAATCTTCCCTGGGTGCGTTCATTACCTGATTTGGAACCAAAAATTACCACTGAAGGTTGGAAATTTCCAACTCCAAGTGAAGTAAATCCTGCTTTCAACAAAGATGCGCAAACCCCCACGCATCTTTTGATTTCTGAAAAACACCAGGAACCCGAAGAAAACATCGAATTGGAAAAACCAGCAATCCCACTCACAAGGCTGAAACCTCACAAGGATATGTTCTTATTCAAGGAAAGGTTGATGTACCTTCTTCAGCCACCCATTGAAGAAGTATTTACCGGTAAAGAAGTAAGTTTACCATTCAAGCCTTTCCCGTATCAAATCAAGGGAATTGCATTTCTTATGCCGAGAAACAGCGCCCTTATCGCCGACGAAATGGGCTTGGGAAAAACTATTCAGGTTATTGTTTCAACCAGACTATTATTTCGCAGCGGAATATTAAAAAACGTGTTAATAGTTTGTCCTAAACCTCTGGTTGTGAACTGGAGCAGGGAATTAAAGTTATGGGCTTCTGACCTGCCTTTTGAAGTTATTCACGGCGACACCGAACAGCGAAAATTAATCTGGAATACCTCAAATTCTCCAGTCAAGCTTGTCAATTATGAACTTCTAACCAGAGATGTCTTGGAAAATGTGGCAGGCGACAATCAATATGATCTTGTTGTACTGGATGAAGCTCAAAGAATTAAATCCAGGGATTCCAAAACTGCACAGGCTGTTTGCAAATTAAACCGGGTTAGAAGTTGGGCAATGACAGGAACTCCCATTGAAAATCGCCCTGATGATTTGGTGCACATTTTTAATTTTGTGGATCCAGGCCGCATTCCAAAAGAAACACCACCAAAACTTCTCCAAAATCTGACTTCGGATTACATCATTCGAAGAACCAAGGAAACCGCCGCCCCGGATATGCCGGCAAGAATAATCCAAGATGTCTTGCTGGAACTTACCCCTTCTCAAAGGGCCGCATATGACCGTGCTGAAAACGAAGGCATCATACATCTGGATGAACTCGGCGAAACTATAACGGTTCAGCATGTTTTTGAACTTGTCATGCGTCTAAAGCAAATATGCAATTTTGATCCATTAACCGGCATGAGTGCCAAGGTGGAGCAACTTAAATCAGACATGGAAGAAGTTGCGGCTAACGGTTCAAAGGCAATCATATTCTCGCAATGGGTTAAACCATTGGAACACATCGCGGAACACCTTAAAGAATTTAATCCTTTGCTATATCACGGAAAGGTCCCTTCTCACTTAAGGCAGGGTGTATTAGACAAATTCAAAGAAGACCCAGATTCCCATGTGATTTTAATGAGTTATGGCACTGGCAGCGTCGGGCTAAACTTGCAATTTACAAATTATGTATTTCTTTTTGACCGGTGGTGGAACCCAGCCATTGAGGACCAAGCCATTAATCGTGCCCACCGATTAGGGCAAAAATCCACCGTATTTGTCAAAAGATTCGTGTCGTTAAAGACCATCGAGGAAAGAATCGCAGAAGTTTTGGATGCAAAACGCAGGTTGTTTGCTGAAATTATTGGTAACGGCGGACTTCCAACATCATTGGGATTATCTGAAGAAGAAGTATTTGGATTATTCCACATTTCTTCAAGGCCAAAAAGGCTTGCTGCCTAAACCGTTTTATTCTCGGTGGCCTTTGGCTTGCCTCGATTCTAAATTGATTATGTGGAAAACTGTGGGTTCCAAGAAATAATAAAACGGGGTCTATTGACATGCAAACCAACAATGCTGGTGAGAAACTTGGAATTGTAGTTGGCGGTGGTCCGGCTCCAGGAATTAATGGTGTTATTTCTGCTGTTGCCATAGAAGCTAATTTGCAAGGTTATGAGGTTTTGGGTTTCCAAGATGGTTTTAAAAACCTTGTAAAGGGTAGCACCACCCATTTCCGAAAACTTTCCATTGATGATGTTAAAGGCATTCACATCAAGGGAGGTTCTATTCTGGGAACCGCCAGAACCAACCCTGCAAAAAATGAGGCAGATTTGAAAGCGGTACTAGATGTTTTCCAGAAACTTGGAATTACCAAACTGGTAACCATTGGTGGCGATGATACCGCCTTTTCAGGTAGTCAGGTTTACGCAAAGGCAAATGGCAGCATTCGAGTCGCGCATGTACCAAAAACCATTGATAATGATTTACCCCTGCCCCCCGGGGTGCCGACTTTTGGCTACGAAACAGCAAGGCACCATGGGGTTTCCATAGTTCGCGCACTTGCGGAAGACGCAAGAACAACATCTAGATGGTATCTTGTTGTTAGCATGGGGCGCGCGGCTGGCCATCTCGCTCTTGGAATCGGCAAAGGTGCTGCTGCAACTATCTCCGTAATTCCGGAAGAATTCCAAGGCAAGGGCGTCAACTTGGATGAGGTAGTTGATATTCTTGTTGGTTCTGTAATCAAGCGAAAGTCTCAGGGAAATAATTTCGGAGTTGCTGTTCTTGCAGAAGGCCTTATGGAAGAAATTGGCGAAAAAGGTCTTGCAAGTCTGCCGCCGGGTGAACTTGAAAAATATGGACGAATTGAAAGAGACGCACACGGTCATTTGCGAATCGCAGAAATTGCTTTTGGTCGAATGGTAAAAGACAGACTTGCAATTAAATTAAGCGAATTCAATATCAACTATACTATTGTAGATAAAGACATTGGCTATGAGTTGCGTTGTGTCGATCCGATTCCATTTGACGCCGACTACACAAGAGACTTGGGTTATGGCGCGATAAAATTCCTGGGATCCGAACTTGCTGGAAAAACTGGAGCTGTCATTTCTATTGTTGAAGGCAAAATGACACCGATCCCCTTCCAGACAATCATTAATCCATCAACCAAGCGCATGCAGAACCGCAAAGTTGACATTCAAAGCGAATATTTTGAATGTGCCAAAAGATTCATGATCAGGCTAACCAAGGCAGACTTCACAAACCCCGAATCCTTGGCAACTCTTTCAAAATCTGTCGGTAAATCCCCCGAGGAATTTACCAAACGATTTGGCTACTTGGTGGGAATTTAATTATTGTCCCCTGGAAGCGGTTCCTTTGCGGATTGACATAGCGATAGGGGCATCCTTTACCAGAGGGCGCCCCGCTACAACTATATTTCTTTCGTGCACAAGATCCCTTAACCTTCGGTAAACAGGAAAGCTGTCTGGATATACGCAAAAGCTTACGGCAGTTTGCTCTCCATCCAATCCAAGAATGATTTTGAGAAATTCCGAATCAGGTTTTAATGCCTGCTCAAGCGTTTCTCCACGATCATTATCTAATGGTTCAAGCACCCATCCAGTTAAAGCAAATCGAAAATTAGCCCGATCATTTGGTGGCAAAGAGGGATTTGCCAATTCAATGGCACTCCGCTCTCTTTCAAGAGTATATCGCAGTTTAAAAGGACCATGAGGCTGTGTTACTTCCTCAACCTCCCACCTGCTCCTTAACTTTTCACCCAATTCTTGCATTTTTTCGGATATTTCTTCCATCATTGCCCCAATATCGACCGCGCAAACTTTTCCGTTTCGGCATTCAAAAATCAACTCTTCCGATTGCAGGTTTCTACTCACAGGTGTCTGGTATTTCACGACCTGGTTCGGTCCTTTTTTGTTCCGCCAGAGTGCGATTTCATCTTCTAGCTTTTTTGTACGGGCAGCCAATTGTTCCTTGGTTAATTTAAGCTTCTGGGTATCTCTCAAAACCACTTTTTCTTTTTCTGTTAATTCAATAATAACACCTTGCAACTTTTGAAACTCTAAAGTTTTATCTTCGATTCCTTTTAGCACTTTGGAATCCGGGTTCTTTTGCTCGATCTTTTCCTGCGATAAACGAACAAGCGCATCTCGTTCTATTTTTAGCAAACTTAGCTTCTCCTGCATCGACTCTAAAGGAACCATTTCTTTATTTGCCGATATATTAAGTACCAAGGAATTTTCATCCGTTCCAGGAATTTGAATACCCTGATAGGTTCTGGCGCCAACCCATGCCACTAATATTAGTCGAATAATAATACCAACCACATTTGCAACAACATCAAGGAAGGAATCAAAACTAAAATGAATTTCCCGTGAGGGTTTGCGTCTTCTGCGCATTATTTTCCCCTCCCCTGCAAAATATCCTTGATACTATCTTCCTGTTCAAGATTTTGCCTTGTCTGGTTGATATTGGACGCCTGAAGTTTTGGATAAGCAATGTGATACGACCTTATACCATCCGGCCAGACAAGAAACCTAACTTGGGGACGATACAAAGATTCTCCAGGTCTAACAGTGGATTGTTTTTTGAAAATTAATGCCTGGATCTCTTCAAGAAATTCCGCGGCCCCTTTTTCGGTCATCAGAAATTCTGCGCTGTAGTATTTCCTACTTGCATGTAAAATTAGCCCTTCAAAACGGCACTCTACGAACAAAATCCAATCTCTTTCCGCGAATAATCTGGCTGCTTTTAATGGAATTGGCGCTTTGGACTTTCTTGGGCCAAGTTCCGGAAGTGGAGTGGCAACCTTGGAAATTGCGTCGGGCGTATCAGAAGGTGGACCATCTTCCTGAGGGCTATAGGTAGTCCGCGATTGGGAAAGGTTTGTAGATTCCGGGTCTTTATCTTTTTTACCCAATGTAACATTAATTTGTGGCATTCCCTGCCCAGGCATTCCTTGGGAATTCGATGGAGCCCCCTGCGCACCATCACTTGTTATTTTTCCTTCTCCAGGTGACCCGTTTAAATTACTTGTTGACTGCCCAGTAGCCGCTTTATTTTTTTCCTCATCTCCACCACCAAATTCTACTTTTTTACCACTGGAACCATTACCATCTGGTAACCCGTATTGTGAACCTGCATTTGAATTACCGGGTAAAGCTCCACCTCCACCATTAGGGCTTATTCGTTCAGAACCTCCACCAAAATTGTTCACACTTACATCGGCAACATTTTCACGGCCAACAATTTTCTGGTTATTTACCCCGGGAATATCTGTTTGTCTGGGAATAGTTGAATCTGGGGAACCATTATTTCTTCGATTATTTGGAACAGAATATGGATCTATCCCGCGCAGATCATTATAAGGGGAAAACCCATTTTTACCGCCTTTGTCTGGCGAACTATATCCTTCATTACCGAACCCACTACCATTTGGAATAGTTCCACCAGCGCTATAAACAGGCCTTTTATTTGAATTCACAGAACTGCTTTGGCCATCATTTTTACCTGTAGCAAATCCCTCATTACCATTTTTTTCATTTTGCTTATCCAAACCTTGACCAATATTTCCACTCATCAAAAGTTTTTGCTTATCGCCAAAACCAACGGATTTAGTTGGACTAACTGAATTTCCTAAACCCGGTGGTGCTGGAGGAATTCCAGCAATAGGATTTATTTGTGTAGAAACACCATTCTTATTTAGACCAGAATTTCCTGATAAAACAGCAGGCTTCACCAATGGCTTGTTGATTTTTGAAAGTGTCATTGGATCTGGAGCAGAGATGTCTCTCGGAATTTCCAAACTCCAACCTTGGTCAATTAGTTCATATCCAAAATCCAAATCCAGCCTTTTGATAATAGTCTGTAACCCCCAATAATTGGAGATACCATCCGGTCTAACCAATAACATGAGGTAGGGAGAAGCGTTCGGGTCGCCCAATTGTTCAACTAAATAGGTTTTTAACTGTTCACATCTGGATTCCAACTCCATTAAAAAAATGGTCGGTTCCAGTTCTGGTGATATTAGTTTTCCATCTGGATGAAAAACAACACCTTTCTCCACACACTCCAAATACAAAGGCTTTCGGTTAAGACCTTTCTTCCCGGTGTAAGGAATTATGGAATAAGTGGCTTTTTCCTTTTCCTTGCTTTTTTTCAATTCCTCGAGACTTGCTTCCAACCTTAAAAGGGAACTTGATACGGTTTTATTTCCGTTCTCTATCTCACGGTTGCCTTGCAATTTATTTTCCAAGGTATTTTTCAAAAGAGTTTCATCTTTCAAAATACCCGCAATTTGAATCTCGAGTTTTTTTAAGGTTTCCAAATTTTTATCTTGGACTAAGTTCTTGGGTTCTTCCGTTTTATCACTCACATAGTTGAGTCTCAGCTTTTCGATTTCACTTTTGAGGAGCTTTTCTTTTTCCAAAAAGTCTTCTGCTTTTTGGAATTCTAATTCCTTGGAATTGCTATTAATGGTTTTTGCCAAAAATAGTTTTTCAAGCGCAGCTTTCTTGGCTTGTTTGTCAATCACCAAAAGCAAAAGAATCAACGATCCCATGGTACAAAGCAGCACCGCCAGGAAAGGGAATGTCGAAACTTCCAGCTTTTTGCGTTTTCTCATGCAACCTTGCCCGGAATACTCCTTGTTTCAATACCACCGGTCGAGTTGTAGGAAAAAGGCTCAGGTGCTTTGGTTTGCATTTTGGATGTAAACATGTGAACTGCCGCCGTCAAACAATGGATGGCTTCCTGGAAATTGCCAGTTGTATTCACTAGCCTAAGGTTTTCTTGCAAAACATTTTGTAAATGCGCAAGGTGCTTTTCACCCTGTTGCAATTCCCAGAGCATGTTTGTTTGCTTACCCATAGCCTCGGATAGCCTTTGGATTTCCTGTAATTGGCTTTTTCCGCTTTCTTTTATAGAAGTTGCAAGATTTGACATATGTTCCACAACAGATTTTAAGGCACTGCTTGAATTTCCTTCCTGTTGTTCCAAAACTTTTTGGTGAAAATTAATGGTATTTGATAGGGCTTGCTCAACCCCTTGGCGCATTTTCTCTTGAATATCTACCGCCTGGTTGTTGGTCTGGGTTTGTAGCCTGCACATGGCTTCTGTCCACAAACTAACCTGATTGGCAACAAGCTCTTTGGAAGTCTGCATCACTTCCCGGCTTTGAATACTCATGATTTCCATGAAAGGACCATGATCAGACTGCACCCTTAAAAACCGGTGCAGAAAATTATCTTCGCAGAAATTATCCAAAGACGAATAGAAACTCTCACCTGCTTTTTCCACAAGGAAACTGACAAACATCGTCACCATGGTTAGACCAAGCGCAAGTGCCGTGGCATCAAAAGACAACGCAAGTCCATCCGTCACGGTACTCATGGATTTTTCAAGCATCTCTGGAGTCACACCGGAAATAGCTCCTGTAATACCCAAAACAGTTCCCAAAAATCCAAGAATTGGAATCGCCCAGGTTATAAACCTTGTCAGAGCAAAACTGTTTTCAAATTCGATCAGATCTTTGTCCGAGTTATCTCTTAATTGATCATCAATTCCATCGGAGCTGTTTCGTTTAGATACAAAATCCAAAATAGAACCAAGTCTGCGAAAAACAAAAGTACTCTTAATCCAATCTTGAACTTCGCTTAATTCCCCACAGAGAGTTTTTGCCTCACCTGGATGAACAGGATTTCCATCCCATTCCTGCAAAAGAACTTCCCGTAATGCGCTTTTTTCGCGTAATATTTTGCAATATTTCAACACTAATGCGGTAATAGCTGTGGTGAACATCACCACTTCGACAAATTCCACGGGGTGCCCTAAATACCTTTTTAATAAAGGATTTGAGACCGGGCCAAACATCACCAACGCCCAAATGGAAACCCCAATAGGAATACCAAAAAGTAGGGAAGGAAGAGTTCCGGAAAGATTCCCCGTTACAGGCTTTGCACCTCGTTCAGAATGACTCATTGCTTCCCTCCAGAAAAATTAATTTCAAGGTGCGGGATAATAACGAGTTTCGCAAAGAATGCTAGGCGATTTAAAACAAAGCAAAGATTTGATAAGTGAGATATGCCTAGATAAATCTGGCAATCTGGGCAGCGAGCTTGACATTTCCTTTTAACAATTCCACGTTCGCAACCAAAGTTCTTTTATTGGATAAATCTGAAACCTTTTGAAGTAAATAAGGCGTTAATTCTTTTCCATGAATTCCATTCAAGGAGGCCGCGCTATTTGCCTCTTTAAGCCAACCCTCCCATTGTTGCAATTCCAATCCAAAACTTGAATCGATTGGGTTGCATGCCAGCACCGACGAACTGCTCCAACTCCAATGGCTTTTACACATTTCAGCAATTTCATGAGGAGTATTTATTTGAGGTAAAGACAGGTTAGTTTCTCTTACATAAAAAGCTGGGAACTTGGAGGTCTTATAACCCACTAAGGGGACTGCGGATGTTTCCAAAGCTTCCAATGTACCTGCTAAATCCAGAATTGATTTTGCCCCTGCTGTTACAACAAGAACAGGATTTCTGGATAGCTCTATTATGTCAGCGGAAATGTCAGGATAACCATATGGAGGCAATGGATGCACGCCACCTATACCACCGGTGGCAAAAACTTTTATTCCCGCATTCTTGCAAATAACAATAGATGACGCCACAGTGGTTGCCGCGGATGACTTTTTACAAAGGATTAACCCCAAGTCGCGAGAAGAAGCCTTTAGAATTTGCTTATCAATCGCCAGTCGATGAATCTGATCCTTGGAACAACCAACAATCACCCTTCCTTCAAAAATAGCCAGGGTTGCTGGAATAGCATTTTCAGCCCTAATAATTTCCTCAAGCTTTGTGGCAGTTTCGAAATTGACAGGAAACGGCAAGCCCTGACTAATCACTGAGGATTCCAAAGCCACCACTGGCTTTTTAGAATCCAATGCCGCCCTTACTTCGGGATGAAAATCCATTTCAATCAAGATTGTTTTCCAATCATTCCAAGATAGCTCATATAACGATTTGGCTGAATAGTTCTACGAAACACTTCCCGTTTGATCGCACAACCTTTTTCATGGGTATGTGAGCAGTTTGCAAAGGTGCATTTGGGAATTAAAGGATGAAATTCCAAGAAATAACTTTCCACCTCGGAGGAATCCTGGTTTTGCAATTCAAACTGCCTAATACCCGGGGTATCCACCACCCACCCACCTTTTTCCAAAGGAACTAACTTGGAAGCCGTGGTGGTATGTTTTCCTTTCTGGTTAACATCACTTACTTCCCCAATTCTAAGGGAGAGCCCAGGCTGAATCGCATTGAGGAGAGATGATTTTCCCACTCCACTCTGCCCACAAAACACAGATTGTTTGCCAATTAAAAGGGATCGTATTTCTGAAACTCCATTTCCATCCAAGGTGCTTGTGAGGAAAGCTGGAATTTTTAGCTGACTGTAATATCCCACCAACCATTGAAATTCTGCAGGGTCCACCAGATCAAGTTTGTTGAAACAAAGTATGGGCTTTATTTTTCCGGCAATTGCACCAGAAATATAACGGTCCACCAAATGAGGTTTCAAATCTGGCTGACAAAGTGATATCACAAACACCACTTGATCAATATTTGAAACCAATACATGCTCACGGTTTTTGGATATCCTGGTTAGGATGCCTTTCCTTGGTTCAACAGTCTGAATGACCCCAGTGGCCAAATTTTCGCCGGATTCGTGGTCAACCGCTTTGGATTGTCCGTCAGGGAAAAATTGAACCTTATCACCAGTGGTTACCGCATTCCTCTCATCTGTTGCAAGGGTTTTCAATAATCTCCTCACAGTACAACGATACATATTTCCATCATTTGCTTGCACATCCACCAGCAATCCATTCACTTGAACCACTCTGCCAGAAATAACCTTTTCCAAATTCTCCCCAGACACCACTGGAACTCCGTCGTCGGAGGCAATTATAGTTCTCTTTCGGGAGATATCTCCTTTCGCCCTAACCATTTCCCGGCCGGACATTTCCTCGACCGCTTCCTGATTTCCTTGATATTTTCGGGTTAAATCCGTAGGTCGAGGCGCTTTGGACCGATTTTTTCGAAATTCAACGCGAATTTTCTTTTTATCTTTCATAATGATTTTCCATTTGTGACAGATTCATAATAACAGGTGAAACCATAACCTGCCTACAATTTGGTCACCAACCTATTCTCCTGCCTTCTTTTAAGGCATAAATTTTTTCCAAATCACTAATTATTACTAAAACCAATCAAAAATTTCGCCAAATACTATCAAAAAGCTAATTCTTTAAATTACGGCATGCATATTGCTCATTAATTAAGCCGTGTGTTTAGAATCCTTTGAAAGGATGAGGGTTCCAATGTTTTCCAACCTTAGTTATGGAGAAACCATGGAAGAAAACGAAGTACTTGAAATACCATTTTTGCTTTCAAGATCCCACTTCAAACTTTTGGAAAACCTTGCTGAATCTCATCACTGTACCGTGGCAGAAGTGATGAGAAGATTACTCGTAGAAATTGAAATTCACTCTTGAAAACAATGATTACATCATCATCGAAACTATTCTGGCCTTCGAATCATCATTTACATTTTGGTGTAGGGAATTCCCATGGGAATCCATGGTGACCACCGCTGGAAAATCCCTAACCTCCATTTCCCAAACCGCTTCTGGACTACCAAACTTTTCCTTTAGATAAACTGCAGGAACATTAGTGACACAAGCAGCATAAATCTGTGCTGCTCCCCCTATTGCATGTAAGTATACGCAACCGAATTTTTTGCACGCATCAAGGGTTTTTTGTCCCATACCACCTTTCCCCACAACCGCCTTAATTGCAAATTTTTCGATGACATCAGCTTGGTATGGCTCTTCTCTGATGGAGGTTGTAGGACCAGCGGCAATAATCTTGTAATGGCCGTTTTTTTCCAGAACAACAGGGCCGCAATGATAAATAACCCCTCCCCGGATTTGTGGAATATCTCCTCCCTTGAAAAGGTACTTATGAATTTCGTCACGTCCAGTAAACATCTTACCATTTAAAAGGACAATATCCCCAGACTTAAGCGACCGCACAGCATTCTCATCCAGGGGAAGTTGCAATTTTCTGGCATTAGGTTTCTGCGCCAATCCGATTGTAATTGTCTGGTCCTTGCTAATGTTAGATTCGTTCAAGGCTGGAAATTTCTCATCCGGGTTTTGATATAGCCATTCTTTGGCATTCCCTTGCAAATCAAGCAAAACCCCACGGCGACGATATGCCCAACACATATAAGAAACCGACACAAAAAATGAAGCAGGTAATCGATTTAATTTTCCAACTTTGCAACCACCAATTGTGAATTTACCACCAAACCCCATGGGGCCGATTTCCAACTTATTGGCATCCGACATGATCAAAGCTTCAAGTTCAGCGAGCTTGGGGTCGGTGTTCACATCATCTAATGTTCTTAGTAACTGCTGTTTGGCATAATCATAACCAGATGCGCGATCACCACCAATACATACACCAATAAACCCAGGACCACACCCTTTACCCTGAGCCTGAAATATTGCATCAAGAACCACCGCCCTGACTCCATCAAGATCCCTGTCACAGCGTTTCCCTTGAATCGTGGTGGGGAGAGAGTATTGAGCGCTCATGTTCTCACAACCACCACCTTTGAGGATAAGCCGCAAATCAACATGGCTTTCAGAATGCTGATGAAAATGAAAGGTCGGACTACCTGGCCCAAGATTGTTCCCTGAATTTTTTCCATCAACACTATCCACGGAATTTTGCCTGAGAAATCCTATCTCTGTAGCCTTGGAAACGGCATTTACACACGCTTTTTCCAAAGCTAGTTGATCAAATCCAATTGGGGTGGAAATATAAAAGCTTATGGTGCCAGTATCTTGACAGATTGGCATGCTTCTATTCTTTGCCATCTGAATATTTTTTGAAACCAATTCAAGGGCAAGTTCTGCATTGGATCCGGATTGCTCAAGGGACCGGTTCAATTCCAAAACCTGAACCACATCCTCGGGAAGACTTGAAGATGTACGTCGAATTAATTCAAGCACCACATTTTCCCAATTGCAACTCATGTTGCCGTTCCTTTCAAAGTTTCGTCTTCAAATAGTCCGCAGTGTCTCTGATTATTTCAACCAAACCCAATCTGGATTTCCAACCAGTATCCTTTTGAATTAATGCAACATCTGGCACTCGATGGAGTATCTCTTCAAAACCCAAAGGCATGACTTCCTGATACGGGACAAGCTTTACCTGCGAAGATCCACCTAGTGTATGGTTCACCACATTCGCAAGTTCAAGAATAGTCATTGCGGATGAACTACCTAAATTATAAATTGCGTTTTTTGCATTGTGGGATGTCATCAAGGCTTCCACGCCAGCAACCGCATCTAGAACATGACAAAAACTTCTAGTTTGCAACCCATCGCCGTATACTTTTATTTCACTGCCTTTTAGCACATTCTGCACAAAATTTGGAACTACAGCTCCGTAAGAAAGGTTCTGCCGGGGTCCCACAAGATTAAAAAATCTTGCTATTCTTAAAGTAAACTTATTTTTGGCTGAAAGCGATAAAAGAAAATGCTCTGCCAAAAGCTTGGAAACCGCATAAGACCACCTTGGTTTCTCGGGACTTCCCAAAACAAGGTCGTCGGTTTCTTTGGATGGCACACCACAACTAGTCTTACCATAAACCTCGCTGGTGCTTGCAAAAAACACTTTTTGTCTTGAGGTAACTTTTTCAAGCGATTTGACCTGAGACAAAGTGGAATTAATGGTTTGAAACGGGTCCTTGATAACTCTTGAAACCCCCACCATGGAGGCAAGGAGATAAATTTCATCAACCTCTGTGATTTCCAAGGCTAAATCAGAACCTTTGTTCAAATCAATTAATTTGTATCGAAAATTAGGATGAACTTTAAATGGATTAATATTTGAAGCTTCTTCCAGAGGAATCCTGTCGATACCCGAGACAAAATTCCCTTTTTCCAGCAAGAAATGCGCAAGATGACTTCCAAGAAAACCAGCCACGCCCGTTATCAGGATTTTTCGCATGGTTGCACCGTTCAATCCTGCAATCGGAACAATTTGCGAATGGCATCCAAAAGGGACTGATGTGTATTTGCCTCTCGCTTTATTTCTTCAGCAAGTGCGCTGATGGGACCGTGCAAAAACTGGTTTTGAAGCAAACGAAAAGCGCCTTCTATGTATTGTTTGTCAGCGTCATCAAGCTTACCGTTCAATCTTGATAGCAAATTATCAACAATGAGCTTTCTTTTGTTTTCAAACTCCTGATTGAGCTTGGCTATGACAGGGCCATTCTTTCTCCGTGCCCAATCAGAAATAAATTTTCCAGTTTCGTTAGCAACAATAGACTCCGCCTGGGGAATATGCCGAGTTCTTTCTTTTAATGTTGATTCACGAATTTTTTGCAAATCATCAATATTAAAAAGGCTAACCCTGTCACCATCATGAATGGTGGGATCAAAGTCCCTGGGGACCGCAATATCCAAAATGACCAATGGCCTTCCTTCCCTTTTCCCACGATGGCGCTTGAATATTTCCCGGGTTATGATGGGTTGCTGTGCACCAGTCGTACTGATAATAATATCCGCTAAATAAAGAACATCTTCCATTTGATCCCAAGGTAAAACAACACCCGCACAGGATTCAGCCAGGGATTTGCTTTTATCCATACTTCGATTTGAGACAATGATTTGTTTTGGTTGTAAATCTTTCAGGTGCCTGAGGGTTAATTCACCCATCTTTCCAGCACCAAGAATTGCAACTGTCTTATCATCAAACCTGTCAAAAACCTGGTTCACAAAATCAATTGCCACGCTTGAAACAGAAACATGGCCCTTGGAAATCTCGGTTTCAGTCCTAACCCTTTTGGCAACGATCCTTGCCTGGCGGAACAGGGAATGCATTAACGGCCCAGCGGTGGCATGCTTGCTGGCAAGTTCGATGGCGGTTTTAACCTGCCCTGCGATCTGAGCTTCCCCAAGGATCATGCTGTCAAGACTCGCTGAAACCCTGAAAAGGTGGTTTACAGCCTCATTAGCATTCAGAAAAAAAAAGTGACTGCGAACCATTTCCGGTGTCACATGAAAAAATTCCCTGAAAAAAACCTCAACCATTTCCGGGGAAGGAATCTGGGTGGGGGTGAGGCCCGAAAGATAAATCTCCACCCTATTACAGGTGCTTAAGATCACGGATTCACAATTCCCATGGGAATTGAACCATTCCAGGGCTAGTTCCACCTTTTTGGCATCAAAAGCGAACTTCTCCCGAATTTCGATGGGAGTTTCTCGAAAATTGCAACCCGCCACCATCAGATTCATTTGCCAACCTCCATGGGTATCTGATGTGGCAAAGCCAGACACACAAGAAGCAGGACAAAAGCGGAAATGGTTACCCATGCGAGTTTTTTACCACGCATATGAAGTCCATATCTTGCATAAACAAGGTTTGCAAAGGAAAGCCACAAAACAAAAGAACTTATAACCCTGGGGTCCCACCACCCTTGAATCTTATCAGCAACTTGAAGTAGCAAAAGCAATCCTGTTAACAGACCAACTGACAACAAGGGAAAACCGATTGCAATTCCATACCGAATTCCAACTTCCAGTTTTTCAAGGTTGAGAAGGTTTACACCTGCCCCTGGAGCGAACTTATTTCTAACTTGGTAGGACTGCAACAAGTACATCAGGCTAGAAAGCGAAGCCAAAAAAGTCGCCAAGGTTGCTGTAAGCAGGAAGAAAACATGAATCCAACCAAAAACTTTGGTATTTAACACCAATCCATTCAACTTGTTTCCAATCGTATCCGTTGGAAAAGAAAATACCGCCGCGGAAATAATCAATACCAAGACAAGGGGAAGGATAAATAGCCCCCATGCAATTTGTCGATAGTTTAAAGTCGAATACACATAGAAAGCGATAAGCAACCAACTAGAGAGCAGAAACCAACCATATTGTGTAGCCAATGGTGGTTGCCAATATGAAAGATAAATGCTTTGGGCAATAATACCTGCACTGGCAAACCCAATTTCAAAAATATAAAACCACCTCTGTTGTTTCCACTGGTTTAAAAGGTGAAACAACAAAGCAATAAAATAACTTGCGCCGAAACAAAATAAGCTGACCTTATCCACTACTAACCTTCAAAGGGAAAGAAGTAATAATTTAATTTTACAATAAATATCAGGAAGGGTTTAAGGTTTCTATTCCCTTATGGCAAAAAAACCAGATTCCCTGTCAATTAGGCGAGAAGTTCCCGCAATAGCTTTGGCATCACCAGTAAACAAGAATCCTTGAAAAGTTTGTTCAATTCTTGGGAATTTTATTACAAATTGAATGGAATGCGCCGGTCCACCGACCTTGCCCCGGATATCATATTTTTGACCATCTTTGTCTGAATAAAAAGAACCTGAAACGTCGCCAGAGGCATCTACTTCAATTTTTAATTTTCCCGAGCGTCTTCCATCATCCTGCAAAAGGTAATTTCCATTAAAATATTTGATATCAAAGACAGGGCCAACCACAGGAGCGTTTGACTTTTCTTCGGGTTTGGCTTCAGGGTGTCGTTTTTTAACAAGAAACAATTTGCTTTGACCTGTTTTTCTTAAAAAAGGACCTTTATCATCTGCGCCAAATTCGATGTCAGCATTAAGTTCGGCTGGAACTATTTGACCTAAATCCAAATTGAAACGAAACCCATTAAACAACGCTATATTCTTGCCATTGGCTAAAACAGTTCTTTCCTGACCTTCTCGGTATGTGACAAATCTTTCAAGAACAACCATTGGGGCAAACTTTTCATTATTGATTTTCTGTCTTGCGAACTGAAGTAATATTTTGGCGTTTCTGCCCTCATTGGTTTTAACCAAAACAAAACCAGCCTGACTCCCGGAAAGATTAAACTCCGCATCAGCAACATCTTTCAAATACAATTGATCAAATTTTTGGATATAAACCTCATCCTCAACCATTTTCTGAAGTGTGGTGTTCACATATAACTCAAACTCATCCGCTTTTAAAGTTGATGAAAAAAGAGCCAATACCAATAGAACTTTGTTCTTTAGCATGCTTTTTCCCTGCTAGTGGTTCATTTAAAATCAGCGAACCAAGCCGATATCAAAGATATCACTTATTGTTCGCCAAAGCCATTGCGCACATGTTTCAGGGCGAAGATAAATTTTCGCCTGTCCCATGCATCCTGGAAAAATCGCATCATCTGGCTTTAAGATATCCAGATAAACTAGAAATTGCTGGGTTTGGGGTTGTAGTTGGTTGGGAACATCGGTTGCTTTGACTGGAACAGGTCCACCCGCTCTACTGGACAGAGCTGGAGGGATATCCCTGGCTTCCGAAGGTGGCAAAAAGCGAATCTCACCTTTCCAGGTTCTGGAATCATTCCCTTGAACACGAATTGTTATATCAGGCTTCCAGGAATCCATCTGGTCTTTTTTATAAAGGTTTTCCCTTAGCTGGTTAAATTCAGATGGAACCAAAGGAACACAAAGACTTAATTTTGTCGGTTCATAAATGGAAATGATCGGAACATTAGGATCATCAACAAAGGTCTTTCCGATATCTTCCGGTTTTGGAGCAATGCCTATGATCCCCGACCGGGTTGCACGGATGGTAAGTTTTTCGCTGCGAAGTTTTCGAAAAGAATCCACATCTATAGAAGCAAGATCCATAGCCCTGGAGGTCTTGCTTATTTCCTGCTCAATGCGTCCTTCCTCGGTCTTGTCCAAGGTTCTATCTTTGATAACCAAAAGTGTTGAATGATATTTGGTGTTGGATTCCTTGTCTGCTTGAGCAATGGATAATTTTGATTCCACGTCTGCATTCACAAAAACAGCAAGTTCTTCACCTTTATTCACATACTGACCGGGTCTTACCTTAATATTCTGCAAAATTCCAGGAACAGTAACAAACAACCTATCAGTGGTTTCAGGCTTGGGGACCACCAACCCCACATGCCTAAGGCGACTTACAGGAACTGGCACCAGGAATACAAAGCCTACAACCAGCGCCAGGCAAAAGAATGTCACAAATGCTCGGGCCCTGTTCATATCTGGAAGTCTCCCTCTTCGGATGATGCCGTTAAAAAACCGGTAGGTAGGCCAACCCACCATGGATGCCACCGAGGCAATGGTCAAACTGGCACTTATCACCTCAAGTTTGTAAGGTTTCAAAAATGAATACATGAAGTAAAGAATGGTAAAAGTAACCACCCAGCGGTAAATATAGCTGAATACCGCATAAGCGATAAAAAGTGTTTTTCGCATCAAGGCCATGTAAGGTTCAGGCGGAACCTCAATTCCAAAACAAAATTCCAGCACAATATTCTTCAAAAACCTGTTGGATCTTTCACGAAGATTTGGAATTTCCATCCAGTCGGCCAGGGCATAATAACCATCGTAACGCATTAGAGGATTTGCGTTAAAAACAACCGTACTGATACTGCAAACAATCATAATGCAAAGAGATAGATTGTTTATAAAAGGATTATTAGGCGTATTCCACCATAAGAAAGTCGCAAAAGATGCAATGATAAGTTCCACGTAAATACCAGCAGCACTGATGATGATTCGGTGCCATTTGTTAGGTAATGTCCAGGCATCCGAAACATTCGCATACAATGCCGGTGAAAAGCATAGAAACAGCATGCCCATTTCATGAACTTCGCCGCCAAACTTCTTACAACTCAACCCATGGCCAAATTCATGAATCACCTTGACGATACCCAAAGCCAACCAGAGATAAATCAATGTTTTAAAACTGAAGAAAAACTCATAGTAATTTGGCAGCTTGTTCCGAAAAGTATCAAAATGGGTCGCAACAAGCATGACCGCCGCACCCATGATTCCCAAACTTACTACAAACCACCACATGGTAAAAATCCAGCTAAGATACTTGGTCATGTAACCTAGTATCTTGTCCGGATCAAAGACCGGAACCTTAATGTAAAGAATGTTCGTAAAAGTCTGAAAGAATTCTTTTCTTTTTCTTTTGGTATGTCTTTCAAACAACTGTTTTCCTGACTTAGGCGACTCATTTTGCGCCAAACCAGCCATCAACAATTGCTGGGCAAATGCTTCCAAGTCTTCAAGACGCAAACGATCCGGACGAAACCTTTCCTCGTAAGCTTTCTGTGCATCTTGCAGGGTGTGTTTGCCGTCAAGGAATTGTAATAAAAAATGTTCGTGTTCTTTTAGCCTGTAATATCGAAGGCTTACTGGATCTTTGACCACAAAAAATGTTCTGCCTTCATATTTTTGTGCTTCAATGGCCAAATCTTTTCGAAGCCGGATTTTTACCTGCTTGCGTCTCTCCAGATCAAATACGGATTGGTCAATCATAAGGCAGAATCACCAGAATTATCGATTCGGAACCACAGGAGCTTTAATGGAAGGAATCACCATGGTGGCAGTTCCACCGGGGTGTATCCAACCGGGATTGTCCATATCAGCCCAAATGCGAATCTGCCTGGAATTAGAATCAAGGAATGGCTCGATAAGCCGAACATTTGCGAATAAGATTTTTTCAACCTCTTTGCGATCCGGCAAATCCCATATCAACACTTGATGATCCTGAGTTCCGGTTACAGCAAAAGCCCCGTCAGGCGAAAACGCTGCGCAAGTGGCAACTCCCGGCCAAATAAGCTGTCTTAGTTCTGCGGGCCTGCGGTTGTTAACTGGACTTCTCCAAAGTTGAATTTTCCCATCGTTGCCACCAAAAGTCATCACGGTTGCACTGTCAGGTGAAAAAATTGCGAAGTTACTGAAATTTGAAGATCCAGATTGGCTTTGGATCACACCCTCTAGATGCTTATCTGCGAGATTTAATACACGTATTTCTTTGCCTTGATCAAAGAGGACATATTTCCCATCAGGACTGGCACCCAGGTGAACAACATCTCCACTGCGCCTGTCAATCATCAGAGTATGCTGAGAAATCTTTCCATTTTCAAATGGCCACAGATAAATTGCATTATCCCGACCATCGGAAATAATCTGGTTAGGACCTGCCCAGGACAATGATGTTATGGATGATTTGTGGGCAGACTCAAATTTTTGAACCATTTCCCCATTTAATGTCTTCCAAACATAAATCAACCGGTCATCTCCACAGGAAATGGCATATTCACCATCATTTGTAACAAGTACAGAATTTACATTACCATTATGCCTGCCTCCACGGCACTCTCGGACCGGCTCTTTGATTTGATGAGGGTTGAAAAAGACCAATGACCCATCCGCCAAACCAACCGCACAGACAGCATTCTTTCCTTGATTGTTGGCAAGGGCCTTTACGTGCGACTTAAACGGCATATACCAAAGCTGGTCTCCATTCGATGCATTCCAACCCCGTACACTTTGATCCTCGCTCCCTGAAAGAATTATGGTTGAATCACCCTTGCAAACGCTCACACAGGAAACATCCAGCAAATGCCCACGCAAAACAAGCTTTGGCTGTTCCGGTTGGGATGGCTCCACAATAACTTTGGAATCTCTTTGAATCGCCCTGGAGTCCTGGATTTCCACCAAACCCTCAACACGAAGACGGTTTCTATTTTGAACCTGCAAAACAGGTTCTAGATTTTTAATAGCCTCACCACGGCTTTTGTAAATTGCCTTGATAACACCTGGAATAGTAGACCGTATTTCATGCATTTTCAGAGTAGTAACAGAAGCACTTAATTCCCGCTGGGATTGAACCACCAAGGACGCCTTTCCAAGTTCTTCTTCAATATATCTTCTCCAGAAAAGCTCAGCGGAACGATAATCCTCTTCTGAACCTGCGCCTTTCTGCCTCAACAAAGCCTGCTGCTGAAAACGCTTGTGAGCTTCATCCCTTGTTTTTTCACTGGCACGCCGATCTGCTTCACTGGCATCCAATTTTGCGGCTCGAATGCTAAGATCATCCAAAGCAAGCACAGGATTCACCAAACCAACCAATTGCCCCTCAGAAACTTCATCGCCAACTTCCAATTTAAAGAAAGTTTTGTTTTCATAATCCAAATAAACTTTACTAGGGGCCAAAGGGTCGCCTTCTTTCCAACGCCGGTAGATTTTTTCCGGACGGGAAGGGACCTTGATAATATTGGTGGATGGGACCTGTTCATCTTTTTCAATTTCCACCAACAAATAACCAATTCTTAGCTGAAATTGATCTTTGGTTGGAACATCGCGGTTTGGTTTCACATCAGTTCCGACAAAAAGAAGCTTACCTTCCTTTTCACTGGGAATTTCCTGTCTTTCAACAGCGTTAATTCTTGCGTTAGAAATCACAAGCGGCTGAAAAGCCAGCGGCTTACCCGCAGGTGTGATCACAGGGCCATCGGTCTTTGATCCGGAAATTTCAACAACTCCGGTAACACTTGACTGGTTTGATACTGGCGGCTGTTTTTCTATGACAACAGGCACCTGGAAAGCCACAGCCTTGGTTGCAGTGGCTTTATTAATTTCATTTATTACCAAGCCACCAATCAAAATCATCAGAATAGGAATCACAATCCAGCGAAACATGGCTATCTCCGAAACAGGCGATAATCAATTCTATACTTGATGCCAATCAAGGGATTTAATCTTTAAAAGAAGAAAACAACTTTCTCGTAGAAGAATTCCCACAAACCATAAAACAGGGAATACCCCATTCTTTCATTACCACAAAGAATTTTTGCGTGGACATCGGTACCAGTTAGCAACAACTCTTTGGGCAATACATACTCTACCGGTATTCCATTTCCATTAAGCCTTACCGAAGCGGTAACCACGGGAGCAGCTTCCATACCATCTGTTTTTTCCGGGGTTGCTTCACCACCAACCTTCGATCTGGGCAATTTACCCATAAATTTTCTTGTTGGATCACTTCGAACAATAAATATCACATCGAGTTCATCTGTCTTGAGTCGCTCGAACCCTCTTAGGACCTGACCGATATGCTCCTGGGGAATTTTTAATTCCAATTCCCAAGGTCCATCGACCGCCCCCAAACGCAACAATTCCTCAGATGGTTTTACCGCCCGATTTGTCAAACTTTCCTGAAAAGCGGTACTAAGGACCATCCATTCCTTCTTACCAACCTTAAGATTTTCTTGGGCGGTAAAATTAGGCGCTTTCAGAAAGAAAAAACCCTCCCTGTTAGGCTGAGAATCTGCGTTCGCACGCTTTATAAGGGACTCCAATTCTTTTTCCTTACTTTGGCGCAATATCTTGGCTTTTTCAGCCTCAACCAGACTGGAAAGCCTTTCTGTTTCGTTGCCTTTGTTGGACCGTTGTTCCCACATCAGCGAATCCCTGTTCGCATATTGGATATCCTTGCGATAGGTGCGAATTTCCTTTTCCAACTGGGCGTCATGCATGACCCCAAGAGAGCGATTTTCCGAAACAAGCTCGCCGGGCTGCACAGCAAGCTCTTTGACAATTCCTTCAACCGGAGAGTAAAGCTTGCGCTTAATTTCAGGCTGCAAATGCCCAACACTATCCATCTTGAGCGGGTAGGGAACAAACCAAAGCAAAGCGAGCAAAAGAACTATCCCAAATGCAACAGCCACGGCAATAGCCTTGGCAGCACCACCAAGGCCTTCCTGCAACTTGGCAATGGGCATCCACAAAAAACGCATGGGTATACGCTTATGCTGGATGGAGTTGTACAGAGCTGGGCAAGAATGACGTCCAACAACATCCAACCTTGCAATCATCTGCTGGGGATCCGCCGGTGGGTCAAAGGATTCCATAATAAGAATGGAACGATAGGGCTTTTTCTTATCCTTATCGCGGTCATCCTTTAAAGGCAAAGCCACCAGCAACTTACTACCGCTTTCCGCAAGGTAGGCATCAAGCGCTTCGAGTATTTTAGGGGGCAAACTTTCATCTTTGTTACCGGTAAACACCAGCTTTTCGCCCCATTCAACCACCCTAACGGCAAGTTTCTGCATCAAACGTACAAGATTGGACCTTCGCTCAATGACATCGGCACCAGAAATAGCCTCTATGATTGGTTTCCCTGCATAACGAATACCAACACTCAACCGATCGCAATTAACAAGTCTTCGCCCATCATTCGCAACCTGAAAAGCCACCTCCACCGGGTCAAGGCTGGCCTGCACCTGGCGGGAAAAATTTTCCACCTGTGTCCAAATCTGTTGCTGGCCAAGCATCTGACCAAGCATCTGGTTACGCTGATAGCGGGTAGCCAAATCTGCCATCAGCGAGATGTATTGCATGAACCCTGGAACAGCATTCATAGCCCTTCCAGCACCCTGAAACACCTGAATTATCCCTGTTAATTGGTTATTCAAAAGGATGGGAACCAACAAAAGCAAATAATCAGTGGGGTTTCCGGCACCAGTTTTGCCGTGTTCATCGGCAGCAAGGCCACTGTGAGGCAAGAGTACCACTTGCCTGGGATTCACAACTACCTGCCGAAGCAATTCTTCATGACTTGCCCTGGACTCTTCGGTTTTATCTATGCCAACTTCTTTAAGATTAATCTGATATTGTAGTTGCAGGTTCCCTTGGGTTGTTTTGGTCCAAAGTGCACCAACAGGTGCGGCCAATGATTCCAGGAGTTTCTTTAAAAGCTCTCCGTAAAAAATCCCGGGGGGAACATCGGAATCACATAATTTGGAGATTTCCTCAAGCCTTTGACTTAATCTTTTGCGTTCCAAGTCCAAGGCCCGAGGATCAACTTGTGGTTCTGGCGCGGTACTCACAGCAAATCACCTTAAGAAAGGTAAATATTCAACAATCCAATAACTAATTGTATCTAAGCACAATAGCCAAAGATAGTTAACTTAAAGCAAAGGTTACAAAAAACAAAGAATACAAAGCTTCAACAACAGCATAAACAGACTTCAAATGTAAAATTGGGGCGCCTGGGAAATTTAAGCGGGCGTGAAAGCTCTTAGGCTGCAATTTTTTGAGGATTTAAGGAATTTTCATTCTCTTTATCCTTGGTTCGGGAAACCAAGGATTCCAATAATTCCAAGCTTGTAGCATTCGGTGTTGGAATACAATCTTCCAGATTTGAACTAGCAAGCAGCTGAAAACAACCAGAGTTCGTTTTCCTTTTGTTCCACAAACATACGATTTTCGATAAAACTCTGGCCTTCTCAATGAGTTTTTTCACTTCCATATCAATGACAATATTCCCTAGGGATTGCTTACCCAGTCTTTCGATCGAATCCACCAACCAATCCAACAAAATCTTAGATTCGGAATCATCCAAGTCTGCAGTCAAGCGCTCTCTTCGGAGCATCGTCACAATAACTTGTTTTATGTCCACCATTTCCGACCCATCCAAATAATATCCATGAATGAGCTTGCTATAACAAATTCAAATTTCATGGCAATCCCATTTGAGTCTGCCTAATTAGACAGATTTAGCTGATCAAAAACTAATTGAGGCAAAAATTTCAGTGGCATGGTTCCGTGATTCAGTACCGCATGGTGATATTCATTTAACCTAAATTGATTCCCCATTTTATCCTGAATTTGTGTTCTTAATTTTTTGAAGAACAAAGCTCCTGCATAATACGTGGATAACTGACAAGAGGACTGTTTTGCCCTGATAATCTTTCCAAGAGCTTCCCCTTTTGTCTGAAAGGCTTTCTCCACAAGCAAAGTCATAGCCTGCTCATCCGTCATATTCTTGCAATGCATTTCGTGATCCAATACAGAATTTGCAATCGCCCGCAAATACCATTTCAACTGATGCAACCTCAGGGCCAAATCCTGCTCCCCGTACCCTTCATCAAGCATCATCTTTTCACAATAAACCGCCCAACCTTCGGCAAAAACTCCTGAAGAAAAAACCCGGCGAATTTTAGAAGGATGTCTATTTGAATATTCCAATTGAACATAGTGCCCCGGGTAAGCCTCATGGATTGTCAAAATCTGAAGCATGTAACGGTTATATTCACGCATAAAGCTCAAGGATGTTTGTTCATCCCAGTTCGAAGGTGGCGGGCTTATCGCATAAATACTTGAAGCCTTTGAATCTAATGGTGGCGCATTATTTAGGTAAGCCACCGAGTTTCCGCGTTGAAACTCTGGCATTTCCACAATCTGGCATCGATCAGGTTTTGGCAAATCAAGAATATTTGCCTTCTCAATGAACTTTCGTATCTGCTCCACGCCCTTTTTGGTATCTGAGAGAAGTTCGTCAGGCTTGCCAGAATTATCTGCAAGCTTTTCCAATACCCGCCTGATCACCATCCCGCGATTTGCAACCGTATCGGCAGGGAAAGGCGTGGCGGGAAACAACTTGCTCCACAACTGCCTTGCTATAACGTACATTTCGCTGGTAACTTGCTCTATTTCCGCCAAGGCGGAAGAGTAAAGTTCATCAGCGGTTATGTCAATCATCAGTTCTGACACTAGTTTCTCGCAAAACTTTTTCTTTCCGACTCGCCAGGATTCCTTCTCGGGGTTTGGCTTTACTTTTTCCAGAAAATCCTGATAAGCCTCCAGGTTTGGTATGACCTTGTTTGTTTCGTCCAGTAAAAGCTTTTTTGAATCAGCATTTTTAACAAAATCACCGATGCCGGATTTATAGAAACGAATTGAGCCTTTATTCTGAGATATAGCTGTTTTGAGATGAGGCTCGTGCGGTTGATGAATATTTTTCATTGCCGCCGCAAGAACTGAAGGCACTTTCTTTACTCTTTCAGCAAGCTTTTCCACGATAACTTTTTCGCTAATTGTGGACTGGGTCAGCGGAAGGAACAGAGCATCTGAAATGTATTCGCTGTAAGTTCTAGGATCTTCAATATATGGCTTGGCGTTCACATAAAGCCATTCATTCCTGTCAAAATATTCCTGAATTATTTTGAAATCGACAAGGCCAGACTTTGAAAGCTTGGATGGATCAATAGACTTGTTCAAAATTTCACGAGAGGCTTTTGATTGCTTGTTCCAATCCGCCTGATTTTCTTTGGAGGGAACTTCCAGCAAATGATCCCACCTGTGATCTCCTAGGCGGGTAGCATCCAGCGGACGCCTTTGGAATTCCTCCTCAAGGAATCGATCGAACCATTGGGCTAATTTTTGATCCTCATTGAAATCCACCTGCCAAGCCGAAATTAATCCTGAAAAAAGAAGCAACCCAACCACAACGCTCGCAAAAAAACATTTCATATTCATCTCGGTTCTATTTCAAGGAATTAGTGAACTGCCTTTTTTGTCAAAAGATATTGTTCTTTCGATAGGCCAAAAGATACCTTTTTCTTCCATATTAAGCCACAATTTTGCCAAGTTGTTGTTTGGGAGGCCTTTGCGTGCCCCTAAATACGAGGTTGTTAAACGGGGATTTATTTCCAAAACATAATCTTCCTCACCATTCCTGTTGTGTCCCAAAATTAAATCGACCCCAACCCAGTACTCCAAGCCCGGGAAATTTTTTAACGCTCTCCCGGCAAGTTGATTGGCCCGATCATGTAAATGTTCAGACAATGGTATTTTGCCGCCTTGGTATTGAATAGTTTCTTCCCCGGCGATTAATTGAACCCCGGATATTATTGGGAGTATTATTCCGGCATGAGAAAAGAAGCAAGCACTAGCCGGTTGTCCTTCGATCCAAGGTTGCACTATGAAGGCTTCTTTGTTTTGCAAGCAACCGTAAGAAGAAACATGCCTCCATCTTTTTTCGTCTTTAATCTTGAAAGTATTTGAGGCTCCAGCGCCATCAATCGGTTTAATAACCCTTGGAAAAGGCATTTCTAGAAACCCTTTCTCATCCGCTAGTGAAAAAGTGGGCGGGGTTAATACTCTTGCCTTTTTGAGAATCTCAGCGGTTTGGAGCTTATTTGATGTTATAACTACCGAATTCAAACTGGCATTAAGGACTTTTGCACCTGTATTTTGAGCCTGTTTTATCCTTTCATACAAAATACTTTCACATTCAGGAGCTAGCACCACGATCTTGTCAGTCTCACAAAGGTTTTTTTGAAACATATCGGGTTTAAATTCCCCTTGAACGGGTATGAATTCACAACCCTGCGGAAGATTTACTTTTGCTAAATGTGCGGTGTTGATAAACAGGCATGTTTTAACACCAGATATTCGGCCAAAATCTTCAGCTAAAGCAAAAATCATGGCCATACCTTCGTCCGCCAATTCTTGAATAAGGCCCTTACTGGCATCTAAAGGGTTGGCGGTACACTCCTCAAAAAGATAGATTCGCTGCATACTTCCCCAGAAAATAAAAATAGCCAGGTTGTTCCCGGCTATTCTAAAAATGTTTGTCTTAAACCCAAAATCAATTAAGGGATTTGGGGTTTTTCAAACTTTAATCCCGTGGAGGAAGGTTTGGCTCCCTGATTCATATTGATAGAAGCAGGAGCGACCCCCTTGGGGAGTTCCCCATTGGTTGATGGAACCTTTTCAAGGAAAGGCGCTGCATCATTTTTAGTCTGCTTGCCAGAATCCATTATTTTGGTTTCCTCGGTTGGCAGGGCGGGTGCATCTTTCAACAAGGCTGGCAAAGATACAGCGCTGTCCTTGGGTATCTGGGGCAATCCGGGGTTACCAGAATTCTCATCCGTTACACCATGAATAATTGGGTTTTCTCTTTCATGAAGTACCAGTGCCTTGGTTCGCTCCCTGAAATGCTCCACAGCTCGAACTTGCGCTACACCTGGAAGTGCCCCTTCTGAAACATGAATATTGTTGTGTTTCAGTATGGTTCCCTTGGCGAACTCGAAATTGGCAAGAGCTATGTTGTATTGAACTATAGAGGAATATTCATTTGCAAGGGCATCGGCCCAGAATCTCTGCGCTTCCAACAGAATATCAACTGTATCGCGGGTTCGGTTTCCAGCACCCTTTCCAGCAAGGAATTCCTGGAAGCGGATTCTCAATTGTTCCGCGAAAGCTTCTCTCTGTGCGCGCTGAACGCGAATCTGTTCATAGTTGGTGAAAATCTTGCGGTACGATTGGGCCAGAAATCTGCCGGCCTTTAATTCCTGATCCTGGAGGATTTCATAATGTCTGGCTAATTCAAGACGGGCATTCCTTACAGTCGCATGAGCCGAACGGAAACCAATGGGCACATTCAACCTTAAACCAAGCGACCAGTTGTTAAACCTGTTTTCCGCAAGGTTCCTCAGTGCATTGTTGCCATCAGGGCCATCCAACCTTGAACCGATAGAATTGCTGTCATAGCTGGACAAGAATCGCAGGTCAGGCATCAATGCATTCTTGGCAAGGATCAAATCCATCTGCTTTGCCTTGACTTCCTGACGCGAGATGTAAATTTCAGGTCTAAGTGTAAGGGCCTCATCCAAAGCGGTATCCCAGTCTGGCTCGAATTTTGCCAAGGTCGGAGAATCGCTTGGAACCAGCCTTGTGGAATCTTCCGCAGGCATGCCCATCAGAGCACGAAGCTGGCGTTCTTTTTCCAAAACATCATCCAAAGCACTAAGACGCTGGCCGCGAAATAGTTCATATTGTCCGCGAGTTTGCGCAAGATCTGCCAGGGTAATCGTACCTGCATCCAGTCTGGCCTTGCTGATTCTCCAAGCTTCAAATCCCTGGCGGAGAGCTTGTTCACGCGCAAACAAAGTCCAATATGCGCCGTAAAGGTTCCAGTAGGCGTATTCCACATTTAGAACTTGGTAGTTCAGGTTTCTTTCAAATTCAGCACGCTGCTGATCATAACGAATGCGGGTGATCAAAATACCATCCTGAGCAGGCTGGGCGTTTAGAACACCGGGATTCAACAAACTACCTGGATGCGAAGGACGTAACTGGTTGATTTCCACACCGTAACCCTGGAGCAACGGCTGTTCAAATTGAAACTGCAACGCAGGGCGATAGTTGGGATTCACAAAGGCTGGCAAGTTGGTGAACTGATAATCCGTCTTAAAGGTAATACCAGCCACACCACCGGTAGGCAAAGGTTTCAAAATGGTTGAGCTGAGTGCGGAATCCAGTGTTTCAATCGAGTTTAACCCGCCAGAAGATGTTACAAAGTTATCGATGGCAGTACCGATTGGCCTGTCCGTATTGTTCCAGGAAAGGCTCGATGTCCATACCGCATCAAACTTGGAAAGTGATTTTTCAATTTCATTACCTACCAAGGCAGGTTCAAGAGCGTACGCCCTGATGGCATCCGAGCCAGCGGCATTAATACCACGACCGCCAAAATTGATCAAAAAGTCCTGGGCCTGACCGGGAAACAACGGGTTTTGAATACCAACTGTACCTTGCTCTATGGCAGTTGAAACACATTCCGCAAGTGATACATATCTAGGTTTTCTTTCGGGTTCATTGACTGTGGGTGGTTTGCTCATGGACTTGGTTATGGGAGCAACCGTTGCAGCGGGGTCATTTTCCAAGTTTGCTGGCATAAGGTTTTTGTAGTGCTCAAAATCCGCCTCCGCCAGGAAGAGATTTTGCTTGCACCCACTAACCATCCCCAGCAAGGCTAAAGCAACAAGGAGTGACGATGAAATTCGCATAGTCAATTTACCCCAATTCCCGTTTGGCTTTCTTCAAATTCCACTTGCCGCATAGATTCCAACAATCAGCAAATAGAATCCGCCAATAACTCTATCGGCAGTTCCGATCAGAAAAGTCAGGAAACTTTTGCGGGTTATTCCAATTTTGATGGTTGTTTGGGTAAAACTGACAAAAGGGGCTTTTGCGGAATGTTAAAATCGGGGTTTTACAAGAATTAATTAAAGTTTGTTTGGATCTTCAGGATTCCAGCGAGGGGCTATCCCAACGTAAGGCAGGCCTAACAGCCTTTTTATTGCCGCCCACTCTCCCACATCATTTCCTTCCACCTGATGACCAATGAATTGTAAAAGGTATCCAAGAAAAATAGCACCCACCCCCCAATACCAGTCCAGCAAAAACAACATGGGAATTCCAGCAACAGCCACTGGAATACCCACCATATGGATGGCAAAGTTAAAGGGTAATTGGTGCCTTAGCATCCAATTATGAATTCTGCGCCTGATAAAACTTTTCTTTTCGCTCATATTGACACCTAGAAACTTCTTTAACCTACATTTTTTCCAACACTTGGATTCCAAGCAAATGAAGTCCCTGCTTTAAAACCCTTGCGGTCAGGTCACAAAGGATCAATCGTGACAGCTTCAATTGATTCGAAGTTGCCTTTAAAACCGGGCACTTCTGGAAAAACACACTGTAAGCTTTCGCCAAATCCCACAGATAAGCTGTAATTTGGTTGGGTCGAAAATCTTGAACCGATAATCTCAGTGCTTCTTCAAAGCGAAACAACTGAATTGCCAATGAGCGCTCTTCCGGCGTCTCCAGCAAAACCTCAGGCTTTTGAGCATAAAGATCTTGGAGACTGATTTCGCTTTTACGGAATATGCTGCGATTTCTTGCATAAGCATATTGCATATAAGTCGCAGTGTTACCATCCATGGCAAGCATTTTGTCCCAGTTAAAAACATAATCACTGGTTCGATTCTGGCTTAAGTCTGCGTATTTAACAGCTCCCACACCGACTATTTCCGAAATATTTTGCAAATCCGCATCGGAAATCGATGATTCGGAGTCGTTACCGGCTTTTCGCGATTCCTCATAAGTTGCTTTGGCCAATTTAACTGCCTCATCAAGCAGGTTGGCTAAAGAAGCAACAGCATCTCCAGATCTGGTTTTTATAGGTTTTCTATCCGCTCCAAGAACAGATCCAAAAGAAACATGATGCAATGCTGTCTTTTCACCAAGCCATTTTTTAGAAATCTCGAACAAATGGCTAAAGTGCAATGCCTGTCTGCTGTCCACCACATACAAAATAGCGTCGGGTTTCCATTGATCGAGACGATACTTTATGGTTGCCAGATCGGTTGTCATATAAGTGAATGCGCCATCCCTTTTTTGGACCAAAGCAGGCGGAGCATCCTCTTTAAGAAATACAGCTATGGCACCTTCACTTTCAACAGCTATTCCTCTTTCTCTTAGGCTTTTCACCACCTCTGGCAGCATGGGTTGGTAGAAACTTTCACCATATGTATGATCAAATTTCACATCCAGCCTTTGGTAGATCTCATCGATCTCCTTCTGGCAATAAGGCATAAATTGCTTCCAAAGAGCCAGATTTTCCTGGTCCCCATGGTGTAGTTTAGCTGTTTCATTCCTGCATGCATCCTGCACAGGGTCAGCCGTGGTTTCTTCAACATCTTCTTGAGCGTTAAATTTCTTCCTTACATCAACATACAGGCGCGCAAGTTCTGCAACAGGATCTTTGGCAAAAGCCTCCTTGTCGAGAAAATGTTTGAAACCATAAAGTATGATTCCAAACTGGGTACCCCAATCCCCAAGATGATTATCGGTAATCACCTTGTGCCCCAGAAACTTGAGAATTCTTGCTATACTGTCGCCGAGAATGGTGCTTCTCAGATGGCCAACATGCATCGGTTTGGCAACATTGGGCGAACTAAAATCAACAATAAAAGTCTTGATATCGGATGATATTTCCACGCCAAGACGATCACCCGCAACCATCGCAATCATTTGTTCCGCAAGCCACTTTTCCTGGATTCTCAGGTTTAAAAAACCAGGTCCCGCTATTTCTGGAGGATACAAGAAATCCGGCAGTTCCAAGTTTGCGAGGATTTTTTCAGCAACCTGTCTGGGGGGAATTCCCGCCTTCTTGGAAAGCCCCATGGCACCATTAAACTGGTAATCGCCAAATTTGGGGTCGGTTCCCGGACGAATCTGGGAATGGATCGCATCGGTGTCAAATCCGGCTTTCCTGACCGCATTTTCCAAAACGGATATCAAGCAGGGAATAAAGTTCATGACAAGTCTTTTTCAAAAATTGTATTTCAAAACAATCAGTTCTTTTCCCAGTCAATTTTGGGAGCATCAGCCCATAATTCTTCCAAACCATAAAAATCCCTGGCATTGTTATCAAACACATGAACCATTACGTCGCCGTAATCTTGAACAACCCACTTGCTGGCCTCATAGCCTTCAATTCCGATGCGCTTATCACCCAAATTTTTCATCGCGGAATCTATTTCTTCAGCAATATTGTGAATTTGTCTTCGGCTGGCACCAGTGATAATTACAAAGTAATCGTAGAGCTGGGAAATTCCCTTCATATTAAGAACGAGAATATTTCTGCCTTTATTTTCAGCACCAATCTTGGCACATAAACAGGCTCGTTCGAGTCCTGATGGAAGACCTTTTTTGGAAACCTTGTCAGTTAATGAGCTCAATTTCATACCTCTCGGGAAAAAACTTTTAGTTATTATAACTTTTTCATCATGATTTACAGGGGTTTTTCTGGTTTTTGCCTGAAATAAGGTTCTAATACTTACATCTATAACGCATCACAAAACAGTTCGCCGCTGTCCTGGGATGTTGAATTTTCAACCCTCCGGAAAGAAAAGCACACGGGGCTTTCATGAGTTCCTCTAATCAAGTCAAAGTCTGGATCGTTTGTGGCCTTTTGCTACTGGCAACCATGATTAATTACATGGATCGCCTTACGCTAAACCAGACTAGTGACGACATCATGAAAGCCTTTGATTTTAAGAAAGACTTTTATGGAAAAGTAGAGGGCGTATTTGGACTTGCTTTTGCGGTAGGAGCCATAACCACGGGAATGATTGTCGACAAAATTTCGGTACGACTACTTTACCCTTTGATGGTATTTTTCTGGTCACTTTCAGGATTTCTTACCGGGTTGGCCAGAGATAAGGAAGAATTGATTTGGTGCCGGGCCGCCCTGGGTTTTTTCGAGGCAGCAAATTGGCCTTGCGCCTTGGTTACCACCCAACGAATCCTTGATAGCTCCAAGCGCACCATGGGAAACAGTGTACTACAAAGTGGAGCCGCCCTTGGCGCCGTTATAACCCCAATTATTATTGAAATGTGCCTGCGTTTAAAATTTCCTGAAGGTTTCTCGCACCTTGAAGGCTGGAGATCCTCATTTTTGATCATTGGCTTAACTGGATTATTGTGGATTGTGTTCTGGTTTATTTTCACCAAAGATGTGGATCTTTCGCCTCAGGAAACCCAGAAAGAGCAAAATAGCAGTAGCACTTGGAATGACCTTTCGGACATTGTTAAAAATCGCAACTTTTGGATACTGATGCTTACCGTTTTGTCGATCAACATGACGTGGCATTTTTTCAGAGCCTGGCTACCGCTTTACCTAAAGGAAACACACGGCTATACCAAATCACAAGTGAATTGGTTTTCCTCCGGATACTACCTTGCCTCGGATATTGGCAGTCTTTTCGCTGGCTTTTTAACCCTTCGCCTCGCGGCGAAAGGTTTTAAGGTTTTTGAAGCCAAGAAAATTGTTTTTGGAACCTTTTCCGTAATCACACTATTAAGCATACTGGTGGCCTTTATGCCCGCGGGCCCACTTTTTTTGGGTCTTTTAATGGTACTTGGATTTGCAACCTTGGCATTGTTCCCCTGCTACTACTCTTTTAGCCAGACACTTACCAAGAAACACCAGGGAAAAGTGACAGGTTTTCTTGGAAGTTTCACTTGGACTGGCATGTTCATCATGCAAATTGGTGCAGGGTTATGGATCCAAGGAACGGAAAACCATTACACTCAATTATATCTTGGTCAGGGAATGTTGCAGGAAGCCGCTGAAAGCCTGGCTAAAACCAAATCATACACGTTGGGAATCGCTCTAGCTGGCATTCCGCCTATCATCTCTTTTCTTGCCATTCATTTGTTTTGGAATCCAAAAGGATCCATTGAACAAGAATCGCACTAGCAGATTCATCTCAAGGTACAATCACCTTGTAAACAACTATAGCTTCGGGAGTGCCTTTCTTTTTGCTTTTATGCTCAAAGACTACTGCACCCCCCTGCTGAATTAAATCTTTCTCGGAAAAAGTTTGAAGGCGAATATGAGGATTCTTTGATCTTTCCACCACAACATATCGCACCCTTGGATTGCTATGCGGTAAATCAGTTCTGCCCTCTACAAAAACTCTGCCTGCATGGTAATGGGACCAACAATAGGGGTCATCAACCGGGTCGCCAGCCAGGGTTTCCCTGCTTAGCCAATTCCCAGCTTGCTTAAATCCCTCCCTGTTGTAATGAAGGGTTTCTAACCCTTTCCAGCCAAATACTACAACCAACAAAAAAAGCAACCATGAAAACGAATCCCAATGAGAAAGCTTCAATGAATTGGCTATTTTTTCCACAAGAAAATTTTGTAATGAATCCCCACCCATTGCGCACCAACCGGAAAGAATCATCAAAGCAAGCATGGCATGTCTTTCCGACAAATAACCCGCAACGGATGCAACCCTGTAAAAAGCGAGATTTAGCCCAATAAGGCACACAACCAGAAACCAATACTCAGGTTTATTTGTCCTTGCTTTAAAAGCGCCATACAAACCAACAAAAAGGTAAAAAGATCCAATGTAATTAAAACCCTTAATATAAGCTTCTATAACAACCCTGGCAGACCAGAGAATTTTTTGAAAACCACCCTGACTATTCCCCGTCCACCAATCTGCAATCACAGGAACATGAAAAACACCTGCCAACAGAAATTGAGGATGCCCTTCTTGCACGGTTTCAAGAATTTTTTGTCCTGTCGGCTTACTGGTTAATTTGCCAATCGCCATCATAAAAGGTGCACAAACAATAAATGTTCCTAAGAGAAGTAAAATTAAAGGGAAAATTTTGCTTATGAAACGACCAGTAGTTTGTTCATCTTTTTTGACAGCTTGGACAAAACATATCAGGCAACCAGCAATACTAATTATTAATCCTTCCGGCCTCACCAAGTAACTTATTCCAGAAAACAAACCACCCAACAGAAAACAAAACCGCTGATTTTCCTGAAAACCTTTCACCACAAAGAACAAAGCACATGAGGCAAAGAAAAGAAACATTGCCTCGGAAAGGCCATCCCCAAGTACTTTTGAGGTTGCAGGTAGGGTTTGAAAAATAAGAACTCCCCAAAAACCAGGTTTTTCTCCCACCAATCTGCAAAACAGAAAATACAAAGGAAAAATCATAGCCAAGCTAAAAACAACCGAAACCATTTGGGAACTAAACTGGTAAGAATCAACTTGGTTAAATCCGGTCAGATAGCTTAGTGGTTTTGAAAAGAGATGGATTGCAAACGGAAACCCAGGATGCTGATGGGATTCCCTCATAAGGCCGGCTATATCGCTGGTATTTCCCAAGTTCCAAGCATAACGGATGTAACCTATACTGTCTCTGGCAGTCACCTCGGTATGGGTTATTTGCCAAGTTCTGCAAAAAAGCACCGATAAAAAAAGAATCCCCAAGTGCCAATAATTGACTTTCGGTGACAAACTTTCAGTTTTCAGCAATTTATCATTCCAATGGTTTTTCACATCAAATCATGGAAGTATGATCGTATTTTTAAAAGATACCCTAGGTCAATAGAAGGTTTTCTTTCATAACTTGCTGGAAATGCTGAAAAACCACCTTTGATTTATAAAAAGAATGAAGTACACATATGTGACACGAAGTGAACTTATCTATCGCATGAAAGGGTATTCGATGAGCGAAATTAAAAATATCAAGGCGATTGAAATCCTTGACAGTCGCGGCAATCCAACACTCGAGGTGGAAGTAAGTCTTCAAAATGGCATTCTTGGCAGGGCTGCTGTTCCCAGCGGCGCAAGCACCGGAGCCCACGAGGCAATTGAACTCAGGGACAATGATAAAAAACGCTATTTGGGCAAAGGCGTCCGTAAAGCGGTGCAAAATGTGAACCAACAAATAGCCAACAAGCTCAAAGGCCATTGTGCGCTTGATCAAGTTGGCATCGACAAAACAATGATCGAATTGGACGGCACCCCAAACAAAGGCAACCTTGGCGCAAACGCCATGCTGGGTGTTTCCATGGCTTGCGCACACGCCGCGGCAGCGCATTCTGGCCTGCCTCTTTACCGCTATATTGGTGGAACCAATGCGAAAATTCTGCCAGTACCCATGATGAATATTCTTAATGGGGGCAAACATGCGGATAACAATGTCGATTTTCAGGAATTTATGATCATGCCCCTTGGCGCACCTTCTTTTTCCGAAGGATTGCGAATGGGAACCGAGGTTTTCCACCATCTTAAAAAAGTCCTACATGACAAACACTTAAACACCGCCGTTGGTGATGAAGGCGGGTTTGCTCCAAATGTCAAAAGCAGCGATGAGGCGTTGGAGCTCATAGCGAAAGCCGTCGAAAACGCCGGCTACAAGCTGGGCCAAGACATTGTGTTTGCGTTGGATGCCGCCAGCACAGAGCTTTTTGAAGAGGCAAAGCATAAAGGCAAGGAAGGTTACTGTTTCTTTAAAAGTAACCCGGAAAAAGTTGCTTCCTCAGATGAAATGATCGACTTCTGGGTAAGCCTTTGCAATAAATGGCCCATCAAATCCATTGAAGATGGCCTCTCTGAAGATGATTGGGCTGGCTGGCAAAAACTTACAAAAGCCATCGGCTCCAAGGTTCAGCTTGTTGGCGACGATTTGTTTGTGACCAACACAAAGCGCCTTGAAAGGGGTATTAACGAAAAATCTGGCAACAGCATCCTCATAAAGGTAAACCAGATTGGAACACTTACCGAAACCTTGGAATCCATCGAACTGGCCCGCCGAAATAGCATGACAACCATCATCAGCCATCGAAGCGGCGAGACAGAGGATACAACCATTGCGGATATTGCTGTTGGAACCAATGCCGGCCAGATCAAAACTGGTTCGGCAAGCCGCACAGACCGCATTGCCAAATATAATCAGCTTCTTCGCATTGAGGCAGCACTGGGCTCCAACGCGCGTTACGGCAAAGAAGTATGGCCAAGGGAACGGCTATAAAAACCGATCGTTTTGCCATGAAGGCCCTTTTTCGGATAAACTTTTCCCTGGGCGCATTTTTGCTACTTCTAGCCTCAGGGCTCTGGGTTTTGGGAACTTTCTGGAAGGGCCTTCCCGCAAAAATGGGAGATCATGGCCTACTAAGGGTATTAGGGGGTTGTGGCCTTGGACTGATAGCCACAGCCCTTGTTTTTTTTAAGACAAAAAACTCCGGCGATCCACAACGCCTTTCCGGCGACCCGACCAATCTCGATCAGGAACCATGATGGACTGGCTTTTTGAAGGAAGCTGGACTGCCTATGCCGCTTTGTTGGCAACAAGCTTTTCATTATTTATTATTTGGTTTTTTCAAAGAGGAAGCGCCATTGCCTGGTTAACGGCACTACCTTTACTTTTTATCCCAATCCTCATGGGCTTAGACAACCTGATCGAAACCCAGAGGGAACAAGCGAGGGGGATTCTTAAAAAGATCGAATCCCTGGTTAGCTCTGGCAACTTGGTATTGTGCGCTGATCTTTTAGACGAGAAATTCATTAGCAAGGGCGGATTGAACAAAATGGCTCTCAGGGATTGGCTCGCAAAAAACCAATCTAAATCTTACATAAATTATTGTGTCTTTTGGGGAGAAGAGATTATTCAGCCAACCCTACATAACACAACCAAAATTTCGACCATGGTTAAAACAAAGGGATCTTCAGGCATTTACCAGGAGGGCTTTTACAGGATGGAATTTGTTTTCTCAAAAGCCCCTGATGGGAAACTAAAGGCTATTCTTGATTTTAAAGTCTATGATCCAATTTCAAATGGAAATGAGATCACACCTCAATTTTAAAGAGGGGGAAGGAGTTTTTCTTACCCCTCTTTAAAATCTCCATGAATCTAAAAACTTAGTTTTTAGGAACGACTTTGATTACGGGAGGTTCCTGGTACCTTGAAACGGTGGGAACTCCACCTTCACAAATGCATTCTGGGGCGCCAGACACTGCCACCGGGCCTTTGCCTCGATATTGCTTGTCTGCGTGAATGAGGTATCCCCAAGGTTTAAATGTGAAACCAATCCGGTGTCCATTGCAACCAGAAAGCAGAAATACAACGGCAATACTTGCCATCATCAGGGAACGAAAAGTTTTCATGATATCCTCCTCACAAAAACCAGAAATGGAAAATCCGTTCTGGTCCACACTTTGTTGTAGCACAGGGTTAAGGCAGAAACTTACTGTGCCATGCACCAGGGATCATGAATCATGCCCCTGCTTCGCTATAGGGAATATGCACCCCAAAGAAGCTTGTGCAAAACAAGACGGTGGCTAATTTTATGAGAAGGACCAAATTCAAACCTTCCTTTGCGGAATGTAACGAATGTAACACTCCGCAAGGATGGTTTTTGAATGGATGGCAAACATTAGGCTGGATATGCGGCCAAGCAAAACAACCTAACTCCATGCCTTAGTTTGGAGCACAAACCGGGGCTGGAGCGCAAACTGGGGCGCATTGCTGTGCAGGAACACAAGCCGGAGCGCAGCCAGGGGGGCAAGCCTGCTGATGGTAAGCCTGTGGTGGGGGATAATCATTACTGTGCCTGCGACCAAAAAGGCCACGGCCATCATTATGTCCCCAGCAACCAATGTTACCGAGAACTGCAGCCAATAAAGCCGCTTTCCACATAAAGTGTTTCATAACAAACCCTCTTCCGGATCAAACTTCCGGGCTGGCAAAGGATCATAGCAAACCAGCCACAATCACCCAGCCCATAAACTTCATCCAAGATAAATAAAAGAGGGAAATCATCTCCAGAAGAAAAATAATTGATTCAATAAATATATTTTCAAAAAGTTGTCTTTTTACAAAGTGAATATATTTTACAATTATTCGGATTCTTCCAAAAATCCCAATTGGATGGCCGCTTTTGTCTTATTAAGAATTATTCTGCCGAATCCTCGGTGGCAATTTTTGTTGGAACCGGAACAACTTCAAAGCCTGCATCACGCAAAATCTGATCAATCTCCTCGCGAAGCAGTTCTTCCTTGGACATCAATCCTTCCACAATTTTCTCAACCAATACCCTGTTTTCAGAAAGCAATTTCAAGGCAGTCTCATCCGCTTCCCGAAGAATATTTTGAATTTCCGCATCGATAATAGCTGCAGAATGTTCGCTAAAATCGCGAGCTTCCTGGATTTCCTTGCCTAGAAAAACGTGCTCTTCACCAACCCTGAATGTCATGGGGCCGATCTTATCACTCATACCCCAATGAGCAACCATGGTCCTTGCGAGCTTGGTGGCTCGTTTTAAGTCTGATTCAGCGCCAGCATATGGTTGACCGTAAATCAACCTATCTGCCGCCCTTCCACCCATGATCATAACAAGTTGTTTTTTGAAATGATCCAAACCGTAGTGAAACCTGTCTTCATCGGGAGCATTCAAATTCACTCCCAAGCTTTGACCACGGGGAATGATAGACACTTTCTGGGGTCTGTCAGAACCTGGTAAAAGCCATGTTACAAGGGCATGACCAGCCTCATGATAAGCTGTTCTTCTTTTATCTTCTTGAGATAAAACTTCCTCTCGCTTGGGCCCGATGAGAACCCTGTCGGCGGCAATTTCAAAATCGGAGCGATCAATACTATCCTTGTTAAGCCGGGTTGCAACTAATGCCGCCTCGTTGCATAGATTTCGCAAATCCGCACCTGTCATGCCAATCATTTTTCTGGCTATTGTCTCCAGGTTTACATCATCAGCAAGGGGCTTGTTTCTGGTATGAACCTTTAAGATGGAGAGCCTACCCTGCCAAGTTGGGCGATCAATGGTGACATGGCGATCAAAACGCCCAGGCCTTAGCAGCGCGGAATCCAACACATCAGGCCTGTTGGTTGCGGCCATCACAATAACGGATTCGTTAGGCTGAAAACCGTCCATTTCACTAAGAATTTGGTTTAAGGTTTGTTCCCTTTCATCTGAACCACCGCCTACCCCTGCCCCGCGCATTCTTCCAACCGCATCAATTTCATCTATGAAAAGAATACAAGGGGAACTCTCCTTGGCAGTCTTAAACATGTCGCGAACCCGGCTGGCACCAACACCCACAAACATCTGAATGAATTCCGAACCATTGATGGAGAAGAATGGAACCCCTGCCTCCCCGGCAACCGCACGCGCCAGAAGGGTCTTTCCAGTGCCAGGAGGGCCAACCAACAAAACACCCTTGGGAATATTGGCACCCAAGCGAGTGAATTTTTCCGGGGCTTTCAAGAATTCAACAATTTCCTGCAATTCACCTTTCGCATATTGCAAACCCGCAACATCCTCGAAAGTAACCTTCATTTTGCTTTTTTCATATCGTTTTGCAGGGCTTTTTATGTAGTTTCCTAAAAAGCCACCCCCCAACGGATCCCTGAACTTTGGAAGAATAAATAGGAAGAATACTATTAAAATTACGGCGGGAAGAATCATGGCTATGAACCAGCTTAACCCCGCGAAGTTATCTTCCTGCTGATCCACCAGTAACCCACCCTTGATAAGCTTATCCATCTGCTCCACCAAAGCAGGATCATCCAACTTGGCCCGATTTACGGTAAACTTTCCTTTAGGCCCAATTTTTTCACGAATTTTTGTCTCTTTAAGTTCACCTGGATCAGCCACTTCGACTGTAATCCGATCTACACCTATGAAAACAATCTTGCGAATCCTTTTGCTGTCTTCCTGATCAAACATCAGTTTTACAAAATCAGAATAAAGAATCGTGCTATTGGATCCTGATGTGGAACTAAACAATAGAACCAATAAAAGGAAAAGGATCACCAACCAGCCTATGTTACTGCTGATTCCTGACAGGGGTCGCTTTTTGGGAGACTTGCCTGATGGTGGCTGCGAAGAACCATTTGGGGAAGGATTTGACATTCACTGCTCCGGGGAATTACAAAGAACCCAAGCTTTATCCATTTGTTTCTATCTTAGGAAATCAACCCCGCCAAGAAACCACTTGAGCCACAACATTAAAGACCGAATTATTCAGCCGGTTTTTCGACTGAGGAAGAATCTTCCTTTGTATCATTATCCTTTTTCTTATCCCAAAAGACAGCCAACTCCGCAAAGGTCCCCAAGGAAGATTTTCCAGCCAATGCGGAATCTGAAAGGTTTGGCTTGGGAATCGGCTTTGAACTGGTGAAAGTTCTAATTTGAGGAGGCCTATCCGCTTCACGTGGTTTTCTTTGTGGCGGCCTGGAAGGCTTCTGCTGCGCATCCCGAGATCGTAAAAAACCTCCACTATTTGGCCGCATGGGGGCACGATTAGTTTGAGGAGTCTGGCCAGCAGGTTTTTCCTGTCTGTTTACAGGATTGGGGCCATTTTCAACCTGAGGTTGTTTCAGTTCCGCCAGCTTTCTTCTAGGCCTTTCCGCGCCACGCTCTCTTCTGGGTTGAGCATGCTGCTGCTCACTTCCCGGCCTAATCATGGTTAGCGATACGCGCCCTTTGTCCTTATCTACTGAAATAACCCAGGTTTTAACAATGTCACCCACGCTTACTGATTCAAATGGGCTGCGGACATATCTTGATGAAATCTGGCTGATATGTACCAAACCGCTCTCCTTGAGCCCTACATCCACAAAACAGCCAAAATCCACAATATTTTGGATGACCCCTATTAACTCCATTCCAGGCTGCAACTCATCGTTATTAAGAATTTTGCTTCGGTATACAGGCCCGAATGATCTTCCACGGCCTGTTTCAAGGGGGTGAATCAATTCATCGAGATAATCCCTAAGGGTAAGGACAGAATCCAACTCAAGCTTTTTGGCTACTTCCGCCATATCGCGGTTTCGTGCTTTTTCCAAAAGCTGGTCTCGTCCCTGTGGTTGTGACCAATCTTGCTTTGAAACACCATATTCCTCAAGAATCTTTGCTGCAGTGTGGTAATTTTCCGGGTTTAAATTTGTGGCATCAAAAGGTTCATCTCCACCTAAAACATGCAGAAACCCAGAACTAAGCAAAAACTTCTCGGCAGTCATCGCAGGGACTTCCAAAAGTTGCTGTCTGCTTGCAAACTTACCCAAACGCCCACGGGCCTGAACTATTTCCACCGCGAGTAACTGGTTTAATCCGGAAATATTTTTCAAGGTAGCAACATCCGCCTCGTTTAGGTCACAACCTTGCAGATTCACAACAGATTCCACGACATTTTCCAAAGCAGGCCTAAGAAACCGATGAGGAACATCCACAGGTAAAATCCCGGTAACTAATTGAACGGGATCAACCTTTAGCATTTCCTTCAAAGGATGCTGCAATCGCCTTCCAACCGATACAGCAGCTCTAATATTGGCATCTAAATCTGGCATTTCCTCCTTGCCTAAAACAGAAGCCGCGTAAGATTCCACACCTGCCTCGAGAACCAGTGAAAAAGCGACATCTTTAGATATTTCGGGCAATGCCTTGTTCATTTCCAATGCATCTGCAACTTGTTTTCGGTATTCCTCAATTCTTTTAATTTTCTCCGCAAACCTTTTGGCTTCTTCCTCCGCTTTCTTGAGAACAGGTTTTTCAGTAGCAGAATCTTCCACCAACGGAACCGAAACTATTTCTGTAGTTTCCGGAACTGGCGGTTCCAGGTGTTGGTCAGAATCCACATTCTCTTTAATGGCGTCGGCTTTTTGCAATTCTTGGGGAACGCTATCTTGTGTGGGAATTTCGAGTTCTTTGGTTGTCAGGGGATCCTGAGGGTTCTGCAACCTTTCAAAAAATTCATACAGAAATTGCTCAAAAGGCTTCGTGGCATTACCGTTGGCAACAGCGATCTTGTTTATTTGATGTTTACGAAGAAGTGCCTCAATTTTAAGGAATGCAAGTTCGCGTTTGTTTTGTGGTTGCAAAGGAAAGACAGAATCATGCTCAAGCAATGACCCTTTGGAATCCAACGCGGCTAAAATACATCCATTTCTAAACCCAGGGATTACCGCAAGAACGGGAATTTCGCCCGCTGGATTTGCAGATAAACGATTATTCAAAAATCTAGCCAAAATATGACTGGCGTGTTCGGATGCCTTCTCAGAAAAATCTTTCCAAGCTTCTTTTTCCAGAGAGGGACCTACTAGCTGATCCACTGACAATCCAACAGCCTTTTCCAAAATCTGCGCATGAGGGTGAACTTTTGAGACCGGCGAGATAACTTGCGAATCATTTTTTTCTGTATCAGGGGTTGGAACGATTGAAGAGGGTACCGATAAAACACCAGCCAAGGAATTCATGGCATCTTTTTTCGCAGAGTCCTTATCCCAATGAAAAAAGAATGATAAAAAGCCCTGTTTCACACCTCGATCGATATTGAGAAATTTTCTACTTTGAAGGTTTTGTATCGATTCGTTGAACTGAAAATACTCCTTGAATTCCATTCCCTGTTTATCGTGAACTTTGGGCCCCTTTGTGGCAGAAACTTTACCCTTGTGAATCGATTCCCGCACAACCTTCCTGACAGAGGGAATCTCGCTAATTTTTTCAGCCAGAATTCGGATAGCCCCCTCAAGAACTTTATCGGATGAATCAAGGCCCTTTTCGGGGTTGACCATGGATGTCAGCATTTCATCAACATTCCCAATCACCGTGTCAGCGGCCCAAATTGCTTCCGCAAAAGGCTCCAATCCTTTGGTTCTTGCCTCTTCCGCAAAGGATTGCTTTTTAGGCTTGAATTGCAAAAACAAATCATCCAACTCCGCGGAATCCTTGCAATCGCCTATCTGCTGTTTGAGTTGATCTGTGAGCTTTCCAAGCGTTTCAATGGATTTGAGAATTGTTTCTTTTCGAGTTTGGAGATCGCTGTTTTTTCGAATTCTTTCTTTGATAGTTCTTAAGGCATAAGAGTCCATTCCTGCCGTGGCAGGTTTACGATACCTGGCAATAAACGGCACACTAAGTCCGCTCTCAAGCAACTCAATGGCTTTCTCCAAGTGCGCCCTTTTTACTTGTAAAGATTGCGCTAACTGGGAAATTTCCCGGTTGCAAAGTTTATGGGAAACAACACTTGAGGAGGTCGTTTTTTCGAAACTCATGGTTGACACTTCACGCTAAATTCTTGACAAAATCGACAAAAAAGCCAGTGTTGAGAATGTTATCTCGTAACAAGCCCAAGTTCCAGCAGATTCACGATTTAGAACGAGTTTATTGTTTCAAAGACACACAGATGATTTCCTGATCATTTCGCCAAAAAACACACTGATTGGCAAAAGCAGGATGGGACCAAAGAACATCACGATTAAAAGCAGAGTTTGTGGGTTTGAGAAGTTTAGTTCGGCTAACTTCCTCATACCCCTTGGGGGAAAGCTTCGCACAAATCAAATCCCCGGTTTCAGAAGCAAGGTAAAAATGATCGTCATTTTTGACCAAAAAGGCGGTACCATGAGTTGCCCTTTGGCCAACCGCGGGCTTGAATTCCTGCCAAAGTCGCTGGCCGGTGGCTATTTCAAAGGCCCCTAACCAACCCTGATGGCAATCAAAACCATAAACAATTCCATCTTGTACAAAAGGAGTGCTGTTCGCAGGGTAAAGGGCGTTATTTCTGTTACCTTCCCAAGCCAAAGTTGCCGAAGGTTTATTAGAATCCAAAAGAAAACCCGCGCCAATGCTTCCGATACCGCCCGCAAAAAGATAGTTACCAAACATTCGGGGTGCAGCTATCGACATTCCATAGTTCGGTTTCAAAGGTAAAGACCAAAAAACCTTGCCATCGGAGGGATTCAAACTGTTAATCTTGTCAGCATCCCAAATTATTAGTTGATTTACCCCCCCTGCTTGAATCAAAGTCGGCGGACAATAACCCTGTTCGGATGCCGTAATGGCTCTCCAAAGTTCTTTACCATTGTCTTTTTCAAAAGCCACAACCACACTTCCCGGGCCACCAACCAGGCAGATTACAGCGTTGCCATGGATTAAAGGATGCCCACAAAATCCCCATAATGGTGTGGATGCTTTGTATTCCTTTTGAAAATCTTTATTCCAAATCTCTTTTCCAGTCTGCGCATCAAGGCAATAAAAGTGGCCTTCCGCACCAAGGCAGTACACTTTCCCAGCATAATAAGTCGGGGTTACCCTTGGGCCAGAAGCATAGGAAATTTTATAAACCACAGGGTACTCAAATTTCCAAATGGTTTTTCCGCTTTTTGAGTCAAGGCAGTGAATTCGCTCTATCCCAGAGCGTTCATCACGCTTGTTAAAGTCGTTCGTACTTTCACCTTTTTTGACGACAAAGTCTGGTACAAAAACTTTACCATCGGCGACAGATGGACCTGAGAATCCACCTGCTACTGGTGATCTCCAAATAACTTTCAATCCATCGGCAGGGAACTTGCGAATAATACCTTTTTCAGACCAAACAGCATCCCGATTAGGCCCCATCCACTGCGGCCATTCTTCAGCAAATAGCATTTGGCCGAAAAAGAAAAACAAACTTAGGGTTAAAGCAAATCTCATAATTGCATCTCCATACCTGATGACTTATCACCAGAGTATAAAGACCATGTGACATGCAATCAATTAATCCTTTTGGTTATGCCACAAAAGCCCCACCCGAGAAAGCGGGTGGGAATGCAAAAAAGTCATCCACAACACCCCGCAAAAAAGCAAAAGCTTTTACATCCGAAGGTGCTTTGGTGTATGGCACCGTAAGAACCTCAACCCTTCCATCATTATTGATATCCGAAGCTCCAACACAAACTCCACCGCTAACTCCTAGGGAATACGCAAAAAATGAATCAATGGTATTGGTTCCGCTTGGGTCAAATACTTTTACATGTGGGCCACCACCTGGGCCGGCACCTACAATTATGTCCGCAAAGCCATTTCCATCGTAGTCCCCACTTGCAACAAATATTCCCTGGCGAACCGCGGGATCATAAGCGAAGAAGTTAGCCATTACAACCTGACTGCCTTGCACAAGAGTCAGCCCGTTCAAGGCAAGGACATGGGGCCCCCCTCCAGGGCCAGCACCAGTAATGACATCCGAGTAGCCATCCGCATTCAAATCACCCGATGCTACGCTAATTCCCCCTGTAAATGTTGGGGCATAAGCAAAGTAGGTTGCTAGGATTGAATTGTCAAAACCACTAAAAACCTGAACATGAGGCCCGCCACCCGCGCCCGCTCCGGTTATAATGTCTGAATATCCATCACCATTTACATCTCCCGAAGCAACAAATATTCCACTGCTGAAAAAAGGTGAATAAGCGAAGAAATTCCTAATCTCTGTGTAATTATTAGCGCCATCAAACACTTTCACATTTGGGCCACCACCAGGGCCAGCGGCAACAATCACATCCTCAACTCCATCCCCGGTAACATCACCACCAGCCACCCTAACGCCACCTCTAAATGCAGGATCAAAGGCAAAGAAATTCGTTTGGGCCCCAGTTAATTTGTCGTAAACGTTTACCTGAGGGCCGCCGCCAGAATTTGCCCCAACAATAATGAGATTTCCGCCATTGGCTCCGACTATTTCTATAAGCGAAGCTTGATTAGGCTGGAAAAAGAAAGTATTGCCAGTGTTTGCCGAACCCGCATAAACAGCCCGAATGGTTCTTCGGCCGGGTGGAAGACTGCTAGTCTGGAATGTTGTTTGACCATTGAACAAAGCTAAAGGCGGACTTATGGGCGTTGACCCATCATAGAAAGTTACTGCACCAATCGGATTCCCATCCAAAGGGTTAGATGCCACCAAATTAGCTGTAAAAGTAACAGCTTTCCCTATCGCTACGGGGGATTCTGAGGATGTTATTGTCGCAGTCGTTCCATGGGTCACCAAAATGGATTCACTAAAAGGCGCCGAAAATCCTGATGTTTGAAAGTTCCCATCTCCCAGATAACTCGCCCTGACAACATGATTTCCAGCAAAAGCAAAATTCGTTGTGAAGGTAGCGGTTCTTGAGCCGGTTAAAGGGTCTGTTGAATTGGTGTTAATTGAAGCTGAGGATTGAGGGACACCATCCACCTCGAATATTACTGATCCAGTGGGTGAACCTCCCGCAAACTGCGGAGTAACGGTGGCCGTAAAAGTCAGATCAAGTCCCGTTCCATAGGTGGATACTGGCGCATTCACTCCGATACTGGATGTTGCCTGGTTTACGAGATGGTTAATCGTATTTGCAGAGTTACTTCCTGCTATCACCCCAATTCCAGTATAAGTTGCAGTGATTGCATGAGGCGATGATGGAACATTTAGTGTTGTAGTTTGATAGCTGGCATTTCCTGAACCAACAACCAATGGCGCCCCCATAGCAACGCCATTATTGAAGAATTGAACAGTTCCACCACTGACAACCCCAGTGGGAGCTGTTACCAACGCAGTAAATGTTACCGCCTGGCCGTAAGTGGTGAGATTATCCAAATCTGAAGAGGAAATCGTTGTGGTTGTCAAAATTCCCAGAGCAGTAAGAGTGACATCATTACCATCCCCACCCACATAGGAAATTCTGTAGGAATAATTATTGTTGGAAACTGTGGCACCTTCAGCCAAGCCCGCAAAAGTACCAACCACTGCATCAGAACCATCATTGTTGATAATGGTGTATTTGGTCCCAATCAATGTCGGGTTAAAATTCACTGAAAGACTTAAAGCCGGGTTGTTGGTAAGCAGCACATTTCCTTGAACATTCATTTGATCATAATCATTGCCTGCGACCGGTATTCCATTGGCTTGGGAATTCAAATCCACCCCCAGAACCCCTGTACTGCTTGCAAGTGTAAATGCCCCAGTATTCAAAATACCCACATTTTTTGATCCAACGCCAGCATTGACCACCCCGGCCTGGCCAAAGTTAATGGTCACATTTCCACTTTTCCCAGTTCCTTGAAACAGGGAGCCACTTTGAATACTAACTGGAACATTGTCTGAACCAAGTTGAATAAGGCTGCCGCCATTTACAAGAGTGGATGCCTGAGTGTTTCCCGAACCTGTAATTACTAAAGTTCCCGCACCATCTTTCCTAAGGATTGTGGAACCTCCATCAATTTTCCCGCTGACAACCAAAGTGTCCTGATCAACACCAATGGAACTAGTCTGAGAAGTTCCAGCCAAAGTGATATTGCTTGTCCATGTGTTGCTTCCACTTAAACTTCTAAGAGCCCCCACCCCGCCAACACCAGTTCCATCCAGACTTAAGGTTCGATTTCCCACTGTGATATTGTTTTGAATTGCCAAAGTAGCCGGCCCGGTTGACCCAGATGTAGAAACCGTAATGGTTCCACCCGCACCAGTCCCCAGTGAGCTATTGTTCTGAATCAATAGTGTTCCTTCCTGAACCGAAACAGGAAGAGAAAGAGTAGTTGGCCCGGATATCTTAACAGTACCTGCCCCAATTTTGATTAATTGGGATTTTGAGTTAATGGCATTTGCATTTTGAGTAATGTTTCCAAGAATTGTTAACTCGTTACCCGAATTAGCAGATAGCGATGAAGTCTTATCAATCGTAATTTCGCCAGACCAGGTATTGGAACCAATGCTCTGCAAACCACCCAAGCCATTAAAGCCCGTGCTTCCCAGAGAGATGGGATTGGAAAAAGTTAGATTTGTTCCTTGAACTTGAATCGAACCTGCTCCGGATAGCGAAGGCAAAGTATTATTTGTTTGAGCGACCGAAACTGTTGCAGCATTTTTCAAGGCAAGTGGATTGGTTAAACGGAGATTACCCGAACTCACCAAAATATTACCTAGAAGGTTAGGATTACTGCTTGAAAGTTCCAAAGTGTTCGATCCTCTTTTTTCAAGCGTATCATCTTGGTTCAAAGAAACAAAACCCGATATTTTTAAAGTACCACCAGGTGAACCACCAATGGATGCAGTATCCTGAACAACCACATTGCCCTGCCAATCCGCAAAGTTTGGATTGTTTGCAGGGGAAATTATCTGAAAAGCTCCCAATCCCTCTACTCTTTGAGAATTGGTGAATGGCGTGCCTGGGTTTTGATCTGGTCCGTTTCCACCTTGAATGGCGAGATTGTACTGTGGGCCAAAAGTAAATGATTGACCCCCAACAACCGTGTCTCCTATAGTTAGGGCGCCATATTGAGCAGTGGGATTCAAGGGATCTAACAAATTCGTTGGTAGCTGGGTAACGGTCACATTTTTCACCAATGCCCCACCACTTAAAAGCCCCAAAGCCTGATTGTTTTGAAGGTTTAAAAAGCCATTAAAAACATTCAGGTCACCTGTGAAAGTATTGGCCTGTGTCAGTTCAACCGTTCCCAACCCCCATTTCCGCAATCCCGCTGCACCACTAATTACGCCACTTAGTTCCATGGTGCTTCCAAATTGTTGTCCCACACTCGGATCACCATTTAAGTTGGGCGCACCGGTAACTGTTGGAGCCCCCGGATTGGCGATTAAGGTGATAGTGCCATTCCACTGATTGGGATTATTAAAAGTTGCGGAGGCGCCATCCAGTTGACCTTGTGGAATTCCCAAATTAATTCCTGCAGTACCCATGGTCGGAATAAAACCATCTCCGCCGTACAAAACCAAGTTGCGATTGGAAACCTGCGTGCCACCGGAAAAAATGTTCCCTATGGCGTTTTGGGAATAATTTGATGAACTTAATCTAACAGTTCCGCCAGCAACCTCCACATTGGCGTTTACCGTTGGATCACCCAAACCCTGATCATGGGAAACTATTAGCATTCCATCCTGAACAAGTGTTATTCCGCGATATGTGTTCTTTCCGTCAAACACCAGAACGCCATCACCCTGCTTGATGATTTTGTTATTGCTAACATCAGAAATACTTGTGTAGCCAGCATCCATGCCATCATTGATGCGATTGGAAAAAATCAGCCAAGATCCTTCCTGTGCAACATTAAAAACAAAATCCGAATTCCCATTACCCACCTGAGTGGGCATGTAAATCCAGTTCGCATTCTGATTAGATGGGTAAAAAGATGGATCCCCAGCGTAATTGGCCACCAATTGCGTTCGCACATTCAAGGGATTAGCCGTAACTCCGGTACCGGGATAAAAAGGTAGCTGAGGTCCTCCAGATACAACTCCTAAGGCCGGACCAAACTGAGGATAATCCCTTCCGAATAGGTAATAGCCGGTATTCAAAAAATCAATCTCATTGACATAAGTCAGAGGATTTACTCCGTTGGGAATATAGCTGGCCATATTTCCATTGGAATCCAAAGACAGATCATTTATCACATTAACGGAAATAGGTATGGGATAGGTGGCACCATTAGGATCCGGTCGGGTTAAATTTCCAAAAACCCCGGCCGTGGGAGTGGCTAAGACCAAAGGGTTAGCCTGAGTGCCGAAGTACAAGGTATCGCCATTTTGGGGTAATATGCCAGGCTGGCCATTTAATAACGCCCAGTTGGATGCGCGGGCACTGTTCAAAATGGAACTAAATGTGGGGTCTCCATTAACAGGTGGTGGACCATCAGACCCATTAGGAATCTGTGAACCATCCCAAACCCGTGTTGCACATTCAATGCGCTCCTCAAGAGATTCAATGGAAGGAACGAAAAACTTCTTTGCCCGGGGTAATTTGTTCCAAATGGATTTCCAATTCATGAAATTAGCCATAAGCCCCTCACAAAATAAGGACGACTTTCGATCCAACTACGGAACTTCCAGTGAACCTTGTGTTTCTTCAGATGAAATCAAAGGCAGGCAAATACTCAGACGGGCAACCAATTAAATATTAACATGACCTAACAAAAAGTTTATAAATCATCAGACATCCTAATTAATTAAACTTTAACAATTTGGATAATAGATGAAACTTTTCGAAGATCCGTTTTTCACCTTTTCTTTTTCAAGCCATCGAAAAATTGATCGCATCCATTTGGAGGGAATTCCTCAAGGTACTGTTATTGAAATTTACACATCAAAAGAATTTAAGGAACCCCCCATCCGAATAGGTATTGCGGATGAAAACTCCTGGGTTACATTAAACCCACCGGTCATCGTGTTACCGGAGGATTCGTTTTTTGCAAAACCCGCAACTTCTTAAAAGTATGACGCACTTACAACATTTGGCGATTGGACTTCTGCTCTATTTAGCCTGCCACAGTTACGGTAATAGCGTAAAACCGAATGTGCTTTTTGTCATGGCGGATGATCTTCGGCCGGATCTCTCCTGTTATGGAATAAGAGCAATCACACCGAATATTCAAAAATTATCTGATACTGGGATTACTTTTCAAAAGGCCTACTGCCAGCAGGCTCTTTGTAACCCTTCCAGGTCGTCCATGCTAACCGGGCTTAGACCAGACACTTTGTTGCAATGGAATAATGGCGGCCATTTCCGCGAAAGAAATCCAAATGTGCCAACCATTCCCTCGGTATTTAAAAACAATGGGTATGAAACAAGATGTGTAGGAAAGATTTTTCACAACTGGCATACAAAAATAAAAGGTGACCCAACATCCTGGAGTAAACCGGAATATCTTCATTACGAAAATCACGGGAATGACAAGGCAACCATAACCCCCAAAGGCTCGACTAATTTAGCCAAATCACCCAAATGTGAATGCCTAGATGTGCCAGATGAAGCTTACTTTGATGGTAGAATTTCCCGAGAAGCCGTAAATGCGCTGATAGATTGCAAAGATAAGCCATTTTTTCTAGCTGTCGGTTTTTGGAAACCACACGCACCATTCAACGCCCCTAAAAAATATTGGGACCTTTATCCTGAATATACCATCTCATTTCCAGACCTATCGCGACCAGAGAATGCTCCGGAAATAGCATTTCACGATAGTAGGGAGTTATTGGGTATGCCCCCAAATCAAACAAAACTCACTCGAGAAAATATTCTGGAAATGCGTAGAGGGTACCTTGCTAATATTTCTTATCTTGATGCACAGGTAGGAATTATTGTTGAAAAATTGAAGGAGTTAAAACTGACTGAAAAAACCATCATCATTTTTCAAGGTGATCATGGTTACCACCTCGGCGAACATGGCTTATGGGCAAAAACATCGTGTTTTGAACTGGATGCCAGAATTCCCCTGATTATTTCAGCCCCGGGCATTATGCCAAAAACTTCAATAAGTAATTCCTTGGTGGAATCCATTGACATTTTCCCCACCTTGATGGATCTATGTCATTTGCCAAAGCCTGAAAAACTCGATGGGATCAGCCTTCTTCCAGTTCTGAAAACACCGAATACTTTGATCAAAAACTTTGCCATAACCCAGCACCCAAGGCCAGCTTATTATGATCGTGAACTAGATAACAAACCGAAAGTAATGGGTTATAGTTTAAGGAGCGCCGATTTTCGCTATACCGAATGGCGAAGTTGGCAAAGCGGACAAATTATTGCCACCGAACTTTATGATCACCGCACTGATTCAAAGGAAACAAAAAACCTCGCCAATTCGAGTGAATACATTCAGGAAGTAACCAACCTGAAAATCCAACTCCACAAAATCCACAAACCACAAGCAAACCCGTGATTTAGTGCTTTATCAAAGCTTATAATTAAGTAATGAACTTACATCATTTGAAATTTGAATCGGAAATGCCAGTTAGTGTTGAGGAACTATTTGCCTGGCATGAAAAACCAAGTGCTTTTACCCGACTATGCCCACCCTGGGATAAAATTCGGATTATTAAACCGCCAGAAAGTCTGCAAAAAGGTACTAAGGTTGAACTTGAAGTTAAAATCGGGCCAATTTGGAAAAGACTTGTTGCCGAACATTTCGAATATGAAAAAAATAAGCTGTTTGCTGACAGACAAATCATAGGTCCATTTGGTTTCTGGGAACATTTTCACGAATTTATCGCCAAGACTCCTAACGCGAGCATCATGCGAGATAAAATCAAATTTTCAGCACCATTTGGCTTTCTGGGAAAGCTGTTTCTTACCCGTTTTCTTAAGCAAAAAATCAGAGAAACTTTCATTTACCGACACGAAACATTGGCCAATGACCTTCAAGCATGTGAAAAAGCAAAGGGAACTACCTACAGGAATATTGCGATCACAGGGGCAAACGGACTGATTGGGAAAAACCTAAGTATATTTTTGGAAATGGCGGGATTTAATGTTTTTAAAATAACAAGAAATCCAAACCCTAATCACTCTAATGAGGTTTCATGGAACCCTTTAACAGAAGCTTTTCCTGAATCGATATTAAAAAACGCAGATGCAATCATCCATCTCGCAGGGGAAAGTATTGCAACGGGGAATTGGACCCAATCAAAAAAAGAAAAAATAAAGAATTCCAGGGTAATATCTACCCAAAAAATCGCAACAGCTTTAAAAACCATTCCAAATCGGGTTCGGGCTTTTTTGTGCGCTTCAGCAATAGGAATTTACAAGGAAAAACCAGGTGAATCTCTCTTTGAATCCTCCGAATTAGGTTCCGATTTTCTTGCTGAAGTGGGCAAAGAATGGGAATCAGCAGCACTTTCCGCAACAGATGTGGTTGAGAAAGTGGTTACCATGCGTTTTGGGATCATCCTAAGTCTTCTCGGGGGTGCCCTGCCTGAATTGTTGAAACCGTTTCTATTTAGAATGGGAAGATTTTGGGGATATGAAAAGGCCAACTTTAGCTGGATCGCACTTGACGATGTACTTCACGGCATTTTGCATTTGTTAACGGAAAACAGAGTTTCGGGGCCCGTTAATTTCACAGCGCCCTCATCGGTCACCAATTCGGATTTTATTTCAACCCTTGAATCCATCTATCATCAAAAAGCGTTTATACCAGTGCCCACTCTTCCCTTAAAAATACTCATGGGTGAAAAAGCGGAAAGAATGATCTTGGCTGATTTTAATGTGCTTCCGCAAAAGCTTGAATTGTCAGGCTATAAATTCCTCTACCCGACTTTGGAACCAGCCCTAAGACATCTTCTGGGGAAACACCATTAAGCTTAAGAACAACCATGGAACTGGAATTACCTTTAAAAGTTACAACGCCTGCCTCTTGGGCACATTTAGCACTAGCTGACCCTATTATCCTTCTTAATGATCACGCATACTTAGAGAAAAAAGCCGCCTCCAATGCCATGGAACTTCTAAACCGATGGCCTGCCCCCAGACAACCAAAACGCTGGGTTTCCATCCTTGCAGGCATCTCAAGAGATGAAACTGCCCATCTGGCCCAAGTTGTTCGATTGTTAGGCCGAAAAGGTGGTGAACTTTCCAGAACCCACAGTAATCCTTATGCCACTGCGTTACACAAGCATATCCGCAAAGGTCTGGGTACCGGAGAACTTCTTGATCGATTATTGATTTCAGCACTAATCGAGGCAAGATCCTGCGAGAGATTCTCTCTACTGGAAGAAAACACTGACGATTTGGATTTACGGCGCCTTTACCGGGGATTGGGACAATCAGAGCTAGGCCATTTCAAAGTCTTTTTAATTCTAGGTAACGAAGTAATGTCTGAAAAAGAAGTGAACCTTCGGTGGAACGAGTGGCTTGAGATTGAAAAAGAGATCATTCAAGCGCAAGCCCCTGGCCCTCGCATGCATAGCGGATGGATCGTTTAGGACATTCCCATCTGCCTAATCACTTTGCCAGAAATTTCCCCATCAGGTCGTGCCCTTTGTCAAACTTCCATGGACCGCTCTTCGCTGTTTCTTCATCGTATGAATTTTGATGGGCACTATTGATGCCAGAACCTGCAATTGCAAAAGGCACATGACCATGCGAATGGGCCCTGGTTAGCAAAGGGGTACGATGGTCAGGGGAAATTAAAATACGCCAATCTTTATACTTAGGCAACTCCTGCAAAAGTGGCCCGACTATATGGCGATCAATCTTCTCCAAAGCATCAACCTTGGCATCCGCCCTGCCTTCATGGGAAGCCTCGTCCGGTGCTTCCACATGCACACAGACCAAATCATGCTCCTTCAATGCTTCCAACGCATAACGGCCTTTGGCAGCATAATCCGTATCCAAATAACCGGTGGCTCCGGGAACATCAATACGCTTCCAACCAATGAGTATTCCCACACCCCGAACCAAATCTACCGCACTTATTATGGCTCCTTTTAAACCATGTATATCTTGAAACTTTTTAAGAACAGGAGAAACTCCCTGCCCCCAAAGCCAGCACTGAGTCGCAACCTTTTTACCCTCGGATTCACGCTTTTTATTCGTGGGATGTGAGGCGAATAATTCCCTGCTTTGATCCATAATTTTGTTCAAAAGATCAGCCCCTGGGCCCTTTGGCATATGTGGTGCAACGGGAAGATCCGGAATATCGTGAGGAGGCTGGGCCTTTGTTTCTTTGCTAAAAGGCGCAGGCTTTAAGGCCCTGTAAACCAGAATATTCCTATAGCTTACACCTGCATGAAATTCCAATTTACCAACCACATTCCCAGTTGCATCTTTTACGTCGCCACCCAGGTGCTGTTGCAAGGTTGAAACAAGTGCGGCACCATCCTCATTAGAAATATGCCCTGCTGTAAAATCCTTCATTTTTCCATCACTAACATGCACCAGATTACAGCGGATAGCCCAATCACCTGGATTCAAGTTTATTCCCATGGCAACAGTTTCAAGGGGGGCACGCCCCGTATAAACCTCCATCGGGTCGTACCCAAAAAGGCTAAGGGTTGCCACGTCGCTTGCTGCGGTAAGGGATGCGGGAACATTATTCGAAAGACCAACCAAACCGGTGGAAGCCACGTGATTCATTCCTGGTTTTGCAGCGGCTTGCAAAGGTGTTTTTCCACCCAAAGCTGGAATGGCATCATCTGCGCAACCATCTGGAATAACAATGACATATTTCATGGATCACATCTCCCTAATCTTCAACGGGGTAATGCACCGAATCTCCACTTACACAGGAAAGGCCATTCATTTCCTCTGCAGCGGCACGAAATCTTCCACAAGTGGCCAAATGCGTCATGATAACCAACTGCACTTTGCCACCAATGCTGGAATCAAAAGCTTCATGCTGAATTACGGAAGCTATGCTGATCTGATGTTTTGCAAGTATCTTGGTAACTTCCGCTAAAACGCCTGGAACATCATCCACCAGCAAGCGAAGATAATACCTGCTTTTAACCTCTTCACTTGGCAAAAATGGAATAGATACCTTCGATGTCGACCAAAGATTCATGGATTGGAAGGTATTTTGAGCCCTGCCAACAGCAATATCAATCAGATCGGCAACCACACTGGATGCGGTTGGCATGCGCCCGGCACCAAGGCCGTAATACAAGGTATCTCCGACAGCGTCGCCGATTACCTGAATGGCATTATAGGCACCCCGTACCTGAGCCAGTGGGGAATGCTTTCTCACCAAAACTGGGGAAACATGGACCGCCAGCTTACCATCGGTAATCCATGCCTCGGCGAGCAATTTTATTGCATAGCCAAGTTCCTGCGCAAAACGAATATCCAAGGCATGAAGACCCGCAATTCCACGCCTGTCTAATTTTTCCAGCAAAATGGTATTGCCAAAAGCTATCTGCACAAGAATTGCAAGTTTATGAGCGGTATCAGTTCCATCAACATCCATGGTTGGATCTGCCTCGGCAAACCCAAGTTTTTGGGCCTCTTTCAGGGCATTCTCATAGCTATTACCGGTATCACTCATGCTTGAGAGTATGAAGTTACAAGTGCCGTTCAAAATCCCACGGATTCCAACTATCTGGTTGGCAGCCAAACCCTGGGTCAAGGCCCCAATAATGGGAATGCCCCCCGCAACACTTGCTTCAAATGCAACGCAACGCTGATTTGCCCGGGCGCAGTCAAAAATTTCCCTGCCATGAGTGGCAAGCAATGCTTTGTTGGCGGTAACAACATGTTTTTTATTGTTTAGCGCAGTTAGGATGGCCTGCCTGGTCCAACCTGTTCCACCAGCGAGTTCCACAACCACATCTATTGTCGGGTCATTTACAATCTCTTCCCAACTGGTACACATCAATTCCCTGGGAACGCATGGGTCCCTGGGAAGCGTCGAATTTCTTACAGCAATTTTCCTTAGTTCAATTGCTCGTCCAGACCTATTCGAAATTCGATCCTGGTGGCGCGTTAAAAGCGATGCAACACCAGTACCTACAACCCCGCATCCAATCATGCCCACTTTCAGAATATGGCTGGTCATGGAATGACAGTTCCCGCATCAAAGGCCTTTTATGAACAAATAATTTAAATCACCCGGCGCAAGAGGGTGTTTCATGTTCAATGATTATCTTATGAGATTATTTGGGCTTTTTCTTAAAGCGCTTGAATGGAATGATCTGCTCAGGGACCTTGGCACCCATTAACTTTTTAAGGGATTCATTGATTTTGTTTTCACTAGGTGGGGCCAAGGCCACTGTGGGTTCATAGCCGCCTTCAAAAAACGCCTTGTCAGTTGGGATATAACCTATTCCATCATCACCATAACCAGCCACGCAGACAAATTGGTCTGGCCGGTTTTGCTGTGCTGCCAGTTGATATTCCACAAATGGTTCGCCAGGCAAATGAACGATAGAAGCAACACCTAAATCAAGACAACTCAGGTGAATGGGAACCTTTTCCCTTTTCAACCAAGACAAATTCAGTGCTGCCATATTTCTTTTGGCGACCGGGGCTTTTCCATCCGCAATCATTTTTTCGTTTTCATCTCTGCCAAAAGCTGATTCCTTGCGAACACCAAAAACTATGGGGTCTGTCCTTAATTCTAGTTTCTTTAGTGGTGCGGTGTAAGTCGTTTTCCAAGCTGCCGCCATAGCTTGATAAATTCGATCACTGAGAACAGCCCTGTTTTCCCGGGAACCATCGTTGTATTTTCCAGCGGTAATATTCCCGGCACATCCAGTAAAGTACATTTGAAAGACGGAAGGGGCGTCTGCTTGTCTTTTTTTTCTGGCCAATCCGCAAAAATCAGAGCTTACCATGCCATCCCCGTAGTAACTCATGGGATGAGTGGCGTAGTAATGCATGGCAACTATGGGCCGTTCTCCCTGAAAAAAGCTTATTGTCTTTAAATTTGGATCGATCAAGCCCTCGGGCTCATCACGCACCTCTTTTAATTTGGTTGCGCTAGTGCGGGTATACTTCACTTTTCCGTCTGGTCCAAGAATCCTTCGATTGGAAGCTACCTGATTTACAACTGCGGAACCCATGCCTACTCGATCAATTCGATGCAATCCCTTTAAACATTCTTTTAAAGCGGCAGCAGTCTTATTAACGCATTCCTCAAAGAATTTTAAATCCATACTACGCTTGGCCATCACCATACGAAGCAATGCTTCGGCTTCAACATCTGCCAGAGGGGCATTATGCTGGTGAACAGTATGAATTTGCACACGCTCTATGGATGTATGAGCGGCATCTGCCAGCGCTTTACGCCATAATTCAAAAGCCTCGTTTCGAAGGCCACACCAATCAAGTGCGCAAATTACTATGGGGGGTTCCGGTCCGAGTAGCACAACCCCAACGGCTTCCAAGGGATCATCATGCCCGCGAACAGACTCTATCCATCCACCGCAAAGGGGGTGCCCCAAGGGTGGAGTAATATCTGCGCGAAATGTGCCAGCAAAGTAATTAGGCATTTAAAAAATTCATGACAAAAGTTTTATCTCCCGCTCTTATCTTCTAATTCCTGTACAAAGAATCAACACAAATTCCTCCATACTAACAAGTTCCATAAACATTTAAGTTTCAAAAATAAATCCGAGGCCACAAGGCTTTCCCAGATTACGCATTCCAACAAACCTTTTGCTTTATTCTGGAACTGCGACCTGAAAAATTGCAAGATGCTTTAATTCTTTAAAACAAGGAATCAGACATGCTTAAACTTTTAACCAAATGCCTGCTAATTTTTTTCTTTTGCAAAACATCTATCGCATATGCCGAGGAATCCAAAGCAAAGATATATGTTCTTTTATGGTTTGATACCGAGGATTATCTATTGCCTGAAAGCGATGATGCCGCATTAAAACTTGCAAAATATTTGACCGAACAGAATGTTCCCGCAACTTTCAAGATAGTGGGAGAAAAAATCAGAACTTTGGAAATGCGGCAAAGAAAGGATGTCATAACCGCCCTTGCAAAGCACGATATTGGCTACCACTCTAATTTTCACAGTATTCATCCAACCCCAGCGGCATATTGTTCGAACCTGAATTGGGATGAGGGGGTAGTTGAGTTTCTTAGGCGCGAACAGCAGGGGGCATTGGATTTAAAAAGAGTCTTTGGGAAAACACCCAGTTGCTACGGTCAACCTGGCAGCTCTTGGGCACCCCAAAGCTACCCCGCTTTAAAAGAAATGGGAATTCCAGTTTATCTGGATGCCGGCCATCATGTTAATCTTAATGAAAGCCCATGTTATTACGCAGGCATTTTGAATCTCTACAAACTCAAGCACACTTTTCGCCCCAACTTAGATAACATTGATAACCTCGAACCGGCAAAACAAAGGTTTATAGAGGCACGGTCCGATGCTTTAAAAAATGGTCATGCAATTGTAAGCACCTATTACCATCCATGTGAGTTGGTACACAAAGAATTTTGGGACGGAGTCAATTTTCGTGGGGGCGCCAATCCTCCCAGACAACTTTGGAAATTACCCTCTCAAAAATCCCCCGAGGAAAAAGAACTGGCTGTCCGAATATTTCACGAATGGATTCAGTTTTTAAAACGATTTCCGGAAACTACTTTTATTACTGCCTCGCAAGCACAAAAACTTTTTAAGGACTCATCCCAAGGGAAGGTCTTCGCACCCACAGAGGCTATAAAGGTTCGGAAAACAGCTTTAAAAGCTTTGAAACATCAGCATCATGACATTTTTTCATTAAGTTGCGCCGAAGTATTTTCCATCATGAACCAAGAACTATTGAGGATGCTGGGGGAAACCAAAGAGCTACCAACACTCCCCAACCAAACGATTCTTGGCCCAACCAGCTTGGTGAAGCCAGCAAACTCATCCATTGAAACTGATATTTCACAAATCCGCAGAACTTGCGTGGATGTTCAAAACTATCTAACTAAACATTCAAAAATTCCCTCTGCCATCTGGCTGGGGAGCCAATCTATTGACCCGGCAAGTTATCTGGCTGGAATTATAAAATTTCTAGATCAGGGTGAATCCACTTTGGCATCTGATAAATTCCAATTCCAACCAGCCAATATGGAAGACGAATCCTGCATAGAAAAAGATGAAACGAAACTTTGGAAATGGGTCATATTCCCTCCAGGTTTTAAAGCCACTGAAATGATGCAACTTGCAAAACAACAGGCATGGACATTAAAACCAGCTATTGCAAAAAAGGCATTTCTTTCCGAAGGTAAGCCTGATAAACCATAGGAATTGGAATTTACGCCAACAAACTACAGGATTTTTTCATGAGAAATTCGATCCCAAGCGCCATTCATCTGAGACCGGAAGATAATGTTGCCATTGCCACAAGGCATTTAACTGCCGGCGAAACCATCGACGCGGGCAATTTCAAAATAAAACCAAACACAAGAATAGGTATGGGGCACAAGGTAGCCGTAAAAGCCATTCGCAAAGGGGATTCGGTTTCTAAATATGGACAAATCATAGGCTTTGCAACAACGAACATCGAACCCGGCGACCATGTACACGTGCATAATCTGGGTGCGGAAAACTTCGCCCGTGATTATGCTTTTTGCAAGGACATGCCCAATCCTCCCGCGAAACCTGCTGAAAACAGATATTTCATGGGATACGACCGTGGCGATGGCAGATATGGAACACGAAACTACATTGCCATCATCAGCACTGTTAACTGCTCATCCAGCGTGAGCAAATATGTTTCTGAAAGGTTTCGCCAAACCGATTTGGCAAAAAATTATCCCAATGTGGATGGCGTGGTGGCAATAACCCACAAAGCTGGTTGTGCCATGCAATACAACGGACCTGACCATAACCAGCTAGACCTTACGCTGGCGGGTTTTGCTAAACACGCAAATGTAGCCGCATATATCCTGATAGGGCTTGGCTGTGAGACTGGCCAGGCTATCCACCTGATTGAAAATCAAAATCTTATTCAACTTAATGGTTCCGGGAAAAAGCCCCTGGTTCTTTCCATTCAGGAATGTGGTGGTATCAGAAAAACTGTGGAAGCCGGAATCAAGGCAATTGCTGAGCTTCTTCCAAGTGTCAATGAGCATAAAAGAGTATCACTGTCTGCCGACAAAATTATTCTTGGGACCAACTGTGGTGGCTCTGATGGAAACAGTGGCATTACCGCTAATCCAGCCTTGGGTGTGGCATCAGACATACTTATTTCTCATGGGGGAACCTCGGTACTAGCCGAAACCACCGAAATATATGGGGCGGAACACTTACTAACCCGACGTGCGGTCAGTGAGGAAGTGGGCCAAAAACTTGTCGAAAGAATTAAGTGGTGGGAATGGTACACCGGAATATTCGGGGCGGAAATCAATAACAACCCATCTCCGGGCAACAAGGAGGGGGGCCTTACCACTATTTTTGAAAAATCCCTTGGGGCCATTGCCAAAGGAGGAAGTACAGCGTTAACCGATGTTGTTGGTTATGCAAAGCCGATTAAAACCAAAGGATTTGTTGTGATGGATACCCCTGGTTATGATCCTGTCAGCATGACAGGAATTGTAGCTGGTGGAGCCAATGTTTTGGTGTTCACAACCGGAAGAGGTTCTGTTTTTGGATGCAAACCTGCCCCATCGATAAAAGTAGCTACAAATTCTCCGATGTATCATCACATGATTGACGATATGGACATTAATGCCGGTACTATTCTTGAAGGCACCCCCGTCGAACAGGTTGGCAAACAAATATTCGAGGAAATACTCGAGGTTGCCAGTGGTAAAAAAACCAAGAGTGAACTTAATGGCGTTGGAGAGGAAGAGTTTGCCCCATGGAGTATAGGGCCCACTCTTTAATTCATCAAAGCGAGAATTTTTGCGGAATCAACCCCAGGATGATTCCACAAACCAATCCGGAGGTGTGGGAAATATTCGCAACAGGTCCCAGCAAACCTGTCCAACAAATCACCAACCATATCAATAAAAAATTAAGCATTCCTTTTGGGACTCCAATACCCAAAGATGGTTGAAATTCGCTTTTCATCCAGGAATAACCCACCAAACCGTAAATAACACCAGACATCCCACCAAAGATTTTTGGCTGAAAAACCATTAATTTACCTTGTTCTAATCCGATTGCCCCAAGATAAAACTGGGCTATGTTGGTAGCGACACACAACAAAAGCCACAATAGGAAAAACCTCCTTGCCCCCCGAGCTAGCTCAATCATTTCCCCAAACTGTTTAAGGAGCAAACAATTGAATATCAGGTGCAAAGGGCCAAAGTGCAAAAAGACAGGGGTTACAAGTCGCCAGACTTCCCCCGATTTTAATTCAGCCAACTGAAATCCTGCGGAATTTTCGCCTTGAATCCCAAAATTCTTGACCATTTTTTCCAAGTATTCTTCTCCAAACAAACCTGGCAACCCCATCGCAATGGTTGCCAGTAAAAGGAAAATAGTAACCTTGGGTGCACCAGGAACCTGAACCAGTGGAACTTCCAAGTATCTTGAATTCTGTTCCTGAGTTTCTTTTTCCTGAAGGATTTTCAATGCTTTGGGCTGGGTATCCAGATAAATCCCGGCTGATGGATTGTTCAAAAAGCTGGCTAGCTCATCTTTGGCACAAGAAAGTAAATCTTCATTTATAACCCAGATTTTCCACCCAGAACCCACTCGATCCAATTTTGTCTCAATGTTTTTGGTGATAAGGTAATTTTCAAAAACTTTGGCATCCACAGGATCAGGAATAAATCCAATTAATCTCATTGAACTTCCATTACTTATTTAGGACTTTTTACATTCGGGCCATAATAATACTGAATCCTGAGAATGCCACAGGAAATCACAGATTCAGGTCAAAAGAGGACAAAATGGAATCAAAAGCACGGAAGAAAAATAGAGCCCGCCAAATTGTTTCCTCCCTGAAAAAATTATATCCAAATGCCCATTGCGCGCTTAAATACAATTCCCCGCTGGAATTGCTAATTGCAACCATCCTTTCGGCCCAATGCACAGATGCAAGGGTCAATATGGTAACCCCGGCACTTTTCAAGCGCTTTAAAACAGCGAAGAATTTCGCGGATGCATCCCAGGAAGAAGTTGAAGAAATCATCCGCTCCACCGGCTTCTACCGAAACAAGGCAAAAAACATTATTGCTTGTTGCAAAAAAATTGTGGAAGACCATGGGGGTAATGTGCCAGACTCCATGGATGAATTGGTTCCTCTTCCTGGTGTGGGTAGAAAAACGGCAAATGTGGTTCTTGGAAATGCTTTTGGCAAACCCGGTCTTCCCGTGGACACGCATGTGGGAAGATTATCTAGAAGGCTTGGATTGTCAGAGAACAGTGACCCGGTGAAAGTGGAATACGACATCCACGAATTAGTGCCCGCGGAGGAATGGACCATGTTGGGACATCGATTGATTGAACACGGCCGGCAAGTTTGTGAAAGCAGAAAACCCGACTGTGATTCCTGCCAAATTGCCGACCTTTGCCCGAGAATCGGTATATCTCCATCAATTCCCAAAAGCACCTCAAGGAATAAGAAATCATGAAAAAGGAACTATTAAATCGTTTTTGCGAATATGTAAAAATAAACACCCAGGCTAATGATGCCACCCATGAATACCCAAGCTCTAAAGGCCAATGGATTCTTGGCGAATTACTTGCAAGGCAACTTCGCGAAATGGGAATCAGCGATGCCCACCAGACAAAGCATGGATTAGTTCTTGGAACCTTGGTATCAAATCAGGGGTCAACCGGTCCATCCATTGCCTGGATAGCCCATATGGACACATCCCCTGAAACTTCGGGGCAGAATGTGTGTCCCCAGGTATGGGCTGATTACAATTGCAAAGACATTGTTCTTCCGGGTGACAAATCAAAAATCATCCGTTTGGATGAAAATAGCGAACTTCTATCACTTCAGGGCAAAACTATCATAACATCCGATGGTACCACTCTTCTGGGGGCCGACAATAAATCGGGAATCGCTGTCATCATGCAAGCCGTGAAGACTTTGATTGATAATCCCAAAATAAAACATGGCCCAATTCGAGTTTGCTTTACTTGTGACGAGGAAATTGGCAGAGGCGTCAACCATCTTGATCTACAGGAACTCAATGTCAAGGTTGCCTACACACTGGATGGAGCGGGCCATTCGGAAATCGATGGCGAAACTTTTTCCGCAGACCTGGCAACTGTTCGTATTTCCGGCAAAAATATCCACCCGTCCATCGCCAAGGGAAAGATGATCAATGCCATTCGAATCGCATCAAAATTTATTGATCATCTGCCACAGGCGCGTCACTCTCCTGAAACCACCGAGGGATTTGAAGGATTCATACACCCTTACACCATTGAGGGCGGGGTTGCAGAAGTAGCCATAAAAATATTGCTGCGCGATTTCAAATCTCAAAAGCTAAGGGATTATGAGGACACCCTAAGAGGTATAGCCTCTGCAGTTTTACTGGATCATCCCGGGGCAGAAATTGATATCCAAATTACAAAACAATACCGAAACATGGCGGATGGAATGGCAAAAGAACCCAGGGCTATCCCCCTCGCTGTGAAAGCCATGAAAAAAGCCGGACTTTCGCCAAAGGTCACCTCGGTACGCGGTGGCACCGATGGTTCCCGCCTTACTGAACTTGGTTTACCGACTCCCAACCTTAGTACAGGCGAACATAATCCTCACTCACCCTTGGAATGGACCTGCCTGGAAGAAATGGAAACCGCGGTTAATGTTTTGCTGGAGTTAGCTCAACTGTGGGCACAAGAAAGCTGATTTTCTTGGCAAACACCCTTGTTTTGGTTTAAATTTTCAGATTCACAAGCTTACACCGAGGTAAAAGATGCTTACCAGAAGATCATTTAATAAAACCATTTTTGCTGGCACCATGGGGGCGGTGGCATCCAACAACTTATTTGGTGCACAGGCTAATGATCGCCTTCAAATTGGCTTTATAGGTGTAGGAACCATGGGCCGTGGCCACTTGGGTGCTTTCCTTAACATGAAAGAAGTACAGGTGGTTGCTGTTTGCGATGTCGTTGAGGAAAGATTACAAATGGCCCACAAGATGGTGGCCAATAAATACGCAGGTCCTAATTCCCAAACAGAATTCAAAGACTGTAAAGTATTCAAGGATTTCCGCAAGCTTCTGGAAGACAAATCGATTGATGCTGTAGCTATTAGCACGCCCGACCACTGGCATGCCATCCCCAGTATTATGGCAGCAAGACAAAAAAAGCATGTCTACTGTGAAAAGCCCCTGACACATTCCATACATGAGGGGCGCGTATTAACCTCGGAAGTTGCAAAGTCTGGGATTGTTTTTCAAACCGGCAGCCAGCAACGTTCGGAATTTGGTGGAAAGTTTCGCCTGGCAGTGCAATTAATTCGGGCTGGAAGAATTGGCAAAATTAAAACCGTGCGCATAGGAGTTGGTGGACCTGCCATTGCCTGCAATTTGGAAACCCAGGATATCCCGGCAGGAACTGACTGGGACTTATGGCAGGGACCTGCTCCCATGAGAGGTTATAACGAGGCACTGTGCCCCAAGGGGGTTCACACCCATTTCCCAGCATGGAGAAGTTATTGGGAATATGCCGGTGGAGGCCTGGCAGATATGGGCGCCCATCATTTTGATATTGCCCAATGGGCTCTAAACATGGATAGTTCCGGGCCTGTAAAAATCACCCCTCCCTCAAATGGTGAGAAAACCGGACTAAAGTTCACTTACGCCGATGGCGTTGAAATGTTCCACGGTGGCCCCAGTGGCTGCACCTTTGAAGGATCTGATGCCACACTTTACGTGGATCGAAATAAAATGGAGTGCACGAAAGAGGAAATCTTAAAGGAACCCCTCACCAAGGAAGATCCTTCGATTATTGTGGCAGACAATCACAAAAAGAACTGGCTTGAAGCAATTCGCGGAAACAAAAAGACGCTTTGCCCTGCCGAAGTTGGCCACCGAAGCGCTTCCATATGCCATTTAGGGAATATTGGCTACCGAGTTGGGAAGCCCTTGGAGTGGGATCCCGTGAAAGAAACATTCACTAACAATCTAGAGGCAAATAAGCTTTTATTCCGTGAATATCGCGCTCCGTGGAAGCTTGCCTAGCTTTCCAGGACCTTGGCGCTTTGATCATTGGATACCTTTAGCCAGCCTACTTCATTCGATCCGGAATCAAACCTTTTGATACCTACTTCCTGAATTCTAGAATCAGGAACCACCTGCAAAGGTGTGTAGCAAGGGTGATGAGATTCCTTATAGGGATTGTTTCTTGCAGAATTATAACAACAAATCATGGACCATCTTGGAAGATCGGAGACGTTCTGATCCGACCTGTGCAGCAAATTACTGTGAAAAAACACCGCGTCTCCTGGCTCCATAACACAATAAACCAATGGAAGTCGCTTCAAAATTTCATTAACCCTTTCCATGTCTGCCCCAGCTTGCTCACCGGATAAAACATGGTTAATTCTTCCGCAATGATGTGACCCTGGAATCACCTGCAAGCAACCGTTTTCCCTGGTTGCAGAATCCACAGCGATGCTAACACTGCAAAGGTCAGGGAATAATACTCCATTTTGGTACCAATAACCGTAATCTTGGTGCCAGGCCCAGGCGCCACCAACTTTTGCATCTTTCATGATCATCTTGGAATGATAATGGTAAACCTCTCCACCCAGCAGTTTTTCAACGGAACGAACCATTCTCTCACAACGGGCAAACATTCCATAAATCCCATCGCCAGGATGGTTCCATAAAGAAAGTCTTACAGTGCCGCCTTCACCATCATTTCTGCCAAAAGAACGTTTGTCCAATTCATGATCTTCACGGGAAGACCTGGAAAGCAAATCAACCTCTGACCTGCTGAAAAAAGATTTAGCTATCACATACCCATCATGGTGATACTGCGATACCTCCAGATCGGACAACAATCTAGCGTTCATTCCCTCTCCAATCCAAGGACCGATCGAATAAAAGATGACTTTGAAAAGTCTTAATAAGAAAGTCTAACCAAGAATAGTTTTCTTTTGGGAAAGATAATCCCAAACAACGAATCGATCCAGATCTTTTCCAGCCACAAAAATAACCCTGCCATTGGTCAAACGGGCCATTTTATAGGCAAATTGGACATCTTCACTGGTCTGGTTCCAGCTAGATAGCAGAAAAATGTTAATGGTAATACCATCCCTTGCACAAAGAACAGCCTCGCGTATGGTCGCAGCCTCAGTTTTAGGATCAGGTGGATACAAAAGATATAGATCTTTTCCCTCGAAATGGGCGGTTGGCATGCCATCAGTAATGAGTATCACTTGCCGATTAACCGTATCGGAATTTGCCAATAAAGTTCTTGCCTGCTGGAGTGAATGCTGAATGTTGGTAAAGTGCGGCGGAATATCCATTTCAGATATTTCAGGATCCGACATATCAGCACGCAGGCGAACCACAGGATCAAAAATCGTCACCGGTTTTGGCATAAGCTGGGGAATTTCAGAAACGCTGCGAACCCTGCCAAACGTGAACATCTCAATGAAATGAATTCGATCCCCGGGAAACTCGGACCTGATTAATCCATCCAATGCCAGCCCCATCCGCTTTACATCAACATAAATTCCACCGTTCCTCATCGATCCAGACATATCCAATAGAACTGCAGTTGCACACTTGGGGTTATTTTTGGTTCGGTGAACGATAAGGTCTTCCAAGGCAAAATTTTCAGGCTTTCTTCCCCCCGACCTGACAAGAAGGTTTACAAAAGAAGAAACCACATCCAAATTTGCCAGACTATCCCCCAACTCGAACATCTTTGTCTTCTGAGTTTCAACAGCGCCTTCACCATCTATTGGCCCGGAATGTCTGCCCGTCCTGGAAGACTTAAGTTCGGAGAAAATTCTTTGAAGTAACTTAGACTGGAAAATTCTAAAAGATTTCGGGGTAAGCCGAAGCCCCTTACCATCCTTCTCAATACCCTGGCTTTCCTGAATTGCTTTCAAATATTCTTGTATCTGCTTTTGGATATCATCAAGTTTTTCAATCTCCTGCATACCAACAAATTCAGAAAGTTCTTCAAGATCTACCAATGCTAGCTGGGCATTTTGAAGGGCATCCTTTAACTGCTGAAGTAATTTGTCAATTTTTTCAAGCTCCATCTTAATCATCAGAGCTTCTTCCACGGACATAACTTGATTGCCGGTAAAAGAATATTTTGCCGCAAGCTCATCAATTTGATATTTTTCGCCAAGCCTTTCAATTGCTTCCAATATTTTCACCGACTGTTCTGATTTTTCCCCACCGGCCTGGTACCAAATGGACTCCAACAGAACAAGTTGCTCTTCCGAGAATGCTTTCTGAAAATCCTTTCCCAAAGCGCCGGGAAGTTTAACTTTTTTCTGGGTTTTCTTGTAAGCCGAGTGGGCTTCTTTTTGGACAGTTTCTGTCTCGTAGGTTTCTAAAATCTTTTTTTTACGTGCTTCCAGGATATCCATCATCCTTTCCATGGAAGGACCAAATCCTTGAATTTGGCTTGGATCTATCCTGATGGCATTCGCAAGCTGTTCTTCGGTAAAGTTTCTTGTGGTACCGTAACGAAGCATGTGTTCAAAAGCAGGGGACACCGCATCAGCGGGAGGTGCATTTGGGCTTGGGAATTGCACGGGGTCATACTTAAGATAAGTATGAATTATGCCGCCGGATTGATTAGGGTTATCACTCATTATTCACCAAGGTTATACCTCGTAGCTAATTCGCCCATGTTTTTGTGATCTTGAGATCCGGTCTGCGGCATGGAGCCCTGCTAGCACAAATTCCATGCACGAGGCACGAACCCCATCACTTTCACTCGGGTTTACTTCAAATGCTTTTTCCCAAGCTTTGGGGATTACCTTCATGCGCTGGGCATAATTGCTGGAGGGCAGCATATCACCAACTTCAATTTTTACACCTTTTCCGAAAACAGAAACGATATCATCCAATCCATTTTGATCCAGGTATTCCTTAAATACTGTGTTTACGGCATCCGCCACCAAAGCATCCAGAACCTGTTTTTCTGAAATCTGGTGGCTGCCCATTAAATCGAGTTCCAACTTCCCCAGGGCGGAAGAATATAAATGACCCAGATCGCTTATTCGGGGAACTGCCGGTTTTTCACCCAAAACTACAGCACGCCTCCTGGCACTGGCAATCATTGTGCGGTAATTTGCAATGGAAAACCTTGCGCTGACACCACTTTGCTGGTCAACATATTTTGATTTCCGTCCGCTGCGACTAATCTGCTCCACAATTTCTTTCATGAAGCGCGGTACCTTCACGGGGTATTCGCCTTCAAGATCCATTCCGGCTTCCTGCTCCATGATTTCAATCCCCACATCCCTGTCCAAAGGATAATGGGTTTGGATCAAAGACCCAATTCGATCTTTTAACTGGGGAATCACCTTACCACTGCGATTGTAGGTGGCAGGGTTTGCAGAAAAAAGAACAAGAATGTCGATGTCGAACTTGATGGGAAAGCCACGAATTTGAACATCCCTTTCCTCGAGAATGTTGAACATTCCCACCTGCACCAACTCATCGAGTTCCGGTATTTCATTCATCGCAAAAATACCACGGTGCATTCTTGGGATAAGTCCAAGAAAAAGTGCCTCCTCTGCAGACATACTTACGCCACTTACCAATTTACCGGGATCAATTTCACCGATTACATCAGCAAATTTAGTTCCGGGGGCAAGTCTTTCCGCGTATCGATCTTCTTTTTTCCACCAACCTATGCGAATCTCGTTTTCAGGGATTTCAGCTATAATTTTTTTCCCGGCAAGGGTAATGGGAGCCAATGGATCCTCATGAACCATGCAAGAGAGATCATCCAAATATGGTATTTCGTCATCAAGAAAATCCACCAAGGACCTCATCAACCTGCTTTTAGCCTGCCCCTTCTCACCGAGAAATAAGATGTCGTGACCTGCCAAAATCGCGAGCTGAATCTCGGGCAAAACAGTATTTTCGTATCCAAGTATCCCGGGGAACAGCGGAACACCATTGGAAATTTTCTTCAAAAGGTTGTCAGCTATCTCCTTTTTGACCGATTTAGACTTCCAACCGGAAGCCTTGAGTTCTGCTAAATTTTTTGGCAAAGATTGATTTTTCATCGGCTCTTCCGATTTTTTCAGAGAATTATCAAAACTACCGCTTTAGTATTGTAAGTAAGAAAGCCTGGCACAATCCATGATTCGATGCCTATTTTAAGAGTTTCACAATCAATGGTATCAAGCAGCTTCGAGGAAGAATTAAAATTACTGGAACCCAGAATGGTTCTTGTTCCAAGCCGTGTTATTTCAAAAATCATTCAAAAACAACGAAACCTTTCAACCCTTGAAAGCCTTATTCCCGGAAATATCCCCAAGGCTTCCTCATGCTGGACAGACTCTGAAACTGTTTCCTCACTTTCCCAAGAACTGGAATTTGACCTAAAAGCAGACCAATTGCCATTTGGCAAAATTCTTTTGCTGGCAAAACCAGAAACAGAAAAAATCTCTGACAAAAAAGATTTACGCATCTACTACTGGCGCACGCTATTTAAAGCAAAAATTCGCCTTACTTTTCTTGAGTATTCAGAAAAGAAAAACGGCTCAAATTGGATTCATGCAAGAATTCAAGATATCGGAGCCGATATTTTTCATGAGGCGATTCTGGTCCTTGAACAAGACCAGAAAATCCGAAAGTCAGATCCCATTGAAATCAAATACATGGAGTTTTGTGCGAGTTTCCTGGATTTGTTCTATTTCAGTGAAAATCTTCTCGGGAACACTTTTCCATCCATCCGATTTCCGAACCAAGTTCTGGAAATATTGCGCAGCGACATTCCAGACATTGAAATATTCCAATCCACCCGGCTTAAAGATTCACCTTTCCCGGAACCAGTGCCTGAAAATCATTCCGAGGAATCCAGAGATTACTTCCGAAGATTGTGCATGCTTGCTGAAAAAGAATCTCAACTAAATAGGCCGGTTGCCGCTGCAATTCTTTGGACACAGGCTAATCGAGTTGCCCCGGCGGAATTAGCCGGTGAAATTCGTGAAAAATCATTGCTTGAAATCCGTAATCTTGCAGTTAGGTTGCAACTTGCCCTAGGTTTTCCCTTGAATGAAGTGGAGACATGGATCTCGGCACTTAACCCCCTTTTAGACAAAGCAGACCAGGGTTTCACCCCAATCGAAGCAAGGTTGCTGCAGGAATTGCAATCCGCTTGCGAAGACCACGAACAGGAATTATTTCGAATTAACACGGTAGGTTGGCTATTCTCCCTGGGAAAAGTTCCACTAAAAAAACCCATTCCTTACCAGCGCGCCATTCAAATTTATCATCGTATTCGTAACGCTGGCCACCAGTCCATCACTACCCGCCTTGGGGTCTCCGAACGGAAAAAGCTGGAAAACCTATTACTAGAGGCTGCCAGAAAGAATGAACAAAACCTTCGCAAGTTTCTGGGCCCGCTGATTTTCAAAACACTTAAAGAATCTGGTTTCGAAGGGGAAGGAATTCTTGGAACCATTTCTTTTGAAAGACTTATAGATGAATTCCTAGACAAACTTTTGGACCAAGGATATCTGAGTTATTCCGAACTGAGGGACCTCATATCAAGAAACTTCTTAAAGATGGAGGACATTCCAAACGCCAGGGCTTTTTTTGCAGGGGATTCCTTATTAAAACTTGACAGAAAACTGGCTGCTGAATTGGAGGGGGTTTACACCAGTTCGGATTTTTACCAACGATGGTTGGAAAAATTCACGGCGCTAAACTTTGGCACCTCCTGGGGGCGAATAATAACAAGATTCATAACATTGCCCATCGGCTCAGCTTTCCTGATCGTGGAAGCTTTGGATGTAATTGCTTCCAGGTTATTTTCAATTTCAATGCCATCTTTTACAAATTATGCCCTAATCACCGGAATTTCCATTTTGGTGTTTGGTTTGATAAATAATGCCTCTTTGCGAATTACCCTTGGCGCAATAATTTCAAAGTGGTGGGATATAAGCCGGCTTTTATGTTTCGAAGTTCCAGGAAAATTGATCGCATGGGCGCCATTTCAAAAATTGTGGAAAAGCCTTCCTGCACAACTCTTAATCTCTCTTGTTGTTAAACCCCTGATTTTCACAGAAGCAATCGTTATTTGGCTGCCTAAAGCCAACCGAACCAACACCACACACATTCTTTTATTCGTAACGTTCACGATCTTGGTAAATTCCAGGCTGGGCAGAAACCTTGCAGAATTTACCCGCCTGGCATTTATTGAATTCATACGTCTCGTCAAAGATGGGCTTTTTACATTAATTTTTCAAGTAGCTGTTCAAAGTTTCAAAAAACTGATTTCCCTGCTTGAATCAGCCATGTATTGGATAAATGACTGGCTAAAGTTGCGGGGCAAACCATCAGTTTGGCATATTACTCTTCGGGTAATATTGGGGGCACTATGGGCACCATTCGCACTTTTTCTTAGGTTCTACACACTTGTACTTATTGAACCTGGAATAAATCCCATCAAATTTCCAATTTCCTCGATCGCTGCCAAATTTGTTTATCCCATCATTGTTCCAATGAACAGTCAACTTGTGGCATTTTGTGAACCGATTTTTGGACAATTTTTCTCCAACCTTTTCATTTCAACCACTATTTTTTTCCTTCCGGATGTATTCGGGTTTCTTGTCTGGGAAACCAAAGAGAACTGGGGGCTTTTTCAGGCTAATCGATCGAAGTCCCTTACCCCGGTTGCGGTGGGCCCCCATGGTGAAACCATACCTCAACTTTTGAAATCCGGTTTTCATTCTGGAACAATCCCCAAATTATTCAAAAAGCTCAGACATGCGGAACTGGACGCACAAACCACAAACGATTGGCGAATTTCAAGATCTTTAAGACAAGACCTTAAAGAGATCAAAGAAAAAGTTGCCCGATTTCTGGAGCGCGATTTTCTTTCCAGACTCCAACTTGGAAAGATTGCAGCCCTTAATTTTCGAATTGGCGAAATTTTTGTGGGACTTAACAAAATCCAAGTGGAGTTGGTTGCTTTTGGCGCTGATGGCTATTCAACCGCAACCATCCAGTTTGAGAACATCAATGGTTGGTTGGTGGGTGGCATCCACTTGCCCGGTGGCATTCAAACCAAAAATGAAGAAGAAAAAAAGCTTCTAAGACTTTGCGTTGCAGCATTATTCAAATTTGCAGGTATAGAAATTTCGCGCGAGCAATTGGAAAATTGCCTGCCATCATGGACCGCAGAATGGCAGCTTTCCGAAAAGGGAATCGATTTCTTAAAAAATGATGGCACAAAGTTATCAGCAGGAATTCCAAGGAATGACAACCCAATTAAAATCTTGGCAGGAAATACCATCTATCCCCTTATGCCCTCCATGGATGGACGAAGGGCCTTTTTTTTCAACATGGATTTACCCTGGTTGGATTTGGCAAACGGGTTAGAATGCGCATCCGCACATCTACCAATTCCAACTATTTTTCAAGCGGAGACAGAACCAGATTTGCTAGGGGAGCACGGGCTCCAATTAAAAATACAAACGCAAGGTTCAGGCTATAGTTATGATCAAATTCTAGACTCTCAAAATAAGAGCTCTATTTTGTAGCCTGCCATTCCAAACCCAAGGCGGTAAACTTTTCCCTTTTGGCCATTACTTCCCAAGGACTTCCAGGCACCGCTTTAGCTAGTTTTTCAAGAATACCATTCGATTCTTTGGCTAGCTTCTTGCCAGCACTATCACCTTGAAGCTTAATAGTCGAGGCCAGCTTCCAACCGCCATGAATTTTAGGATCGTGAGCAGGCAATTCCTTGCGCATCTGTCCCAAAGCTGATTGATATTCATAAAGATAGGCAACCTGAGCTTCCAATCTTGCCAGCACAAAGTCATAGTTTGCCTGCCAGCGCTTTGATTCCTCGTCTTTTTTCTCCTCTAATTTCTTTAAGGCATCCAAGGCTTCTGTCAGGCCAAGCATCATAAGGGCCACTTCCTTTTCATCTTTCTCAATCCCAGCCTTAAAAGTGTTCTCATTACCGGGAACCCTGTACCCATCCTTCAGAACATTCAAATTCACTTTTATTTTGTTTCTTGTGGCAACCACACTAGCCTTGATATCGGCTGGAAGCTCCTTGTCATCCACACTGGAAATCGCCCAAAGCTCAACCCTGGCTTGTTTTACTGCTTTTTGCAATTCGGTCTCGGGTTCGTTTGATACAGCATAATCCTTGATAAATTTATCAGGCACCGGAGGCAGATATTCGAATTTGATACTGCTATCTGCGTTTGTAGCTTTAACAGGGGGCGTGCTGATTTCTTCAAAAACAGTCTTCATAAATTTAACGCTTTCCGGATTAGCCTTGGGAGCCCCGGCAATTTTTATTTTTTCGGGAAACTTTTCAGCGGGATCATACTCGGCACCATTATCCTTGATACTTCCAAATATTTTCGGCACCTGCTTAAACCCCTGCTCAGCAACCACTTCTCCAACACGCTTTTTGATAGACTCAAAAATTTCCTCCACAGGAATCCCATCGGATACCTTTTGAATTTTTCCCTGTATACCTTTTTGCATGACAGTATAAAAAGCATCCATAAAAACCCCCAGGGGTTCTCCATCTGTCTCCATGGACCTTTGGTCAACGGAACATGCGGTAATCACTTGAACGCCTTCGGGAACAGCCTTGATAACCTCTTCCATCTTGGAACTCATCGGGTCTCCACCCGGGCGTTCAAAACCCTGCGCGGGGTTATACCTGCAAACATCTAATACAAGTAATTTCTGACGGGCAGGACATTCCTTTAACTCCTTGTACAGCCATTCAAGGGGAATCAAACCTGCAGGCGCGGTAAGGTCTCCCTCTATGGGTGCCAGGTAAACTTTTCCATCATTCTCAACGGCATGTCCGATGAATACCAACATCACCCGATCTTGCTTGCGACTGGTTTTCAAGTAATCAGAAATCGTAGCCTCAATAACACCTTTTGTGGGCGGCACTGGATTATCTTTGGCGATATCACTCAAATGGATCACCTGATCACCAGGCACCCGAAACTGATTTTTGAAAAAATCAACTAATTTGGGAATGTTCTTTGCCCCAGAAACAGTTATTCCATACTGAATTGGATTAGCATAAAAGTAATTGTGCACACTTACTAACATGGCACGCCTTGGAAACTTAGCATTTATGTTAGCAGTTCCCTTTTCCCCACCAGTTTTTTCAGAAGCGGGAGCTTTTTTCTTTGGAGAATCAGTTTCCTTTTTATCCTCGGAATACTTTGGATCCAACTGACCAGAACCATCTGCCACAGTTGGTTTCTTATCGTTGGCAAATTTAAGGACAAAAACTGCCCCCACTCCCCCGATAGTAAACAAGACTAATGCTAAAACAGCAGGAACAATCCAAGCCCCGGCTTTCTTCTTACGTTTGGATGCGCCTGGTATTTCATCAAAATCCAAAGGATTTTGGTTAGCAACTTCTGGGATTGGGGAATTTAAAGGTTTGGTTTGGCTGGCGGTTTGCGATGTGGCCGGTGGGGTGCTCACCAGACGGTTAGCTGTTTGGGGTTGTTTTGCATCCGTTACCCCGGTAACCGTAGGAACCTTGGGGGCTGTTGATGCCTTAATTTGCATGGTTGTATTGCAAAACTTGCATCGAATGTTCTTGTTAACCCAATCTGCTGGTACGCGGAGTACTTTTTTACAACCCGGGCAGGCAGTGTTTATGACATTCGACATGACAAACCCTCTAAGCTCCAAAATCCCTCTGTATTTTAGACGAAAGATACATCGATTTTGATCGCGAAGATATGGAATTATTCAAACTTTTTAATCGTGAACAAGGCAATTCGAATCAAATACCGGACCATCCACACAAATACGGCGATAATCCCAACCATCCCCAGTTTTTACCTTAACAACGCAGCTAAAACAAATCCCCAACCCGCAAGCCATCGGAGATTCCAAGGATACATGGCAAGGCATTTTTTTTTCATGCGCCAAATCCCCCAAAGCCTTCAACATGGGTTCAGGACCACATCCGTACCAGTGATCAGTAGCCGGCTTTTGTTCCAGTAGTTGGGTAACCCTGCCATGAAAACCCTTAGATCCGTCATCCGTAGCTAATGCCATTTGTATTCCGGCTTTTTCAAACTCCGAAACACCAGCAAAATAAGATTTGTTTCTAACCCCGTAAATCATTTCAACAGAATCCAACATCTTCCTGGGGGCATCTCCGCCATATCCATGAATTCCAAGCAACTGCTTGGCAAAAGTTAGGAATGGGGTTTGGCCGATTCCACCCGCCACAAATGTAACTTTTTTAACATCTGGAAATATCGGGAATGGCTTTCCCAAGGGCCCCCAAACCTCGACAAATTTACCTACTGTTAAATTCGGGAGCAAACAGGTCATCTTGCCAACTTGCAAATAAACCACATCTATCCCCAACAGTACTCCATTTAAATCAAAGGCCAGGTCATAAAGGGCAAACGGTCTGCCTAGGAGAGGGTCACTTCCGGTTGGAATCCGAATCATAATAAATTGACCGGGTCTGATTAGGCTGGCTATTTCAGGACAGCGCAATCGAATCAGGTAGGTTTTTTCAGCAATCTTTTCCTGATGCAATATTTCCGCGTTTACCTGATACATGAATCATTCCTGTTCACTGTTGGATTGAGAAGCCGATGCCTTCAGCAGCATTTCATATTCCCACTTTTTAAGCTTCCGGGATTTCCCCTTTGGTAGCCGGTCTAACCGAAGGGGCCCTATGGAAACGCGTTTCAGTTTGAGAACTTTGTGACCAAACTTTGCAAGCATCCTGCGGATTTCACGATTTTTACCTTCACAAAGGGTGATTTCAAGAAAACAACTATCCCCCTGCTTCTTCAAAGGCCTTACCCTTTTAGCTTTCAGCTTTCCCTCGCTGGTCCAAATGCCTTTGGTTAATTTTGCCAACTCTTCCGCCTTGGGAAATCCCGCCACCTGGACATGGTAGGTTTTTTCCACTCCAAACCTGGGATGAGTCAATTTCTGGGCAAAATCTCCATCGTTTGTCATTAAAAGCATTCCTTCGCTTTCTTCATCCAAACGCCCAACAGTAAAAACCCGTTCATGTACATGTGGAATAAGGTCTAGTGCCAAAGGCCTTCGTGACGGATCAAAATTTGTGCACAGGTAACCTGCGGGCTTGTTCACAACCCAGTAGACATAATTTTCAGTCTGGACAGGCTTCCCATCCACTTCAACATTTTGGCCAGGAAGCACTCGTGTCCCCAAGTCGGTTACCTTTTCACCATCAATAGTCACCCGGCCTTCAAGGATTAATCTTTCGCAGTGCCTTCTCGAATCAACCCCCGCATGCGCCAGATATTGATTCAATCGCTTGCCATTTTGATCTTTAGATTCCATATTTCATCCAATTTCATCTTGGGTTCACTCATGAAATTCTAGAACGAATGCTATCAATCATCCCGCGAATTTCCTTGATTTCCTCTTGCAGCCTGGAAACCGTTTCTTTTAATTCCTCGAATTCCTGATTTGCTGGCCCGCCGGAACTTTCCTCAACAGGAATCCCAGATTGGGCTAACCTTTGCAACTCGACTGGTATATGAAATCCATGAGTTACCCTAGCCCCCCTGCGATCCTTGGGATCAAGCCATACAACCAGTTTCCTGGTGGCCATGGAGTCCAAACTTGCCCGCAAATCTTCAAGAGAATCAAAAGACTCCATCCTAAGAACCCTTGAGCGAAGTTGGCCTTCTGTTTGGGGCCCTCTCAATAACAATTCCCCCAATATAGACATATCTCGTTTACTTAAATTCCATTTTTCGTAAAGATGATGTTGCCAGCGATCCACTCGACCGCCTTTTACCAAACTGACAATCCCTTTTTGAATGCAAGATTTAATGGCATTTTCCACCTGAAATTCATCAAGATTCATTATCGGATCTCGATTGGATTTCTGGTTTGAACCAGTAACCAAGGCATTGAGTGTTAATGGGTAATATTCAGGTGTTGTCTTGGCTTTCTCAATCAAAACACCCAAAATTCGCCTTTCAAAGACATCTAACGAAGGCCAACTTTCCACCGTTTTGCCCATTTCCTGATTTTGCTGTTCCATGTCATCTCCAGTCACGATTAATGGTTTCATGCAAAGAATACCTTTCAGCGGAAAATTTCTCCATAGAATCCCAAGAGGCGGTTGAATGAACCAACCTTTAAGCCCTTAAGGCATCTGTTGCTATTTCTTGCAGGGAAAAAGACATGAATCTACATGAACTTATCAAGGAACTTCGGGAAGATAACAAATCAAAAATCGTATTACTTGTTGCTGACGGCCTTGGCGGACTACCTTTGAGCCCCGGAGGAAAAACCGAGCTTGAAACTGCAAACACTCCCAACTTGGATCAGCTTGCCAAGGATGGTGTTTGCGGGCTTAGCACACCAGTTTTACCAGGAATCACCCCTGGAAGCGGCCCCGGTCATCTGGGGCTTTTTGGTTACGATCCCCTCGAATATCGTATTGGTCGCGGCATTCTCGAAGCACTAGGTATTAACTTTGAAGTCGGCAGCCGGGATGTCGCCATTCGTGGCAATTTCTGCACAGTAGATGCCAACGGCTTAATCACCGACCGAAGGGCTGGCCGCCCCAGCACCGAACGCTGTGTTGAAGTTTGTAACAAGTTAAAACAAATCAAAATACCCGGAGCGGAAGTTTTTGTAGAACCTGTCAGAGAACATAGATTTGTGGTTGTTTTTCGGGCTGATGGCCTCGGCGACAAAGTCAACGACACAGACCCGCAACAAGTTGGCCTGAAAACATTAAAGGCAGAAGGTGCAGATGCCCTTTCCCAGAAAACCGCCTCCATTGCCAACCAGTTTATTGAGCAAGCTGGCAAGGTTTTGGCTAAGGAAGGGGCGACCAATATGGTCACTTTGCGTGGCTTTGCCACCTACCCGAAAATTGAAACCATGCAACAGGTTTATGGTCTAAAATCTGCTGCGATTGCGGTCTACCCCATGTATAGGGGACTGGCTAGACTTGTGGGAATGTCGATTCTAGATGCCGGCCAGTCATTAAACGATCAAATCGACACCCTTAAAAAGTCTTGGAATGATTATGATTTCTTTTTTATGCACTACAAATACACCGATAGCACAGGCGAAGATGGGAATTTCCCTGAAAAAGTGAAAATGATTGAGAAGCTTGATGCAGTTATCCCAAGCATCCGTAGCCTTAATCCTGATGTTTTTATGGTAACAGGCGATCATAGCACCCCGAGCAAAATGAAAAGCCATAGCTGGCACCCGGTTCCAACCGTCATTTCTGCCTCAACCTGCAGAACAGATGCTGTCGCCCAATTCAGTGAAAGCAATTGCATACATGGCGGGTTAGGGCATTTTCAAGCCAAATATTTGATGTCTATGGCGATGGCACATGCCGGCCGCCTGGGTAAATTTGGCGCCTAAAGTTGCAACTATTCTTGCAAAATTCCAGGTCCCCATGGCCATTCAATCATGATTGGTTCCATGGGAAACCTGGATTTTTTGATTAATAATAGGCTCACAAAAGCAACAGAACAAGTAGCTAAAAACCTATTAACAACCATTCATCTCATTTGCTTTTGAAATCGTTTACGAAACCTAGTTAAAGATCATCGTCCTCAATTGGTTTTGGCATTTTCAATTGCTGCTTCTTGTTCTTCATTTCAGCTTTATGTCGCAAAAAAGCCTGAATGAACTGGTCGATATCTCCATCCAAAACCTCAAAAACTTGCGCGGTATGATGTTCTGTGCGAACATCTTTTGCCAAAGTATAGGGTTGAAGGACATAATTTCGAATCTGATAACCCCAGGCAACTTCACCTTTCTCGTCGTAGAGTTTTTCCACCTCGGCTTTGCGTTTTTGCTCTTCAATTCGATAAAGCTTCGCTTTGAGAAGTTTCATGGCCATGTCATCATTTTTGTGCTGGCTTCTCTCGGAACGACTTTCCGCAGCAATTCCGGTTGGCTTGTGAATATACCTGACACCGCTTTCCGTTTTATTTTGGTGCTGACCGCCAGGCCCGCCACTTCGAAAAGTCTGGCGCTCCAGATCATCAGACTTAATTTCAATTTCAATACTGCCATCAATTTCCGGCATAACGTCCACTGCGGCAAAGGAAGTATGCCTGCGAGCGTTGGAATCAAACGGACTAATTCTAACCAACCGGTGAACACCTGCTTCGCTTTGCAAATTGCCGTAGGCATAATCCCCCACAACACGCAGCGTGGCACTTCGAATACCCGCTTCCTCATTGCGCAATTCGTCCACGATTTCCACACCATACCCCTGCTTTTCTCCCCAACGAGAATACATTCGCATAAGTATTTGGGCCCAATCGCATGCTTCGGTTCCACCACCACCCGCTTGAATTCTCAAATAGGCATTACTTGCATCCTGTGGACCACTCAACATGGAACGCAGTTCAAAATCAGCAAGTGAAGTTTCCACCTTGGTGAGCTCTGTGGCGAGTTCAACCTCCAAAGAGGAGTCCTCTGCGCACAACTCCGCTAAAGCCCCAAGATCGTCGGTGGATTGCTGGATTTCTTCAAATGGCTTTAATAACCCATTTAAGGGCTTAAGAGCGGCAATGGTCTTTTGGGCTTTTTCCTGATTATCCCAAAAATCAGGGCGAGCCATCAAATCATTCAATTTTTGGCGTTCAGAAGTTTTTGAAGGGATGTCAAAGAGAGTCCCGTAGCTGCGTCAGCCTGCCAGTTAAATTTTCAAGGCGCTTTGTTAATTCACTATTCATAACGAATCCCTTCAAAAACTTGTCCATGAACCGGAAATTTTATTGTATCTTATTTAACATATTGAATTATCACATGAACAATAAAGGCAAGAAAATGAACCTGAAGAACTGCAACATTTTGATTACCGGAGCTGGCAGCGGAATTGGACTGGGAGCTGTAAAACTACTGCACGAAGCAGGGGCCAATCTGGTTATTTGCGGCAGGAATGCGGATAAACTGCAAAAAGGCGCTTCTTCGATTGTACCCTCGCTGGAAAGAATAACAGTTATCGCCTGCGACACATCAAATCCGCAACAGGTGGCCAAACTGGTTGCAGAAACAAAAGCCAAACTTAAATCAATAGATATTCTGGTTCATTGCGTTGGGGTCAACATCAACCAGAGAACCTTCGAGCAATTAAACCCTAAAAGTTGGAGGGAATTGCTCGATGGAAATCTGGATAGCGCCTTTTACACCATTCATGAAACCGTTCGCCTTATGCGCGAAAACAAAAAGGGCCTTGTGATTGTTATCAATTCCATTTCAGGACTTAGGGCCAACCCTTTGGGTGGATCCGGTTATAATGCGGGTAAATTTGGGCTACATGGCCTTATTACCACGATAGCCGCCGAGGAGGCAAAAAATGGGATTCGGTTCTGCAGTATTTTCCCAGGTGAAGTTAATACCCCCATTCTGGATGTAAGGCCTAATCCCGTTTCCGAAGAACACAGGCAGGCTATCCTTCAACCAGAGGATGTTGCTTCAACCATCAAATTTGTTGCAGAACTACCAGATCATGTGGTGATTCCGGAACTGGTGATCATTCCTTCGAGGGGTACTTTTATTTAAACTTGGGCCACATCCAAAACAACACAGGAGATATTGTCTTGGGAATTTCCATCAAAGGCCGCCTGACAGAGCTTTGATGTCAATCCCTCAATTGGCAGTGACGAGATGGATTGCAAAATATCTTTCTCACTAAGCCCGTTTAGCAATCCGTCTGAACAGAGCAGAATCTTTTGACCATCTTTGATGGGCAATAACGAAATATCTGGACCATCCTGAGGGTCTTTTGCCCCCAGATACTTTACCAGCCTGTTGCGATAAGGGTGCTTAATGGCTTGCTCAGGGGTGATTATCCCCTGCCTTACCATGTACTGAGTCAAGGTATGATCCGATGTTAATACGGTGAGGTTTTTATCCTTGCATTCATAAGCCCTGCTATCACCCAGATGAGCCACTAGAAAATGATCCGCACCCTTTGGACGAATCAATAGCACCACGGTGGTTCCCATACTGGACTGGCGCATATTCTGGGTGCCAGAATGCAAAATCTCCTGATTAACCTCCCAAAGTATTTTCCGGACTCTATCTTTTTCATCGATTTCAGAACCGGAAGGAAATTGATTTACTTTTTCAAGGATTAACCGTACAGCCAAACCACTGGCAATTTCGCCCGCAGCTTGCCCCCCCATACCATCTGCAACAATTGCAACAAGAAAATCATCTTCCACATGAACTGCAATTGCATCTTCATTATTGGTTCGACGCCCCTGAATGGAATCCATCGAATAATTGAAGCGCCAAGCCATCAAATACCTAATCTTCTAATTGATGAGTCAGGTGGTCCTACTGAAAAAGCCTCTAATAGATTTCCAAATTACCACTTTGAGAGCAATACTAAAGTTTCCAATGGCAACAAACTTATGATGCCTTAAAATAATCTTATCTCAAAATTCAGGAGTCTTTTATGCCGGTTCTAATGTCATTAAGAAGAATAATTATCAGCGAAATACATGAGCAACAGGTGATCATTCTCAAGGAAGTGGATGGCGATAGAAGTTTTTCCATTCAAATTGGGATTTTTGAAGCCACCAGCATTGACCGTAAAATAAAAAAAATACCCTCTCCCAGACCTTTAACCCATGATTTACTAAGTGGCACTATGGCGGCTCTTGGTGGAGTTCTTGAAGATATCCACATTCACGAACTTAAAGACAAAACCTATTTTGCCAAGCTTCGCATCAGGAAAGATGGCGAACTTGTGGAAGTTGACAGCAGACCCAGCGATGCAATTGCTCTTGCAGTAACCGACCGGGTTCCAATCTACGTTTCTGAAAATGTCTTGGAAATGATCTCCGAAGAAGGCAATAAGTGACCTTCAACTTATCTTTACAATTTGGTTAATATTGTACGATCTTAGGCCGATAAAGAGGACTGGATAGTATTTGCCAAAAAGCTTATACATTCCAACTTCGGTGTTTTAGGCAAGGAAGCCTGATCTGTGTAATGCAGGTAAAACCGAATAAAGTCGGTAGTTTATTTTGGGGGGAGTTGGTAAATGCCAATAGCATCTACTGCAATTATTCATCCAACTGCAATCATTTCCCCTGAAGCAGAAATTCAAGAAAATGTTAAAATTGGTGCCTTTTGCATCCTTGAAGGACCTGTAAAAGTAGGCGCCAATTGCGAGATTAAGGCAGGGGCTAAGCTTTTTGGGAACACCAGTCTAGGCAACAAGAACATCGTTTACAGCAATGCAGTAATTGGCGAAGCACCTCAACATGCCAAATTTGAAGACGAACCAACCAAAACAATCATTGGCAATAACAACATCATTCGTGAGGGAGTGACCATCCATCGTGGCACTTCATTCTCAAAAGAAACCAGGGTTGGCCACAACAACTTCCTAATGGCAAACGCCCATATTGCACACGATTGCATCATTGGAAATAATTGTATATTCGCCAACGGGGCGCTTCTGGGCGGCCACTGCCATGTTGAAGATTCTGTTTTTATATCCGGAAACGCTGCAATTCATCAATTTTCCAAGGTAGGCAGACTTTCCCTGTTAAGTGGAGTGTCCGCTGCAACCAAGGATATTCCACCATTCATGATTTCTCAAAGAATTAATGTTATTCTTGGCGTGAATGTCGTTGGTATGCGTAGGGCCGGAATAGCCCCTAGAAGCATTGATGCCATTCGGAAGTCCTATCAGATCATTTACAGGGAAGGACTTTCTCTACCAAATTCACTTCTTAAAATTGAGAAAGAATTTGGCGATGTGGCAGAAGCCATTGAACTTGTAACTTTCATTCGTTCATCTTCAAGGGGAATTTCCCTGGATATCGAACGCGCCGCAGCCTAACAAAACTTAATTAGAGTTCAATTCCTTAACCAACTGGGCAACCAATTCTGGGTTATCCTGTTTCTTTAGGTGTTGAATTCTAGATTCTGGCACTCCCAACACCTTCATGGATTGGCAAACCTTTTCCCAAACCTTTTCCCTTTTTTTGCCTTCACTAAGAAACAACTCTGTGACCATTTCCGCTAGCTTTTGCAAATGCAAAGGGTGCTTATTTTCATAATAGTTTTTGATGATCTTCTGTTGATAAGGGGTAAAATCTTTAGCCACAATTCTGCTCCCTTTTTTAACCATTGATTAGGATTGAATGCTATCACCCCCATTAGAAATTCAAAAACAAATTATTCTTTTCCTTGAAATTCATTACACCGCTATAATTTCGATTCGACGAAAAGATTAAAGGAGGCTTCATTTCATGCGGGCGGTAATACAAAGGGTTTCCCGTTCTCAGGTCAAAGTGGATGGAGCCATCACCGGGGAAATAAGTAGGGGGCTTCTTGTATTACTGGGCATAACCCACGACGACACCAAAGAAAAAGCAATATGGCTTGCCGATAAATGCGCCAATTTGCGGATTTTCCCTGATCAGGAAGGAAAAATGAACCTGAATGTTGTCGAGGTTGGAGGCGGAATCCTTGTTGTAAGCCAGTTCACCCTTTATGGCGACTGTTCCAAAGGCAAACGTCCTGGTTTTTCAGCTGCCGCAAGACCCGAAATTGCTGAACCCTTGTACCAGGAATTCTCCAAACGCCTCAGATTATTAGGTATTAACACCCAAAACGGCATCTTTGGGGCAAACATGGAAGTGAAACTTTTAAACGACGGACCCGTTACACTTATTGCTGAAGCTTAAAACAAGATTCACAGGAGCAAGAAAATGCTTAATCAACTATTTCGCAGAAAACCATTAGAAAAAGTACTGGGGGATCTTGAAGACGGCCCAAAGCTAAAGCGGGCACTCGGCCCTTGGGCACTTGTCGCACTAGGCATTGGCGCAATTATCGGAACCGGAATTTTTGTACTTGTTGGAAAAGCCGCAAGGGATGTGACAGGCCCCGCCCTGATGCTTTCTTTCGTGGTAGCGGGATTAGCCTGCATTTTCTCAGCGTTATGCTATGCGGAATTTGCATCCATGGCACCAGTGGCTGGCTCCGCATACACCTATGCGTACTTAACACTGGGCGAGCTTATGGCTTGGATTATAGGCTGGGATCTTGTGCTTGAATATGCTGTGGCAAGCTGCACTGTGGCACACGGTTGGTCCAAATATTTTCAAGACATTCTAAAACAGTTTCACATCCCCATACCGGAAGTTCTCACAAACGCCCCTTTCGACATTGCCAATTCTCAGGTTGTTGGAACAGGCTCCATAGTCGATCTTCCCGCGCTTCTAATTGCCGGAGCTATCACTTGCGTGCTAGTGCGTGGGATTAAAGAAAGCGCTTTTTTCAACTCCATTATGGTGGTTATCAAGCTACTTGTGGTTCTTTTTGTAATATTCGCTGGTATTCCTCACATAGTTCCATCGAACTGGACAAACAATTTTGCCCCTTATGGATATGGTGGTCTTAGCTTTTTTGGCCATCTGGTATGGGGAGAAATGAATCCCGCCACAAATATGCCTGCGGGCGTATTTGCTGGGGCAGCCCTGATCTTCTTTGCTTACCTTGGATTTGACGCTGTTTCAACAAACGCGGAAGAGGCAAAAAACCCTAAAAAAGATTTGCCCATTGGAATCATAGGATCCCTTCTGGTTTGCACCATTCTTTACATAGCTGTTGCGGCTGTAATTACTGGAATGGTTCCCTACGATCAAATCCAAAAGGAAGCCCCTGTGGCAAACATATTCGCCACGGTAGGCATGCCTTGGGCAAGACTGCTTGTTTCGGTGGGTGCACTTACCGGAATAACCTCTGTTCTGCTTGTCATGATGTGTGGGCAACCGAGAATCTTTCTTGCGATGGCCAGGGATGGATTGTTGCCGAAAAAGTTCTTCGCAACCATCCATCCAACCTTCCAAACCCCGTTTCAGGCAACCATTCTTACGGGTGTAATTGTTGCGCTGGGTGGCAGCTTGCTACCGCTGGACATTCTTGCAGAGCTGACGAACATAGGCACTCTTTTTGCCTTCGTGGTTGTTTGTGCTGCAGTACTTGTGCTTCGGATCAAGCAACCAGACGCCCCAAGGGCATTTAAGGCCCCTCTTGGCGTTTTTTGTCCCATCGCAGGCATTCTACTTTGCCTGATGCTTATGTTCTCTCTTGGTTGGGAAAACTGGTTGCGCTTATTTATCTGGCTGGGTATCGGCTTGTTCATCTATTTCATCTATGGTGTAAGACACAGCATGCTTAACAAAGAATCTGCTGGCAAATAACCCCATGGCCAAAACCGAAAAAAAAGAGTTTGAACAACATCTAGGTTTGTTTGATTCAACCATGCTGGTTGCCGGGGCTATGATTGGCTCGGGTATCTTTATTGTTTCTGCGGACATCATGCGGGATGTTGGTTGTAGCGGAACACTTCTTCTTTTGTGGCTGGTCACGGGAGTCATCACGATTTTCGGGGCATTAAGTTATGCCGAACTGGCTGGCATTATGCCAAAGGCGGGCGGTCAGTATGTGTACCTGCGGGAAGCATTTGGCCCCTTTTTGGGATTCCTTTATGGATGGAGCCTTTTTTTAGTCATCCAAACCGGATCCATTGCGGCAGTAGGAGTGGCTTTTGCCAAATTCCTGGGTGTGCTATTTCCGGGCCTTGGAACCTCCGAAGAAGCTGTTATTTCGAAATGGGAGGGCATTAATCTTGCCATTTCGCTGCCATTGCCCTGGCTAAAGGAACCATTGCAGGTATTTCATCGTGAAGATTTCACCATAACCATGGGGCAAATCATCGCGGCAGCAATCATCCTGACTCTTACCTGGGTGAATTGCAGGGGAATCAGGCAAGGAACCATCATCCAAAATCTTTTCACCATTACAAAAATATGTTCGCTGGCTGCTGTGGTTTTGATTGGGTTTTCGGTTGGACTGAATATGTCTACCGTGAAAGCAAACCTTCAAAACCTATGGTCAGGCGCAGGTGAAACTGCAAGATTTACCGCTATCCAGCATTTAGTGGGGGGTCCTGGATGGCTGGTCACCATCATGGTGGCGGGTGGAGCCATGGTTGGTTCTCTGTTTAGTGCTGATGCGTGGAACAATATCACATTCACCGCGGGTGAAATCAAAAATCCAAAACGCAATTTACCGCTAAGTTTGATATTTGGCACATGCCTGGTAATTGGTCTCTATATCCTTGTAAATCTGGCCTATATGGCGGTTTTACCAGCCAATGGCGATTCACAACTTGCCACACAGCTAAAGGCTGAGGTTGCCTCCAACAAATCCATTGTGAAGGAATATCAGGCACAGGCAAATCTTTTCAAATCCACTGCCCAAAGACTTTCGGCGGAATCAGAATTCCTTGAAGCACGAGCCAAATACCTTGAAAAGAACTCTCAGCCTTTGATGGCTAAACGGCTCGAGCATGATGCCAGGGAAAGAAAAGAGGAATCTTCGGATTGGTTTGCCAAGGCAAGGACTGCTCGCCAGGCTGTTCACGATGCGTCTCAAAACCTAGAAAACCGCCTGAAGGAAATGTCAAAGCAAAACACGACAAACCTAGGGATATCATTTGCAAAAGATGATCGGGTTGGTACCGCGATGCTCCAGGCGGTATCTCCCAATTTTGGCGCAGGACTCATGGCTATCGCCATCATGATTTCCACCTTTGGATGCCTCAACGGAATGATTCTCATGGGAGCAAGGCTGTATTTTGCCATGGCAAAAGATGGACTGTTCTTTAAGTCCATTGCAGCCCTTAACGGCAACGGGGTTCCTGAAAAAAGCCTTTGGCTTCAGGCTATCTGGAGTGTGCTATTAGTTTTTTCAGGGACATACTCAGAATTGCTTGATTATGTGATATTTGCCGCTTTACTCTTTTATGCGTTAACGGTGGCAGGGCTTTTTGTACTTCGAAGAACAAAACCAGATGCGGATCGCCCCTACAAGGCTTGGGGGTACCCCCTGATTCCCCTCATATACATTGCGCTTTGCATACTTATTATGATAGATCTTCTTATAGTCCGGCCAGAGTTCACTTGGCCGGGCCTAATTCTGGTTGCTTCAGGCATTCCTGTTTTTTATTTCTGGAACTCAAAAGGTTACTCTCTCAAAACTGACCCATGATCATCGAAAACATCCATTTCAACCTGTTGGAAATCCCAACCAATCCTCCCAGAGCCAGCTCCAAGGAAACTTCCGACGGCAGAAAAGATTCCATTACCACCCTGATTGCCAGCATTAAGACAAATGATGGTCTCGAGGGAATAGGTTATGCCTATTCGTTGCAGGGAGCTGGTAAGGCAATGTATTGGACAGGCAGGGAACTTCTCGAACCAATTATGATTGGAGAAAACGCGTTAAATCACGAAAGACTTTTTCACAAGGTATATTGGCGCACCCAAACCATTGGGAGAACAGGTCTGGTGCCTCAGGTTTATTCTGCTTTAGACATGGCATTGTGGGATCTTAAAGGCAAAAAAGCCGGTCTTCCTGTGCACAAAATGCTTGGCGGGGCCAGGGAATCCTGCAATGCATACATATCTCACACGGGTTGGCAATGGATGACCGTAGGCCAGATTATGGATCAAACTAAACCTTTCCTCGACCAAGGTGTGATGGGCCTAAAGGTAAAGGTTGGAAACAACCCAAATCAAGACATAGAACGAATCAGCTTTCTGCGGGAACAACTGGGCGAAGAGGTTTGGCTAGCCGTTGATGCTAACGAGAAGTACGACCTGGGAACCGCTCTTGCAATGGGAAGATTCTTCCAGGATGAAGTTGGTGTAGGCTGGTTTGAAGAACCGATTTCCTGTGAAAACCAATCCGGTTACACACAACTTGCAAACACGCTTGATATCCCAATTGCCTCTGGTGAGATGCTTTTTTCCCAAAAAGAATTTGAAGCTTATATTTGTACAAATTCCATGGATGTTGCTCAGCCAGACATCACCAGACTGGGTGGAATTACGCCGTTTTTAAAAACCCTGGCATTGTGCGAAGCAAAACATATACCTGTTGCTCCTCATCTAATGCCAGAAATTGCAGTACACCTAGCCTGCGCATTCAACCAAATTACATCCGTGGAATACATGCCTTGGATGGAACCTCTTTTTCTTAATTATCCCAAATTGACTGCTGGCAAATTGCGCCCGATAGAAGGACCAGGCTGGGGCTTGGAGCTTAATCCCGACGCCTTAAAGAAATATTCTGCCCCAACAAGCTAGCCCTCTCAGATTAACCCGAATCCAATCTCTCTTGCGAATCCCGTTCAACACGCTATGACAGGAACTTTATGTTTGCTGTATTAGCAGTGGAGAATGGTTTTGAGTGATCAAACAACTACGGTTATAGACCTCCGCAACCAGATGGCAAAATTTGTGAACGACCGGAATTGGAGTCAATTCCACGATCCCAAAAACCTTGCCATGGCCTTATGTGCCGAAGCTGCAGAATTGCTGGAACACTTTTTGTGGATAACGCCAGAAGAATCAAGGCTGGCTTCGCAGGAACCCAAAAAGTTATTGGATATTTCCGAGGAAATTTCCGATGTAACCTGCCTCATTATGGCGTTGTGCAATTCATTGAACCTGGATCTTTCAGAATCCTTTTTAAAAAAAATGGCAAAAAACGAACTCAAATACCCCGCAGACCTTTGCTGGGGAAAATACAAAGTTGACGATTCCGCCAGACTGAAAGGCAAATCATGAAATCCAACAGTTACCAATACTTTGCTTTTTGGGTTCTGGCTTTGCCCGTAATTTTGCATGCCCAACCACCAGCTAACCTGCCTATTCCGCAGGAACAAGAGCAATCTGAGAACAGCCCCAAAGAACAAACGGAACAGGCCAACGCTCAACTTACCACCCGATATTTGACCCCTCCCAAGCCAGGAAAGCCTTGCGACATGGAATTTAGCCTGAAAAACCCAGGCACCATTCCCATGACCGAAATACAACTTAAGCAGGAATGGAATATTCCAGTCAAAATTCTGGAAGTAAATCCCAAACCGATCATCCAGGGTAAAACATGGGTTTGGGATTTATTGGATTTACAACCCGGTTCAGGGAAAGTTTTCTCGGCCAAAATAACTTTTGAGGGGGACACACTTCCTGAATTTCGCCCGACTATTTCTTACACACCAAATCATTTGCACAAGGCCTCAGATAAATCTGGTCTTTTTGTACAAGTTAATGGCCCACAATTTGTTCGCAAAGGTAACAAAGCAGTTTTTGATATTATTGTGGCCAATCAAGGGAAGGCGCCTGTTCAACAAGTCACCATTCGGGACAAACTACCCGAGGGCTTAAGACATCCGGAAGGAGAATTCATCGAGGCGGAACTTGGGAACATACCACCAGGAGGCAAAAAATCCATTCGTTTGGAAACTTTAGCCGTGCAAACCGGACGATTTTCCCAAGATATTCAAGTTGCGAGTTCCAATGGTGATAAAAAACTTTACCAATCGGAAATTTCCGTGGGTGAAAATCAGATTCAACTTAAATGGCAAAAATCCTTGGAAACCCCCGCGCAGGGAACCCTTGAAATGGTCTTGGAGTCCAGTTTTGAGTCTGGGGCAAGGAAGCCTGAAAATCATGCTCTTAGGGTGGAGATCCCAAAGGGGCTGGAACTTGTCGAAGTAACTCCCTTTGGTTTAAAAAACCCTTTGAAAACTGGAGAAACAGAACTACTTTGGCAAAATCCTCCTGTGCTTTCTGGTAACAAGTTCTTTGCAAGATTAAAACTTCGGGCCACGTCTCCCGGGGATTGGAATCTTCATGCCAAAGCATCTATGCAAAATTCCCAGGATGCAACCTCAAGTTTTCTAATAAGGGTAGAAGGATCTTCAGAAATAACTGGCAAATTTTCACAACCAAAAATCGAATCTCAGCATGGAAAAGAATTCAAGGTGCAATACTTTCTGCATAACATGGGTACGGCTGGATCCCAAAATGCCTCAGTAAAATTCCAAATTCCGGATGGACTTTTCCCCATTAGCTGGAACGGACCAACGGTTGGAGGGGCTGAAGGAGAATGGATCATCTTTGATCCGGTAACAAAGATAGCGGCAAATCAGAATTTGGAATACACCCTTATTTTAAAATCATTGAGACCCGGAGAATTCAAACTAAATGCCGAGCTAAATAACGGAACCGTGGCAAAACCAACTACATGTACTATTACCGCAAACCCCCAGCCTTAGCCATTTTGTTAACATCAAAGAAAAATTTAACATTTGTCAAATATTAGGTTGCTACCAATACGTACCCGGAATATCTTTATGAAAGTTCGCAGGTAAATGTGCCTGCCAACTTGCCAAGATGGCTAGACCGGGGAAGGGAATCCCCTTCACATTTAATCTTTCTGAAATAATTCAAAAACTTTTTCATCTTTCGCCCAAATAATTCCGAATGTCATTTGTAGGAAATTCAAGTCCCGCTTGGGCTTGAAATAAGACTAACTCGCTGTTATCTACCGCCGTCGTTCAAAGGATTTAACTCTCACGAAGTTGAATCCGGGGGGATATCAGAAAGTAACTCGTTGATACCTGGCCAAGGATGGCATCACAGGGGATCAGGGGGATAGGAGGTCCAAATGGGGATCAACAACACGGAAAAAGAGCAGTTAAAAGTTCACATTCGATGGATGATTCGCAGGGATATGCAGGAAGTTCTGCAGAGCGAACAGCAATGCTTTGAATTCCCTTGGAGCGAGGAAGAATTTCTTCGCTGCCTAAGGCAACGCAACTGCATTGGCATGGTCGCAGAGCATGGTGAAAAAGTGGTTGGTTTCATGATCTATGAACTTCACAAAACCAAACTTCACATTTTAAATTTCGCGGTTTCACCCCAATTTCAAAAAATGGGTGTCGGAAACCAAATGATCGCGAAGTTAGTGAGCAAGCTTTCTAGCCATCGACGAACCAGAATCACCTTGGAAGTTAGGGAAACCAATCTTGGGGGTCAGGTTTTCTTCCGCAATCAAGAATTCAAGGCTATCAGGGTGGTAAGGTCTTTCTATTCGGACAGCGGAGAAGATGCTTACTTGATGCAATACCGTCTTCCCAGCGATACTAGTGAAGACTTTGAAGAAACCATCAACCGAATTGCACAATACGAGGAAAATATTTAACAATTGTAAACTTTGATTGAGAAGCCGGGACTTGTGCCCGGCTTCTTGCATTTAATAACCGTTATAATCGTTACATTTTAACCCTTGATCAGCCGCCTCACTCTTTTTTCCATTGAACATACTAAAGTCATGCTCTAATTTGAAAATGATTCAAAAATAGTCTCTCCATTTCCATGGTGTTTTATGAGCTTAAAAAAATTGCTGTTTGCTGGTATGGGATTATTTTTCTTTGTTTCTTCAAGCGCCTTTGCAGTTGAAACACAAGAGAAGAAGGAACCCGCCGTTCCAGCAATTGAGAAAAAGCTCGATGCTAACCCTTTGGAAAGCATTAATCAACAACTCAAAGAGATACAGCTTTCCATTCAATCCCTTAAATCCATCGATTCAGATAATCGCATTAAAAAAATAGATGCTGAAATATCGATCATCAAAGATCAAATATCCAGACTTGAACAATCTATCAGCAAGATTAATTCAACGAGAAGTGCTGCTTCTTACACACCTCCGGTTGCTGCCTCTGCCACTATCAAAATCGTCAACTCTTCTGCTTGGAATTCAACCGTGTTGCTCAATGGAAAAACTCACAAAGTGCCAGCCATGCAAACCATTACGCTAAGCAATCAGAATGTTGGTGATTTTAATTATCAGGTATTTGCGGATAATTATGGCGTTATTCAGCCATCAACAACTAGAACCATTGGCCAAAGCGAAACTTTCACAATTTCCATCTATCCCAGATAATTTCCGATTGCCTTCTTGTCCGGGTGGTTGTCGAAATCGATAATTTGCTTATGGATACAAGGCATAATTTTATCATCACTTTGGATGGCCCCGCTGGCGCGGGAAAAAGCACCCTTGCAAAATCGCTTGCAAAAGAACTCGGTTTCGAGTTTCTGGATACCGGTGCGATGTATCGTACCGTTGCCTTGGCCTCCCTCCGGGAATCGCCCTTTCCCCCTGATGATACAAAATTAAAAGTGATCCTTAAAAACCTGAATTACCGCACTGAAGGATTTAGGGTTTTCCTAAATAATGAGGAAGTAACCGAAACTATAAGGACCAAGGAAACCACTGAAGCTTCAGGAGTGATTGCCTCAAACCCTTTGGTGCGGGAAAAACTCGTGGAAATGCAGCGTCAGGCTGCGTTGGGCAAAAAAATCGTATGCGAAGGCAGGGATCAAGGAACAGTGGTTTTCCCGGAAGCACAATGCAAGTTTTTTCTTACAGCTTCGCCGGAAGTGCGTGCCCAAAGGCGTTTCGAGGAATTAAAATCGAAGGGGGTAATCGCTTCCATAGATGAACTGGTTACCTCCATGCGCACCAGAGATGAAAGAGATTCCTCTAGAAAAGTGGGCCCCCTGGTTGCTGCATCAGATGCAATTCTGATCGACACTTCAAGCCTTTCCGCAGCGGAAGTTTTGAACAAGCTGCTTGAGGTGGTAAAGGCACGCCAGCATTTATGAAGAACCTGTTAAACAAACTGATACCATCCAATGAAACCCTTGAGCATTACTGGTGGTGCGCTAACTATATTTTTTGGAATTATTTTTACACATTTTTTTTCAGCCTTAGAAAGCAGGGTGGAAATAATATTCCAAAAACTGGCCCGGTCCTTTTGATAGCGAATCATGAAAGTTTTCTGGATCCCATTTCGGTTGGTTTGACCTCCACCAGAAATTTATGTTATCTGGCAAGAAAGACTTTATTCAAAAACCCCTGGCTTTCCGCTTACCTGAAAGCTGTTGGTGTTTTCCCCGTGGATTTGGATGGCGTTGCCAAGGAGGGAATCCGTGCAACTCTGGATCTTTTGCAAAAAAACAAAGTTGTATTGTTGTTTCCAGAAGGAACTCGCAGTGAAACTGGGTCGGTTCAAAATCTTCAGCCAGGTATTTTTCTTCTCGCAAAAAAATCCGGGGCTCCCATTTTACCGGTTGGTATAGCAGGCGCTTATGATGCACTGCCTAGAACCACTCTGATTCCAAACTTCTGTCCGCTGTTTAAAGAAGGAAAGAACGGAGCGATGGCCGTCTCTATTGGCAAGCCTGTAACCCCGGCACAACTTGAAGAAATGGGAAGGGAAAAAGCACTTGTATTTCTCAAAGAGAAAATCCTTGAGGAAATCAACAAGGCCAACGCTTTAAAGCGAAAAAAATAAAGTTTCCAGCAATTCCAATTTCAGGAAGCGGGCTCTAGTTCTCCATCAAGTGCCATATTTTCTGAACAGCATCAACACCCTTGGGTATTTCACTTTTTGATCCATATTGAACCTGTAGCAGCACTTGCGAAAATGCGTAATAAGCGGGTTCTAACCTGGGCTCTTCATCTGAAATAATGCTTTGAAGTTCGCCAGGGGTACACCCTTCTGGCACACTCAGGTTTCTTTGGTGACACCAGGCGATCAATGCTTTCCAAGTATATCCCGTAAGTTGTTTCAGACTAATTTTCTGCCAGCCTTCCTGCTGAAAAGGGTTGGCATAATCAAGGAAACTGGCGGACTCAGGCTCCTGGTCCAACTGCTGGGCATCAACTTTTTCTTTTGCCTTGCGTTCCTTTTTGTCCAGATTAAACAATTCCCTAAGCCAGGCAAGCAGGTCGTAGGCCCAATCCAGATGAAAACTCATCTTGAAAATAAAAACATAAACCACAAAAAGAAATGTTCCAATCCCCACCACGATCTTGATAAATAGCTCCACAAACCGCATGATTTTTTCGAAACCGGGAATATTTACCTGGGGAGAGGTGTTGGGCTCAACTTCGGTCACGCCTTTTGATAGGTCATTCTTGGAATCTCCCGAAGCGGTTTTATTTTTTTGCGAGGCATTTTTACCCTCGGAGCTCGAGCCTTTTCCTTTCTCACCTTTGAATTTTTGAGATTCACTCTCTTTACCACTTCCCTGCTTTACGGAACCACTTTCACCTTTTTTATCTCCGGCAGTGCCCTGACCTTTTCCTGCATCCTTGGAGTTTTGGGCATATTCGCTTGCATTGTTTGGATAATTCCTCGAAGCCACCCATGAAACCGGATCTGTAATCCCTTGCGGCTTAGGCAGCAAAAAAGCAACCAAAAAACATAAAGCCAGAACTAATCCCCCGGATATCATCCAAAACATGGATGTAAACAAAGGCATTCCCAAATGCCTTCTGCGAAGATCCTTGCGAACCGTCAAAAAGCATGTGGTCATCAATAGCCCCACACAACTTCCCAAGTAAGCAATAAGGCACAATGCGTAATAACCTGGCAACTTAAGATCCGAACTGCCTGAGGTTCCTCCCGCCAGGCCAAATATAGGAACCGAAGCCAGCAAAAAGTACAAAACCCAGACTCCACGCCCTTTAGCCCCTGTTGGCTTTTTAGGCTTGGAATTCTTTTGCTTGGCAAGGTCTAAAAGAACTTCCTCTGCCTCAAAATTATAGTCGCCGGTAATTTCCCGGGTGTCTCCCCAAGAATCAGAAACACTTTGGGACCCAGGATTTAATTCCCGCTTGATTCCAATGGAAGCCAGGTAACCATCTTCATCGGTAAGCCTCTCGCCAAGATCTGTGACATCCCAGGTAATTTTGTATGTCAACCATCCAACAAACGCCATAAAAATGGTAGACAGGGATGCTAGCTTCATTTCCCCATTAATCACGGCAACACCGGCAAAAGGAATCCAAGCCACCATCCCAAACATAAACGCATATCTTCCCGCAACCCTATACAGTGCATCTGTCAAAAACATCTTGCAAACAAGAACTGTCCCAAATATCTCCCAAAAGACTAACCAATGCTGAGAAGTCCATTCACTGGATAGGGACGCCCTGGCAAGTACAAAAAATGAAAAAGCAACCATCATACAAACGATAAAACAAAGACCAATGGTACCTACCAAGTAATCCAAAGCCTCTGGAACATCCCGATGTTTGTAAACGCCCTTTTCAACCATGTTTACCCTATGCCAGGCTCAATGGGGAGGTGCGATCAATTTGCGACCTGCACATTTGTGGTAATTCCTCGGAACTTGCCACATGACGAATTTCACGAATACCGTTGGTGACAAGCCTTTTAAAAGCTCTGTTTAGCCCTTCCTCATCCAATTGCACCAAAACTGCGGAAACAGCAAACCCCTGCTGCCTTAGATTTCCCAAAGCCATCGCAGCCTCCTCGGTAACACCCGAAAAAATGGCAACCAGGGTTAAATCCCTGGGCAAATGAACCGCGACCTCCTGAATCATCTGGGCAAACTTCAGGGAATCGGATTTCAAAGCCCTACCCAACATTTGCCTAGTCAATTGCAAATGCTCTACTCCCCTTCGCGACGGCAGGAACATCGGCTGCAGATGATTTGGCCTGCTTGTATCAAGCATAAAAGTTCGGGCTTCCGCACGAGAATCCGCCTCGGGATTCTCTGATTCCTTGCTTTCCTTCGCATGAAAAGCCGCATCCGTGGCATTGGTCGCAAGACCAAATGGCTGGTTTAACACACAAACAGCATGGGCTAACGCCACCGCAGTATCCACCGCGAGTTCTGAACGGAACGGCTCGCCCCTGGGTGGGAACATCGCCTCGTGAAAATCCAGAAGGATCATCGCACCCGCAAGGCAGGAAGGCTCAAAAACCTTGCACTGAAAAACACCAGAACGAGCGCTTGCTTTCCAGTGAATCCTCGACATGGGATCCCCGGGTTCATATTCTCGAATGCCTGCTATCCGAGTTGGGTCTTCAAACACCTTTAATGTCATTCTTATTTCACCGATTGGCCTTCTGGATGTGAGGTCGTAACCCAGCAATGGCACTATTTTCGGAAGTACAAGCAGGTAAAAAGGCTCGCATCCAACACGATATTTCCTTAAGAATCCGAAGGGATCCCCGGTTTCAGCAAGCACGGGCCCTATTTGGTAGAACCCCCTGTGCAGGCATTCCAATTGATAGGTAAAATCCACCGCCTGCATGGAGAACAGGGACAAAACCTTGAATCTTTTCCCCTTCAGTTTCAGGAACGGATGCTTGGGATCAATCGCGCTTTCTGGCAACAAGTCCTCCAGAATCACCCAGGGAATTGGGATCAGACCATGATAACTTACCTGCACTTTCACCCGAACCTTGTCCCCAACCTCGGCAATTGTGCATTTCATCTTTCTTTCAATGCGCAGACCATTGGCCCAGTGCCAGGCCAAAAACCTGCTACAAAAATACACCAGCAGTAACAAATAAGATGCAAATGCCAGCAAGCCGGAGCCCGCAAGTTGGGAGAAAACCCATATCAGGAGAAAACCCAATACCCAATACATCAGAAGTGATCTTTTTCTGAAAGGTACTCCGAAGAAACCGGCACCGGAATATCCTCAAGGACATCTTTCAAAACATCCTCTGGCTTGATTTTCCTAAGCCTGGTCTCAGGCTTTAAAATGACCCTGTGGGAAAGCACCGGGCCAACAAGCTTTTTCACATCATCGGGAACCACAAAAGTTCTACCCTGGATGGCGGCAACCGCCTGAGAAGCCCTTTGCAATGCCAGGGATGCCCGGGGGCTTCCACCCAACAAAATATCATCGTGATCCCTGGTGGCGTGAATAATCTCAAGAATATATTCGCGGATCTGGTCATCCAGATGCATGTGCCTTACCGCATCCTGACAAGCAACCCAATCAGCAGCACTTACAACCGGGGAGATATCCTCAATAGGATGCCCAAGTTGCAAGCGTTTCATCATCATCGCTTCCTCTTCCATGGTTGGGTAACCCAAACTTAGTTTCAACAAAAAGCGATCCAACTGCGCTTCAGGAAGTGGAAATGTTCCTTCATGGTCCACCGGATTCTGGGTAGCAATAACCAGAAAAGGCTGTTTCAGCGTGTAGGTCTGACCGTCAGCAGTAACTCGCCTCTCTGCCATGGCCTCCAACAATGCGGCTTGTGTTCTTGGGGTAGCCCGGTTGATTTCATCTGCCAGAACTGTTTGAGCAAAAATGGGTCCGGGACGAAACTCAAACTCAGATGTCTTCTGGTTAAAAATTGAGACACCATTAATATCACCTGGCAAAAGATCAGGGGTGCATTGGATTCTTTTGAAAACAGATCCAACACTTCTTGCCAATGCCCTTGCCAGGATGGTCTTGGCAACCCCAGGAACATCCTCCAAAAGAATATGGCCCTCGGCAAGATAAGCAGCCAAGGCCAAGATGATTTGCTTGCGTTTGCCCAATATCACCTTTTCCATGTTGGCGACAACTTTTTCACTTACCACCTGAACATGAACCTGAGCGGAGCCACCCAGCCTTTTTTTATCTTTACCAGAATTATCGCCCGGGTCTTTAGACATATCTCATCCAACTATTTCCAGAAGGGAAAGATCATATGATTGAATTATCCCAGCAATTAATCTTCGATCAACCATCTTTATGTACAAACAAGCAAAGGCTCCTCATCAGGAGGAGCCTTGAAGCCTGGCTTAAAATTTTTTCAAGCTTTAGAACTGATCCAGCCAGAAGTGAAAACCACTGTAATACTTTTGGGGTTTTTGAAGCTCATAGCGCCAGTGGGGTTCCTTGAATGGGGGGTAGGCCATGTATGCGGGTGGCGGCATATAGGGTTGCCCCGGCTTTTCAGGCCAACGAGGTCCCATGCTGGGCCAGTAGTTGTGTGGGAAGTAGTAATAAGGGTAGTGGAAGAAACGCTGAAGGTTTCCATCCGGCGATTGAGCTTGTGCCTGGGAACAAAAACTTTCCCCCGCAAGCAGCATCAGCATAAGGCCCAAGGCCAACTTCAAAGCAGTCCGAACCATGGTTGTCCTCCTGACAAGAATTCCAATCTATCAATTTAACCCTATCATGATTTTTCAAGGGTGAGTCCATTTTGGCCCAAATCTTTACAATAAAATTGATGAATTCAATCAGCCTGTTTCGATGGGGAAAACTGATTCGAATGTTAGTTTTGGACACGCTTTCAACTTTCCGGAATTCAAAAAATCATGGAAATCTCTCAAGTTCCTGACAACCCATTGGTTCAACGATACGCCAGCAAGGAAATGGCATCCCTCTGGGCACCCTTGAACCGCTATTCTATCTGGCGAAAGCTCTGGGTTGCCCTTGCGCAATCCGAGTTGGAACTTGGCCTTCTTTCCGAAGATGGTAAAACCCCGCGCATCAAACAATCGCAGATTCAGCAACTGGAAGCAAACATCCACAACATCGATTTTGCGAATGTGGAAACGCATGAACAAAGGCTAAGGCACGATGTGATGGCTCATATCCACGCCTACGGTGACATTTGCCCGGAAGCCAGGGACATCATTCATCTGGGTGCAACCAGTTGCTTTGTCACTGACAACACCGAACTGATCCTGATGCGGGATGGTTTACAACTTTTGCAAAAGTCCCTGATCAGCCTGCTAGATGCGTTTGCGCGCTTCGCGCGCAAATATGCCTCCATAGAAACACTGGGGTTCACTCATTTTCAACCAGCTCAATTAACCACGGTTGGAAAAAGGGCATGCCTCTGGGCACAAGACTTCCTGATGGATTATCACGAAATCAGCCACAGGCTTGAAAACCTGCGCTTTCGTGGAGTCAAGGGAACCACCGGAACCCAGGCAAGCTTCCTTGCGTTATTCAAGGGCAACCATCAAAAGGTTCGCGAATTGGACAAAATGGTTTCCGCGAAGATGGGATTCACCAAGATATTTCCGGTGACCGGTCAAACCTACCCTCGGAAGGCGGATTCACAGATCTTGGAAACTTTATCAGGCCTTGGACAAAGTTCCCATAAATATGGCACCGACATCCGTTTGCTTTCGCACAGACAGGAAATCGACGAACCTTTTGAAAAGGAGCAGGTTGGTTCCTCCGCGATGGCCTACAAAAGAAATCCCATGCGCTGCGAGCGCATGTGTGGCCTGGCCCGCTTTCTTATCCAGCTCTCGGGCAACACGGCGGATACCGCTGCGGTACAATGGCTGGAAAGAACCCTGGATGACAGCGTAAATCGCAGACTGGTTATTCCCCAGGCGTTCCTTAGCGCTGATGCCATTTTACGCCTTGCCATCAATGTAACCCGTGGACTTGTTGTTAACGAGGAAGTGATTCGCTCCGAGGTAAATCGCACCCTACCATTCATGGCAACAGAAAATTTGCTGATGGCTGCGGTGGGCCTGGGAGGTGACCGACAAAACCTGCATGAGGTAATTCGAACCCACAGCCATGCGGTGATGGCGGATTTAAAGTCCGGTGCCCGCAAGAACGACCTGCTGGACAGGCTTCAAAAGGAACCAGAATTCGCAAAGGTAAATTTTGAAAAAGTTCTGGCCGAGGGAAGATTTTCAGGGCGTGCAGCGGAACAGGTGGAAGAATTTCTTTCCGAGGAAGTGGACCCTGTGCTGAATAAGCACAAGGAATGGACGAACCAAGCGGCTGTTATTCGTTTTTAGGACTTTTGCGAAATCCAGCTCTTTGCAGCTTCAACCACTTCCTGAAGATTGAAAAGACTTTTGGCGGACTGAGCATCCGGATCAAGCACTGCCCACTTTACCCCGGATTGCAACATGGATTGAAAAATGGAATGCAACAGAGGTAAAGCCGGCTGGAATACCTGCCAATCTTTTCCCAAACTGGCCAACTCAAGAAATTGCGCCGCCTTTGGCTTGTCTTGAAAAATGGCAATTGCCGTTTCTCCGGTTGCAGTTCTCCATTGCGCAAACTCTGCGTTATGTTTGTCGGTTCTAAAGATTAAAAAGGGGATTTGATCCATTCCAATTCCCAGCGCTGATTGCCATTAAATTTCAACATAATTATCTTACACAATCTGGGAAAGCTTTCAGCACTGATCTTTCCAGCTGCATTCGACTTGCTTTATTTTCCAACCTTTCATTAGAATCCTTTTCGTCGTCGAGCCACGGAACGGCAAGACGCACAGAGAAGAGGCTTTTGATGAACCGAGCCAAGGATGGCAAGGTTTCGCTTCCACCTGTTGGCAGGGGGATTGCGAAGATATCATCGCTTTCATTTCGAATGCCATGGATCACGCTGGGCTGTCTTAGCCTGCTATGCGTGGGATCCCTGTTGCTGGCATGGTTTCGTCTCGATTTTAAAACACATCGCGACGACATGATCAGCAACAAGAAATGGTGCCAGCAGAACTGGAAGCGATACCTGGCAGAATTCGGCCAGGACGACGACCTGATTGTTCTCGCACGTGGGGGAACAGAGCAGGAAAAAATCGTCGCATTGGATGCTATAGCCCATCAGCTTGCCAGCCACCCCCAAGTCTTTGATCGGATTTTCTACAAAGTGGATCTTTCAGGCATACGGGACAGATCCCTCATGTTTCTGGACAGCCCCCAGATTAAGGCGATATCAGGGCACTTGGCCAACATGGCCCCGCTTCTGGAATTCCCTTTTGCCTGGAACTTGTTCACCCTAAACAGTCTTACCGGCGAAGCTCATGCAAAGCTCAAACAACTGGAGGCCAGAGGTAGCACTACACCATCCGATCTGGCATTCTTTGATCAATTTGCGAACATTATCCGAGCCGCAAGTAAATCTATCTCTGGTTCGGCGGAATACTCGAACCCCTGGATCGGGCTTTTGCCCGCTGGCAAAAATCACGAACAATCGCTTGATAAACCCAGCTACCTTTTTTCACCGGACAAATCACTTGCACTATTAATGGCCAGGCCCACCGCCGCGGAGGAGGGAGAATTTGTCACCTCTCGCCCAGCGGTGGACATGCTTCGCAAGATCATCAAAGAATACTCTTCGTCGAACCACGCCGTAGAATTAGGGTTAACTGGTTTGCCAGTACTGGAAGCCGACGAAATGGCGGCATCTCAATCGGACAGCACCCGGGCATCCTGGATAGCGTTCGCAGGGGTTCTGGGACTATACATCGTTGTTTTTAGATCCTGGCGTTACCCGGTACTAACCATCACAACCCTGCTTGTGGGTACCATACTTTCCCTGGGCTGGCTAACCCTGACCGTGGGACACCTGAACCTGCTATCAGCCACATTTGCGGTGATGCTGATAGGCTTGGGAGATTACGGAGTGCTATGGGTAAGTGCTTACGATGAATCAAGAAAGCGCCACCATGAACCGTTTGAAGCTTTGATGGAAACAGCCATCCGGGTGGGACCAAGCATTTTTACCGCGGCATGCACCACCTCGCTGGCCTTTTTCGCCGCTATGCTTGCAGACTTTCAAGCTGTTTCTGAAATGGGTTGGATTGCAGGTTCGGGAATCCTTCTTTGCATGGCAAGCTGCTACACCACTCTTCCAGCCTTATTGGCGGTATCAGAAAGAAAAAATAGCACTCTTAACGATTCCAGGATGATTTTGGCCATGCCTCAGGAACAATCCGTATCCCTATGGTTTAGATATCCTCTGGGTTCAGTCATGGTTAGTGTTATTGGCACACTTCTTTTTCTGATCCCAGCTTCAAAACTTTCCTACGATCACAACCTTCTCCATTTGCAGTCCCCCTCACTGGATTCTGTGGTTTGGGAAAAACATCTTCTGGAGAAAATGCCACAGGCATCCTGGCATGCTGTGACATTTACCGCAACCAGGGAAGAGGCCCTTGAATGGAAAAAGAAATTTGAATCCATGGCGGATGTGCAAATGGTGGCTGAAGTTGCAAGCCTGCTGCCCCAGGATCAGTCCGCAAAAAAACCACTTTTGGAAGACATTCAGCACCGACTCCGACTCCTTCCCACTCGCGGAAGCAAACCCGCACACCCCACAGCCAATTCCGTGACGCTTCAAAAATCATTGAATGAATTAGCAGCAGAAAAAGAATGGGAGAAGCTTCCAGGCAAACTCAGCGAAACTGTGCAAGAAATAAGGGAACTCCAAAAAGCCCTGCAGGCGGCGGGCCCCAAGGGTAATTCGCAACTACGGTCTTTTGAAGAACAGGTCACCGGGGATCTTATCGAAAACCTGCATAAACTCCGGGAAGTCTCCACCCCCAGGTCTATAACCGCCGACGACATACCTGCCCCACTCAGGCAAAGATACCTTAGCGATTCTGGGCAATGGCTGCTTCGTATATTTCCAAAACAGGATCTTTGGCAGTACGACAACCTGAAAGATTTCGTTAACAAAATTCAGCAGATGGACGCACGCGCCACAGGCAAACCTTTCACCACCCTGGAAGGCCTTCGCAGTATGAAAGCTGGCTTCCAATGGGCAGGTATTTACGCATTGATTGCCATCGTGGGAGTTCTTGCCTGGGATTTCAGAAAACCATCCAAGGTAGCTGTTGCTTTGGTTCCGCTTGCCATGGGTACCTGTATCACCATGGGCTGCCTTCATCTACTGGGATATCACTTGAACCCCGCCAACATGATCGCATTCCCCATTCTTGTGGGAGTGGGCATTGATAATGCGGTACACATCCTTCACGATTTCCACCAAAGGCACCGCGGCGTTTACTACAAGCCGAAAACAGCAACGCTGAAAGGCATTGCTGTTGCAGGATTAACCACCGTACTTGGATTTGGATCACTGATGTTTTCAACCCACCTTGGCCTGGCGAGTTTGGGATTCATGTTGGCCCTTGGTGTAAGTGCCTGTATGGTTTGCTCGATTTTCTGGCTGCCTAACCTGCTTGGGCTTAGAAAGCCGGTGTCAGAATCAGACTCTTCTAGATCAAGACTATTCCGAAGAAAGTCGGCTTAGTCCTTTCGCTCAAACCTTGCCTCCAACCGGCCGGTGCACTGGATAGCTTTCACAGCCCCCTTGTCATCTTTTTCCACAAGAAATACGGGGTTATCAAAAACAAAATCATTGGCGAACAAAATACCACCCCCAAGGGAATCCAAATCCACTTTCAAAGCCCCAAGTGTGAATCTTACTTTTTTACCTTCGCGTGAAATCGTGGCTTTCCCATAAGCCGGATGATGATAATTCCCTAACACCGAATCCAGGTTCAAACTGCCCGGGTTTTTCTTCAAAAGATCCACCATCTTTTTATCCCAGGATACTTTACCTTCGATTCCAGCCTCACTCATCACCTTGCCAAGATGCTGATTCCAATCGAACTTTGTCCCTCCAAAATATTCATCGATAAGAATATTACTTAGCGCAAGGTTCATGCGTGTTTGTTCCAAGTTGGCCAGAATGGCAATACCCAGCTTTTCCTGAGGAACCATTGCCAGATGTATGCGAAATCCATCGATGGCACCCCCGTGCGAAACAAGCTTCATGCCACGATAATCTTGAATGACCCAACCCATGCCATAAGTCATTTGAACTGTGAAAGGATGAAGCTTCTGATTCTGGCCATCCAAAAGATTTACCACCACAGGCTTTTGAGTTTCCAGCAACTCTTCGCCAACACTTAAATTAGCGTACTTTTTATTGGATGGATCCATCTGGAACTTCAGCCATTTTGCCAAATCTGCAACGCAAGAATGAATGCTTCCTGCAGGATCCGGGTTTACAAAGGCGTACGAATCCACAGGCCGTGGTAACCCCAAAGAATTAATCCCATGCCCGGTTGCAAGTCCTTCCCTGGGCGGCATTGCAAATGTGTTCTTCATTTCCAATGGGTCACAAAGCTGCTTTTTCACCGCATCTTGCCAAGATTCTTTGCCCGCAGCCTCACAAACAAGACCACCGGCACCATACATGGTGGACTGATACTGAAAAGCCCCGCGAAACGGCTTGGCTAGCGAAAGGTATTTAGCCCGCTTAACCAAGTCTTCAACCGGATCCGACGAGCGATACCAAAGCAGATCATTAGGTCCCACGCCAGTGCGATGTGAAAACAAATCCCTCAATCTGCAATCTCGCCCGGCAAGGTCATCAGAAAGGGCAAACCACGGCAAATGCTTTTGCACCGGGTCATCCCACCCCAGCTTTCCCTTCCCAACCAGAGAAGCAGCCAGAGCCGAGGTAAAATTTTTGCTGCAAGACGCCAACGGAAAAATAGTCTGGGCGGTTACAGGATCTTTCTCTCCAACCTTAACTACACCAAAACCACCCTCAAACAAGGTTTTATCACCTTTAACAATTGCAATTGCCACACCGGGAACCCGCCAGAAACTCATCGCCTGTTCAACGATTTTCTGCAATTCCTGCCTGTTGAATTCCGCGGATTTGGTCGCCGGGTCCGGAGCTTGGGAACTCACCAAAAAACTTGTAATAAGAAGTGCCCACATAACAAAACTACCCTCCAAAGGTCTTCCTTAACCTTTCCAGCAGGCCGAAAAATTCCTCATCTGAAAGAACTGGAAAAATCGCACCGTGCTCCAATGGTTCATCCAGATCCACCCAGGATTTACAACCCTGATACCTTTCAGTTTCCCGAATCTCAAGGGGTTCATTCAAGGCGTATACCCTTGGGAACAAAGCATGCAACCCTGGCTTGCGATAATGATACCGCGCCCGCAAACTTTCCAAAGTCATCACATGAAAAGGCTCAAGCTTCTCCAGCATTCCCTCATCGTGGATTTCCCAACTTTGTTCCAGCCTGAGCAGATGAAAGAATTTCACATGTCCAAGCTTCGCACGATATTTTTGCCCTTCCTCAAGCCATGATGTTTCCACAAGAGTCGTTTGCTGCTGATGCACAAATGTTGGATAAAGATAAAACCAACCCCTGCGCACTTCAAATTCCCCTGTGGATTCAGAAATTCCACCCTTACGAAGAAGCAAATGCTGACTTTTTCCACCAAGGGCAGCGCACACGGATGCCCATTCTTTACAGGCAAGGCTAACCTTTTGGGGAACATCATTCATCTCGGGGAACCCTTTGCATTAAATCCAGAACGGCACTTTTTGGCGACTTTCCTTCAGCCAATACCTGATAAACCTGCTCCATAATAGGCATATCCAAACCAGTTTTAATTGCTTGCTCACGAATGGTTGGGGCAGTAACCACACCTTCCGCCACCTGGTTCATTCTGGGCAAAAAATCTTCAAGGCGTTCTCCCTTGCCCAGCCTTTCACCCACCATGCGATTTCGCGAATGCCTGCTGGCACAAGTCGCTATCAGGTCTCCCAAACCTGCCAAACCATAAAACGTCTTCATCTGCGCACCCAGCGAAACTCCAAATCTGGCAATCTCCACGATTCCCCGCGTGATTAACGCCGCCTTGGCATTATCCCCAAATCCAAGGCCATCATTAATACCCGCTGCAATCGCAATCACATTCTTCAAGGCCCCAGCTATTTCCACTCCAACCGGGTCATTATTTGTATACACTCGAAAAGATTCCGAGTTAAACAGGGTTTGCACCTGCTTGTTCAATGCACCGTCCTCGCCCGCAACCACCACCGATGTGGGCATACCCCGAACCACCTCTTCGGCATGGCTAGGACCACTTAATACCGCTACCTGACCAGACCCCAGCACATCCAAGATTACCTGACTGGGCCGGAAGAATGTCCCCCGCTCCATACCTTTTGTAGTGCTAATTACAGGTAAATTTCTTGGAAAACCTGGTTTAATTTCCTCGAATATTTTGCGTAAATGGGCCGAGGGCACACAACTGATCACCAAACCGGCATTTGCCATCGCCTCTTGGATGGTTTCAGGAATCTGAATTCCCTCAGGAAGACTAACTCCCTCCAGCAAACCGGCATTTGACCTACTTTCCCTGAGATTATTTCTCGATGCATTTCGCACGCTGTACAGTGCCACCCGGGAACGATTCTCACGGTGCAAATGCAAGGCAATTGCCATTCCCCAGGCACCAGCACCAATGATGGTAACTTTTTCAAAATTCATTCTGACAACTTCCTTGCTTCCAATTCCAAGCCCCTGCACCTAGATGATTAAACCTGATTTGTGAATCTTTCACTTTTGGACAGGCAAGGGCAAGAATTACTTCCTATCTTTTTCCATTTTTTGCAAAGTTCGCCGGGCAGGAATGCCGAGTTTATACATGGCGGGATATTCCGCCTTTAGGCCAACGATGGCCCTAGTGTCCGTTTTGACAGTTATTTGCCCAAAAACTGACAAGACCATGGAGGATTCAACATGGCACCGCACCTTCGAGTATTTAGCGAACCTTCCGACTTTGATCGAGAAATCATCCAAGCTCCAACCGTAAGGATCAAACTGGGTGATCTTCTGCCATTAATTTCCATGGCTAAACGCAAGAATTTCGCCTGGGTGAATGATTTCATGAGCGACGAGGTTGCGATCACTTCCGACCTGTATGAAATTCTGCGAACTTTCTCCACCTACAAGCCTGCTAGTTAATCAATCATCATCATCTTCGGGAAATTTAGGGGGAAACTGGGCTAATATGTCTGGTTTCCCGAACTTTTCCAAGTCGATATTTCCCCGCACCTCCGCTTCCAGCAATTTGATGCGGGTATCCATATCCCGAAGTTTTAGCTGCAAATTGGTAAGAACTTCCTTTTGCTCATCCTTGGGTTTGGTTCTTGGAACTTCCGGGTAACCCAATTGCCTTTGCAGGGCGGCAAAAAGAAAGAATGGATCTCTTCCAATGTTCGCCCTGGCGATTTTTCCCTCTTTTTCACCAAAGAGTGGGGCCACCGGCGGAACATATTCCGCATTGGATCGCTGTTGTGTTTTCACATAGAAATCACTGCGCAGGTACACCAACTCAGCGAACTCTACCAAACCAATCTGTTTTTCAACAAACCTTATGAATTGCCGCCAATCCTCTGAGTACATGGCGTCTTGCGCCATGGCATGAACCCCCTCCTCGTAGCCAAGCCGGTTACGCGCAAGGGTTTCAAATTGAAAAACGAACAAACCGCAAGGAGTGTGTTCCCCGCTCATAAAAATGGCCAGCTTCTCCAGAATATTTAGCCCCATGTCGATGCTAAATTTCAGATGCTCGTTTTCACTGGAACGAACGATAAATGCTTGAAATGGCGTGAAATAATGCGGCAATCTTCCAAACCCCGCGGAAAGCAATCCGCTATCCTTCACTTCGGTGGCAAGAAACTGAATTGCCATGGGTAGTTTGGTGGTGGAGAGAATTTCCTGATCGATTCTTTCCAAAACATCCTGCGTGGCCATGCCCGCAGCTATTCTTTCCCGCATGTTGCGAAAAAAATAGATTTGTTCGATGTATTCTTCGCGGTTCAGAATAGCCATGGCTTCCCCTGATGGGTTCAGGTTTTATTTGCCATGTTATTGTATCCGAATGGTTGACAGTGGCAGAATCATCCCGCCTTGCGGAACTGCCTTAAAAGTGTATCAAGACCTTGTTCTGCTTGGGCTTTTAAAACTGAAAACCGAAAATCCCCGATTTGAATTTCATCTTGGATTCTTAGTGCTTGTGATGGAACACGTTTGCCGTTCACCCATGTCCCGTTCTCGCTTTGCAAATCCGCAAGCCACCATCCTTCCCTATCCCATTGCAATCTGCAATGCTGGCGGCTAATGCAACTGGAAGGCAGGCGAAAATCCGCATCAGAACCTCTGCCAATTACCACTCGGGTGGCAAGAAACTCCAAAAGAACACCGCTGGGCTTCAGTTCCAACTGTAAAGGAAAGAAATCCGCAGGTAATTCTTGTTCTCCGGTAAACCGAATGAATTCTTTTGGCTGTTGTACCACGGCTTCCCCCTTATTTCCTTGAACCATTAGGTCTATAACCCTATTTTCAGGTACTGGAAGGCCAATTTTGTGTAAAATTAAAAGGTTTAGGAAGCCAAGGTAAGCTATTTGTTTAACTATTTGTTAATTATTTACGATTGTAGCGATAATTCTCAACTTGATTAAAGCTGTTTTGCCAAAACACTTATTTTCTCTAAAGTCCCATTTCTCATTCTGTCATTTCTAGGGCAAACTAGTTCATGGGTTGTTTGGATTCTTTTCCCACACAACCGGATTCCCATCGTTTTTTCGAGAGTGGCACCATGAAGATTTCGACCTTGAAAATGCACCTTCTTGCCGGGCTGGCGCTCTTTGCCTGCCAAGGCATGGTTCAGGCCAGGCATTGTGGCGCTTTTCGATATGCGCCTGTATGTTGCGAAAGGGAAGCCTTCTGCATACCCGAAGTTCAATGCCGGGTCACTTACAAGGAAACCGTGGAAGAACGCACCCAGGTGTGCTACAAGCCAGTTTATAGAACAACTCTCAAAGAATGCACCAGCGTTTGCTACAAGCCTGTGTATGAAACCACTTACCGGGATTCCTCTTACACCGTTTGCAAGCCGGTTTGGGAAACCTACGATGTGGTTCGCAACGTAACCGTGTGCAAACCGGTATACGAACAGCATGTTCGCGAAGAACATTACACCGTTCAAAAACCAGTTTGGCAGACCTATCAGGTTCCCGTGAAAACGGTCTCCTACAAGCCCGTCTACGAACAACGCGTTAAAGAAGAACACTACACCGTTCAAAAACCAGTTTGGCAGACCTACCAAGTTCCTGTGAAAACGGTTTCCTACAAGCCTGTCTATGAACAACGCGTTAAGGAAGAACACTTCACCGTTCAAAAGCCAGTTTGGCAAACCTATCAGGTTCCCGTCAAAACGGTCTCCTACAAGCCTGTTTACGAACAAAGGATTAAAGAAGAACACTACACCGTTCAGAAGCCAGTCTTTTACGAAGAACAAGTTCCATGCTCTAGAACTGTGTACAAGCCGCATTACACCACCGAAACCCGTGACCTCATGGAAACCACCTATGAAACCGTGATGGAACCGCGTGACACCATGGTTCGATGCTACTCTTGGGAACCCATCACCACAGAAAAGGAAATCTGTGTTCAGACCGGCTGCTGGAGAACCGAAGTTTGCGAAATTCCCGGCCAGGTTGTCATGCGCAAGGTTCGCACCCCTGGCTGCTGGGAAATGGACCCCTGTTCCTGCCGCATGAAATTTGTGCCAGGCCATGTAACCTGCTGCCCCATCCAGCTACCCAATCGCACCGTTTGCAAGAAGATCTGGGAACCACGCACCGAGGTACGCAAGATTAGCTGCACCGAATATGTTCGCAAGGAACATTGCAATGTGGTCCGTTCTTATTGCTGCAAGGTAGTGCCCAAAGTCACCTGCAAAAAAGTTTCCTTCACCAAATGCTGCATGGTGCCCGAGGTGGAAAACTTCTGTGTAACCCGCAAGTGCTGCAAGATGGTTTGCGAACACAAGGTTTGCAAGATTCCCTACACCGTATGCAGGATGGTTTGCGAGGAACAATGCAAGATGGTTACCTGCCAGAAATGCATCATGACCCAGCAACACTGTATCCGCAAAATCCCTTACACCGTCTGCAAGATGGTTTGCGAGGAACAATGCAAGATGGTCACCTGCCAGAAATGCATCATGACTCAGCAACACTGTGTCCGCAAAATCCCCTACACCGTCTGCAAGATGGTTTGCGAGGAACAATGCAAGATGGTTACCTGCCAGAAATGCATCATGACTCAGCAACACTGTGTCCGCAAAATCCCCTACACCGTCTGCAAGATGGTTCCTGAAACCCATCAGGAAGTTATCAAGTGCCAGCGCTGCAAAATGGTGGCGGAACAACGCTGCTGCAAGATTCCTGTAACCACCTGCAAATTGGTAAAGGAAGAAAAAGTGTACCAGGTTCCTGAAACCACCTGCTCCATGGAACCCTACACGGTCACCTATAAGGTTTGCAGAAAGGTCCCCTGTGTGGAAATGATCGGGGTTCCCTGCTGCAACTAAAAATTGCCCAACTCCTGGTGAGGCCCGCGGGATGCGACCCGCGGGCTTTTTCTTTTTTCCCCGGGCCTTCCTCGCATATAAATGAAGAGAGGGAATTGCGGAATTACCAGGAGCAGAAATGCAACCTCTTCGGGTGGGCGCGGTGGAATACCTGAACACCAAACCCCTCATCCACAACCTGAACAGCATTGCCCCAGATTGGGAACTGATTCTTAAAGTGCCCAGCCTGCTGGCAAGCGACTTGGCCCAAGGCAAATTGGATGTCGGCTTAATCCCCGTGGTGGAACATTTCCGCAACCCGATCTACCGCATCATTCCTGGTATTTCGATTGCGTCCAACGGACCAGTGCTTAGTGTCACCCTGTTCAGCAAAGTGCCCTGGCCAAAGATTCGATCCGTGGCACTAGACCAAGGCTCGCGCACCAGCGTTTCGCTGCTTACCATCCTTTCCAGGGAATTGCACCAAACCGACTTCGCCCCCAGCACTCTTTCCATGGATGCTGATCCATCCCTAGTTCTTGAAGATGCGGTGCTTTTAATAGGTGACCGCGCCATGAAAGCCTGCCTGCCGGGCTTTCCGTTTGCCTACGATTTGGGCCAGGAATGGCAGGACTTCGCCAGCCTGCCATTTGTGTACGCCTTTTGGGCCGTTCATCCCCGGGCATTTTCCAGGAACCTTACCAAGGCATTCGCCCTGGCGAAAAAATACGGACAGAAATCGGTCGGAGAAATCGCCCAACACCAGGCACACTCCCTTGGGTTGGATGCGGGCTTTTGCAGGCGCTACCTTTCCCATATCATTCACTACAACTTGGGCAGCAAAGAACTTGCAGGGTTGGAACTTTACCAATCGCTGCTTTTAAAACATGGTTTGATCGCAGAAGGAACCAGCATTGAATTCCACAATCCAAGGCATTTTGCAAAAAGCTGTTGATGGCGCGCGTATCACTCCCGAGGAAGGGCTTACACTGCTTCAGGAAGCCGATTTGCTATCGCTGGGCGATGCCGCCAACAAAATCTGCAACCGATTGCACCCGGAAAATTACCGTACTTACAACATCGACCGGAACATTAACTACTCCAACATTTGTGCCGCGGTCTGCGATTTTTGCGCTTTCTACCGCAAGTCATCCGATGCTGACGCCTATGTTCTACCCCGTGAGGAAATCTACGCCAAGATCGAGGAAACCATTGCGCTGGGCGGCGACCAGACCCTCATGCAAGGTGGCTTGCACCCATCCCTAAAATTGGAATGGTATGAAGACCTTTTACGCGACCTGAAAACACGCTACCCGAAATTCAACCTGCATGCGTTTAGCCCGCCAGAAATCTGGCATTTTCACAAAATCAACAAGATTCCTCTGCGTGAAGTTTTACAACGCCTAAAGGATGCAGGGTTGGGCAGCCTGCCGGGTGGGGGTGGGGAAATCCTCGCAGACCGTGTGCGCAAACTGCTTACTAAAAACAAATGCCTGACCCAGGAATGGCTGGAGGTGCACCGCCAATGGCACGCTTTGGGTGGCAAATCCACCTGCACCATGATGTTTGGCCATGCCGAAACTTTATCTGAAAGGATTGAACATCTGGAACACCTACGCGCCCTACAGGATGAAACCGGTGGTTTCACGGCATTTATCTGCTGGACATTTCAGCCGGAAAACACCCTGATGGCGCACTACCCACCCGCGGGCTCTTTTGAATACCTTCGGAACCAGGCCCTTGCCCGCATCTATCTGGATAACATTCCAAATATTCAATCTTCCTGGGTAACCCAGGGTGGCAAGATTGGCCAGTTGGCCCTTTTGTTTGGCGCCAATGACATGGGTAGTTTGATGATTGAGGAAAACGTGGTTTCGTCGGCCGGCACTGTATTCCATTTGACCTTGGAAGAAATCCGTAGTTCCATTTCGGAAATGGGTTTTACCCCCCGCCAGCGCAATGTGTTTTATGAGTTGTTACACTAGAACTAGATATTTGGTCTTACATATAACAGCTTTACCAAATCACATCCAAGACTTATGATTAATTCATGATAGCTGCAAAAAATCTTACTAAAGTTTTTCAACAATCTAGTAGTAATTTTATAGCACTGGATACTGTTTCCTTTGACATAACAAAAGGGGAAGTGGTTGGACTGCTGGGTCCAAACGGTGCTGGCAAAACCACCACCATGCGAATCCTTTGCACTTTACTAAAACCCACTTCTGGCTCTGCCAAAATTGCTGGCTTTGATGTGGCTACCCAACCCGATGAAGTACGGCGAAATTTGGGTTTTGTATCTTCTGGTACCGGAATTTATGACCGGCTAAGCTGCGAAGAACTACTTTGTTACCACGGCCAACTGCATGGCATGCAACAAGGCGAAATTGAAAAAAGATCTGATTTACTCTTTCACACATTAGGCTTGGAAAATTTTCGCAAACGGTTGGGGGCTAAACTAAGCACCGGCACCCGGCAAAAAGTTTCGTTAGCCAGGGCCCTCATCCACGATCCACCCGTTTTAATCCTGGATGAACCCACTGCAGGCCTTGATTACATTAGCACACTTAGCTTGCTGGATACGATCAAGGAGCTGCAAAAACAAGGAAAGACAATTCTATATTCCAGCCATCATTGCAACGAAATTGAGAGAATCTGCGATCGCGTTATTATTTTGGGTGATGGCCAAATGCGCTGGGATGGAGATTGGCGCTGTTCTGAAGATGGCAAACTTGGCTTAGAAGCTTTTCTGGAAAAACAAAACCCCTGGAGCTCTATCACCCCAGGGATTTAAAAATTTATTGAATGTTAATTCAGACTCCGGTGCCGCCCTGGAAGCCTAGCTTGCCACCACCGCCGATACCGCCACCAAACTGCATACCACCACCAAAGCCACCGCCAAATTGCATTCCACCTCCGCCAAAACCACCTTGAAATTGACCGCCTCCTCCACCAAAACCACCACGCATACCACCACCCTGAAAACCACCACCGCCAAAACCACCACCGCCACCACCTTGGAAGCCACCGCCTTGGAAGCCACCACCGCCGCCACCAAAGCCGCCGCCACCAATTGAACCAGTTGCCATCTGGAAATAGGGATTGTTAAACGGATCATAACCTGAAGGGGTTGTGGTACCAGGCATAAATCCTGTATTCATTCCGCCACCACCGCCACCAAAACCACCGCCACCGCCGCCAAAACCACCGCCGCCACCT